>PPYE01106211.1_pt1 | contig 108327 bp, 99 predicted proteins | sample 1559881 | NCBI WGS metagenome assembly PPYE01 (sample SAMN08240022, study PRJNA423297) | Human gut metagenome, whole genome shotgun sequencing project.
TGGAAGTGCAGTAATGCATGGAGCTGACTGTTACTAATCGGTCGAGGGCATAACCAAGAAGGTAGGACAGGGTAAAGAAAATGGATGGAGTAAAGATTTAAATTTGTATGTGGTTTTCAGAGTACATAAAAAATGAAAAAAGCACTTGCAAAATATATGTAAAGTGTTTATAATAATAAAAGTAGTCCTCGATAGCTCAGCGGTAGAGCATTCGGCTGTTAACCGAAGGGTCGTTGGTTCGAACCCAACTCGGGGAGTTCTAAAATCTGTCAGCCAATTACTTGCAGATTTTAATTTTGAAAAAAATCAATATCTGGCTCCGTGGTCAAGCGGTTAAGACATCGCCCTTTCACGGCGGTAACACGGGTTCGATTCCCGTCGGAGTCATCTGGCGCCATAGCCAAGTGGTAAGGCAAAGGTCTGCAACACCTCTATCACCAGTTCAAATCTGGTTGGCGCCTCTAGGAGAAATCTGGAAACAATTGTTTCCAGATTTTTTGGTATACAAATATAATATACCATATATAAAAATGCGGTATGTGAAGAATGTGCTTCCTACATCAAAAAATAACAGAAAATATATTGAAAATCAGCTTTCGGGAGCCATTGAGCAGATGGAAGAATATATCAGAAAGTATCCGATGTTTCTTGTTATGGATTATGTGTAAAACTATAGATTATTATAATAATTAAAATATTGTTTCGTCATCTTGAATATGCTATACTTGAATTATGTTTATAGGGGCAAAGCTGTTGAAAAACTGTGACGCAAAGCCAAAGGGACTAAGGCAGTACGCTATGTCAGCCGGTTGCAATAAGAAGATGCGGATAGGTTAATAGAGTAAGTGAAAAAAGTTATTCGGCTTAAATTTTAGTCACCTGTATAACGCAGGTGACTTTTTTGTTTCATAGGAAATTACATTTTCTATGTAGAAAAGCTTCCGGCAGAATGCATAGGAGATGAGGGAAATGAAAAAAGGAAAGAAATGGAAAAAAATTGAAGCATTCTGCATTATGCTCATTGTGACATTGTTGCTTATTTTTGTCAGAATACTGTATCAGCCGGGTACGGAGTCGGAAAGGGGCGAGTTGTATACCTTCAGCAATGGATGGTATCAGCTGAAGGATGGGAAAAAGACGGAGCTCAAATTGCCGTGTTTTGTTACAGCGGATAAAGATGGGCAGATCATTCTTTACAATGATATGTTATCAGAGGCTGATAAGGGAAAAATCTTGTCGATCCGAGGAATACAGGATCAGCTGGAAGTCTGCATAGGAGACCGGCTTCTCTACCAATATAAGGATAACAGATTTGAAAAAAACAGGCAGATGAAAGGGAAAATATGGGCAGATATTTCTTTGCCGGAGAAAATCGGGCAGGAAGTGTTATCAATCAGCTATGAAACTAAAAAGAATGCCAGACTATATGTGTATGCCCCGATGATCGGAGAGTTTTGTTTTCTTTTTAGGCAGCATCTGCTAGAATCAATTTTTTCGATACTGATGATTTTGGGAATGACTGGTCTCGGTATCGTCTCGGTAATTGTCTTTTTATATACCAGACACAGACAAATTGTAGAAAAGAGATTTTTAAATGTAGCACTGTTTTTGATTCTATGCAGTTTGTGGTGCATTTTTGATTCAGGGATTTATCAGATGTATGGAAGTCAGAACGCAGCAGGAACACTGATATCCTTTTATGCGTTTATGACGATGCCTGTTCCCATGCTGTTATTTGTACAAAATACAGTGAGTGAAAGTGTAAGATGGATACCGCAGGTCTGGATTTTTCTTCTTTATGCAAATGCTGTTTTACAGGGATTCTTGTATTTTCTGTTTAGGATTCCTTTTATAGACATGTTATTTATCACACATCTTTTATTATTTACGGGGGTTGTGTCTATGATTCTTCTTTTGTGGAAAGAGTATCGGAAAACGCAGGAGAAGGAAGTAAATCTCTGTCTAAAGGCATTTGGTGTATTAGGGATAAGCGGTGTAATCGCACTGGTACTGTACTGGGTATTATCCATTTACTGGTATGAATCTATTTTCCAGTTTGGCATTCTTCTTTATATTGCTGTTTTGTTTTGGGGATTGCTTTGTAAAGTATCCAACAACATTCAGTTTTGCCTGGAACAGGAGGTTTATAGGAGAATGTCCTTGGAAGACCGGATGACAGATATGAAAAACCGGAAATCATTTGAGATGTATCTTGAAGAGATCCAGGAGGGTGCGATTTTACTTGAAAATGTATTATTGTTGTTTGTGAAAATTGCAGAACTGAAGAAGATTAATGATATGTCTGGAAGACAGATGGGTGATGAAACGGTTATCCGAACGGCAAGAAGCATCCAGAGTGCAGAAAGAAGTGTTCTGGAACAGCAGGCAGTAAGTTTTCGTGTTGATGGTGGTGAGTTTGCGATTATCGTAAAAAACCCGCAAAAGACACCGGAAGAATGGGAGCATTTTATAAAAGAAGAGATGAAAGAAGAATGTGGAAACAGACAGCCTGTGCGGCTGAAGTTCGGGTATAGTTATCTGAGAAAAAAGAATGGTAGTCTTCTTTCGTTCAGTGACTGGAAACAGCAGGCAGACGATATGCTTTGTTCAAATAAATAAAAACCGGCGGAGGATAAATATGACTTATAATATAGATTTTCTTATTGCGGCAATGGTTATATTGTTGCTGGTTTTATGGTATTTTCTGGGACAGAAAAGAGCAGAGGATCTGAATAATCAGGTATTCCTTTTCTTTGCCATCATCGGTATTTTAGATGTGGTTGCGGAACTTGCCAGTAATTATTATATTTCTTTTCCAGATAGTAATTGTGAAATTGCTGCAATGCTTGCAACAACGATCTTTTATCTGCTTCAGGCATTGCTGCCGTTTACGGTGATCTGTTATATTCAGACATTACATGATAATAAGATCATTTCGGCAAAAAAGATGTTTTTATCAGGTGTGCCGACATTCATTCTGATGGGGATGATTCTGACAAACCCGTTCACGGAAAAGCTGTTTTATTTTGATATACCGGCAGGCTATATGAAAGGTCCATGGTATATGCTGATGTATTACAGTGCACTTTGTCATATGGCAGCAGCCTTGATCCTTATTGTCATATGGCGGAAAAAACTGGGCTATCAAAAAGTGAAGAGTCTGCTGGAAATCCTGTTGATATCCGGTGCGGGAGTGGTGATCCAGCTTTTATATCATCCGCTTCTTACAACAGGGTTTGGTATGAGTCTGGGAATTCTGGTACTATTTATTACGATCAACAATCCTCATGCAAATATCGATACACTTACCGGATTATATAATCATCTGTATCTGGTCAGAAAAAGCAATGAGCTGATCAGTGCGGGAAAATCATTTCACATTATTACGGTGTATCTTTATCAATTGAAGCACATTAATAAAATCGCAGGGGTACAGGGAGGTAATTCAATCTTAAAGCTGACAGCAAGAAAACTTGGTGAGATGTGCGGGAAAAAAGCATTTCGTACAACGGGAAAGAGTTTTATGATACTTACCGGTTCACTTGAAGAATATGAATATTATCTTACGCAGCTGAAGAGAATGTTTGATGGAAACAGTAAGCTGAATGTCAGCAATAAAATTATTACGATGCCTGTGATCATAAGCGGGATCATGAATGCGCAGAAACTCGGAGACAGTGGGCTTATTCTAGAATATGCTGAATATCTGGAAGCCTTATCTGCGAAAAATGGTCTGACAGAGGTGATACAGGATGATTATCAGACGATGAATGGTTTCCTTTATAATAAACGGGTAGAACAGTATTTGCATAAGGCGATTACAGAGGATCTGTTCGAGATATACTATCAGCCGGTTTACTCTACACAGAAAAAATGCTTTATCACACTGGAAGCGCTAAGTCGCCTTCAACATCCGGAGCTTGGCTGGATCGCACCAGATGTATTTATTCAGATTGCAGAAAAAAATCATATGATCGAACAGATCACAGATCTACAGTTTAGTCGTGTCTGCAGATTTTTAGGAGAAAACCGATACCTGATGAGGCATCTTCTGAATGTAAAAGTGAACCTGTCTTCTCTGGATCTGATGAGAAATGACTGTAGCAGACATTTTATCCGGATTATGGATGCTTATAAGATTCCACATAACTGGATACAGTTTGAAATCACGGAAACGGTTGCGACTGAATGCAATGCGGGTCTAAGAAGAGTTGCGGAGGAATTTACGGACGCTGGCATTGGTTTGTGTCTGGATGATTTTGGTTCCGGATATGCGAATCTGAATACGGTAATGAGGCTTCCGTTTTCTGTGATCAAGGTTGACAGATCTCTGCTTTTTGATCTCTGCAGGGATGAGAAACGGGCAATTTTCTATGAAAGTGTTGTAGAAACATTTCATAAAATGAATTATCATATTGTTTCTGAAGGGGTGGAAACACAGGAAGAAATGGAACAGATCAGCAGCTGGGGAGTCGAGATGATTCAGGGCTATTATTTTTCCAAGCCGCTTCCTGAAAAAGAGCTTTTGGAATTGCTGAAGAAGCAGGATAATATAGAAAGATAAAATTAAGAGGGAAGGGAGAGAGTAGATACACATGGGGACATCCGATTGCGGATGCAATTCATCAGGCAGACAAATTAATGTATGAAAATAAAAGAATGTCATAAAGAGGAGGAAAGAAATGTTACTTATTAAAAATGCAAAAGTTTATGCACCGGAGTATGTTGGGAAAAAGGATCTTTTAGTATGTGGGGGAAAAATTGAATGTATTGAAGATAAGATCGAGGATTTTCCGATCGCATGTGAAGTTATTGATGCAGAGGAAAGAATTCTTACACCGGGGTTTATTGATCAGCATGTTCATGTTACCGGAGGCGGTGGGGAAGGAAGCTTTCATACCCGTACACCGGAACTTCAGCTGTCAGAACTGGTAAAAGGCGGAATTACAACGGTTGTAGGACTTCTTGGAACGGACGGACTTACAAGGAGTGTTGAAAATCTTTACGCAAAAGTACAGGCTTTATGCGAAGAAGGGGTAAGTGCGTATATGCTTACCGGTGCATATGGATATCCAAGTCCGACTATTACCGGAGAGGTAGATCGGGATATTATGTTTGTTGAAAAAGTACTTGGCGTGAAACTTGCCATTTCAGATCATCGGGCACCGAATGTGACGGAAAGTGAATTGATCCAACTTGCGAGCAAGACCAGAACGGCAGGTATGTTAAGCGGAAAACCTGGAATCGTGGTGCTACATATGGGAGATGCAGATGCTGGATTGTCGCCGGTGTTTGAAGCTTTGGAAAAGAGTATGATTCCGATCAAGATTTTCCGTCCGACTCATGTGAACCGCAGAAAAGGTCTTCTGGAAGAGGGATATCAGTTGCTTGAAAAGGGTGGATACATCGATCTCACCTGTGGTATCAGTGAGGAATTTTGTCCGGGCGGATGCATTTTAGAAGCAAAAGAAAAGGGAATCCCGACAGAGCATATTACCATCAGCTCCGACGGACACGGAAGCTGGTCAAAATACAGAGAAGACGGAAGCCTGTTGGAAATCGGTGTTTCCTCAGTAGATGCGCTGCGGGAAGAACTTCTGTATATGGTACATGAGCTTGATATGAAGCTGGAAGATGCACTTCCATATATGACATCACATGTAGCGGAGGCACTGGGATTGCAGGGTAAGAAAGGGACAATACAAAAAGGAGCCGATGCAGATCTGCTTTTGTGGGACAATGACCTTAAGCTTGACAGTTATATTGCAGGTGGAAAAATCTTTATGCAAAAAGAAAAAATCATTTGCAAGGGGACCTATGAAAAATAGGAATTGAATAAAGTACAACGTTAGCCTGTTAAAATATTCCCTTGCGGAAATGCCGGAAAAGCCTTAAAATAAAGGAATCATGTGTATACAGAAAGGAATATGCTTTATGGAAAAAGGGACTATTTTTAAATTTCATAACGATCTGGATACAGACCAGATCATTGCATCCCAGTATCTGTTGCTGCCGAATCTTGAGGAGATGAAGAGCCACGCATTTGAATCTCTGGATCCGGATTTTGCACAGAAGGTAAAACCGGGAGATTTCGTGGTTGGAGGAGAGAACTTTGGATGTGGATCTTCCAGAGAGCAGGCTCCGGGTGTGTTAAAAGCGTTAGGTGTAAAAGCTGTTATCGCAAAATCATTTGCAAGAATTTTTTATAGAAATGCTATCAATATCGGACTTCCTGCTATCGTCTGTAAAGACCTTCCGGATGAAGTAAAGACCGGAGATCAGATGGAGCTTCATATGCTGGAAGGAACCGCTGAGGCAAATGGAAAGGTTTATTCCTGCACAAAACTGCCGGAATATATGCAGAATATTTTGAATCAGGGCGGACTTATTGCGTCTCTGAACCGTGAGGAGGAATAGACGATGGGAATGACAATTGCTGAAAAGATCATTGCAGCGGCAGCCGGTGTGGAAAGCGTAAAGCCGGGTGACATCCATACAGTAGAACTGGATCGTCTGATGAGTAATGACGGAACTACACATCTTACCGTTGATATGTATAATAATAAATTAAAAAATCCACATATTGCAGATACAGACAAGCTGGTATTTATCGTAGATCATAACGTACCGTCTGACTGTCCAAAGACAGCCGCATCCCAGAAGAAGATGCGTGATTTTGCAAAGGCAAACCACATTGATTTCTGGGAAGGGAAAGGTGTATGCCATCAGATTATGATGGAAAATTATGTTCGTCCGGGAGAACTGATCTTTGGTGCAGACAGCCATACTTGTTCTTACGGTGCACTTGGTGCATTCGGAACTGGTGTTGGATGTACAGACTTCCTTTACGGTATGGTAACAGGAACTTCCTGGGTAATGGTACCGGAGACTGTGAAATTCAACCTGGTTGGAAAGCTGCCGGAAGGTGTATATGCGAGAGATCTGATCCTCACCATCATCGGTGAAGTCGGAGCCAACGGATGTAACTATCAGGTGATGGAATTTACCGGAGAGGGCGCGAAGACTCTGACAATCAGTGACCGTATCGCACTTTGCAATATGGCAGTAGAAGCCGGAGCTAAGACCGGTATTTTTGAAGTTGATGATGTGGCAATGGAATATTTAAAAGAGCATGGACGCGAGCCAAAGGCTGTATATCACAGCGATCCGGATGCGCATTATGTAAGAGAATATACATTTGACTTATCCAAGGTAGAGCCGGTTGTTGCAAAACCGGATTTTGTAGACAATCTTGCGCCGGCAAAAGACGTGCGCGGTATCAAGATTGATGAGGCATTCCTTGGATCCTGCAACAACGGACGTATCGAAGATCTCCGTGTAGGCGCACAGGTTATCAAAGGAAAGAAAGTATCTGAAAAAGTAAGATTCCTTGTTGTTCCGGCAAGTCAGACTATTTACAGACAGGCTCTGGAAGAAGGACTGATCGACATCTTCATGGATGCAGGTGCGATCGTGATGAACCCGAATTGTAGTGTATGCTGGGGAAGCTGCCAGGGCGTAATCGGTGAAAATGAAGTCCTGATCAGTACAGGAACCCGCAACTTTAAGGGACGTGCAGGACATCCGAGTTCCAAGGTATATCTTGGATCGGCTGCAACCGTTACAGCATCTGCCATTGCCGGAGAAATTGCACTGGCAAGTGATGTGTAAGAGACGAAATTACGTTTGACGAGGTGACATAAGATGGATAAATTTACAGGACGTGTATGGGTTCTTGGAGATGACATTGATACCGATATCATCATTCCAACTGAATACCTTGCACTCAAGACAATCGATGATATGAAGCAGTATGGCTTTTCTCCTCTTCGTCCGGAACTTGCCGGACAGATCCAGAAGGGGGATATCATTGTAGCAGGAAAGAACTTTGGTTGCGGTTCGTCAAGAGAACAGGCACCGGAGATCATCAAGGCAATGGGTGTGCAGTGTGTGATCGCCAAATCATTTGCAAGGATCTTTTTCCGTAATTCGATCAACAACGGACTTCTTCTGATTGAACAGCCGGATCTTTATGATGATATGAAAGAGGGCGACGAGATCACGGTAGTGATGAATGAGCATGTGGATTATAATGGCAAGGAATATCCGATTGCTTCTCTGCCGGAGAATCTGATGAGCATTATTCAGGCTGGCGGTCTGGTAAAAGCCATGCGCAAGCTGAATGGACTGGATTAACCGGAAAGGAGAAGAAAATGGGCGAGACGATTATTGAAAAAATTATCAGACACAATACAGGAAAAGCCGTAAAGCCGGGAGACATTGTGACGGTTAACGTTGACCGCGTGATGATCCATGATATTTTCATCCCCTTTGTGGCAGAAAAATTTGAAGAAATGGGATTTACGAAACTGCATGATCCGGACAAGGTTGTTTTGATCTATGATCATCTGGTTCCGGCAAGTCAGCAGGATGATACCAGACATTTTCGTACCGGAGATGCATTTGCAGATAAATACGGACTTACACATGTACACAGAAGTGACGGAATCTGCCATCAGCTGATGACAGAAGCAGGTTATGTTAAACCGGGAGATATTGCATTCGGAACCGACAGCCATACCACAACTTATGGATGTGTTGGAGCATTCTCATCCGGTATCGGTTATACCGAGATGGCAAGTATCCTTGGAACCGGAACGATGTGGATCAAGGTACCGGAGACGATCAAAGTTGTGATCGATGGTGAACTTCCGGAAAATGTCATGTCAAAGGATATCATCTTACGACTGATCGGTGATTTGAGAGCAGACGGTGCTACTTACAGAGCACTTGAATTTGCCGGAAGCACCATTGAAAATATGACAGTTGCAAGCCGTATGACAATGGCAAACATGGCAATTGAAGCAGGAGCAAAATGCGCACTTTTCACACCGGATGAGAAAACTGCCGAGTATTGCAATATTGAATTAAATGATTATCAGAAGAGTCTGGTTGGTGATCCGGATGCAACTTATATGAGAACGATCACTTATAAAGCAGAGGACTTTGTACCGGTTATGGCCCTTCCGTCACAGGTTGACAAAATCAGAAATGTATCCGAGGTAGAAGGAATCGAGATCGATCAGGTATTTATCGGCTCTTGCACAAACGGACGTCTGGAGGATCTTCAGGCAGCAGCAGAAGTGTTAAAGGACAAAAAAGTTGCGGATTTTGTAAAACTGATCGTGACTCCGGCGAGCCGTAAGATCTACAAACAGGCAGCAGATATGGGAATCCTTACGACTTTATCTGAGGCAGGTGCGATCATTACCCATCCGGGTTGCGGACTTTGCTGTGGACGTACCGGAGGAATTCTGTCAGACGGAGAACGTGTGGTTGCAACCAACAACCGTAACTTCCTTGGACGTATGGGAACTTCTAAGGTCGAGATTTATCTGGCATCTCCGAAAACAGCGGCAAGCTGCGCGGTGGCAGGAAAGATTGTAAGTCCAAAGTAGAGGAGTTCACTATGAAAAAAATTGGATTTATCGGTGTTGGCATCATGGGAAAATCCATGGTGCGCAACCTTATGAAAACAGGTTATGAACTGCATATTTACGCAAGAACAAAAGCGAAAGTCGATGATGTGATCAGCGAGGGTGCAATTTTCCATGAATCTATCAAAGAATGTGTACCTGGATGTGATGCAGTGATCACCATCGTTGGTTTTCCGAGAGATGTGGAAGAGGTTTACTTCGATGAAGGCGGTATTCTGGAAAATGCAGATCCGGGAACCTATCTGATCGATATGACAACTACAAGCCCGATGCTTGCAGAAAAGATTTCAAAAGAGGGCACAGAAAAAGGATTCCATGTGCTGGATGCGCCTGTAACAGGTGGGGATACCGGAGCAAAAAACGCTACATTATCCATCCTTGTCGGCGGCGAGAAAGAAGATTATGAAGCTTGTATGGAGCTTTTCAAAGCAATGGGAACAAACATCAATTATCAGGGAAAAGCCGGATGTGGACAGCATGCAAAGCTTGCTAATCAGATTATGATCGCCGGTGCCTTAAGTGGTGTATGTGAGGCCTTTTCCTATGCGCAGGCCAAAGGACTGGATCTGAATGTCCTTTTTGATTCGGTCTCTACCGGGGCAGCAGGAAGCAAACAGTTGGATGCTTTCGGACCAAAGATCATTGCCGGAGATTATGCACCGGGATTCTTTATGAAGCATTTCATCAAGGATATGAAGCTTGCGCTGACTGAGGCAAATATGAGCGGACTGAGTCTTGAGGTGCTGAGTCTGGTACTGTCAAATTATGAAGAGTTGGCACAGGAAGGGCTTGGAGATCTTGGGACACAGGCGCTGATCAAGTATTATGATGTGCAGGATGTAGAAGAATAATCGTATGTGATTCAGGGAGCTGTTTTGCAGCCCCCTGATATTTTGTGTTTCATAAACAGTAACGAGAAAACCCGCTGATCTTTCGACCAGCGGGTTTTCTTGTGCTTTTATTTAATTTCTAAAGGAATGAGAGTAAAGTGCGGCAATCGGGGTAACCCGATTGCGCTTACTTTATGAGGGGGGAGATAGTTGTTTATCAACTATCTGACTCTTAGTATACAGATAAATTGTGTTCAAAATATGTCTATATCATAAAAGAAAAAGAAAATTTCTTAAGGAAAAATGAACTATCGATTAAGGAATATTGATTAGAGTACAATAAAAAAATCATTGCGAAAGTACTTTCAAATGTAGTCAGATTCTTTTTACATCGTTGCAACTGCGGTAGTTTAATGGTATACTGGACATATTGCAAAAGTAGAAAATGGCAGCAGAAGCTGTCGGCAATGTTTACAAGGCTCATTGGGGTTATGTGAAATATATAAGAGAGTAATACGGAGGAACAGAACAGATGGATTTGGTAACAGTAAGAGAATTATACAGAAACAGAGAGGAATATCTGGATAAAGAAGTGACCATCGGGGGATGGGTGCGCAGTATCCGTGATTCTAAGACATTTGGATTTATCGTTGTAAATGATGGATCTTTCTTTGAAAACCTTCAGGTAGTATATCATGATAATATGGAGAACTTTGGCGAGATTTCCAAGCTGAATGTTGGTGCGGCAATCATTGTAAAAGGAACACTTGTCGCAACACCACAGGCAAAGCAGCCATTTGAGATCCAGGCAACAGAAGTTGTTGTAGAAGGTACCTCTGCACCGGATTATCCGCTTCAGAAAAAACGTCACAGCTTTGAATATTTAAGAAGTATTGCACATCTTCGTCCAAGAACCAATACTTTCCAGGCAGTGTTCAGAGTACGCTCACTGACTGCTTATGCAATCCACAAATTCTTCCAGGAAAGAGGATTCGTATATGTACATACACCGCTGATCACAGGAAGTGACTGCGAGGGTGCAGGAGAAATGTTCCAGGTAACAACACTGGATATGAACAATGTGCCGAAAAATGCAGACGGAACTGTTGATTATTCCAAAGATTTCTTTGGAAAAGAGACAAACCTTACCGTAAGCGGACAGCTGAACGGTGAAACTTATGCACAGGCATTCCGCAACATTTACACATTCGGACCGACATTCCGTGCGGAGAATTCCAACACCACACGTCATGCCGCCGAGTTCTGGATGATCGAGCCGGAAATCGCATTTGCAGATCTGGAAGATGACATGATCCTTGCAGAAAACATGCTGAAATATGTTATCCGCTACGTGATGGAAAACGCTCCGGAAGAGATGAATTTCTTCAATTCTTTCGTAGACAAAGGACTGATCGACCGTCTGAACAACGTTGTAAATTCTGATTTCGCAAGAGTTACTTACACAGAAGCAATCGAAATCCTTGAAAAACACAATGACAAATTTGAATACAAAGTATCATGGGGAGCAGATCTGCAGACAGAGCATGAACGTTATCTGACAGAAGAGATCTACAAACGTCCGGTATTCGTTACCGATTATCCGAAGGAGATCAAAGCTTTTTACATGAAGATGAATGATGATAACAAGACCGTAGCAGCAGTTGACTGTCTGGTTCCTGGAATCGGTGAGATCATCGGAGGAAGCCAGAGAGAGGACGACTACGATAAGCTTGTTGCAAGAATGAAAGAGCTTGGACTTAAGGAAGAAGATTACGGATTCTATCTGGATCTGAGAAAGTACGGATCTACAAGACATGCAGGATTCGGACTTGGATTTGAGAGATGCATCATGTATCTTACAGGAATGTCCAACATTCGTGACGTAATTCCGTTCCCAAGAACTGTGAATAACTGCGAACTGTAAAAAAGAAGAATGAAGAAAAAGGGGACCGGGAACTGCATCAAAAGGGTGTGTTTTCCGGTCTGCTGTTTTATACGCAAATCTTTCTATATACGGAAAGGAAAAGTGAAATATGAATATTTTAGTTGTAGATGATGAAAAAGAAATTGCGGATGTCGTAGAATTATATCTGCAAAATGAATACCATGTTTTGAAATTTTACACAGGGCAGGAAGCATTGGAATGTATTGAGAAGACAAATGTGGATCTGGCGATCCTGGATGTGATGCTGCCGGATATTGACGGTTTCACGATTCTGAGAAAGATCCGTGAGAAATACACATTTCCGGTGATTATGTTGACCGCGAAGACGGAGTACCGGGACAAAATCACCGGGCTTACGATGGGGGCTGACGACTATATTCCGAAACCATTCAACCCGCTGGAGCTGGTAGCGAGAGTGAAAGCACAGATGCGCAGATACACGCAGTACAACGATGGTAAGAAAAGTGATTCTGAGAATATCATTGATTTTGCAGGACTCTTGTTAAATAAAGAATCCCATGAATGCATCTATAATGAGCAGTCTCTTCCGCTGACACCGACGGAATTTGAGATTCTGTGGATTCTTTGTGAGAATCGCGGAAAGGTGATCAGCTCACAAAGATTATTTGAAGAGGTCTGGCATGAAGAGTATCTGAAGAACAGCAACAATACGGTGATGGTACATATCCGGCATCTGCGTGAGAAATTGAGTAAACCGACTGGAAAATCAGATCTTATCAAGACTGTCTGGGGAGTGGGATACAAAATTGAAGAATAATTACAGAAAATTAAAACTGAGCATATTGCTTCAGACGGTTTTTATTACGGCCCTGACGGTGCTGGTTGGCAGATTTATTCTGGAGTATTTTATCGATGGTATTTATAATGACAGCTTTGCCAATGGCTTTTTGCGAATATTGGAAGCTTTTCATGTGAGTGAAGAGACCGCAACATCTTTGTATTGGCAGTGGATCGGCAATAATAAAGTGTTCTTTATGATCCTCGGTTTTTTACTTTTATTTTCGTTGTTTTTTTATGTGGCACTTTCAAAAATGACGCGTTATCTGGAACAGGTAGAAGATGGGATTGAAAATATTATTTCAGCGTCTGACCAGCCAATCCGGCTGATTACGGAGTTAAAACCTATCGAGGATCGTCTCAATGAGATTAAAGAGACATTAAGGAGCCAGGAGGAAGAGGCAGAAAAGCTTGAGCAGAGGAAAAATGATGTCCTGCTTTTTCTGGCACATGATTTAAAAACACCGCTTACTTCTGTGGTAGCGTATCTGAGTATGCTGGATTCTCATCCAGAGATGCCGGCAGAGGAGCGCGCCAAATATACGCAGATATCTCTGGAGAAGGCGAATCGACTGGGGGATCTTTTGAAAGAGTTTTTTGAAAGTATAAAGTTGAATCTGCAGGATATTGAACTGGATAAGGTGGATATTGATCTGACCATGATGCTGGAACAGATTGCAGACGAACTCTATGGAGTACTTCAGGAGAAGATGCTGACCTGCAAGGTGGAAGCAGAGGAAGAGATCCTGATCGAGGGAGATCCGGATAAGCTTGCCAGGGTTTTTGATAATATTCTGCGAAATGCCATAGCATACTGCCGGGAGAAAAGTGTGCTTCTGATCCAGGCTGCCAAGGAGGAGAACCAGGTAAGAATCTGTTTTGAAAATGAAGGAGATACGATACCGGAAGAGAGCCTGAAGAGGATCTTTGATAAATTTTATCGCGCGGATGCGTCGAGATCCAGCAGTACCGGAGGAGCAGGGCTGGGGCTTGCCATTGCAAAAGAGATTGTAGAGCTGCACAAGGGACAGATCATTGCCGAGAGCAGTGGGGGAAAGACACGTTTTATCGTGACACTTCCCCTTAAAGGAGGAGTAGAAAGTAATGAAATTCATACACACAGCGGACATTCATCTGGGGGCAGAGCCGGACGCAGGAAGTTCTTACACCGCAAAGCGACCGGAAGAACTGTGGAATAGCTTTGAGCGTCTTTTAAATATCTGTGAAGAAGAACAGACAGATCTTCTTCTGATCGCAGGGGATCTGTTTCACAGACAGCCTCTTTTAAGAGAGCTGAAGGAACTGGATTATTTATTTTCCAGACTGACACATACACAGGTCGTGCTGATGGCGGGCAACCATGATTACCTGAAAAGTACGTCCTATTACCGGAATTATAAATGGCAGGGACCGGTGCACATGTTTTTGTCTCAGAAACCTGCCTGTATGGAATTTAAAGAGCTTGGAGTCCGCATATACGGACTCAGCTATGAGGAACGGGAGATCACAGAACCGCTTTATGAGAAAATCCTTCCGGAAAAAAGAGGAATATCTTCCATCCTTCTGGCCCATGGCGGCGATGAAAAGCATATCCCGTTCCGAAAGAACGAATTACTGAAGCTGGGATATGATTATATTGCTCTTGGGCACATTCATCTTCCGGCAGAGCTTGCAAAGGACCGGATGTATTACGCAGGATCCCTAGAGCCTACAGATAAAAATGACACCGGGAAGCATGGTTATATCAAAGGGGAGATTAAAAATGGAAGAACCCGGACGGAATTTATTCCTTTTGCATCCAGAGAATATGTGCATATGGAAGTAGAAGCAGGAAGAGAGATGACCGGACGGGAAATGAAAGAAAAAATTTCCCTTGCCATACGGGAAAGAGGTATACAGAACATTTATAAAATCATTCTGCGGGGATTTCGGGATCCGGATATGATCTATGATACCGACCGGATGGATTCCTATGGAAATATTGTCGAAATTCTGGATGAAACAAAGCCGGCATATGATTATGAAAAGTTGAAAAAACAAAATGCAGGAAATCTTCTGGGCTGGTATATAGAAAGTTTTGCAGAAGCAAAGGATGACAGTGTGGAGGCAATTGCATTGGCTGAGGGAGTACAGGCCATGCTGGAGGCAAAGGGGAGCAAATTATGAAGATAACGGAACTGATCCTGAAGAATTTCGGTAAGTTCACGAATAAGCAGATCCTGCTTACGGATGGGATCAATATTATTTACGGAGAAAACGAATCGGGAAAAACAACGTTGCATACCTTTCTGAAGGGAATGCTTTTTGGAATGGAAAGAAAGCGCGGGCGTGCCGCCGCAACAGATACATTCCGTACCTATGAGCCTTGGGAGAATCCAAACTTTTATGCGGGAATCCTGCGGTTTACCTGTGGTGACCGGAGATTTCGCCTGGAACGGAATTTCGATCGGTATGCGAAAGGCGGCTCTCTGATTTGTGAAGATGATGGAGAAGAATTGTCACTTGAGCTTGGGGATCTGGAAATTCTGTTAGGTGGTATGACAGAAAGTGACTATGAAAATACAGTTTCGATAGGACAGCTCCGGGTACAGACCGGAGAAATACTGGCGGCGGAGCTGAAGAATTATGCGGCAAATTATTATGCAACCGGGAACAGCGAGATTGACCTCGAAGGGGCGCTTGCCCTTTTAAAAGAGCGGAAGAAAGAGCTGGAAAAAGAAGAACGTGAAAAGAGGCAGCTGATCAGCGAAAAGAAAGAGCGGGCAGAGATGGAGGCATCCTATGTCTGGCGGGATCTGCATCAGTTAGAAAATGAAGCGGAACAACTGAAAAGAAGCTGTGAAGAGAAACGCAGAGAATGGGAAAGCTGGGTAAATGAAGATAAAAAGCGGAAGAAACGGGAAGAGGCAGCAGGATATTTTGCTGGGTGGAGGATTCATCCACTGGAGGCAGTGAGTATGCTGGGGGCATTTTTTGTGACTTTTCTGCTTTTTCATAAGCCGTGGAATTTTCTTGTGGCAATCGTGGTGGCACTGGCTGAAGGGCTGTATGTCTGGAATTGTCTGAAAGATGGAAAGAAGAAAAAGAAAGCCAGATTACAGGAGATAAAAGAACAGGGCATTTCTCTCAAGGCAGATTATGAGAGGCAGAAAGGAAAGCTTGCAAAAGTACAGGAAACCTATCATGAAAAAGAAGTGTTGTATGAAAATCTGCAGGAACGAGTCGGCGAGTTCGATGAGATGAACAGTGAAGAGATAGAGCGATTAAAAAATAAGCAGGGTGTTGAACTTGCTATGGAACAGTTGACCAGACTTGCCGCACAGATGCAGAGCCGGACAAGCGATCTTATGAATACAGAAGTATCTGCAATCATGGATGCCATCACAGATGGAAAATATAACAGACTCTGGGTAGACGAAAATCTGCATGTGCAGCTTATGAGTAATGGGAAAAAGATATCCATGGATCAGGTAAGCCGTGGAACTCTGGAACAGATTTATTTTGCAATCCGGATGACCGCAACAAAAATTCTCCACGAGGAAGAATGTCCGGTGATCCTGGATGATGCATTCGGCTATTATGACGACAGTAGACTTGCGCGGACCCTTCGCTGGCTGAAAGACAGTAAGCGGCAGGTAATTATATTCAGCTGTCAGAAGCGGGAGATGGAAATGCTGGAAAAGATGGGATGTGCATATCATAAGGTGATGTTGTAAAGACAAGGAGGAAGATTTTATGATTCGGCTTCAGGATATTGCAGAAATGGCAGGCGTCAGCCGTACTACGGTATCTAATGTTATAAATGGCAATACCAAAAGAGTTTCCCAGAAAACGATTGATAAAATCACGACTATTCTTAAAGAACAGAACTATGTTCCGCATATGGGTTCCGTGATGCTTTCCGGCCATGGTTCCAGAATTATAGGTGTAGTACTCGGATTTTCTTATGCCCATGGTATGCAGTCACTTCAGGATCCATTTGTGGGAGAACTGATCGGAACGATTCAGATGGAAACAGAAGAAAATGGATATTATGTTATGCTTATTGGCGGTGAAAGTATTCAGAATGTAGTGGATATTGCCTCAAAATGGAATGTAGAGGGATTGCTTATCCTTGGCTACAATGAAGAACAGTATCGCAGTCTTTCGCGCAGATTAAACAAGAAAATGATTCTGATCGATGCTTATCCGGAAGGCGCTTATACCTTCCAGAATGTCGGTATAGATGATTATTCGGGAGGGTATCAGATCGGAGAATACCTGTATTCCTGCGGATATAAGAAAGCATTGTTTGTTGCGGAAACGGAGAGAGACAGTGATTACTATCGGTGGATGGGATTCAAACAGGCGATGGAAAAATCGGGGGGATTCTGCAGTCGCTCCCGATATATAATTATTCCGGGTGAAAAAAGATTGCGTCTCAGAAAATACAGAGAGCTTCTCCCACGTTTTTTAGAAGCAAAAGCACTTGCGTTTTCCTCAGATTATAATGCGATGGAAGCGATAAATTTCTTTTTTGATGAAGGCATCATGGTTCCGGATCAGATTTCTGTTACAGGATATGATGATAGTGTCTACGCAAATATGGTTCGACCGAAACTGACAACGGTTCATCAGGATGTTCCGCAAAAGGCGCATGTGGCGCTGAAACGTCTGCTGAAATTAATTCAGGGAGAGACACTGGACGAATTAAATATAAAAAATCCAGTCTATCTGGTAAAGAGGGATTCTGTCAGGGAATGACAGGATCCTTTTTTCGACTTTGCATGTATACAGGTAAGCCGATGGAATGGTCTGGTTGTTTTTGTGCAGACTGTATAAAAACAGGAAATAAACTTTGTTGTCTTTTATGGTTTCGCGAGAAACCTCTTGATTTTGCTGAGATGTATGGGGTATCATGAATAGTGTTGTTACAGGAGCGGTTAAATAATACTAAACAATTATAAACGAGGAGATTTGGCATGGAGAAAAAATGGTGGAAAGAAAGTGTAGTATATCAGATATATCCAAAGAGTTTTAAAGACAGTAACGGTGATGGTGTGGGAGATATCAGAGGAATCATACAGAAACTGGATTACCTCAAAGAACTTGGGGTAAATGTATTGTGGATTTCTCCGATGCTGGAATCACCTCAGGACGATAATGGTTACGATATTTCTGATTACCGCAGAATTTATGAAGAATATGGAACAATGGAGGATTACGAGGAATTGTTGTGTGAAGCACACAAAAGATCCATCAGGATTCTGATGGATCTCGTAGTCAACCATACTTCAGATGAACATAACTGGTTTATTGAAAGCAGAAAATCAAAAGATAATCCATATCGTGATTATTATATCTGGAAAGATCCGGTAAACGGAAAAGAACCTAATAACTGGGGCGGAGTATTTGGCGGTTCTGCTTGGGAATATGATCCGCAAACTCAGATGTATTATCTGCATCTGTTTTCAAAAAAACAGCCGGATCTCAATTGGGAAAATGAAAAAGTACGCCAGGAAGTTTATGACATGATGAAATTCTGGTGTGAAAAAGGAATCGATGGCTTCCGAATGGATGTTATCAGTATGATTTCCAAAGATCAGAGATTTCCGGACGGAGAAATGAATAACGGTCTTTATGGGGACTTTGGACCATATTGTGTACATGGTCCAAGGGTCCACGAATTCCTTCAGGAAATGAATCAAAAAGTTCTTTCAAAATATGATATCATGACAGTCGGTGAGACCGCAGGAGTCACCATAGAAGAAGCACAGAAATATGCGGGTGATGACCGAAATGAATTGAACATGGTATTCCAATTCGAGCATGTGGAGAGTGGATGCGGAGATTATGGAAAGTGGACAACTGCAAAATATGACTTCAAAGAGTTCAAAAATATTATGATCAAATGGCAGGAAGAACTTCAGGGTAAGGCGTGGAACAGTTTGTTTTTAGGTAATCATGATCAACCGAGAAGTGTCAGCCGTTTTGGAAATGACAATCCGGTATACAGAGAAACCTCCGCAAAAATGCTGGCGACCTGTATTCATATGATGCAGGGAACGCCATATGTATATCAGGGTGAAGAGCTTGGTATGACAAACATTTACTTTGACAAACTGGAAGATTACCGTGATATTGAAAGTATTAATTACTTTGAAGAGTTTACGGAATCAGGTCTTATGACTCCGGAACACATGATGAAATGTCTGATGCTGAGAAGCCGTGACAATGCGAGAACTCCGATGCAGTGGGACGACAGTAAACAGGCTGGATTCACAGAGGGCGAGCCGTGGATCAAAGTGAATCCGAACTACAAGAAGATCAATGCAGCACAGCAGCTTGAAGATCCGGATTCTGTTTTCCACTACTATCAGAAACTGATCCGATTGCGTAAAGAAAAAGACATTATTGTTTATGGTGAATTTGAACCTCTTTACCGTGAGGATGAACAGATTTTTGCGTACACAAGAAAACAGGATCAGGAAAAGCTTCTGACTGTCTGCAACTTCAGCGATAAGAATGCAGAAGTAGAAGTGCCGGAAGAATTTAAAGGCGCAGAGTGTCTGATCACAAACCTTGGAAGAAAAGAATTTGAAGGAAAAATTGTTCTGAATCCATATGAAGCATTTGTACTATATTATAAACACTAGGTGATAAAGAAATGATTAGAAAATATAGATATGGAACTCCGTTTGATACGGAGGCACTGACTGAAAAGATTGAAACAACTAAGGGCGTTCTCCCGTATGGAGAGGTCAGTCAGGAGGAAGGATTTGTTTTTACTTATATCATGGATGAAGATGACATTGTCTATGGTCTGGGTGAAGCCAATCGTGGAATCAACAAGAGAGGGTACTGTTATATCAGTAATTGTACAGATGATCCGGTACACACAGAGGACAAGCGTTCTCTGTACGGAGCCCACAACTTCATTGTTGTGAGCGGAAAGAGGACGTTTGGATTATTTTTCGACTATCCATCAAAACTGACCTTTGATATTGGATATGACAGAGAGGATACCCTTAAGGTATCTTGCGAAAATGCTGACTTGGATATCTACGTGCTTGAAGGTGAGAATGCTTATGATATCGTAAAACAGTTCCGCCATGTAATCGGACGCAGCTATATCCCACCGAAGTTTGCCTTTGGTTTCGGACAGAGCCGCTGGGGTTATACGACGAAAGAAGATTTCCGTACTGTCGCAAAAGGATATCGGGAGAATCATATTCCGATCGACATGATTTACATGGATATTGACTATATGCAGTCATTTAAAGATTTCACAGTGAGTGAAGAAAATTTCCCGGATTTTCCGGAATTCGTACAGGAAATGAATGACCAGAGTATTCGCCTGATTCCGATCATTGATGCCGGTGTCAAGGTTGAGCCGGGATATGAGATTTACGAGGAAGGTGTCAAAAACAACTATTTCTGCAAGAGAGAAGACGGAAGTGATTTCGTTGCAGCCGTATGGTCGGGAGATACCCATTTTCCGGATATGCTGAATCCGGAAGCCAGAAAATGGTTCGGGGACAAATATCGTTTTCTGATCGAACAGGGAATAGAAGGTTTCTGGAATGATATGAACGAGCCTGCGATCTTTTATTCTTCCGAAGGCCTTGCAGAGGCAAAAGAACTTGCCGGAGAGTTTGCAAAGGATACCGAAGGCAAGATCCATTCCTGGGAAATGCAGGACAAGATGCTCAGTATTGCAAATAATCCGGAAGACTATAAAAGATTTTATCACAATGTGGATGGCAAAAAGATCCGCCATGACAAAGTACATAATCTTTTTGGCTATAATATGACAAGAGCGGCCGGAGAAGCGTTTGAACGCATTGACCCGGAAAAACGTTTTCTGATGTTTTCCAGATCTTCTTACATCGGAATGCATCGTTATGGAGGAATCTGGACCGGAGATAATAAATCCTGGTGGTCACATATCCTTCTTAACCTGAAGATGCTGCCGTCTCTGAACATGTGTGGTTTCCTGTATACAGGTGCTGACCTTGGAGGTTTTGGTGCTGATACAACAAGAGAATTGCTGCTACGTTTTCTCGCACTTGGTGTATTTACACCACTGATGCGTAATCATTCGGCGACGGGAACAAGAGAGCAGGAGTGTTATCAATTCGAAAATATCGAGGATTTCCGTGCTGTCATTAACACCAGATATCGTCTTGTGCCGTATCTGTACAGCGAGTACATGAAAGCTGCGCTGAGTGATGACATGTATTTTAAGCCGTTAGGGTTTGTTTATCCGGATGACAAGAGAGCAATCCGAGTAGAGGATCAGCTGATGCTCGGAAACGAGATCATGATTGCTCCGGTTTACGAGCAGAACGCAAGAGGCCGTTATGTTTATCTGCCGGAAGAAATGAAATTTGTCAAGTTCCTGCCGGATGGAAGCATTTCGGAAGAGATTCTCGCGAAAGGTATCCATTATGTAGATGTGGCATCAAATGAAGTACCGCTCTTTATTCGAAATGGTAAATGTATCCCGGTTGCAGAAGCGGCAGAGTGTGTGAAGAATATTGATACCGAACATCTGCAGCTTATCGGATACGAAAACAGCAGTTATACCATGTATGAGGATGATGGGATCCGCAAAGATTACGATAAAAAAGAGAATTACCGAGTATTCACAAATTAACGTTTAAGAGTAAAAAAATACTGCTTAGATATCAAAATGATATTCAAGCAGTATTTTTTATCATATAGCGGAAAAATTTCGCTCGTATAAATTAATCGATCGCTTCCCCTTTTTTATATTTCTCAACTACATTCTGGATACGTTCGCTTGGATCAAGGATGCTGCTGATAGAAGCATCATGGTTCAGTGTATCGATCACCAGTGCGATGTACTTGCTCATGTCGCAGTTGATGTAGTAAGGACGGCTGAGCAGTTCCGGTGTCTGATAGATCAGGTTTGTTGTGAGGATTCCGTTGATCAGTCCTTCTTCGTAAGCCTGGTCGAATTTTTCCATACCGTTTGTGAAAAGTCCGAAGGTTGCAGCAGCGTAGATACGTTTTGCTTTACGCATCTTGAGCTGGCGTGCTACATCGAGGATACTGTCACCTGATGAAATCATATCATCGAGGATGATTACGTCTTTTCCTTCTACGGAAGAGCCAAGGAATTCGTGTGCTACGATCGGGTTACGTCCGTCTACGATGGTTGTGTAGTCACGGCGTTTGTAGAACATACCCATGTCGAGTCCGAGTACGTTGGCAAAGTAGATCGCACGTCCGGTTGCACCTTCATCCGGGCTGATCGCCATCATATGGTCAGCATCGATCTGAAGATCCGGTACATGCTTTAAAAGTCCTTTTACGAACTGGTAAGTCGGACGGATCGTCTCAAATCCGTTCAGCGGGATCGCATTCTGGACACGTGGGTCGTGTGCATCGAAAGTGATGATATTGTCAACACCCATGCGGACAAGCTCCTGCAGACCAAGTGCACAGTCCAGTGATTCACGGCCGCTTCTCTTGTGCTGGCGGCTTTCATACAGGAAAGGCATAATGACGTTCAGACGACGTGCTTTTCCTCCTACAGCGGCGATGACACGCTTCAGGTTCTGGAAATGGTCGTCCGGTGACATATGGTTGGTATTGCCGCTGAGCGAATAAGTCAGGCTGTAGTTGCAGACATCGACCATCAGATAAAGGTCTTTTCCTCGTACAGACTCATTGATAATACCTTTGGCTTCACCAGATCCAAAACGCGGTACCTTTGCGTTGATCAGATAGTTCGGCTTTTCGTAGCCGTTGAAAACAAGATTGTCTTTCTGGAAACGAGTCTCTTCCTTTCTCCATTTTACGAGATAGTCATTGACTTTATTTCCCATCTCTTCACAGCCGTCTACAGCAATAATGCCGAGAGAGCCAACTGGAATATTATCCAGAATTCGTTCACTTCGATGTAACATCAGTGTTCCTCCCTGTACATAAGTTTCTTTTGAATGCGGATATCATCACCGGCAAGGCGAAGTATCTTATAATGGTTGCTTATCCGGGAAAATGTACGTTCTGTATAGTTCGTCTTGATTTCCTCCAGAGTAAGATTAGTAGAAATGATCGTGGATTTCCTGTTCAGGATCCGATCATTTAAACACACAAAAAGCTGAGAAACGACAAAGTCTGTATTTCGTTCGGTTCCCAGGTCATCAATGATCAGCAGATCACACTGGTGGATCTGCTCATATAAAAGACAGCTCTCATCATTCCGGGTCAGTGCTTTTTCAAGGAGCGCATCGAAAAATTCAGAGGCAGTCAGGTAAAGAACGGAATGCAGAGAATCCATCACTTCTTTTGCAATGCAGTGACTGAGAAATGTCTTCCCAATACCAGTATTCCCAAAAAGGAGCAGATTACCATGTTTGGTATCAAAATTGTGGATGAAATTCATACATTCCTGATAAGCCTGCGTTGCAAGCTCGCGGGAATTCTGACCGGAAAGCCGGTCTCTATAATTGGATGAATAATAATCAAAATTAAAATGTTCAAAATTTTCCTGTTCGAGAAGCCCTTTTAAGTTGGACTGGGTGTAGAACAGATCAATGATCGCTTTTAAAAAGCAATGGCACTTTTTCGTGCCGACATAGCCGGTATCCTGACAGTCCGGACATTCAAAATGCTGTTCCAGATAGTCTTCCGGGAATCCGGCGTCGGAAAGGAGTCGGCGGCGTCTGTCAGAAAGAGACCGGATCTCTTCCTTCAAAGAAGCGAGGGCAGTGTCATCGCCTGCGAGCAGCTTTTTCGCCTGATCAAGACTGGCAGAAGAAATAGAGGCATCAATCGATGCAAGCTCCGGAACCTTCTGGCAGACACGCTCGTAGTGAAGATTCGCGAGGTCGCGGCTCTTCGCTCTTTTTTCTTCATATACGCGCATCAGCGCATTGTATTGTGAATTAGTTAACGGCACAGTGTTCCCCCTTTCTTAGTTACTGCGTAATAATTTTTTGGTAAGCTCGTCCATATTGTAAGAACGTTCTTCAAAATTACGGAATTTGGAAGGCTGCTGGGCAGAAGGTGTACGGTTTTGCCCCGAAGGAGTTTTCTTCCGGTCTTTTTCCTGCTCAAAGGCAGAATCAAGACGCTCAACATCTGCCAGTGTACGAACGTTGCCCGTCTTCCAGTTTTCGAGAATCTTGTCAGTATATTCAAAACTTGGCTGGTGGATCGCACTGATGGTGCGGTTGCATGCTTCCAGAATGAGATCCAGTTCGAAATTCCCATCCTCCAGCCATTTGCGGATATAATCCAGTTCGGCAGATGCAGGTCCCCGCCCTTTGATGCCAAATGCATTCAGGATAGAATAGCAGGTTTTGTTGTAAAATGCAGAGGAATTACGTGCCTGATCGACGGTTGTAATATGTTCATCTGCCCATGAAAGTGCTACTTTCTGAATGTAATGCATGCTCTTATGTCCGTTCTCCACACAGTATTCGATCAGATACTCGATCAGGTCTGCGGAAAAACCAAGGGAATCATAAAAGTAGGTAATCGCATCAACATCGGTACGGGATAAGGTTTTGCCAAGATATTGTTCAGCAATAAAAAGAATCTGCTTTAATTCTCTTCTTGCAGCAAGGGAACGTCTTGATGCAGGAAGATTCTGACCGGCAGCTTTGTCTGAAACAGTGGTATTTCCATCAGACTGCGCGACCGGAGATTTTTCATGAACGGAAGCAGACTGTGCGGAAGGTGTATGGAAAGCCGCTTTGACAGGTGTCTGATGAGTTGGTGCTTTTCCGATACAGATTCCGGCGAGTTCATTTGTTTCGTCATATTCGAGAGAAAGAATTCCTTCTTTTTCCCAGTATTTGAGTGCGCGCAGGATATCGCCTTCGGTATTCTCCAGAAGGTCTGCCATCTGCGGGATATCCGGAAGCTGCTCCGGGATATTCTGATAACGGAGAAGAAGAAGATAGACTTTTACATATTCTCCGTTCGCAGATACCATATAATGATCGATAAAGTCATTCTCCACGATCGTTATGTTATTGTGGGAATGATTGCGCAAAATAAGTGCACTCATAATTTCCGCTTCCTTTCTTTTCTGACTTTGTTCATTATAACATCATCCCAGATTGTAAAAAAGAATTTTCTGACGGAAATTTTTGTTATTACAGATAAAATTTCGCAAATATTGGAGAAAATCAGGCTTTTAACAGGTCTTCTCCAATGGTTACAACATCTCCGGCACCCATTGTGATCAGAAGATCGCCAGGCTGGCAATGGGTGGTGACGAACTCTTCGATGGCTGCAAAGCTTGGCAGATAAGTTGCGTCACATCCATGTTCTTTGACTGCATCTGCAAGCTGTGCGGAAGAGATGCCTAAAGTATCTGTCTCACGCGCTGCATAGATGTCAGCAAGGATTACATGGTCTGCATGTGCGAGTGCTTCAGCAAATTCTGAGAATAATGCTTTTGTACGTGTATAAGTATGTGGCTGGAAAATACACCACAGTTTTTTATGTGGATAATGTGCAGCACTTTTCAGCGTTGCAGCAATCTCTGTCGGATGGTGTGCGTAATCATCAATGATGGTCACTCCGCCGACTTCACCTTTGTATTCAAAACGGCGGTCTGTTCCGTGGAAGGAAGCAAGACCTGTCTGGATCGTCTCCGCAGGAACACCAAGAATATCGGCAACTGCGATTGCCGCAAGTGCGTTATATACGTTGTGCTCACCGCCAACTGCAAGAGCGAGATGTGCAACATTCTGTCCGTCTTTTACGACATCGAAAGAGGCATTGCCCTGTTCGTTATAAGTAATATTGGCTGCACTGTAATCCAGGGAAGCTTCTTTGCCAAAAGTGATAACACGACAGGAAAGATCGGAGGTGATCTCTTCAATTTTATCAATATCTCCGTTGATGACGAGAGTTCCGTTTTCCGGAAGAAGCTTAGCAAAAAGGTGGAAAGAATTACGGATATCGTCCAGGTCTTTAAAAAAGTCCAGGTGATCCGCATCCACATTCAGAATAATACCGATTTTCGGGAAAAAGTGCAGGAAACTGTTGGTATATTCGCATGCTTCCGTAATAAAAAGGTCAGGTCCGCCGACACGGATATTGCCTTCGATCGCTTTCAGGATACCGCCGACAGAGATTGTCGGATCCAGGTCTGCTGCAAGAGCAATATGAGAAAGCATAGAGGTTGTGGTTGTCTTACCGTGTGTACCGGATATAGCAACCGGTGTCTTATAGTTAGTCATAAGCTGACCGAGTAATTCTGCTCTGGATAACATCGGAAGATTCTGACGCTTTGCTTCTGCAAATTCTTCGTTGTCTTCGTGGATCGCTGCGGTATAAACTACAAGGTCGATACCGTCTATAATATTGGAAGCTTTCTGACCGTAAAATACGGTTGCACCATTCTGAGACAGATGATCCGTAAGTGCCGATTCTTTGTTATCGGATCCGGATACTGTGAAGCCTTCTTCAAGAAGGATCTCAGCGAGTCCACTCATACTGATGCCGCCAATTCCGATGAAGTGGATATGGCAAGGCTGATTAAAATCAATTTTATACATAATGACACTTCCTGTTCTGTGAATTTGTTTCATAGTATTTGACTTACGTGCATAATTATAACATAGATAGGTCAAAAACCAAACCTTTTCTTTTTGTGATATTTCTATAAAAAAGATAGGTAAACAGAAATATTTTTGTAAAATATGTTCACTATATGTATGTAATATGTTATAATGAAAAAACCAGAATTACTGAGAAGGGGTGAAGACATGATAAAAAAGGAAATGATAGCAATGCTATTGGCAGGAGGACAGGGCAGCAGACTTGGCGTCCTGACTGCAAAAGTTGCTAAACCGGCTGTTGCATTTGGCGGCAAATACAGGATCATTGATTTTCCGCTGAGTAACTGTATCAACTCAGGAATCGATACAGTCGGTGTCCTGACCCAGTATCAACCACTCAGGCTTAATACACATATTGGAATTGGTATTCCGTGGGATCTGGACCGGAATATCGGAGGGGTGTCAATTCTTCCGCCGTATGAGAAGAGTACAAGCAGCGAATGGTATACAGGAACGGCGAATGCAATTTATCAGAATCTGGAGTATATGGAGACATTTAATCCGGATTATGTACTGATCTTATCAGGAGATCATATTTACAAGATGGATTACGAGGTCATGTTGGATTTTCACAAGGAGAATCATGCAGATGTGACGATCGCGGCAATGCCGGTTCCGATCGAAGAAGCAAGTCGTTTCGGAATCGTAATTACCGATGAAGACAAGAGAATCACCGAGTTTGAGGAGAAGCCGGCGAATCCGCGGAGCAATCTTGCGTCCATGGGAATTTATATTTTTAGCTGGCCGGTGCTCAAAGAGGCACTGATCAAGATGAAAGATCAGCCGGGATGTGATTTCGGAAAGCATATCATTCCGTACTGTCATGAAAAGAAGCAGAGACTGTTTGCATATGAATATAATGGTTACTGGAAGGATGTCGGTACATTGAGTTCTTACTGGGAAGCTAATATGGAACTGATCGACATTATTCCTGAATTTAATCTTTATGAGGAATTCTGGAAAATTTATACGAATAATTCAATTATACCGCCACAGTATATCTCAAAAGAAGCTGTGATCGACAGAAGCATCATTGGCGACGGAGCTGAGATATACGGCGAGATACATAACTGTGTGATCGGCGCAGGTGTTGTTGTTGGACAAGGCTGCGTGATCCGGGATTCGATCATCATGCAGGATGTTGCGATAGGAAATGACTGTGTGATCGACAAAGCGATCATTGCGGAGAATGTTAAGGTTGGAGATAATGTAACCCTTGGAATCGGCAATGAAGCACCGAACAAGCTCAGGTCTGATATCTACAATTCCGGACTGGTTACAATCGGTGAGAATTCTGTGATTCCGGCAGGAGTACAGATTGGAAAGAATACTGCGATCAGCGGTATTACCGTGAAGGAGGATTATGTACAGGGTGCTCTTGAAAGCGGCGGAGTATTGATAAAGGCGGGTGACAGATCATGAGAGCAGTTGGAATCATTTTAGCAGGCGGTAACAACAACAAGATGCGGGAGCTTACACAGAGGCGTGCAGTGGCAGCGATGCCGATTGCAGGAAGCTACCGGGCAATTGATTTTGCACTCAGCAATATGTCCAATTCGCACATCCAGAAGGTAGCAGTACTTACTCAGTATAATGCACGTTCACTGAATGAACATTTGAATTCTTCCAAGTGGTGGGATTTTGGACGTAAGCAGGGTGGTCTTTATGTATTTACACCGACGATCACCGCAGACAATGGCTACTGGTATCGTGGAACGGCAGATGCGATCTATCAGAACCTGGAGTTCCTGAAGAGGTGCCATGAACCTTATGTGATCATCACATCCGGTGATGCGGTTTACAAGATGGATTATAACAAAGTACTGGAATACCACATTGCCAAGAAAGCAGATATCACTGTGGTATGCCGGGATCTGGATCAGGGCGAGGATGCAACCCGTTTTGGCATCCTGAAGATGAATGAGAATATGCGGATCGAAGATTTTGAGGAAAAACCGATGGTGGCAAATTCCAACACGATTTCCACAGGAATCTATATCATCCGCAGACGTCAGCTGATCGATCTGATCGAGCATTCAGCTGAGGAAGACAGATATGATTTTGTAACGGATATCCTGATCAGATACAAGAATCTGAAAAAGATATACGGTTATAAGATAAAAGACTACTGGAGCAATATTTCCACGGTCGATGCCTATTATAAGACAAACATGGATTTCCTCAAACCGGAAGTCCGGAACTATTTCTTTAAGCAGCTTCCAAGTATTTATTCCAAGGTGACAGATCTGCCTCCGGCAAAATATAATCCGGGTGCGGTCGTTAAGAACAGCCTTGTGGCAAGCGGAAGCATTATCAACGGAACCGTTGAGAATTCGGTTCTGTTTAAAAAAGTGTTTGTTGGAAATAATTGTGTGATCAAAAACTCAATTATTTTAAATGATGTGTATCTTGGGGACAATACTTACATTGAGAACTGTATTGTAGAGAGCAGGGATACGATCCGTGCCAATACACGGCATGTTGGTGAAGATGGCGTGAAAGTAGTAATAGAAAAGAACGAAAGGTACGCATTATAAAAACTGAGGGGGACTTGTAAGAGTCCGGATCAGAAGGCATGCCGGTCAAATAAAGGAAAAGGAGCGGACCGGTATGTGCGTTACTGGAGAAAGGGGCTAGAAAGTTATGCAGATTACAGATGTACGCGTGCGCAAAGTAGCAAAAGAAGGAAAATTAAAGGCAGTAGTATCAATTACAATGGACGAAGAATTTGTTGTTCACGATATTAAAGTCATTGAAGGGGAAAAAGGACTTTTCATTGCAATGCCGAGTAAGAGAGCACTGGATGGGGAATATCGTGATATTGCGCATCCAATCAATTCCGGTACAAGAGACAGAATCCAGAAGATCATTCTGGACAAGTATGCGGAAGTACTGGAAGAGACTGACGACGCGGAAACTGCAGAAATCTAAGTACAGAAAAATACTGAAAACAAAAATCCCGGAGACTGGAAGTAAAACCAGTTCTCCGGGATTTTTATATTTTGAGAAATGATATTTCTACGATGGTCAATCGCGCATAAACTGATCGATCACATAGAGAACTCCGTCATCATCATTTGATTTTGTGATAAAATCTGCTTTTTCACGGACCAGTGGCTGTGCATTTTCCATTGCCACTCCAAGACCTGCGGTTTCGATCATAGTCAGGTCGTTGTATCCGTCACCGCAGCAGATCATTTCATCAGCAGTCAGACCGATGCTGGTAAGAAGCTTCAGAAGAGAGGCGGCTTTGTCTACATTCTTTGGAACAATTTCGAGGAAAAATGGATCCGAACAGTAAACATCGATATAACCATGGAAATGAGCGGACATTTCCTCTTTAGCAGCAGCGATGCTGTCTGGTTCTCCGGTCAGGAGAAATTTATTGTTTGGAAATGTGGATACTTTCTCGCAGAAATTATCAATTTGTATAATTGGTAAATGGTTGATCCGGGATTCTAATTCGGAATATTTTGTCGGGGTAAATCCGGACAGAAGCTGTCCATCCTCATAAGCCAGAATATCAACCGGGTAGTTGGAAGCGATCCGGTAGATATCCGGGATCACGTCCTGCGGAAGTGTTTTGTTGTAAATGACCTGGCCGGTGCGGCAGTCAGTGATCCGTGCTCCGTTGAAGGATAGGATATAGCTTCCGTAACGTTCCAGATGGAGCTGCCTGGCAAGGGGAACCACGCCGTATGTAGGGCGACCGCTTGCAAGAACAACTTTTTTTCCGGCTTCCTGGATCTCGATCAGAGCCTTTAACGTTGGTGGAGTGATTTCTTTCCTGGAGTTGGTAAGTGTTCCGTCCAGGTCAAGAACAAGTATCTGATATTTCATGTCTTACCTCTCTTAAAACTTCATCTGTCTGAGTACATCAATGATCTCAGGAAATTCCATACCGTGGGAAGCTTTGACCAGAATGGTATCATCTTTTTTGACAACATTCCGGATTTTTCCCAGGAAGTCCTGTTTGGTTTTAAAGTAAAGTACGGCACTGCTCTTTGCACAGGCTTTTGCACCTTCATATGCGTGGTGGGAAAGTTCTCCGATACAGCAGATCACATCAATGCCGATCTCGGCAGCATGTGCGCCGGTATTGTAGTGAAGTTCATTCTCCTTATCACCAAGCTCATACATATCGCCCATTACAGCTACGGTTCTTCCTGTTGCGGTAGAAAGTACATCCAGAGAAGATTTCATGGAAACCGGATTAGCGTTGTAGCAATCATCGATGATCAAAAGAGATCCTGTGTCGATCAGATTGGTACGTCCGGCAATCGTCTTCAGGGAAGAGATCCCGGTCTGGATTTCCTCCAGAGTAAGTCCAAGCTTCATGCCGACACATGCTCCGGCGAGAGCATTATAAACCATGTGATTTCCAGGTACCGGGATATGTACGTTGATTTCACCAAGTGGAAGGTGGAGTACAGCGTCAGTTCCGCGAAGTCCCTGACTTACGATTCCGTCTGCATAGGCATCCAGCTGGTCTGAAAGACCGAAGAAAACAGGCTTTTTCCCTTGTACCTCTGCGACTGTGGAAAGTTTGTCGTCATCTCCGTTTAAGATGACAGAAGCATTTGGACGCAGATGATCAAAAACTTCGGTTTTGGCTTTTAAGATTCCGTCGCGGCTTCCGAGATTTTCCATGTGTGCAAGACCGATGTTGGTGATTACACAGATATCCGGCTGGCTGATGGATGCAAGTTCATGCATCTCTCCGAAATGGTCAATTCCCATCTCCAGGACAGCGACTTCATGTTCTTCGGTAAGATTGAAGATGGTAAGCGGAAGTCCGATTCCGTTGTTAAAGTTTCCCTCTGTCTTAAGAACATTGTATTTCCGGGAAAGGACAGAGGCAATCGTCTCTTTGGTGCTGGTCTTGCCAACACTTCCGGTGATGCCGACAACCTTGATGTCAAGCTGCATGCGGTAAAACGCTGCGATATCACGAAGTGCTTTTTCGCAGGATTCTACATGAATGCAGGGACAGGTAAGGGAAGAAGGATCTTCTTCTGTAAGAGTAGCAAGTGCACCCTGTTCCATAACCTGTGGGATAAAGGTGTGGCCGTCTACACGGGCTCCTTTGAGTGGAACAAAAAGAAATCCCGGTGCTGCTTTCCGGCTGTCGATTGCAACGCCGGTAATCTCTTTTTCAAGAAAACTGCTGTCGCCATGGAAGGTTCCATGGCAGGCAGCGGTTATATTTTTTAATGTCATATTTTTCATCGGTAATACCTCTTTTCAAATTGTAACCTAGTCATCAGCACTCATGCGGTCAAGAAGCTGTTTCTTTACTTCATAAAGTCTTGGAGACAGATCGATATACATCTGGTGAGGATTGAAGAGTCGTTTGGATTCATCCCACAGGGTATCTTTTTCCTGACGGCAGTAAGCGGCAATCTCTTTGACAGACGGGGAAGTGTAGACACATTCACCGTTGATGAAGATTGGCTGCATCATTTCGCGGACGGTATAGGTTCCGGCTTTCATCTTTGTCTTTTTCCATGTCTCGCTTGGATCAAAGAGGAGAAGATCTTCCTCCGGATTGATTTCTTCGTCTACAAAGCAGATATAATCAGCTTTCATCTTGCCGGTTTCTTTTTCGTAAATACGGTAAACCGTCTTGTTGCCCGGATTGGTGATCTTTTCTGTGTTCTCAGAAAGTTTGATTTTAGGTTCGAACTCGCCATTCTTATTCTGGATGGCAGCGAGCTTATATACACCACCGAATGAAGGACAGTCTTTGGAGGTGATCAGATTGGTTCCGACCCCCCATGAATCGATCGCTGCGCCCTGCATCTTGAGGTCGTGGATCAGATATTCATCAAGGTCGTTGGATGCGCAGATCGTTGCTTCTTCAAAGCCGGCCGCATCCAGCATTTTACGTGCTTTTTTGGACAGGTAGGCAAGATCGCCGCTGTCAAGACGGATACCAAGCTTTCTCGGACTGATGCCGGCATCTTTCATCTCCTGGAAGACACGGATCGCATTCGGCACACCGGATTTTAAGGTGTCGTAAGTATCGACAAGAAGGGTACATCCTTCAGGATAAAGATCTGCATAGGCTTTAAATGCGGTATATTCATCCGGGAAACTCATGATCCAGCTGTGTGCATGGGTTCCCATAACCGGAACGTCAAAAAGCTTGCCGGTAAGTACGCAGGAGGTTCCCACGCAGCCGGCGATCACGGCAGCACGTGCGCCGTATAATCCGGCATCCGGTCCCTGGGCACGGCGAAGCCCGAATTCCATAACACCGGTATCACCGGCAGCGTATACGATACGGGAAGACTTGGTCGCAATCAGACACTGGTGGTTCAGAATGTTCAGGATTGCGGTTTCCACAAGCTGAGCTTCCATGATCGGGGCAACGACTTTGAGGATCGGCTCCTTTGGGAAGATCAGGCTTCCTTCCGGAATTGCGTAAATGCTTCCGGTAAAGTGATAGCCGCTCAGATACTGAAGAAAATCTTCAGAAAAAATGTGGAGACTGCGAAGGTAATCCACATCATCATAGCTGAAGTTCAGATTTTTCACGTACTCAATAACCTGTTCAAGTCCGGCTGCGATTGCATAACCGGAAGAAAATGGGTTGGAACGGTAAAATACATCAAAAATTACGGTAGGATTGTCCTGCTTATCGTAATAACCCTGCATCATAGTCAGTTCGTATAAGTCTGTAAGTAATGTTAAATTTTTAGAATGCATAATCGTACCTCTTTTCTGTTATAGGTTTAGATCAGACTGGCGTTTTTCTTAATTGTGTCCTGAATAAGATCATGACAATAGATTCCAAGATGTTTTCTTGTCTCTTTATCCAGTTCTTTTGGATAGATTGGTTTGCCGTATTCGATGACGACATGTACTTTTTTTACACGTGGGACATGTGCTTCAAAAATGTCAGCAGTATTGTTCATGCTGATCGGAATGATCGCACACCCGGTCTTTTCGGCAATCTTAAGTGCACCGTCACGGAATGGAAGCATAGAAAGCTCTTCGCCATTGTTGCGGGTTCCTTCCGGGAAAATGCAGATGGAAATGCCATTTTTTACATAATCAATTGCCTGAAGGATCGTCTTCAGACCTTCTCTCATATTGTCTCTGTCAAGGAAGAGACAGTACAGATTCTTCATCCATGTGGAAAGAAGCGGAATCTTTTCCATTTCTTTTTTGGCAACATAACCGGTCAGACGCCTGCACCGGCTGTAAGTAAGGAGAATATCAAAATAACTGCGGTGGTTGCCGATAAAGAGTACCGGTTCATCCGGAACATTTTCTTCACCGATCACGGTTGTCGTGACACCGGTCATCTTAAGAATCACTTTAAAGCCCCACTGAACGATGCGCAGAGAACTGATATCTTTGGCTCTGCGATTGAATTTACCAATGATCCATTCCACCAGAAAAACCGGAATGGACAGGATCAGGTAAAGAATTAAAAAGACTGCGATACAGATAAATCGTATCATTACCCCAAAATCCTCTCTTTCATTGTATAAAGTAACATACTTTTCTTCGATTATACTATTCGAGGCATGAAAATACAAGGAAGATAATATGATAATAAAGAGACAAAAAAATGGAAAAGTTTGTGAATAATTATGAGAATAAAATGCCGTGTGACAGGGGTGATCTGGATGCTGATTTTCCTTGGCGGCTGTCAGGTCATGGAAAAAGAGGAAGCGGGTGGAGAAATGCTGGAATATTCCATTGTGGATGAGAAAAAAGTTCCGGCGGAAATGACCGAACGCATTGCCGGGATGGAAGAAACCCCATTTCAGATCATGTATGTGCAAGGAGACCGGCTGTATGTCGGACAGGGGTATGGGAGACAGGAAATGGAGGGATATGCGATCCGGGTTGATGGCTGTACGGAAGAAAAAGATGTGATCTGTGTACAGACAACACTTCTGGGACCGGGAAGTGACGAGACAGAAAAAGATGGGGAGGAGATGGGAAATATCTGTATGCGGGAAGATGGATTTTCCCAATACCCATATGTTGTCCTGGAAATGGCAAAAAGCGAAAAACCGGTGATATTTGAGTAGGAGGCTGACTATGGAACTGATAAGAAAACAGGTACGCATGAATCAGATGGGCAAAACAGTGACGGATCAGTTTATGATCGGTGGGGATTATAATGTACCAGATGCGAAAAGTGACGTGGGAAGAGTGCTTTCCGGTGAGGGAAGTCTGCGGATTGAAGAGACAAGAAGAGTGGAAAATTATCTCCGTGTGACGGGAAAACTGAATTTTAAAGTTTTGTATGTGACAGATTCGGGAGATCCGCGTCCCGGAGCTTTAGAGGGAATGATTCCGTTTGAGGAAATGGTCTACATGGAGGAAGAGAACGGAGAAGGCGAAGACATTGTGCAAGTTCAGCGGGTGGAATGCGGGGTATCACTGATCCATTCGAGAAAGCTTGCGGTAAAAGCGCTTGCGGAAATGACGGTACATACAGAGCAGATCACAGAAAAACAGGTGACACTTGATGTGGATGGGGAAGAGGGAATCTATCTGAAAAAATGTCCGGTGGAGCTGCTGCAGCTGTTTACCGCGAAGAGAGACATTTACAGGATCAAAGAGGAGATTAAGATACCGGGGACCAAAGAGAATATCGGAACGCTCTTGTGGACAGAGGTAAGCTCCCGGAAAATGGATACCAGACTTGTGCAGGATGCTATGCTGATAAATGGAGAATTGCAGATCTTTGTTCTCTATGAATCCCAGGAGGGCAAGACAGACTGGGTGGAGCAGACGGTTCCTTATGAGGGGCGGATCGAGTGTGCCGGCGCAGAAGAAGGTATGTATCATCATGTCTATGACCGGCTGGATGATATCAGTGTGGAAGTGCGGATGGATGAGGACGGTGAGATGCGTGCGCTTGGCATTGAAGCGGCACTTCAGGTTCGTCTTTTTGTCTATGGGGAAGAAAAGCTGGAGCTTTTAGAGGATGCGTATTCCCTTGATAAAAAATGTGTTTTGGAGACAGAAGAAGTTGTTGTTGAGGAGCTTCTGATGCAGAATCATTCAAAAAGTAAGATCACAGAACGATTAAGTCTGCCGGAGCTGAAAGATGAGATCCTTCAGGTGTGCCACAGCAGCGCAGACCTGCAGATAGAAAAAATGGAAGTGCAGGATGGAGGAATTCTGGCAGAGGGGATTCTAAATGTCAGCTTTCTGTATGTAAAGGCAAATGATGAAGTACCATTTGGTGTGTGGAAGGGGATGGTTCCGTTCTCGGCAATGCTTGAATGCCGGGAAGGAAGCAGCGATATGAAATATGACGTCACATATGCAGTGGAGCAGCTTGCGGTAGATCTTGCCGGAAATGATGAAGTAGAGATTAAAGCGGTCGTGGCGTTCAGAAGCTTCATGCGAAAAGCGGAAAAAATACAGATGGTGACAGAGGCTGTACTTGTGGATTATGAAAAAGAAGAGCGGATGAACCAGCCGGGAATTGTGGGATATATCGTAAAAGACGGAGATGATCTGTGGAGCCTGGCAAAGAAATATTCGACCACAGAAGAAAGCATTCTGCTTAATAATGAATTATTATCAAAAGAATTGAAAACGGGTGATAAAATATTGATTTTTCGGGAGAGTTTGAGTATACTATAGTAATGAAATGATGTATACAAGATACAAAAAAAGGTCGAAAAAATACAATAAGGAGATACACGCATGGATAAACTGGAGTTAAAAGCACTTGGGAAGATCAATCTTGGACTTGATGTGCTGGGGCGGCGGGAGAATGGTTATCACGATGTGCGCATGGTCATGCAGACGCTGTATCTGTACGATAATGTGACGCTGCAAAAGAAGTCGGCCCCAGGTATCGAGATCGATTCAAATCTTTTTTATCTGCCGAATGATGAGGACAATATTGCATGGAAAGCGGCAAAGCTTCTGATCGATGAATTTGATATCAAAGACGGGATCAGAATCCATCTGGACAAGCATATACCGGTTGCAGCGGGAATGGCAGGCGGAAGTTCCAATGCTGCGGCAGTGCTTTACGGAATGAACCAGATGTTCCGGTTGGGACTTTCTCAAAAAGAGTTGATGGAAAGAGGCGTGAAGCTTGGGGCGGATGTTCCTTACTGCATTATGCGCGGAACAGTACTCGCAGAAGGAATCGGGGAAAAACTGACGCCGCTTCCTCCGATGCCGAAATGTCAGATTCTGATCGCCAAGCCGCCGATCAGTGTATCGACAAAGATGGTTTATGAAAAGCTGGATTCCTGTGAAATCAAGGAGCATCCGGATATAGATGGTATCCTGGACGGATTGAAGAACCAGGATCTTGAGCAAGTGGCAGCATCCTTGGGTAACGTGCTGGAAAAGGTTACGGTTGAAGCATATCCAGTCATTGCACAGATCAAAGAATGTATGATGGAAGCAGGTGCGCTTGGGGCGATGATGAGCGGAAGCGGTCCGACTGTATTTGGGATTTTCAGGGATCGCAGGACAGCGAAGGAAGCATTTGCAAAAGTAAAAGCACAGAATCTGGCAAAACAGATTTATCTTGCAAATGTGCATAACGTCAGGAGGAGATAAGAATGGATATGGATTTTGAAGTAAATATGAATGAATACCTGCCGTTGAGAGATGTTGTGTTCAATACACTTCGGAAGGCAATTTTAAGAGGAGAACTGAAGCCGGGAGAACGGCTGATGGAGATCCAGCTTGCCAACAAGCTTGGAGTAAGCCGCACCCCGATCCGTGAAGCAATCCGTAAACTGGAGCTGGAAGGTCTGGTTCTGATGATTCCACGAAAAGGGGCAGAAGTGGCACAGATCACAGAGAAGAATATGCAGGATGTGCTGGAAGTCAGAAAGGCACTGGAAGAGCTTTCCGTACAGCTTGCGTGTGAACGGATCACGCCGGAGCAGGTTGAAGAAATGAAGATGGCAGCTGAAGATTTCCGTAAAGTCTTAAAGAGTGGTGATGTGACGAAGATCGCTGAAGCAGATGTAAAATTCCATGATATTATCTTTGCCGCAACCAATAACCAGAGACTGATCACGCTGCTGAATAACCTGCGGGAACAGATGTACCGGTTCCGCGTAGAATACCTGAAGCAGAAGGAATGTTATCCACAGCTCCTGGAAGAACATGATAAGCTGATCGCACTGATTTCGGGTGGAGAGGTTGAAGAGGCATGTGAGCTCATGGGATGTCATATTGACAATCAGGCCTCTACAGTATCGGATGTTATCCGGAGAGATCAGGTAGAATATCACAGATAAAAATGTATAGTTTTCCATATGTTGTCAATACTCCTGGTATCAAAGACAGGAGGTACATACGAAAATGAAAAAAATAAAAGCATTGGCGCTGGTACTGATCATGATTCTGTGTGGTGCGGCATTTGCAAGGGGAATGCAGGTGGAAGCGAAGGCGAATGCAGTGCAGGAAAAGTTATCCGGTGAGGTGTTCCGCTTTCATGTGCTTGCCAACAGTGACAGCAAAGAAGACCAGGAACTTAAGATGAAGGTGAAAGAGGCTGTTGTAGATTATATGTGTGAGAATCTTTCGAATGCAGGGAATGCAGCGGAGGCGAAAGCATGGGCGATCCGCCACAAAGAAGAACTGATCCGGACGGCCAGGGAAGTCTTGCAGGAAGAAGGATGTAACGATCAGATAACAGCTGAGGTCGTGCGGTGTGAATTTCCGGACAAAACTTACGGAGACATCACCTTCCCCGCAGGCTGGTACGATGCACTCCGGATCAAGATCGGAAAGGCACAGGGGCACAACTGGTGGTGTGTTCTTTATCCGGATCTCTGTTTTATGGATTCTGTCCATGCAATTGTTCCCAAAGAAGGGAAGGAAGAGCTGCGGAGTGTGCTGACGGATGAAGAGTATGCGATGATCGTAAAAGGCACACCGGTAAAAATCAAATGGTTTTTCTTGCAATTGACGGAGTAAATGTGTAGAATATACTTCAACGAAGATGGCAGGAAAATTTGTTTCGCCTAAGGCAAAGGAAAGTTTAATGACGGATATACTTGTAAAATTATTTGTAAAAGATTATAAGGATGTAGAAAAGGTGTCTGTCCGTACAGCATATGGAGTGCTGGCAAGCGGAGTAGGCATCTTTTGTAATGTTCTGCTGACGATTGCGAAGATGGTGATAGGAATCCTTCTTCACAGTGTGTCTGTTACTGCAGATGCATTTAACAACTTATCGGATGCAGGTTCTTCGATCATTGGAATGATCGGAGTGAAGATGGCAGAAAAACCGGCAGACAAGGAGCATCCTTTTGGGCATGGCAGGCTGGAATACATAGCGGCACTGATTGTATCCTTTCTGGTGATCGAAGTTGGATTTACCTTTTTCAAAAATGCGATCGTGAAGATCCGGGAGCCGGAAGAGTTAAAATTCAGTCTGGTGTCGATCCTGATCTTGGTGTTGTCCATAGGTGTGAAGCTGTGGCTTGCGATGTTTAACCGGAAACTTGGTGAAAAGATTTCTTCCCAGGTGATGATGGCGACGGCAGCAGATGCACTTGGAGATGTGATCACGACAGCAGCGACAATCCTGTCGGTTGTATTCTGGCGGATCACAGGGATCAATATCGATGGCTTTGTCGGACTTGGTGTTTCACTGGTCGTTATGTGGGCCGGATTTGGGATTGCGAAGGATACGCTTGAGCCGCTGATCGGAATTCCGGCGACATGGGAAGATTATGAGAAGATCAAGCATTTTGTGGAAAAATACGCTGGAATTGAGGGCAGCCATGATCTGGTGATCCATAATTACGGACCGGGAAGAAGTATGGCGATCATTCATGCAGAGGTTCCGAATGATGTCCCGATTGATGTATCCCATGAGATCATTGACCGGATTGAGAGAGAGGCAATGGAACAACTGGGGATCTCTCTGACAATTCATATGGATCCGGTGGAGACTCGTAATGAAGAAGTGCTTCAGGCAAAACGTGAGACGGAAAAAGCTGTGGAAGCACTGGATCCGAGATGCAGTATCCATGATTTCCGCATGGTGAATGGAGAAAAACAGATCAATCTCATTTTTGATTTTGTCATTCCGAGAGAGTATTCTGAGGAAAAAGGAAATGAACTGACACTGACTTTGATGGACCGACTGCAGCATCATAACCCAAAGTATCAGTGTGTTATCACATTAGACAGAAGTTATGTGGAAGAACAGAGGTAAAAGAGATGTATACATTTGAAAGCAGAGTACGATTCAGTGAAGCAGACCATACGGAGCTTCTGACATTACCGGGGCTTGTTAATTATTTTCAGGATTGTAGTACTTTTCAGTCTGAGGATATCGGATATGGCGTGGAATCACTGAAAAAAAGCGGGCAGGCATGGATTCTTTCCGCATGGCAGATTGTAGTAAACCGTTATCCGAAACTTGGGGAACATATCCGGGTGTCCACCTGGGCAACGGATTTTACCGGACTTTTCGGACTTCGTAATTTTAAGATGGAGGATGAAGCAGGCGAGATGACAGCCTGGGCCAATTCGGTCTGGGTATATATGGATATGAAAAAAGGAAGACCATGCAGACCGGCGAAAGAAGAGGTCGAGGCTTATCGGCCGGAAGCACCACTGGATGTAGAGTTTGCGCCGCGTAAGATCGTGCTTCCAAAAGAACTGGAAGATGGAGAAAGTTTTCCGGTAAGACGTCATCAGATCGACACAAACGAGCATGTCAATAACTGCCAGTATATCCAGATGGCAATTGATGTGGTGCCGGAATGTGAGCGTGCCGGACAGATCCGGGTAGAATATAAAAAATCCGCAGTTATGGGTGATATTATTTATCCAAAGATGGCGGTAGAGGAACAGAGAAAAATAGTGGAACTTTGTGATGCGGAGGGAAATCCGTATGCGGTAGTAGAATTCAAGGAGAAATAAGAGATGGAATTAGGAAAAAAACAGATGCTTACGGTAGTAAAGGTAGTTGATTTCGGAGTATATCTGGGAGATGACAGAGAAAAGGTTCTTCTTCCGAAGAAGCAGGTTCCGGCAGGAATCGAACCGGGCGATCCGATTGAGGTGTTTTTGTATAAGGATTCTTCTGACCGTCTGATCGCAACGGTAAATGAACCGAAGCTTACACTGGGGGAAAGTGCAATCCTGAAGGTAGCGCAGGTTGGCAAATTCGGCGCCTTCCTGGACTGGGGACTGGAAAAGGATCTGTTCCTGCCATTTAAGGAGCAGACTTATAAGGTGAAACCGGGGGATGAATGCCTGGTAGGACTTTATATTGATAAGAGCCAGAGACTCTGTGCGACCATGAAGGTATATGAGTATCTGACCAGTGATTCTCCTTATCAGAAGGATGATCAGGTAGAGGGAATCGTTTACGAAGTGAGTGATAATTTTGGGGCTTTCGTTGCAGTGGACGGAAAATATTCTGCGCTTGTGCCAAAGAGAGAAGCACCGAAAAGTCTAAGACCGGGAATGAAGATCCATGCGAGAGTGACAGAAGTAAAACCGGATGGAAAGCTGAATTTAAGTGTCCGTGAGAAAGCATTTATCCAGATGGATAAGGATGCGCTTCTGGTACTGGCGCGTCTGGAAGAAAAGGGCGGAGTCCTTCCGTTTAACGATAAAGCAGATGCGGAGGTGATCCGTGCGGAGTTTGATCTGAGCAAGAATGCATTCAAGCGTGCAGTCGGACATCTGTATAAAGAGCGTAAGATCGAGATCTGTAAGGACAGTATTGTTTTGAAATAGACATTGTGATTATGCACAAAAAACAGACTGTTAAATTGTTCACAATGCCCAAAACGCTGATTTAAAAAAAAACCCTTGATTTTCAAAAAAAAATTGTATATATTGAGGGTGTAAAAGATAGGAAGAGATAAAAGAAAAGGAGTGTACATCATGAAGGTACAGAATATTACAAACATTGATAAGTTTTTTGAAGTAGTAGACAGTTGCAAAGGAAAAGTAGAACTTGTAACAGGAGAAGGCGACAGACTGAATCTGAAATCTAAACTTTCTCAGTATGTTTCTATGGCAAATATTTTCTCTAACGGAGAGATTCCGGAACTGGAAATCATTGCATACGAAAAAGAAGACATCGATAAACTGGTTAACTTCATGATCAATGGCTAATTTATATAAATACCAGGAATAGTGAGAAGCAGGAATCAAAGTGATTTGGTTCCTGCTTTTTTGTGTATACGATGAGCCAAGTGCAGATTTGTGCTTGCACAAGGATCTGCATTTGGCGAATGTACATCATCGAGCGTCTCATCTCCATTGCACAATAAGTGCCTTCACACCTATTCTTTTTCTAAATCCGCCCTCAAGACTTTGGGCGCAGACCTGGCGGCTGCTAAACATAAAAATTCAGGAAACTATAGAGAGATAGTTTCCTGGTATATGCGAGAGGGTATTTATATTGAGGGTGGGTTAGGTTAGTTGACGCGTAAAGATTCAATAAATGGTGTCAGGAGGGATTCGCCGTATTGAAGCAGGGAGAAGCTTCTCTGGGTGAGACACCAGGAGTAGGTGAGACCGATCTGGGCAGAGGTGATCATCTGGGAGAGCTCGACGTAGGAGTAGTCTGACTTTAGTTCTCCACATTTGATCCCGTCGAAAAGGATCTTGCGCAGGATCTTATAATAATTACGATCCGGGTTTAAAATATGTCTGGTTCCGGTAGTAGCTACCTGAAGACCGTAGAGGGGCGCAAAGAGATCCATATATGGTGAGTGCTCCAGGTTATTCAGCACAAAATGGTTGAAGGCGAGCAGCAGATCGGCGGCTGGAAGCGTCCGGTCGCAGGTCTGAAGCCAGCTATCATAGTCACTGTCGTAGGAATAGGCGAGGCTGAAGAGAAGTTCATCTTTTCCACGAAAATGGTGGTAAAAGGTGCTGCGGGAATTACCGGAGAGTTCGATGATCTGCGCGATCGTAGTTTCGTCATAGCCCTGTTCTGTGAACAGCTTCCATGCTGCATCCATGATGTCCTGTTTTGCATGTCGTTTGCCGTGCGTTGTCATAATTGATCGTTCCTGCCTTCTTAAAAGTATTGAAGCTATTGTAACACAGGGATGTGGAGAGTGCAATGTTTTGTTTCTGCATACATTTTATTGAAAATGTCCATATAAGGATAATATGGTTGACTTTATTTGAACACTTTAGTAGAATGAAGGGTATAAAAAGCAGAACGTAGTTCGGAATACAGTATCTTTTTAGACCGTAGTACGAAAACGAACTACAGTGCTTTTGGAGGTGTAAGATGGAAAAATTAAAACTTGCAGCCGGCATGACAGGAGAACAGAAGCGTTATGCGGTTGAAGCAGCACTACTTCTGGGATTTCAGACAGAGACAGCTACATTTCCGGTGATCACAGCGGACGGTGAGATTCCGGTGCCGGAGAATATGGAAGAGCTGAAAGCCCTGTGGAAAAAGAGTACAGGGGGAACACCGGAAGAGTACGAATCAGCATCAAAGCATACAGGTCCGATCTTTGATCTGGATTTCCGTAAGGAAAAAGGGCTGGAGACGATGCTTCAGAAAGGGGATTTCCTGAAAGACGAGAATCAGGATCTTCTTCCGGATGTGTTGGATGTGAAGATTGTACTTCCGGAGGATGCAGATGATGCGATGCTCGTTGCAACATGTAACCTGGCATGGCGTTTTGGTATGGAGACAACCGGATATAAAGGAACTATTACGGCAGATGCAGCTTATACAGGCAACCGGCTCGTTCTGGAAAAAGCAGAGCAGACAGAGCTTGTACGGGAAAAAGAAGGAGAAAGTGTAAAAGTATCTCTTCGCGGTGACGGAGAGGAACTAATCGCATTTACCTCCCGCCTCTGTATGGAATTTCCACAGATCAATGGTCAGAGAAGCTGGAAAGACCTGCTGATGGATATGGTGGATGATTTTGTACTGCGCGGCGCAGATGGACAGCTTGCAGCTTTGAAAGCGATGCAGAAAGAGCAGACAGGAGAATACGAAGTGTACGGATCTCCGCTCTGGAATGATACACAGAAAAAAGAAGCCGGGGATGCAAAGGTATATAATTACAAATCCGGACAGAAGATGTACGAGAAGGTGTATGAGCTTCCGTGGGAAGTGGAAGTTTTTGAAAAACTTCTGGAAGAAAAGGTTTATCCGCAGATCGGGAAAGGAAGCAAGGTAAAGATTACCGGTGCGGTAAGTGAAAATATAAAAGTACGCCAGAAGATAAAAGAAAAAATCGAAGACAGAATCCAGATGTTAGGTGCCAAGCCGGAGGATACCTCCGTTATCTGTGCATACAAACAGGGATATTCCTGGATCGTTGAAGAGATGCTTCCGGTGATGAAGGAAGCGCAGGCAGATCAGGTTGAGATTTATTTCAAACCGTTCCTGCCGGAAGGCCAGACAGACTGGCTGGATGAGAACGGTGCAACCCCGTCCTATCACAATCTGAATGCAGACACTCCGGACAAGTGGTATGATCTTCCGATCCGCTATCTGCAGGAACTGTATCCGGTAGAAGATATTCTGGTAAAAGAGCTTGGAATTGAAAGAGATAAAGTCATTTTCAAAGCTTATGAAGGCGAAGAAGATATCACTTATCTCTGCAAGGGGATCAAGGACGAAAAGGTCTGCTGTGAGGATACTTACAAAGCAGTCTGGTCGGAAAGACCATATATGGATGAATATCCGCAGATGGGAAAGGTTCATCCGGCAACCGGTTATGTAAAAGCAGAGATTGACGGACAGGAAGTATTTTATCAGACCGTCCGTACCGATATGGAAGAGATCTGGGATGTTTACCAGAAGGAAGTTCTTCCGGATTGCAGACGATATATTGAGGAAAAGACAGGCGGAAAGATTTCCGCAGACCTGCAGCCGTTCTTCCATGAACTGCGTCTGGACGTGACCGCAAGTGAACCGGACTATGCGACCGGATCAAGAGAGGATCTGATCTCTTCACTGGATGCTTTGCATGAAGATATGTATTTTGTCGGAAGTGACTATTTTAAAAATTACGGTGTGAAGAAAGCAGATGTCATGCTGGATGCGCCGGGACTGATCCTTCCGGTGATCCATGAAAAAGAAGGCAGACCGGTATTTAAGGTGACACTGACCGAGCCGTTAAAAGAAGAAGCATGCATTGTAAAAGATGGAAAAGCGGTTCTTTTACAGAGAAAACGGGAAGAAGCAGATGCATGGATCCGTGCCATTTCATGGGAAAACGATAATTTTACTTTCCATATCCGCACAAATGGTGTACAATCTAATGTATTACACACTTACTCAACATTGTGGTCAAAGGGTGTACTGGCAGAGTGTGAAAGTGTTGCTGCAGGTACGAAGCTTTTGTTTGAAAGTGAGCAGGGCGAGATACAGTATGCAGCACTTACACCGGAAAGAGAAGAAAAACCAAAGACGAAACGGATTGAAGAGATTGACCTGCATGAGCATGAACTGATCGGATATGATACTTACCGTGAGATCATCGAAGAACTGAAGCAGGTTCCTGGAATCGAAGTGTTCCGGACTGCGGTATCTTATACAGGACGTGAACTCTATGCAGTATGGATCAAACCGGAATACGAAGGTTATCTGTCCATGACGAAGCGTATATCAAGAATTCCTGGCGAGATGATCAATGCAAGACATCATGCAAATGAAGTATCTTCGACAAATGCAGCATTTATCCTGATCAAGAAGCTGCTGACAGAAGATGTTTACAAAGATTTACCGGATAAACTGAATCTGGTGATCGTTCCGATGGAAAATGTGGATGGTGCGGCAATCCATTATGAATTGCAGAAAGAGCATCCAACCTGGAAATTCCATGTGGCAAGATTTAATTCGCTTGGAAAAGAGTTCTACTATGAACATTTCCAGCAGGATACGATCCACAGCGAGGCGATGGGATTAACCCGTATTTATGACCGGTATGTACCGGATATGATCGTGGACAATCACGGAGTACCGAGCCATGAATGGGAGCAGCAGTTTTCGGGTTATACCTCCCCGTCTTACAAAGGCTTCTGGCTTCCGAGATCTCTGCTTTATGGTTATTTCTGGTATGTGACCAATCCAGAGTACAAGGACAATTACCCGGTCAATAAGGTAATGGAAGATGTGATAGCAGACAAGATTGCCGAGTATCCGGAGATGAGAGAATTGAACCGTGAATGGAGTGCTCAGTTTGAAAAATATGCACATGCATGGATGCCGAAATTGTTCCCGGCAAACTATTATAAAGAAATGATCAACTACTGGATCCCGTTCGCGGCAGATCCAAACCATCGTTATCCGTCGATCCGTTTTCCGTGGATCACAACGGTTGCTTATACCAGCGAGGTTGCAGATGAGACCGCACAGGGTGAATACCTGAATTTGTGTGCAAGGGCTCATGTGGCACATGACGAGGCGACTATCCGGATGTTGATGGAAGCAGTGCATGTGATGGAATGTCATCTGGAAGAGCAGGATGGACAGATTTTGACCAGTTACATAAGACAGCGTCCGATGATTGTCAAAGTGACTGGAAAAAATAAATAACTTTTTAATACTTTTCTAAAGGAGGAGTTAGGTATGGAACTCATCAAATTACTTGGCGTGTTAATCGTAATCGTTGGATTCGCGCTGAAACTGGATTCAATCCTCATTATTTTCCTGGCCCTTATCGCGACAGGGATTGTTGGAGGACTTGGAGTGGGCGGACTTCTGGAAACAATCGGTACAAACTTTGTAGCGAACAGAAGTATGGCAATCTTTATCATGATCCTGCTGGTTACAGGTACACTGGAAAGAAACGGTCTGCGTGAAGCAGCGGCAAACCTGATCCGTAAAGTAAAAAGTGCGACAGCAGGTAAGCTTGTTGCTGTATATGGTATGCTGAATGCTCTGTTTGGAGCATTCAATGTCAGCTTCGGTGGAGTTGCCGGATTTATCCGTCCGGTACTGCTTCCGATGATCGAAGGTGCGATCAGCAATAAAGAAGGAAAAGCAAATGAAGATCACGTAGAAGAAGCAAAAGGACTTGCTGTTGCTATGCAGAACTTCACATGGTTCTTCTTCCAGGTACTGTTCGTAGGTGGTGCCGGCGGAATCCTTGTACAGACAACACTTGCAGGTCTTGGATACGAAGTAGAACTGATCGACCTTGCAGCAGCTGAAATCCCGGTAGCATTAGTTGCACTTGTTGTTTCCTGCGCATTTGTTATTGTGAAAGATAACAAACTGATGAAGAAATACTATGGAAAATCAACAGATACTAAGAAATAGAGGGAGGAAGACAGATGAGTAATTTAAAATTTATACAGGTCGGCGATTCGTTTAATGCAATCGGACTGAATGTAGTATGGGTAATTATCGGATTGATCACGATTTACGCAGGAATCAAGAACCTGCTGGATAAAGAGAATCCGTCAAGAGTCGGAACCGCTGTTTTCTGGTGCTCTTTCGGTATCGTTTGTGGATTTGGTTCATGGCTCCCGGCAAAGGTTTCTGGTGCGCTTGTTCTGATCATGTGCCTGCCGCCAATCTTCAAGAAAGTAAAAATCGGAAAAACAGATAATCCGACAAAGGAACACACAGAACAGCAGTTTAAGAAGATCGGAATGAAGATATTTGTCCCGGCATTCTCCGTAGCGGTATGCTCTCTGTTCTTTGCATTATTCAGTAATATGAGTTCTATGGTCGCAATTACCGTTGGTGTGATTGTAGCTATGATCTTACTGATGGCATTCGATGCAAAACAGAATAAACCGGCAGTCTTTTTGAATGATTCTGAAAGATTCCTTGGAATCACAGGACCTCTCAGTATGCTGCCACAGCTGCTTGGATGTCTTGGAGGTGTATTTACCGCTGCAGGAGTTGGCGATGTAATCGCACAGCTTGTTGAAAAGATTGTTCCAAAGGGAAATGTAAATATCGGGATCATCGTTTATGCAATCGGTATGGTACTCTTTACCATGATCATGGGAAATGCATTCGCAGCTATCACCGTTATGACAGTTGGTATCGGTGCACCGTTCGTTCTTGCTTACGGTGCTAATCCGGTGGTGATCGGTATGCTCGCACTTACATGTGGATACTGTGGAACTCTGCTTACACCGATGGCAGCGAACTTCAACATCCTGCCGGTTGCGATCCTGAACATGAAGGACCGCTGGGGCGCTATCAAAAATCAGGTTCTGGTTGCAATTTTTATGCTTGTGTTCCAGATCTGTTATATGATAGTATTAAAGTAAATAAGACATAAGTAGCTAAGGTCATTATTTCACTGGAAAGGCAGAAAATAATGGCCTTAGAATTCGTAAGCTTATTCTAGTTTTTGGTATGGAGAAAGAAGAGGGACATATGACACCGAATATGGAACGGGGTGCCCGGATCATTATTCACGAATGGGTAAAAGTAAGGGCGTGGGACAAAGTACTGATCGTGACATCGAAGGAATATCTTGCAGAAGCAAAAGCAATGGAAAAAGAGGCTTCCGGAAAAGCACGGTCAGTGAATACACTGCTTGTCGAGAACAAGGGGCGCCATGTGGGAATCTTTTTTGATGATAATGAAGCAGTTTTTGATCCTTATACGGCAATTATCGCGGCGACAGAGTATTCGCTGGTGACAACGAAAGCCGCAAAGCGTGCGATACAAAGACACAAGAAATTTCTGTCCTTGCCACTGGCAACCAATGACGGAAGATCTTTTCTGGAATACGATTTCCTGACGATGGATACGAAGAAGAGCCGGCTGATGGCAAAGGCATTTATCAAATATCTCAAGTATTCAGAAAAAGTCCGTGTGACAACTCCGGCAGGAACGGATATGATGTTCTACAAAGTGGGCAGAGATCCGGGATTTTTTAACGGAGTTCTAAAGGATGGAAAGGGATATTCTTCTTCCAGTATTGAGGTCTATGTCCCGATCGAGGAGACAAAGACAGAAGGTGTGATGGTGCTTGACGGTTCTCTGGGATATATTGGTCGCGCAGAGGAACCGACAAGGATTTTATTTAAAGGCGGACGGATTACAGAGATTGAAGAGACTCCGACCGGTATTCGGTTGAAAAAATACATGGAAGATTATCAGGATCCCCGGATCTATATTGCGGGGGAACTCGGAATCGGGCTTAATTCATGCTCACAATGCCTTGGAAACTGCTATATTGAAGATGAATCTGCTTATGGGACATTCCATGTAGGACTTGGGCGTAATATTGCTCTTGGAGGTATTCAGAACGCCAAAGGGCATTTTGATCTGGTATGTATGGAACCGGATATCTACACGGACAACCGACAGATTATGCAGCAGGGGAAGGTTATTATCCCGGAGCCTGTGTTATACTAAGAGATATAAAGGAGGAAATTAACATGAAGGTTTTATTAACAGGATTTGATCCATTTGGAGGAGAAAGCGTAAACCCGGCATTCGAGGCAATCAAGCTTCTTCCGTCAACAATTGCGGGGGCAGAGATCGTATATGTAGAGATCCCTACAGAATTCAAGAAAAGTGCACCGGCAGTTGAAGCGGCAATCAAAGAACATAACCCGGATATAGTGATCAATGTAGGTCAGGCAGGCGGACGTTCCTGCGTCACTGTAGAAAAAGTAGGAATCAACCTTGCAGATGCCCGGATTCCGGACAATGCAGGTGACCAGCCACTTGATGAGCCACTTCAGGCAGACGGTCCAACCGGATACTTTGCAACAATTCCGGTAAATGCAATGGTTCAGAATGTACGTGCTCACGGACTTCCATGCCATGTATCTTTCACGGCAGGAACCTACGTATGCAACTGTGTAATGTACAATGTACTGCATATGTGTGCAACCAAATACACTAACATCCGTGCCGGATTTATCCATGTACCATATGCTTGCGATCAGGTTGTAGATAAGGCGAACGGAATGGCAAGTATGCCGCTTGAGACAATCGCAAAGTCTCTGGAGTATTGTGTTGAAGCTGTAGTGAATAATACAGAAGATGTAAAAGAGGTTATGGGAACTACTCACTAGTTTTATGAAAGAAAAAAGTACCGCTGTGTCAGAATGAAGCTGATGCGGCGGTGTTTTTTTGTAAAATTTTATTGGAAATATAATTTCATGTCGCTTAATGAAAATGGACGTTCATTATATGTTAAGAAATTCTATTATAAAGAAAAAGAATTGATTTGTCACGGGCAGGAATGTTATGTATAATATGCATAAAGAAAGTCGAAGCGGAAATAAGAAAAATGAACAATTTTATGAACGGAGAGAGCTTTTTCAAAAAACAAGTTGATTAAGAAGGTGAAGAAAAAAATCTAGTGGGGAAAAGATTATCGTAAAAATAGAATATGGATGGAAAACAATAACAGAGGCGAAGGAGAAGTGAAATGAGTAATTTAATGGGGATGCTGACGACTATCCAAAGTTATGTATGGGGACCTCCGACATTGTTGCTGTTGATCGGTACAGGGCTTTACTTTACGATTAAATTGAGAGGACTGCAGATCACAAAATTTCCACGTGCAGTAAGGGCCATTTTTGAAAAAGAAAGTGGGACCGGAAGCGGAGAAGGAGATGTATCGGCATTTGCGACTCTATGTACAACGATGGCAGCAGACATAGGAACGGGAAGTATTGTTGGAGTTGCAACGGCGCTTCGAATTGGTGGACCGGGATCGTTATTCTGGATGTGGATTTCAGCCATACTTGGTATGGTGACGAAATACTCAGAAAGTCTTTTAGCGGTAAAATACCGAGTGACGGACGAGAATAACCAGATGGCCGGCGGACCGATGTTTTATATCCAAAATGGTATGGGAGAGAGGTTTATTTGGCTTGCAAAAATCTTTTCTGTGTTTGGCATATGTACAGCATTATTTGGCTGCGGAACGTTTCCGCAGGTAAATGCGATCACAGAATCTGTCAATGTGACATTCCATATACCGATCATTGCAGCAGGAGTCATCATAACAGTGCTTACTGCGGTTGTAACGATCGGAGGAATTAAAAGTATTTCAAAGGTTGCTGAAATTGTAGTGCCGATCATGGCGCTTACTTTTCTCGGAGGCTCGGTAGTGGCGCTGGTGATTAACCGGGCTACAGTACCGGGTGCTTTTAAGGCCATTTTTACCTGTGCATTTGCAAAAGAATCGGTAATAGGAGGGACTGCAGGAACGGGTGTCATCACGTTTATAACGGTTATGAGAACCGGAATTGCCAGAGGTGTCTATACAAATGAGGCAGGACTTGGAAGTTCACCGATCGTGGCAGCAGCGGCGAAGACGAATTCCGGTGTAAGACAGGGCCTTCTTTCCATGACAAGTGTATTTGTTACTACGATTTTGACCTGTTCCGTGACAGGACTAGTTATCATCAGCAGCGGGCTGATGGAAAGTTCGGATATGAACGGAAGCACACTTGTTACAGCTGCTTATAACATGTGTCTGCCACACAATATAGGCATGTATCTGATCGCAGTAGGAATTATGTTCTTTGCATTTACCACCATTCTGGGATGGAATTATTACGGAGAACGCTGCCTGGTTTATCTGACCGGCACAACAAAATGGATCAAACCATATAAGATCATCTACATTGCAGCGATTGCACTGGCACCGTTTTTATCGCTGGAACCAATCTGGCTTCTTGCAGATATCACGAATGCGCTGATGATCATTCCAAACCTGATCGCAATCATTGCACTTAGAAAAGTGATCATTGGGGAAACAAAACTGTATTTTTCAAAACGAAATGAAGAAAAAATGTCTGCTGCGGTAAAAGCAGTGGAGTAAGAAAAGAAACCACCGCATTGAGAAAAAATTTCAATGTGGTGGTTTCTTTGCGTTAGAATGAGGTTGTGACACCGAAGCAGAGTGCTTTCTTTTTGCTGATTCGGTGCTCAAGATTATTGATGATAATGAAAAAATCCGGGCGATTTCAATTCAAAAATGTAGTGGTGTGGTGAAATGCGGATGGTATGAGACCACGTTTGAAAAGCTGTGAATTATCTGAATAGTCAGAATAAATAATGTGAGTACACGAGAACATAAAGAAAAGACATGGAAGCAAGGAATAAATGCACAAAAATATAATTCTAAAATGTGTAATATTAACAAAGATATAAAAAGCATTTGACTTTTAACAAGAGAAGGAATATCCTTTACTTAGAACAAAAAACGTACACGTGTACATTGCGAAAAAGCAAAGAAAATATAGTGCTTGAACTTGACGAAGGGAAAGTATTTACTACGTTTCAGAAAGGGAATCAATATGAAAAAGTGGAAAAGAATTACGGCATTAGGTTTATCTGCGATGATGATCGCATCACTTACAGCATGCGGAGGTTCAGGGGACAAAAAAGAGTCAAAGAAATCTGGAGATTCTAAAGGAACAACTATTACTTTTTGGAATAGTTTTACCGGCGCAGATGGAGATATGCTGGTGAAAATGGTTGACAAGTATAACAAAGAGAATAAAGATGGTATCACAGTAAAAATGGATATTTCTTCGGATCTTGACAGTCAGTTATCAACAGCCTTTGCTGCAAATGAGGGACCGACAATGATTCTTAGTTCAAGTGCATACCGCTTTACTTATGGAGATTATCTTCAGGATGTAAGTGATGTATTTGATAAAACGAATCTGGACAAAGATGATTTTATTCAGTCTTATCTGGACTACTGCTCCGATGACGAATCGATGTATTTTGTTCCGTTCCAGGTAGTTGGATATTATATGTACTGGAATAAAGATCTGTTTAAAGATGCAGGATTGGATCCGGATACACCGCCGGCAACATGGGATGAATGGCAGAAAGATGCAGCTAAGATTACTGATGCAAACAAGAACGTTTACGGTTCGGGAATTTCTTATGATTATGCTTATCAGATTGCACATATCATGCAGCGATTTGGAGGACTTGCGGTTACAGATGACAATGGAAACTGGAAAGCTAATTTTGAAGGCAATGCAGGATATGAAAAATTCCTGAATATGTATAAAGATATGGTTGATAATGGTGATAATCCGTTAGAAGCAGATACAGATTCAATGGCAAGCGCCGGTCAGATTGGAATAACAGTAGGCGGACCATGGGTAACAACCGGACTTGATACAGCCGGTGTAAATTATGGAATCAGCCTGATCCCACAGGGAGATGCCGGAGATATGAATTCTGTAGAAGTCATTGGATTTGGTATTACGACAGCAGCCAGTGAAGAAGAAAAAGAAGCAGCATATAAATTCATCGAATGGTGGAATACAGCAGATAAAGATGGAAAAAGCCCGGCATTAGAATGGTCACTTGAAAATGGTTTCCCGGCATATACATACTCTGTACAGGACAATGAAGAATACAAGGCAAATAAAAAATTAAGTGCTATGTCAGCAGCAAATCCGGAAGCACCTACAGATTTTATTGTAGATTCTAATTTTCCAGGAATCAGTTCTGTATTAACAGATGTTATTCCGGAAATGATCAATTCAGTGGCATTTGGAAAGTCTTCTGTGGATGAAGCTTTGGAAAAGGCACAGAATTCAGCAGATAAGATTGTAGAAAAGTACAATAAATAGAATGCTGTTAAACGGGGAAATGAGGCGGCTTAGATAAGTCGCCTTTTCAAATGATTGGAGGAAAAAATGGAGAAAATAAGACGATACTGGAATACACCCTCCAGAAGTGCGTATGTTTTTATAGCACCATCCGTTATTTTACTGTTATTGTTTAACGTTATTCCGCTTGTTATGGCGTTTGGATTGAGCTTTTTTGATGTCCCGATTACGCTGAATACAGCAAGCTTTATCGGTTTTGATAATTTTATTGAGGCTTTTCATGATGCGCGTTTTCTCAACAGTTTGAAAATCACGGCAATATTTACAGGACTTGAAGTTCCGATTCAGGTGCTTGGAGCTTTAATTGTTGCAGCTGTGATCAGCAAGAATAATCTGAAAAACAAATTTTTACGTGCTGTATACTTTTTACCGGTCATCTGTTCTGCCACTGTAATCGGAATTATGTGGAGAATGATCCTTCATTCTAATATTGGTTTTATTACAGCAGCATTGCAGTCTATGGGATTTGGGAAAATAAATTTCATGAATACACCGGGACTTACTATATTTGTTGTGTCTTTTATTTCTATCTGGAGAAGTTTTGGAATATCAGCGATTATTTATGTGACTGCAATCCAACAGGTATCGCCTTCGCTTTTTGAAGCTGCGGAGATGGATGGGGCAGGGAAGATTAGGCAGTTTATCCATATAACAGTGCCTTCTATCAGACCAACATTCTGGTATATTCTGATGACAAGATTTGCAGGGGCATTACAGATTTTTGATATTATTTATGTTACAACAAACGGTGGTCCAAATTATACAACAGAATCAACAGTAAGTTACATTTATTCAAGAGCATTCTCATCTAATTCAAGTATGGGATATGCATCAGCGATGTCAGTCGTGTTGTTTGTTGTTATTATGTTTATAACGATTTTGATGTACAGAAGAATGAACAAGGAGGATTAGCGGAATGAAAAAGAAAAAGACAATAAAGATCAAGAATGTCGTTTTAGAAATACCGGTTGCCGTGATGTTGATCATTCTGACACTTCTGGTTCTTGTTCCGGTAATCTGGATGGTATTCAGTGCATTTAAACCTGAAAAAGAAATTATTTCGTGGCCGCCTACATTTATACCGAATTCATTTACTTTGGAAAACTTTACAGATGTACAGGACCGTATTGATATTCTTCGATATATTTTGAACTCTGTTATTTATGCGGGAGGAACGACAGCACTTGCGGTTGTTGTAAACTGTATGGCTGGATATGCATATGCATTTTATGACTTTAAAGGAAAAACGGGAATGTTTTTGATGACTCTTGCAACCATGATGGTTCCGTTTCAGGTTATTATGGTTCCGCTTTTCCTTGTTGTATATAAGATGGGAATGTACGATTCTTATTGGGGACTGATTATACCGAGAGTTGCAGTGGCAGGATCTATTTTTATGATGAGAGCTGCATTTACCGGAATTCCCAAGGAAATGGCAGAAGCGGCGAGAATTGACGGGCTTTCAGAATATGGGATTTTCTGGAAAATTATGATGCCACAGGTAAAACCGGCGGTTATTACTTTGATTATTCTGAGTGTAAATGGCTCATGGAATGATTTATTATGGCCTATGATAGTAACAAGTAGTACAGAAATGCGTACATTAGCAAATGGACTGGCTTTATTTATTGGACAAAATACGATTGAATATGGAGCGGCATTTGCCGGAGCACTGATTTCGTTATTACCAATGTTTGTTCTTTATATGTTTGGTCAGAAGTACTTCATTGAAGGCATGAGTAGTGGTGGACTGAAAGGATAGGAGAATTATTTCATATGGAAAACACAAAAATAATATGTAATAAAGAATTTGTGATAGGCAAAATAGATCCCAGACTTTATGGTTCGTTTCTGGAACACATGGGAAGAGTTATTTATACAGGGATATATGAACCAAATCATAAAAGCGCAGATGAGGATGGATTTCGTAAAGACGTGTTGGAACAGGTGAAGAAGATGCATGTAACAGCAGTACGTTATCCGGGTGGAAATTTTGTTTCTGCGTATCATTGGGAAGATGGGGTAGGACCAAAAGAGAAAAGACCTCGTAAACTGGATCTTGCGTGGAAAGCGATTGAAACGAATGAATTTGGGACAAACGAATTTATGAAATGGGCAAAAAAAGCGGATGTACAGCCGATTTTTACAGTAAATCTGGGTACAAGAGGCGTTGAAGATGCAATACATTATCTGGAATATTGCAATTTCCCGGAGGGAACACAGTACAGTAATCTGAGAAAAGAGCACGGTGTTGCTGAACCTTATGGAATTAAAATGTGGTGCCTTGGAAATGAAATGGATGGTAGCTGGCAGATCGGACATAAATCAGCGGAAGACTATGGAAAGCTGGCAGCAGAAACCGGAAAAGTAATGAAACTGATGGATCCGACAATCGAACTGATTGTGTGTGGAAGTTCTTTGTCAAATATGAAAACTTATCCGGAATGGGATATGGAAGTCCTTGAAAAAACATATGATGTTGCGGACTACCTTGCGCTTCATCAGTATTATGCCGGGCAGGATAAGGGAACCAAAGGATTTCTTGCGCAGACGCTGGATATGGAAGAATATATCCGTACGATCCGTTCAGCAGCACAGGTTATCAAGCAGAAAAAGCGGTCTAAAAAAGAGATGAAGTTCAGCGTGGATGAATGGGGAGTATGGGCGGTCCCAAGTAATACCGTAAATGCAGAAATTGACCAGAAACCATGGGGAATCGCACCTGCGATCAGTGAACAGATTTATACGCTGGAGGATGCACTCCTATTTGCAGGGATGCAGATGGTGATTCTGAGAAATGCAGATGTGATCAAGATTGCATGCCAGTCATTGCTTACAAATATCAGTGCATGTATCATGACTGAAAAAAATGGGGAATACTGGCTTCAGACGATATACTATCCGTTTCATTATTTTGCAACCTATGCGAAAGGGACTGTTTTGAAAACAGCAAGTATAGGACCGTGTTATAGTTGTGCAGAATTTGATGGGGTTCCATATGTGGACAGTCTTGTTGTGTGGAATGAGGAAGATCAGGAGCTTGTCATCTTTGCAGTAAACCGAAGTGAAGAAGAATTGCAGAAAGCAGAAGTAGATCTGCAGGATTTTGAAATACAACACGTGATAGAAAGCATTTGTATGACAGCTGAAAATAAAAAAATGACCAACATGGAACAGCATGATGCAGTAATCCCGAAGAAAGAAAAAAATGTTGAGATAGAAACAGGCAGATGCCAGATTACATTACAACCATTGTCATTTAATATGGTACGGTTAGCTGTCTGAGAAGAACAGGAGAGACAGAAGAGATAAGAAGCGAACCTTCATTGCCGATACAGGGAGATTATGATATACTCGGAGTAGAATCAGGATCGGGGGTGTAATTATGGCGATTACAGTAAATCAAATTGCAGAACAATGCGGGGTTTCAAGAACGACGGTGTTACGTGCACTAAATGGTGGCAGTGTCTCAAAAGAAACAAAAGAAAAAATCCTGCAGGTCGCAAAAGAAAATAATTATCGTCCCAATCTTCTGGCACGGAGTTTGAATCATGGCAGAACAATGTCCCTTGGTGTTGTAACAATCAATATTGAGAATATGTACTTTGTACAGTCGTTGAATACGATTAACAAAGAGGCAGACAAAAGAGGTTATTTTACGAATATTGTTGTCTGTGACGAGAGCCTGGAATGGGAAAGAAAACTGATACAGGGGCTTGCAGAGAGGCAGATGGAAGGTATACTGATCAATCCGATCAATAAAGGAAAAGAATTTGAAGAATTTCTTTTATCATTACACATCCCGATCGTATGTATTGGAAACCAGGTGTCCGGGAAGATCACTACGGTACAGGTGAATGAGATGGCAGCAGCGATGGATGCGGTAGAACTTATTGTATCAAAAGGATATAAGAAAATTGTATTTGTCTGTCCGCCGCTGGAGATGGAAGAAACACAGAATATTTATGTACATAAGCAGAGAGAAAAAGGCTTTAAAGCTGCAATGGCGATTCACCCGGAACTGAAAATGAAAATGATTGGGAAAACAGAGTTTCTCCCGGAGGTTGAACGAATCTGTGCAAGAGGATTGCATGAAAAGACTGCTTTTTTGTGTTCGGGTGACAGCTATGCTTTGTCTATTATGCAATGGGGCACAAAAAAAGGTCTGATGATACCAAAGGATTTCGGATTAATGGGGTTTGATGATATCAGTCTTTTGCAGTATATCACGCCGAAACTGACAACTGTTTCAACAAATTTGGAAGGTGTTGCATCAACGGCGGTTGTGGAACTGATCCAGCAGATTGATTCAAAAGAATACTCGCCAAAATCTATTTATCTGAATTATCATATTCTCGACCGGGACACATTGTAAGGTTTCTTCTATATCTTCTGTATTTTGAAATAATGTGAAGTAAGATCGCGAAAATTGCAAGGCAATAGAGCAATCAGAAACAACGGTGAGTTGCAAAAAAATTTTTGACACTTGCAGTGAAAAGATAAGAGGATACGATTATGGATAAAACAAATTACAGACAAACAAAATACAATAAACCATTTATTATACAGCGGGCAGATCCTTATGTTTACAGACATTCTGATGGAACCTATTGGTTTACTGCATCTGTACCGGAATATGACCGTATTGTACTTCGCAAAAGCAATACGGTCGACGGATTGGCACAGGCAGAAGAAGTAACCATATGGAGAAAGCATGAAAACGGAATTATGAGTGTGCACATTTGGGCACCGGAAATTCATTATGTGGATAATAAATGGTTTATTTATTTTGCAGGTGGAGATATTGAGGATATTTGGGCAATCAGACCGTATGTGTTGATGTGTGAAGGCGACGATCCATTGAAGGATCCGTGGAAAGAGATGGGAATGTTAAAGCGAAAAGACGCGTTTTCATTCCAGGACTTTTCTTTGGATATGACCGTGTTTGAAAATATGGGACAATGGTACTGCGTATGGGCAGAAAAAGTTAGTGTTGGAAAGAAGATTTCCAATTTATACATTGCCAGAATGGATTCACCAACAAGTCTTGCGACAGAACAGGTTCTTCTGACTTCACCGGATTATGACTGGGAAAGAGTGGATTTCTGGGTAAATGAAGGACCGGCAGTTGTACATCATGATGGGAAAATATATCTGACTTATTCGGCAAGTGCTACAGGAGAATGCTATTGTATGGGAATGCTCAGCATAGAAGAGACAGAAGACCTGCTGAATCCAAGGACTTGGAAAAAAGAACGATATCCAGTCTTAAAAACAGATGCAGAAAGAGGAATCTACGGACCGGGACATAATTCTTTTGTAAAGTCGGAGGATGGAAAAGAAGATATTATGATCTATCATGCAAGACCATACGATGAAATAATCGGAGATCCACTGTATGATCCCAACAGACATGCTTACCGCATGCGCATAAAATGGAATGAACAGGGAAGACCTGTGTTTGATTACTGTAATAATTACTAAATGCTGAAACAATTAGAGGACTCAGAAATTTGGAAGAGCGATTCAAATTTCTGAGTCCTTTGTTATTTGAGATTGTGATATTAACATACTGCTTTATTTTCAGAACATTTCTCTTCCTGCAGATTCCAACACATCCAGAAAATCATTCGATACCGTTGAACAGGCGGATTTCCAAATATATATACTCCGGTTCCCTTCGAGGCAATGGAGATGAAACCCAGGAATCGTGGAAGCCTTTGCTGAACACGATTCCCGCTTTCAGGGGTTCATCGGAATGTTTTGCCGAGGGGAACCGGAGTACATATATTTGAAAATCCGCCGCCCACCAACCTATAAAATTTTCCCCACACCAGTTGGAAATCCCCATCATTTCTGCTAAAATGGAACACAGAGAAAAGGAGCGAACACAATATGAATTTTGCGCATTTGCACGTCCACACGGAATACAGCCTTCTGGACGGTTCGAATAAAATTAAAGAATATGTTGCCAGAGTCAAAGAACTGGGGATGACAGCGGCTGCGATCACAGACCACGGTGTCATGTATGGCGTCATTGACTTCTACAGAGCCGCAAGAGCGGCAGGAATCAATCCTGTACTGGGATGTGAAGTCTATGTGGCACCGGGATCCAGATTCGATAAAACAGCCGTAGGACGCGATGAGGACCGATATTATCACCTGGTACTTCTTGCCGAGAATAATACAGGATACGCCAATCTGATGAAGATCGTGTCACGTGCATTTACGGAAGGTTACTATTATAAGCCAAGAGTAGATTATGAGCTTCTGGAGACCTATCACGAAGGAATCATTGCCCTCAGTGCATGTCTTGCCGGAGAGGTACAGAGAAACCTGGCGAGAGGGATGTATGAAGAAGGAAAAAAAGCTGCGCTTCATTATGAACAGATTTTTGGGAAAGGCAACTTTTTCCTGGAACTGCAGGATCATGGGATCCCGGAACAGCGCACCGTTAACCAGCAGTTGATGCGTCTGTCGCAGGAGATTGGAATCGACCTTGTGGCGACAAATGACGTGCATTATACTTACGCAGAAGATGAAAAGCCACATGATATCCTGCTTTGCCTTCAGACAGGGAAAAAGCTCGCAGACGAGGATCGGATGCGCTATGAAGGCGGACAGTACTACGTGAAGTCCAAAGAAGAGATGGCAGCACTTTTCCCATATGCACCGGAGGCGCTGGAAAATACACAGAAGATTGCAGACAGATGCCATGTAGAGATTGAATTTGGTGTGACAAAGCTTCCGAAATTCGATGTGCCGGAAGGATTTACCTCATGGGAATATTTGAATAAGCTCTGTTTTGACGGACTAAAAAGACGATATGGAGAAGACCCGGATCCAGCCCTTGTGGAGCGCCTGAATTATGAATTGGGCGTTATCAAAAGCATGGGTTACGTGGATTACTTCCTTATTGTATGGGATTTCATTCATTTTGCAAAAAGCAACGGAATCATGGTTGGACCTGGGCGTGGATCTGCGGCAGGAAGCATTGTGGCGTACACACTTGCGATCACCAATATCGATCCGATCCGGTATCAGCTGCTGTTCGAGCGTTTTCTGAATCCGGAACGTGTGTCCATGCCCGATATCGACGTGGACTTCTGCTTTGAAAGAAGGCAGGAAGTCATTGATTATGTTGTGCGTAAATACGGCAAAGACCGGGTAGTGCAGATCGTAACCTTTGGTACACTGCAGGCGCGCGGGGTGCTGCGGGATGTGGGAAGAGTTATGGATCTTCCGTATGCTTTTGTGGATTCAATTGCAAAGATGATTCCGAAAGAACTGAATATTACACTGGATAAATCCCTGAAGATGAACCATGAGCTGAAGAAGCTCTATGATGAAGACCCACAGGTAAAAGAGCTGATCGATATGTCAAAGAGACTGGAAGGTCTGCCACGGCATACATCCATGCATGCCGCGGGAGTCGTGATCAGCCAGAAGGATGTGGATGAATATGTTCCGCTGGCACTTGGAGCGGACAACAATGTAGTCACACAGTTTACCATGACCACGCTGGAAGAACTGGGACTTCTGAAAATGGATTTCCTTGGGCTTCGTACCCTGACCGTCATCCAGGATGCGATCAGACTGGTTGAAAAAAGTACCGGTGTGAAGCTGGTAACAGAAAAATTAAATTATAATGATAAAGCAGTGCTTGACTATATCGGAACCGGAAAGACGGACGGTATTTTCCAGATAGAAAGTGCAGGGATGAAGAGCTTCATGAAGGAACTTCGTCCACAGAGTCTGGAAGATATTATCGCCGGAATTTCTCTTTACCGGCCAGGTCCGATGGATTTCATTCCACAATATATCAAAGGAAAGAACCATCCGGAGCTGATTACTTACGAATGCCCGCAGTTAAAGCCGATCCTGGCACCGACCTATGGCTGCATTGTATACCAGGAACAGGTTATGCAGATCGTGCGTGACCTTGCCGGATATTCACTTGGGCGAAGCGACCTTGTACGCCGTGCCATGAGTAAGAAAAAGGGCGACGTGATGCAGAGAGAGCGTCAGAATTTTGTATATGGTAATGAAGAAGAAGGCATTCCGGGTTGTGTCAAAAATGGAATCGATGAAAAAGTTGCGAATAAGATCTATGATGAAATGATCGATTTTGCAAAGTATGCGTTCAACAAATCACATGCGGCAGCGTATGCGGTTGTCTCATACCAGACAGCGTATCTGAAATATTATTATCCGGTAGAATATATGGCGGCGCTTATGACTTCTGTCATCGACAATCCGGGAAAGGTTGCCGAATACATTTACACTTGCCGACAGATGGGAATTTCTATCCTGCCGCCGGATATCAATCGTGGGGTTGGTGATTTTTCTGTAGATAACGGTAATATCCGTTACGGACTTGCGGCGATCAAGGGGGTTGGAAGACCGGTGATTGAGCAGATCATCCGGGACAGAGAAGAGCATGGCACGTTTCGTGATCTGAAGGATTTTCTGGAACGGCTTTCCGGTAAGGAAGTCAATAAACGTGCGGTAGAAAACTTTATCAAATCCGGCGCATTTGACAGTCTGAAAGGGACCAGAAAGCAGTTTATGATCATTTATGTACAGATCATGGATCAGGTAGCACAGAACAAGAAAAATTCGCTTGCCGGACAGATGTCGCTCTTTGATATTGTAGATGACGAACAGAAAAAAGAATTTGAGGTTACGCTTCCGGATGTGGGAGAATACCAGAAGGAAACGATGCTTGCATTTGAAAAAGAAGTACTCGGCGTGTATATCAGCGGACATCCATTGGAAGAATATGAAGAGAAATGGCGCAAGAGTATTTCCGCAACGACATTGGATTTTCAGCTTGATGAAGAGACCGGACGGACAAAAGTGCGTGACGGGTCAAGGGAGATCATCGGTGGTATGATCACATCGAAGACGATCAAATATACAAAGAAGAATCAAACGATGGCATTTATTACCGTAGAGGATCTTCTTGGAACGGTAGAGGTTGTCATTTTCCCGCAGAGCTATGAGAAAAGCCAGCAGTATCTGCAGGAGGACAGCAAAGTATTTGTGCGGGGACGTGTATCGGAAGAAGATGATAATGCAAGTAAGCTGATCTGTGAAGAGGTGATTCCGTTTGAGATGATGAAAAAAGAACTGTGGATCCAGTATACCGACAAACAGAGTTACCTTCAAGATGAGCAGAATCTGTTCCGGATGCTCGCGGAAAGTGAGGGTGAGGACCAGGTTGTAATCTTCTGCAAAGCGGAGAGAGCGGTAAAAAGACTTCCTAAAAACGCAAATATCCAGGTAGAACCTGGAATTTTGAGCAGATTGACGAATTATTTTGGAGAAGATTGTGTAAAAGTAATAGAAAAACCCATTGAAATGAAGGGGTGAATATTATACAATAACGTGTGGATTGAGATAAATTAAGCAAAAGGATAGTAAAGTTACAAAGTAGAAGAGACGGAGGAGACATATCATGGCAGAAAAAGTAATCAGAACTATCGGCGTATTGACCAGTGGTGGAGACGCACCGGGAATGAACGCTGCAATCCGTGCAGTTGTAAGAACCGCATTGGGAAAAGGACTGAAGGTAAGAGGAATCAGAAGAGGTTATTCAGGACTTCTTAACGAGGAAATTATTGATTTAAGTGCCAGAGATGTATCAGACACGATCCAGAGAGGTGGAACGATTCTTCTGACAGCCCGTTGCGAGGAAATGCGTACACCAGAAGGACAGCAGAAAGCAGCAGCAATCTGTAAGAAATATGGAATTGACGGTCTGGTAGTTATCGGAGGAGACGGTTCCTTCAAGGGAGCACAGAAATTATCTGATTTTGGAGTAAATACAATCGGACTTCCGGGAACGATCGATCTTGATATCGCATGTACAGAATACACAATCGGATTCGATACAGCGGTTAATACAGCGATGGAAGCAATTGACAAAGTACGTGATACATCTACATCACATGAAAGATGTAGTGTTATCGAAGTTATGGGACGTGATGCGGGATACCTTGCACTGTGGTGCGGTATTGCCAATGGAGCAGAGAAGATTCTTCTTCCTGAGGAACATGACTACGATGAAGCAAAGATTATTGCAGACATCAAAGAAAGCAGAAAACGCGGTAAAAAGCATTACATTATCATCAATGCCGAAGGTATCGGTGATTCTATGAATATGGCAAAGAGAATCGAAAAAGAGACGGGTATGGAGACACGTGCTACTATTCTTGGTCATATGCAGCGTGGAGGAAGCCCGACAGCAAAAGACAGAGTTTATGCATCTATCATGGGATCTCTTGCTGTAGATCTTCTTCTTGAAGGAAAAACAAACCGTGTAGTAGGATACAAACATGGCGAGTATATTGACTTCGATATCAACGAAGCACTGGCAATGCAGAAAGGAATTCCGGAGTACCAGTACGATATCGCAAAACAGCTTGCCATCTAATAACAGACAGATTGGATGACGTGTATGACACAGGATGTATTATTGACGATTTCCGGACTGCATGATATGGCATTTGCAGATCCGGAAGAAAATGAAGAGAATGAGCCGATCGAAGTGATTACTCCGGCGAGCTATTACTGGAAGAACGGAAAGCATTATATTCTTTATGATGAAGTAATGGAAGGGATTCCGGGGGTGGTTAAGAATAAGATCAAGATCACCGGTGAAGATTCGATGGAGATCATGAAGAGCGGAATTACGAATGCACATATGGTATTTGAGAAGAATCAGATGAATGTCACATATTATGATACACCGTATGGGCAGCTTCATGTCGGAATTCATACACGGAAGCTGGATGTGAATGTGGATGATGAGCGAATTGATATTGCTGTGGAGTACGGGCTTGATGTGAATCATGAAGCGACGGCAGACTGCCGGATCGCAATGAGCATAAGACCGAAAGCACAGGCAGAGGAAGCAATTTCAGGAAAATAAAACAAAAAGGGTAAATGATTCAATCAGCTCAGAATCATTTACCCTTTTTTGTTACTTGTTCCGCAGTCTTGCCCAGAATCCTTTTTTCTTAGGTGGAGTCTCAAGAGAACCTCTGACTCCTTTTACTGCAGTGATGTAAATACCGCTTACGGTTGCTTTTACTTCTTTTTTGACTGGAATAAGATCATAGATGCTTGCATCACACATCAGAGTCATGATCTTTGGTCCGACTTTTGCCTTGACTACAGGTACCTTTGAACGACGAAGATACTTAGGTGTATTCTCAAGAACAACTGACGGGAAACCGGCATCTTTAAGCTTCATCTTACCTTTGTCGATAACCAGGATGTTGACCTGCTGTGCAGCAGCTGCAATCATCTCTTCCTGTTCTGCCTGCTTTTTCTGCGCTTTCTTACCGAGGAAATACAGAACAACCAGGGCGATAAGCAGTACGGCAAGAATTACCAGTAATACGATCGTTATCTTACTCACGGGTTTTCCTCCTCAAATCATATTTACACATAGCTTATTGTAGCATTGTTTGTAGACAAGTGCAAGTAATTTGAAGTTTTTGGCGGCTTTTTGAAAGTAATGGAAAATCTGAAATAAATGTGAATTTTGGGAAATCCCTTTTCAATGACGGATTATGTGTTATAATCATATGTAGCGCTCTGATGTGGGTGATTTGGACAGTCAGAGAGAATGAAGATATAAGAGGTGTAAAAGAAAATGAAAAAGAAATTAGCAGTACTGGCAGCAGGTATCTGTGCATTGTCATTATTTCTTACCGGATGCTCCGGTGAGATTTCCAATGATTATGTTACGATTACAAAATATAAAGGTGTGGAGATTGATAAAGTAGATGCGGATGCGGTATCGGATAATGATGTAGAAGCACAGATCAACAGTGTACTTCAGTCTAAATCAACTACAACAGAAGTTACAGACCGTGCAGCACAAACCGGAGATACGGTAACGATCGACTACGAAGGAAAGAAAGATGGTGTGGCATTTGATGGTGGAACAGCGACAGATGCACAGCTTACATTAGGAAGTGGTCAGTTTATTGACGGATTTGAGGATGGCGTTGTCGGACACAATATTGGCGATACTTTTGATCTGAATCTGACTTTCCCGGAGAACTATGGAAATGAAGATCTTGCAGGTCAGGCAGTTGTATTTACCGTTACACTGAAGGGAATCAGCCAGACCGATCTACCGGAACTTACCGATGAATTTGTACAGAGTGTTTCTGATACTTCCAAGACGGTGGAAGAGTACAAAAAGGAAATTAAAAAATCTCTGAAAAAAAACAGCAAAGAAAACCAGCAGAATACAATCAAGGAAAATGCATGGAAAGCAGTACTTGAGAACACAACTGTGAACAAGTATCCGAAGAAGGATCTGAAGAATATGATCAGTTCGATCAAGACACAGTATAAGAATATGGCATCTTATTATAACGTTGATTTTGCAGATTTCCTTAAACAGTATATGAATATGGATGAGGAAACTTTTAATTCAAAGGCAACTCAGGCTGCAAAGGATCAGGTAAAGGCCAACCTTGCGGCAGATCTGATCATTGAGAAAGCAAAGATCAATGTGTCAGATAAGACACTTGAGAAGAAGTATAAGGAGTATGCAAAGGCTTACGGATACGAAGATGTAGATGCACTCAAAAAAGCACTGGAAGATGCCGGAAACCTGGAGAATCTGGAGAAGACAGCAAGACTGGATATCGTAGAAGACTGGGTAGCAGACAACTGCAAGCAGGTGAAAAGTACTTCATCTGACAGCAGCAAAAGCGGTTCAAACAGTACAGGAAGTACCGGCAGCACAGAAAGTACAAAATAGATATAAGCAAACATTCAAAAGGCGGAGAATAAAATCTCCGTCTTTTTTCTTCCTGAAGGGAATGGTATGATATAGAAAGTAATTGTTTTTATAAAATGAAATATACTACAGGAGGACAAGATGAAAGCAGTACTTTTTGATATGGATGGCATCCTGATCGATACAGAGAAATATCTGACAGTATACAAACAAAAGGCAATGCGGGAGGCGGGATACCGGTTGGATCTGGAAACGGCATACAAATTCCGCAGTTGTGCATCCGTATTTGCAAGAGAACAGATGAAGGGAATTTTTGGAGAGGATTTCCCATACGATGAGCTCAGACGGCGCAGACAGGAACTGATGAGTGATCACATTGCGCGTTTCGGAATTGAGAAGAAACCGTATGTGGAAGAGACGATCAAGGAGCTGAAAAGACGTGGTTATCAGACGGCAGTCGTGACGGCTACAGCGGAAGACAGGGCTGTGCGTTATCTGGAAATGGTCGGATTTAAAGAGCTGTTTGATGAGATCATCAGTGCATCTATGGTGAAATTGGGAAAACCGAGACCGGATGTGTATCTCTATGCCTGTGAGAAGATCGGGCGGAAGCCTGAAGAGTGCATGGCGGTCGAAGATTCACCAAACGGGGTAAATGCGGCTTACCAGGCGGGCTGCCATGTGACGATGGTTCCGGATCTGACACCTGCAGACGAAGAGGTCAAAAAGATGGCAGATCATGTCGTTCCAGACCTGCGAGGACTTCTGGAATATCTGAAATAACCCCTGAAAATGAGGAGAGCCGATATCCGGTTTCCCGAATATCGGCGTTTATGAAAAAGAAAAATTTTATTATGTGAAAAGGTTTATTTCCTTTTGACAATTATTAGTATACTCGTATCTTGTGAAAAAAGTGTGTTTATAATTTGAAAGAATTATGAACGTTTGTGAACATATTATACATATATTCTGAAGGGACCGCAGACAGCAGAGTCTGCAACCCGACAAAAGGAATTTAATCTGTTCCGGGAAGCATCGACCGGACGAAAAGCGAAAACAATTCCCGCATACATGGAGAAGTAAAAAACATGGATTCCGGATGCCACTGAACGCCAAGTGCAAAAGGCTGTCCTTCGATTTCAATTGCCTCAACTGTGCCATCAGAAGTGTGTGCACATGCATGGACATTTTTTCCGAGCAGATGAACGGACTGATGGTGGAAACTATTGGTATACAGAGTGTCTCCGGTCAGTTCATGAAGATGGCTGTCTTTGGCGATGAAAATCTGGTGCCACATATCGCTGCGGTTCTGTGAGGTCTGCATATGCAGAAAAGGATCTCCGGGCTGACAGGAAAGATCCTGGTAGATACTTCCGCCACAGGCGGCGTTGAGCACCTGCATACCCCGGCAGATGCCGATTACCGGAAGATGACGTTTTAAGATTTCCTCTGCAAAATGAATCTGGAAAAGATCCACAGAAAGATTGGTCTGTCCTACACCTGGAAGTGGATCTTCATTGAAGAGAAACGGTGTAAAATCACCTCCTCCGGGGAGCAGAAATCCATCGCATATGTCAAGATAAGAATTGATCGGGAAGTCCTGAGGAAGAATCGGTATCAGCAGGGGGATTCCTCCGGAAATGCGGACTGCCCGCACATAGGTATCGGTTACAAACTGGTTTTTGCCGTCGAAGCCACAGCATAAGATTCCAACAACTGGTTTCATATTTACAATCCTCCTCTTTATCAGATAAATCAGTTGTTACAAAATATGTGGAGTCTGTATGAAATATGTATTATAATAGAAAAAGCAACATGCCAGATGGCAGGAAAGGAGTTCCTATGAAACTGGTTATTCCGGAATATAAAACATTAGAACTTGATACGATATTTTTAGATATGAACGGGACGATCGCTGTGGACGGCGTGATCCCGCCGAGTGTGAAGGAACGTCTTATCGCACTTTCAGAGCAGTTCCGAATTTATGTACTGACTGCAGATACGCATGGAAATGCGAAAGCGCAGTGCGAAGGGCTTCCGGTGATCCTGGAGACATTTCCGACAGGTAATGCAAAGGAGTATAAAAGGGAATTGGTAAAAGCAACTGGTGCAAAACGCTGTGTGGCAATCGGTAATGGCAGAAACGATGAGTGGATGCTGAAAGAAGCGGCGCTTTCCATCGCTGTTATGGACCGGGAAGGGGTCTATGGGAAATTATTGAAAAATGCGGATCTCTGCGTCAGATCTATGCAGGATGGACTGGATCTTCTGCTCTATCCAGGTCGGATCATTGCAGGACTCCGTGGATAATATTTGCAGAAGAATACGTAAGAGTATGTGGAAGGAGAAAAGATGCGTCAGGCTATAGTGACATTGAAAAAGGGTGAGGGACGTCTGCTGAAATCAGGTGGCGCCTGGATATTCGATAATGAAATTGATTCGATTATGGGAGAATTTGAGAATGGTGATATTGTGATTGTCCATGATTTTGACGGGTACGGAATGGGAAGAGGATTTATCAATATGAATTCTAAGATCCGGATCCGTATGATGACAAGAAAGCAGGATCAGGAGATCGATCATGCATTTCTGGAAATGCGGGTGAGAGATGCGTGGGAATACCGGAAAAAGACAGTAGATACATCAAGCTGCCGTGTGATTTTCGGGGAAGCGGATTTTCTTCCCGGACTGGTGATCGATAAATTCTCAGATGTGTTGGTTGTAGAGTCTCTTGCACTCGGAATTGACCGGATGAAAGAAGAAATCGTGGACATTCTGAAAGCGGTACTTTCAGAAGATGGAATTACGATCCGTGGCGTGTATGAACGAAGCGATGCAAAGGTTCGTCAGAATGAAGGCATGGAGAGAGTCAAAGGCTTTATCGGTGAAGAATTTGATACCAAAGTTGAGATTGTGGAAAATGGTGTCAGATATATGGTTGATGTTAAAGACGGACAGAAGACAGGATTTTTCCTGGATCAGAAATACAATCGTCTGGCAATCCAGAGACTTTGCAAGGATGCAGAGGTGCTGGACTGCTTCACGCACACAGGCTCTTTTGCGCTGAATGCAGGGATTGCAGGGGCAAAGCATGTGACAGGTGTAGATGCTTCAGAACTTGGCATAGAACAGGCAAGAGAGAACGCAAGACTCAATGGATTAGAGGATAGAGTTGAATTTGTCTGTGCAGATGTATTTGACCTGCTTCCAAAGCTGGAAGAAGAAGGAAAGCAGTATGATGTGGTAATCCTGGATCCACCTGCATTTACCAAATCCCGTAAGACGATCAAGAATGCGACAAAGGGATATCGTGAGATCAATATGCGCGGAATGAAGCTGGTAAAACCAGGCGGATATCTGGCAACCTGTTCCTGCTCGCATTTTATGGATTATGAGCTTTTTACGAAGACGATCCACCAGGCAGCGCAGAATGTGCATAAGAGGATCAGACAGGTAGAATACCGGACACAGGCACCGGATCATCCGATTCTGTGGTCGGCAGAAGAATCGTATTATCTTAAATTCTATGTGTTCCAGATCGTGGATGAAAAATAAAGTGTTGTAGTAGATAAAAAAGGTATCGAAAATCAAACATAAATGATTTTCGATACTTTTTTTTACTAGTGTACATATTTCAGATTTGATATTCTATTCAAACTGTGCAGCCGATAATGCAACATAATCCGCAGCATTTTTATAAATTGACTGGATCTCTTTCTCGGTAAGAGGTCTTTTTACTTTTGCCGGGCTTCCGATAACCAGCATTCCATCCGGAATAACTGTGTTCTGAGTAACCAGACTTCCGGCACCGATCAGGCAATGTTTTCCAATCTTTGCACCGTTTAAAATCGTACTTCCCATCCCGATTAGAGACGCGTCACCAATTGTACAGCCGTGGATCACACAGTTGTGACCAATAGTGACATCATCACCGATAACGGTCGGAAAACCGTAATCTACATGGACGGTACTGTTATCCTGGATATTGCTGCGCCTGCCAATCGTGATCGACGCCTCGTCGCCACGGACGACTGCGTAATAGAATACGCTTGAGTCAGCACCGATGGTGACATCACCTAGGATGACGGACTGACTGGCAATGTGCGCCTGTGATGAAATATTTAAAGAAGACATTACAGCAGATTCCTTTCTCGTTGTAAGATTATTTTTTGGCTTCAACAGCTTTGACCGGGTCTTTGGCGGCTGCTTTTGTATCCTGTTCCGCTTCCGGCTGATAACCGTTGATATTATATTTCTGCTCGTAATAATCAAAGGTGGATACATAATTGTTGTCTTTCAATTTCCGTACACTCTTAGTGTATTCGTGCATATCGAAATTGGAAGAATCCAGTTCCAGGATTGCAACGGCAATGTTAGAACAGTGGGCTGCAATACGATCATAGTTGGTGAGCAGATCGTTAAATGCAAATCCGGTGTTCAGATCACACTGCCCGTTACGGAGCCTTTTAATATGACGCATTTTCAAATCGTTGCATAAAATACCGATCAGTTCGCGAAGCGGTTCTACTTTGGCAGCATTTACAAGGTCTTCATCTACAAATGAATTGATCGTGAGATCAAGGAGCTCTTTTAATGCGGATTCAAGAACATGAAGCTCGTATTTGGCTGAATCTGAAAAAATACGTGATTTTTCATGAAGTTCCTGTGCAACACGGGAAATATTGACTGCATGGTCACCCAGACGTTCAAAATCACTGATCGTATGAAGGAACTTGGCGGTCTGTTTGGACTGCTCCGGTGTCAGGTCATGCATATTGAGCTGCATCAGATAGGTTCCCAGTTTGTCTTCGTATTTGTCGATCAGATTTTCCTTTTCCTGAATTTTGTTGAACTTATTATCTGAAAAATCTTTCAGCAGTGCAAGGGCGCGACGGATATTTTTGTATGCTTTCTTTGCCATTCCGTTGACTGCAAGCTGGCTCTGTGTGATTGCCAGTGGCGGATAATTGAGGAAACGTTCCTCAAGAAGATCGAAATCTGCCTGCTCTTCGTTGTCTTCATCGGTATCTTTAATAAGGAAGAAGACAAGCTTTTCAATCTTGCCGATAAATGGAGCAAGAACAAGGATCGTCAGAAGCCGGAATACCGTATTCAAAAGTGCCACACGGAAAGGTGACATAATTTCACCCATAAATGGGAAATGCACGATGGCATTTACAGAATAGAATACGATGGACCAGAAAATCATACCAAATAAATCGTTCAGCAGATAGATCAGAGCAGTACGCTTTCCGTTCTTGTTCGTTCCGATTGAGGAAAGAAGAACCGGACATGCGGCGCCAACGCCGATACCCATTGTGATCGGAAGTGCAGCTGCAAAGGTGATCGATCCGGTAATGGACAGTGCCTGGAGGATACCTACAGAAGCAGAAGCGCTCTGCAAAACTGCTGTAAATACGATCCCGACAAGAATTCCCATAAATGGATTCGTGAACATGGTCAGAAGTCTGACAAAATGCGGATTCTCTTTCAAAGGAGAGACAGCACCGCTCATGGTCTGCATTCCGATCATCAGGATCGCAAAGCCAAGCATGATGTCACCGATATCAGAATACGGTTTTTTCTTGATAAATGTACGGAAAATAATTCCGATGATTGCTACGATTGCAGAAATTGTAGCGGTTGATAAAAGCTGCGCGATTCCGCTGGAACCATCAATGTAGGAGAGACATAGGATCCATCCGGTGATACTGGTTCCGATGTTGGCACCCATGATGATACCAATTGCCTGTGCGACCTTCATCATACCAGAGTTTACAAATCCGACTACCATAACTGTCGTTGCAGAGGATGACTGAATGATAGCGGTTACGACAGTACCGAGCAGAAGTCCTTTCAGAGGAGTATTGGTCAGCCTGTATAAAATAAGTTCAAGCTTATTGCCGGCAACTTTCTTCAGACTGTCGCCCATCAGTGACATACCGTATAAAAACAGGGCTACCCCACTGAGCAATGACAAAACCATTGTAATTCCCATAATTTTGTTTTCCTTTTCTTTAAGCATTAGTTTACATTTTGTCGCAAAAAAAATATCGTACAGCTACTTTAAATATGAAAAGTCTGCATGCAGATCACACAAAGTGACGCTATACGACACTCTTATTATATAACAAGAAAGTTTCCATAGGTAGACTGAAACGATATTTTTTTACACTTTTTTTACAAGGACTTAACTTTTTCTATACATTCGGTAGCAAAAAGAGCCGCATTTTCAAGGTCTGTGCGTGTCGGATGAATCATTGCTTCGTCAAAATTCTGTAATTGCCTTCGGATTTGCTGGCAATCGCAATCTTTTGGTGTGTTCAGCAAGGATTCATATTTTTGACGGACAGCAAGCGGCATTTTCCCCTGGCAGATAAAAGAACCGAGATAGTGATTGTCATCTTCAAGCCAGATCCGGACGCTGGATGCGATCTCTTTGTAGTATTCCGGGCTGTTTCCGGCACCGCAGGTTCCAAAGAGAGCAACGGATTTGCCCGACAGACCGGAAAGGAAGTTGCCAATCTCGAGGCGACAGGTTCCGCGGTGAACACAGAAACCAACAAAATAAATTTTGGCTTCTGGGAAATCGGTACGTTCATGAAGATTTATCAGATCTTTGGACATCCCCGGAAGGGATGCAAAAATTTCTGTTGCTATTTTTTTTGTATTTCCTGTCTCACTGTCATAGACAACAAGATAATCTAACATATAGTATTTCCTCCTGTCATTTAGTGGTATGTATAAGGAGAACCGCAGAAGAATCCACCGCCGCCACAGCAGAGATTGCACATGATGTTGGCAATGCAGAGCTTCACGCAGAAATCATTGTTGATCGTTGGTGTACCGCCATACATTGTCTGTTGTGTACGATACCAGTTTCCACCATTTTCAAGACGGCTGACAAGAGACTGATATTGATAGTTGGACGGCTCCAGACGAAGAGCTTCTTTGGCGTGCTCCAGGGCGAGGACATTATTGCCCATGCCGGAATTGGCGATAGAGCTGTAATAGTACCATCTGGCAGAACGGTCTTTGATTCCTGAAAGGACATTTAAAGCTTCTTTATAATGGCCACTGTTCAGATAATTGGCGGCGGCACGCAGATGAATATCTTCTTCTGTCTCGGTTGTCTGCTGATTCTGATTGGTATACTGACCGTAGAAACCGCCGAATGGACCAAAACCGCCAAAACCTCCGTATCCGCTTCCGGCATCGCCATAACCTCCGGAGCCTGTTCCGGTATATCCGGAAGCACCCATTTCTTTTTCTTTTATAATCTGCTGGTAAGCCTGTTGGATTTCTTTGAATTTGGCTTCTGCCTGATCTTTATTTGGATTGTTGATATTGGCATCCGGATGATAAATACGGCTTAATTTGCGGTAGGCTTTCTTGATATCCTCGTCGGAAGCATCCCGTGAAACGCCGAGTATTGAGTAAGGATCCTGCATAATTGATTATTCTCCTGATCGTTAGCTTTTTTTGATAAAAGTAGTCTGGCATTTTGGACAGCGGATCTCAATTTTACCTTTTCCTTTTGGGACACGAATCTTTTGTTTGCAGTTTGGACACTTGTAAATGTGGTGTGTCTTGCGCTGCGCTGCCATATACTTCTGTTTTGCAAAAAATCCACGGATCTTTGAAGTGTGCTGGAGAAATTTCTGGTTTTCCAGTGCACGCTTGTAGGTCTGACGTGAAAACATGCGATAGTAAGAGTATATCACGAATGCCCACCCAATTACATAAAAAATACGAAAATGGAAGATGCTTGTGATCAGCATCAGAATTACGCCGCTCCATAAGAGAAATTTGCCGAAGGTATCTACTCCGTACCTTCCATACATAAAACGCATCAGTTTTTCTTTCATAATATTCACCCAATCTTTTTTATTTATAGAATATGATGATACCAGGGGCAAAAGGTCAGAAAGCACGTAGCAATCTGGTATCAAAGGGGTCAAAATACCTTTTGACCACAACATCATATGATACTATACGATGGTTTACATTGTACGCCTGCACACACAAAAATCAATAAACTCTCTATTAAAAAACTCTAAAAAGTATGTTATACTGCTGATATCGTGAAAATATGGAAGAAAATAGGACTTCTGGGATTACTGGGATTGCATGGCAATGGAGCAGTCCGGGAACATCATATATAAAAAGCAGAGGAGGAAATTATGGGACGGAAAGAATATGGTCGGTATGGAAAGCATTCCAGGCGTGACCGGCGCAAGAAAAAAGGTGGAATCATCAGTACGGTCATTTTGATCGTTGCAATCTGTGTGTTTGCATTTTCTGCCTTTCAGCTGTATAAAATCTTTAACGGATATCACAAAGGGGAAAGTGAGTATGATGATCTGGTAAAGCTTGCGGTTACGGAAGATAAGGGGGAACAGGAGAACGGGACGGACGATCAGGATGGAAGCAGATTTTCCGTGGATTTCGATGCGCTCAGACAGATCAATCCGGATGTGGTTGCATGGATCCGTTTTGATGAACCGGCGGTGATCAATTATCCGGTTGTGCAGGGAAGTGATAATTCAGAATATCTGAGTAAGACATTCAAAGGATATGACAATACCGTAGGAACGATTTTTGTAAATGCTTATAATCATGCGGATTTTAATGACAGAAACACGATCATTTACGGACATTATATGTATAATGGAACGATGTTTAATGAGCTGGAGCAGTATCACGAAAAAAGTTTCTGGGAAAAATACCCTTCCTTCTATATTTATACACCGGATGGCAATGTGGCTACTTATCAGATTTATTCTGTTGGAGTGGTAAAAGATACTTCCGAAGGTTATACATATCAGTTCGCAGATGATGCGGCGTTTGCATCCTTCCTTGAAGCAACGAAGGCGTCTTCTTTGTATGATACAGGTGTGGAAGTGGGAAATGATTCGCAGATCGTGACGTTGTCCACCTGTACACGGGAGGGAAATGATGACAGAACGATCGTACACGGTGTCAGGGTAAATGTACAGCCGGCAGGAGAATAAAAGAGGAGTAAAGAGATGGCAGCAGAAGCAAAATTTGAAGTCGGAGATGTGATCCGGATGAAAAAACCGCATCCGTGCGGAAGCTCAGAGTGGGAGATCCTGAGAGTAGGGGCGGATTTTCGTCTGAAATGTCAGGGATGCGGACACCAGGTAATGGTACCGCGCAGACTGGTTGAAAAAAATACAAAAGAAATAAGAAAAAAGGCTTGAAACAAAGCCTGAATTATGATATCATACCAACTTGTGATATATTATTTATCCTTGTTCCCGGCGGATCCGGGAGCCAAAAGACCATAAGGAGGTGCAGGACATGAGCAAATATGAATTAGCAGTTGTTGTCAGCGCAAAACTCGAAGACGACGCCAGAGCAGAAGTAATCGAAAAGGTGAAAGCACTTGTTACACGTTTCGGTGGTAACATTACTGACGTTGACGAATGGGGAAAGAAGAGATTAGCTTACGAAATCCAGAAGATGAAAGAAGCTTACTACTACTTCATTCACTTTGAATCTGAAACAACAACACCAGGCGAAATCGAAGAAAGAATTCGTATCATGGATGGTGTAATCAGATATTTATGCGTGAAACAGGAAGCTTAGAAAGAGGCAACGTATGAATAAAGTAGTTTTAATGGGACGTCTGACAAGAGATCCTGAAGTGAGATATTCACAAGGTGAGAACGCTCTCGCTATTGCAAGATATACATTAGCTGTAGACCGTAGATTCAAGCGTGACGGAGAACAGACCGCAGATTTTATTAACTGTGTTGTGTTCGGAAAGAGTGCTGAATTTACAGAACGTTATTTCCGTCAGGGAATGCGCGTAGTGGTTTGCGGAAGAATCCAGACCGGAAGCTATACCAACAGGGATGGTGTAAAGGTCTATACAACAGAAGTTGTTGTTGAGGAACAGGAATTCGCAGAAAGTAAGAATGCTAGCAGTGCTAATACACAGTCTTATCAGGCAGCCCCGGCACCGGCGCCAAGCGCTGATGCAGGTGACGGTTTCATGAACATTCCAGACGGAATTGATGAGGAGTTACCGTTTAATTAAGGTTGAAAGGAGATGTGTACAATGGCATTCGAAAAAGGAAACAGACCGGATTCTCCAATGAAGAGAAGAGGCGGACGCAGAAGAAAAAAAGTTTGTGTATTCTGTGGTAAAGAAAACAACGAAATCGATTACAAAGATACAGCAAAATTAAAGAAATATGTTTCTGAGAGAGGAAAAATCCTTCCGAGAAGAATCACAGGAAACTGTGCAAAACATCAGAGAGCTCTTACAGTAGCAATCAAGAGAGCAAGACATATCGCTTTAATGCCATACGTTCAGGATTAATCGAATATGATCAGAACAGGATTTCCATTTTGGAAGTCCTGTTTTTTACTGTTTTTCTGTCTGGCAGACGATTGAAAAAGGAGTCATTTGGGGTTAGAATAAGAAAGAGAAAGTTTTGAAATCTAAAAAAGAATTGGAGAATCAATTATGAAAAAACCAGTTTTAGTAATTATGGCAGCAGGAATGGGAAGCCGTTATGGCGGACTTAAACAGATCGATCCAGTTGATAAAGAGGGACACATCATTATGGATTTTTCCCTGTTTGATGCAAAAAGAGCCGGATTTGAGAAGGTTATTTTTATTATAAAGAAAGAAAATGAAGACAGTTTCAGAGAAGCAGTAGGAAACCGTATGGCAAAATATATGGAGGTTTCTTATGTATTTCAGGATATCAACAACATTCCGGAAGGTTTTGAAGTTCCGGAAGGCAGAGTGAAACCGTGGGGAACCGGACATGCAGTCCTCAGCTGCATTGATGAGATCGACGGGTCATTTGCTGTTATCAATGCAGATGATTATTATGGAAAACATGCGTTTGAAGCAATTTATAATTATCTGTCTGAGCATGAGGATGATGATAAGTATCGTTATGCGATGGTCGGATATCTTCTGAAGAATACAGTAACAGACAATGGTCATGTGGCAAGAGGAATCTGTACGACCAATGAAGAAGGGGAACTGGTAAATGTTACCGAAAGAACCCGCATTGAGAAGCGTGACGGTAAGATTGCATTTACTGAAAATGATGGAGAAACCTGGGAAAATTTACCAGAGGATACACTGGTTTCCATGAATATGTGGGGATTTACGAGAAGCATACTGGACGAGCTGAAAGCAGAATTTCCACAGTTCCTGAAGAAAGGACTTACTGAAAATCCGATGAAGTGTGAATATTTCCTGCCGGCAGTCGTAAGCAATCTTCTGGAGGCAGACCGTGCAACAGCAGCGGTTCTTCCGTCGGAAGACAAATGGTACGGCGTAACTTATAAAGAAGACAAACCGGTTGTCGTAGAAGCAATCCGCAATCTGAAAAAAGAAGGTCTTTATCCGGAAAATCTCTGGGAAGAGTAGGAATGTGTTAAAATTTAGTAAATAGTTCATTTGATTTACTAAAAAATATAAATAATTTAGTAAAAACACTTCCATATAGGCAGGATGTGTGCTATAGTGTGTAAAGAAAAGTAAATGATTCTAATTTCAGGAGGAAAAAATCATGGCAATTTTAGTAACAGGCGGAGCCGGATTTATCGGCAGTCACACATGTGTAGAGATGCTGAATGCAGGATATGAAGTTATTGTAGTAGATAATCTTTGCAATGCTTCTGAAGAAGCAATCAGACGTGTAGAGAAGATCACCGGTAAGAACGTTACATTTTATAAAGCAGATATCAGAGATAAAGAAGCACTGGATCAGATTTTTGACAAAGAAAGTGTAGAATGTGTCATTCATTTCGCAGGACTTAAAGCAGTCGGAGAATCTGTTGCAAAGCCACTTGAATATTATCAGAACAATATTGCAGGTACACTTACACTTTGTGATGTTATGCGTAACCATAATGTGAAGAACATCATCTTCAGTTCTTCAGCAACGGTATATGGTGATCCGGCATTTATCCCGATTACAGAAGAATGCCCGAAGGGAACCTGTACGAATCCTTATGGATGGACAAAATGGATGCTTGAGCAGATCCTGACAGACCTGCATAAGGCAGATCCGGAGTGGAATGTTGTCCTTCTTCGTTACTTCAATCCGATCGGCGCACATGAGAGCGGACTGATGGGAGAAGATCCGAAGGGTATCCCGAACAACCTGCTTCCATATATTGCACAGGTTGCAATCGGTAAGCTGGAATGCCTGGGGGTATTTGGTGATGATTATGATACACCGGACGGAACAGGTGTGAGAGACTACATCCATGTGGTTGACCTTGCAATTGGACACGTAAAGGCGCTGAAGAAGATCCAGGAAAAATCAGGCGTAAGCATTTATAATCTTGGAACCGGAGTGGGATATTCAGTACTGGATGTATTGCATGCATTTGAAAAAGCATGTGGAAAAGAGATCCCTTATCAGATCAAGCCAAGAAGAGCCGGAGATATCGCAACATGCTACTGTAATGCAGAAAAAGCAAAGAACGAGCTCGGATGGGTTGCAGAACGCGGAATCGACAAGATGTGTGAGGATTCATGGAGATGGCAGACAATGAATCCGAATGGATACGAAGCTTAATAAAAGAAAGAAAAATGTGTCGGGGCGAACACTTCCCTGGCACATTTTTTAGTTCCCTAATATCCGGAAAGGTGATATAATACAAATATCTATAGGTTTTAAGAGGGCTGAAAGATGAAAAAGGATATAAAGTTAAAGGGACAACTGAAATTGTATATGCAATGGCCGGGAATTATGATTCTTTTCCTTATCCTGATGAATATCTGGATCTTCAGGATGGATCGAAAGGCCGGGCTGCTTATGAGTGCGTTTGTGCTGGTTTATGCAGTCGTCATTGGTATTATGTATTTTTACAACAAGTCTCTGATTCTGGCAGACATGGTAGAGTTTGCAGCGCAGTACGGGATTGTCCAGAATACACTTCTGAAGGAACTTTCGATTCCGTATGCGATTTTACTGGATGATGGAAAAATCATCTGGACGAATACACAGTTCCGGGAAGTCCTTGGGACGACTATCCGGAAGGATACCTATCTGAGTAAATATATTCCGGAGTTGAACCGGGGCGTATTTCCAAAGGAAGAGAATGAATCGGTAAGCCTGGAATTCAATTATCTTGACAGAGATTATCAGGCTGAGATCCAGTGCGTATCGGTTGAAGGTTTCAGTGAGACAGAGCAGCTTCTGGAGATACCGGAGGAAAAGGAATATTTTATTGCGATACATCTTCAGGATGTGACAGAGCTGAACCGGTATATCCGGGCGAATGAAGAGCAGCGGCTGGTGGCCGGACTGGTTTATATTGATAACTATGAAGAGGTCATGGAAAGTGTCGAGGAAGTAAGGCAGTCTCTTCTGGTGGCACTGATCGACCGTAAGATCAACCAGTATATTGCGGATTTTTCCGGTATTGTGAAGAAGCTTGAGAAAGACAAATATTTTGTTGTAATTAAAAAAGAAAGCTTCAATCGAATGGAAAAAGACCGTTTTTCTTTACTTGATGAGGTAAAAGGAGTCAGTATCGGCAATCAGATTCCGGTTACACTAAGTATTGGGCTTGGACTCAGTACAGATACCTATGCTGCAGGATATAATTATGCCCGTATAGCGATCGATCTTGCACTTGCAAGAGGCGGAGATCAGGTAGTTGTGAAGAATAACAAGGGAATCAGCTATTATGGCGGAAAGCGTGAGCAGACTGCTAAGAATACCCGGGTAAAAGCAAGAGTAAAAGCAGAAGCACTCCGGGAGTTTATCACCGGAAAAGAGCGTGTGATCGTAATGGGACATAAGATGGCAGATGTGGATTCATTTGGTGCGGCAATCGGTATTTACCGGGCAGCAAGTGCGATGAAAAAGAAAGTCAATATTGTCCTGAACGATATTTCTGTGACACTCAGACCGCTTTATGAAGCATTTACTGATGATCCGAAGTATCCGGATGATCTGTTTGTGACTTCCCATGAGGCGGAGGAACTGGCAGATGACAATACAATGGTAGTTGTTGTTGACACCAATAAGCCAAAGATGACAGAATGTGAACGCCTGCTTCGTCTGACGAAGACGATTGCAGTTCTGGATCACCACAGACAGAGCGATGAAGTGATTGAGAATGCGGTTCTGTCGTATATTGAGCCATATGCTTCCTCGGCGTGTGAGATGGTAGCAGAGGTTCTTCAGTATATCGGCGATGATCTGCGTTTAAATTCCATGGAAGCGAACAGTATGTATGCAGGTATTCTGGTTGATACCAACAATTTCATGTCCAGAACAGGAGTCCGGACCTTTGAAGCAGCTGCGTACCTGAGAAGATGTGGCGCAGATGTTACTTATGTAAGAAAACTCCTCCGTGATGATATGGCATCTTACCGGGCAAAAGCTGCAGTAATCAGCAGTGCTGAGGTATATCGGGATGTATTTGCGATCGCACGAGGCGAACATCTGGGAATTGAAAGTCCCACTATTATCGGAGCACAGGCGTCAAATGAGCTTCTCAATATTGAGGAAATCAAGGCTTCTTTTGTACTGACTGAATATAATGGTAAGATTTACATCAGTGCACGTTCCATTGATGAGATCAATGTACAGATCATTATGGAGCGGCTCGGCGGAGGCGGTCATATCAACACTGCCGGTGCCCAGTTTCCATATTCCGATATGGAAAGAGCGATTGAAACTCTGAAAAAGACAATCGATATTATGATAGAAGAAGGAGATATTTAAGATGAAAGTTATTTTATTGGAAGATGTAAAATCCCTTGGGAAAAAAGGCGAGGTTGTAAATGTAAGTGACGGATATGCAAGAAACTTCATTTTCAAAAAAAACCTTGGACTGGAAGCAAATGGAAAGAATTTAAATGACTTAAAGCTTCAGAAACAGAATGAAGAAAAGGTTGCACAGGAGCATCTGGAAGCAGCGCAGGAACTTGCAAAGAAATTAGAGGCAGCAAAAGTAGAACTCAAGATCAAGACCGGGGAAGGTGGAAGAACATTCGGTTCTGTGTCTTCAAAGGAAATTGCAATTGCAGTAAAAGAACAGCTTGGATATGATCTTGATAAGAAAAAGATCCAGATCAAAGAAGCGATCCGTACACCTGGAATGCATCTTGTACCGGTCAAACTTCACCAGAAAGTGACTGCTGAATTAAAAGTGCACGTTGGGGAAGCTTAGGAGGATCTGAGACATGGATGAAGCACTCATTAAGAGAGTACCGCCACATAGCATAGAGGCAGAGCAGTCTGTTGTTGGAGCGATACTGATGGACCGGGATGCGATTACAGTAGCTGCCGAGATCATTTGTGGAGACGACTTTTATCAAAAGGCATATGGTGTAATTTTCGATTCAGTGGTAGAACTTTTTAATGAGGGAAAACCCGTTGACCTGATTACACTGCAGAACCGTCTGCGTGAAAAAGCTGTTCCGGAAGAGATCAGTAGTCTTGAATTTGTCCGGGATCTGGTAACAGCAGTTCCAACCTCGGCAAATGTAAAGTATTATGCTGAGATCGTCTCTGAAAAAGCAACGTTGAGGCGTCTGATCAAGATGAATGAAGCGATTGCGGATGAATGTTATCAGGGACAGGAGCCGCTGGAGGCGATCCTTGAAAGGACAGAGAAGCAGGTTTTTGAGCTGGTGCAGAACCGCGGAGGAAACGGTGAATACGTGCCGATCAAGCAGGTAGTGTTAAATGCTCTTGAGAAAATTGAGAAAGCATCTAAGAGTAAGGGAACTGTTACAGGAATTCCGACAGGATTTATTGACCTGGATTACAAGACATCCGGTCTGCAGCCCTCCGATCTGATCCTGGTCGCAGCCCGTCCTTCTATGGGTAAGACGGCGTTTGTACTGAACATTGCACAGCATGTGGCGTTTAAACAGAACCGTACAGTTGCCATATTCAGTCTGGAAATGTCAAAGGAACAGCTGGTAAACCGTCTGTTCTCGCTGGAATCCTATGTAGATGCACAGCTTTTAAGAACTGGTAATCTGAAGGATTCTGACTGGGAAAAGCTGATCGAAGGTGCCGGAACAATTGGAAGATCGAACCTGATCATTGATGATACACCGGGTATTTCGATTTCGGAAATGCGTTCCAAATGCAGAAAATATAAAATGGAACATAATCTTGAGCTGATCATCATCGACTACCTGCAGTTGATGAGCGGAAGTGTTGGTGGACGTAATGAGTCCCGTCAACAGGAAATTTCCGATATTTCCCGTTCCTTAAAAGCGCTTGCCCGAGAATTAAGTGTGCCGGTCATTGCGCTGTCACAGCTGAGCCGTGCGGTTGAGCAGAGACCAGATCACAGACCGATGCTTTCTGATCTGCGTGAGTCCGGAGCAATCGAGCAGGATGCCGACGTGGTTATGTTCATTTATCGAGATGATTATTATAATAAGGATACGGAGCATGTCAATGAGGCAGAGATCATTATTGCCAAACAGAGAAACGGTCCGATTGGAACCGTAACGCTTACATGGCTTCCGCAGTACACGAAATTTGCCAATTCAGAACGAAAAGTTGTGGATGGGGAATGAGAAATTATGAAATGAAAAAGACAGGGAACAGAATCAAAACTGTTCGCTGTCTTTTGACTTTTATGTGGTTTCGCCAAATAATTTCCGCAGGTAATGTCCGGCGGCAGATTTTGAAGCTTCTTTCCGGAGCGCCTGCTGCTGACGAAGTAAATGATCAAGCTTCCGGTAACGGTCTTCTTCCAGGCGTTCTTTTGCCTGTAAAAGAAAATCCATTTCCTTTGTTACTTTTTCAGATACGGATTTGCCGAGAGACCCCTCCAGGATCTGGTTGTTTTCCAAAAGAATTTTTCGGAGAGACTCTTCGAGCAGAGGCTGATAAACAGAAAGAGAAAGGTTGTCTGCTGTATAAACAGAAAGAGCCGGATCCTGGGGGTCAGCAACTTCGTTTATCGAAGCGGCAGCCTTTGGTGCATCCGATTTTCTGGCCTTCAGAAGTGCTTTTGTGCGAAGCATGTCCGGAAGGAGCTGTTTGATCTCCTTCAGGAGTAGTCCCTGTTCTTTGAGTTCTTTGATACAGCTAAAAAGCTGTATATCTTCTTCCGTATAGTGCCGATGTCCCATCTCAGTGCGTCCGATCGGAAGATCAAGCTCTTCCTCCCAGTAGCGAAGAACATGTGATTCTACGCCAACGTGTTTGGCAGCTTCTGAGATCATGTAATGAACGTCGCCCATACGATAACCCCCTTATTAAAATAAGTATGTGATATAGATTGAGTACAAGTCTATTGTAGCATAAGAAGAAGAGATGGAAAGAAAAATCGTTCGACAAATGTTGCAGAGGGAAGAATGTCAGATAGGATGATGCTTACTGGATCTGTATTTGGTTCAGACGTATACATAAAAAGAGACGATCTTCAGATGAAAACCGTCTCTTTCTTACTGTCTTATTCAATCTACGTGTTCTGATTACTCAGCGCTGATTGCTCCTGTAGGACATGCTGATTCGCAAGCGCCACAGTCAACACATGCAGAAGCATCGATCTGCATATGATCTGCACCCATAGAGATTGCTCCTACTGGACATTCGCTTTCGCAAGCTCCGCAGCTTACACATTCGTCTGAAATTACGTGTGCCATGATATGTATCCTCCTTATTATTATGAAAAAGTTAAAATCGATATGCCTTTCGCATAACTTTATTCTAATACAGAACTTGAAAATATACAAGAGGAATTTATGCTTAAAAATAGATACAATCGAGTTAGAAATGTCAAACCAATGGCGCGAAATGGGCATTTCTTTGGTTAGAAATATAAAACCAAAAGGTTAGTAATATAAAACTTACAAATGAAACCAAAAAGAATTTATGAAATCTTAAGAAATTTTTCTACCTTTCCCGGGCGATTTGGTGTATAGTGGGTACTGTATCATTTTATAACCAATAATGAAACTGATTTTAAGATAGAGAAAGTGGAGTGGATTTATGAAAAAACGGTGGAGTATACTTTCGGCTGTACTTTGTGTGGCACTTTTGACTGGTGGATGTGGAACTGGAAGCAAGAATGATGCAGGTACAGGAAAAGAGCAGACATTCAGTCATGAGACAAGGGAAGAGAATGAGCATCAGAGTAACCTGGATGTTTTACAGCCATCTGCATATGGCAATGTGCAGGGACTGAATCTGGAGAAAGGAAGCTCGATTTCTATTATAGGAAGAGGAAGTTCTTCCGCATACTGGAAAGCTGTTCAGGAAGGTGCAAAGCAGGCGGTAGCGGATATTAATACAAACCTGGGATATAAAGGGAATGATAAAGTAAAGCTTGTTTATTCTGCGCCGGAGACAGAGAATGATGTAGATGATCAGGTAAATATTCTGGATGAGGAGCTTGCACGGTATCCGGTTGCGGTCGGGATCGCGGCAGTTGATTCAGGGGCATGTGAGGTTCAGTTTGATCTTGCTGCAGAGAATGGGATCCCGATCGTAGCATTTGATTCCGGGACCGATTATCAGAATATTGTATCCATGATTGATACAGATAATACAACTGCCGCTGCAACAGCAGCAAGTAAGCTGTGCAACAGTATCGGTGAGAGTGGTCAGATCCTTGTAATCGCACATGACTCCAAGTCTACTTCTTCTGAAGAAAGAGAGCAGGGATTTGTACAGGAAGTGGAAAAGAATGATCCGAATGTAACGGTTGCAGAGATATGGCATCTGGATGATCTGGATGCGATCTCGAAAGAGATCAATGCAGATTCATCTGAAAAGAATTCCCAGGAGACTGCAGATAATGTGCAAAAAGCAGAGGAAGAGAACGCAGATAGCCGGGATACCAAGACGGCACAGCAGGATGCAATCAAGTATCTTCTTGAAAAGTATCCGGATGTAAAAGGAATTTTTGCAACCAATGAAACAGTAGCAGACCTTTTGGTGAATGTTCTGGACTCTATGGACAAAACAACAGGGGAAGACCGAATCAAGGTAGTGAGCTTTGACGGCGGGGAGGATCAGATGAAACTTCTGGAAGATGGGAAGATTGATGGACTGATCGTTCAGAACCCATACGGAATCGGCTATGCAACGGTTGTTGCCTGCGCAAGAGCAGTGCTTGGTCAGGGAAATGAAGCAACGGTAAATACCGGATATACCTGGGTTACAAAAGATAATATGAATAAAGATTCGATTAAGAAGATGCTTTATTAGTAAGAAGAAATGTCTGAAATCTGTGGAAAATGGGTTTCAGACATTTTTATATAAAAACGGTTGTGAGTGACATATTATTTATGCCGGCTACAACCGTTTCTTTTTGCTATTTTTTCGTCAGTGGAAGGGAGAAGATAAATTCTGTTCCAACTCCCTCGGTACTGATCACATTGATATTTTCATTGTGTGCCTGAATAATTTCTTTTACGATCGAAAGCCCAAGTCCGGTTCCTTTTTTGTCTTTTCCGCGGGAGAGATCGCTTTTGTAAAAACGTTCCCATATTTTGTTGATACTTGATTTCGGAATGCCAATTCCATAATCTTTGACGGAAGTATATACTTTGTCACCGCGCGGTGTGGTTTCAATCGTGATCGTAGACTCCGGATTACTGAATTTGATCGCGTTGTCCAGCAGATTGTATAGAACCTGTTGGATTTTGTGCCGGTCAGCATGTACATACAGGGTACGAGTTGCCAGAAGAAGTTCGATAGAAATTTTTTTGGCAGTACAGGTACCTTCGAAAGAAGCTGCTGTGTTACGGATCACTTCGTGAATATCAAAATCTGTTTTATCAAGAAGAAGATCCTTCGTATCAAATTCATTCAATGTCAGCAGATCGCGAGTAAGGTCAGTAAGACGTTCTGTTTCAAATAAGATGATATTTAAGTATTTGCCCTGCATTTCAGGTGGGATCGTGCCATCCGCCATGGCTTCAACATAGCCTTTGATGGAAGTCAGAGGAGAACGGAAATCATGGGATACATTTGCCACAAATTTCTTCTGGTAATCCTCCATATCTTTCAGTTGGGAAGACATGTAGTTGAGGGATGCGGAAAGATATCCTATCTCATCCTGCGTATTAACCGGGATGACAACATCCAGATTGCCGGAAGCATACTGCTTTGCTGCATTCGTAATCTTGACGAGCGGGCGGTAGATCAGAAAATGTACACCCAGCAAAATAATGAATGAGAGCACATAAATGATCAGAATCACGATATACGTGTTACGCATCAGAACAGAATGTGCGTTTGTGATCTGCGAGTAAGGCTTATGTACAAGCAGATATCCGTGGGTTGAAAAATTCTCTGTGACCGGAGCAATCACGGTGATCATTTCTGAGTTGAAGTACCCGTGATAATCACCGGTCAGATAAGTGGAGCCGCCGGATTCGGCAGGATCAAAATTTTCAATCCGGGAAGGGGCATACGATACATCGCCGGATTTGGCAGATGCAAGCAAAGATCCCTCATTATCAACAAACCAGATATCTGAATTCAGATAATCGCTCATACCATTGAGCTGTGTATAAACATCTGCCAGAGCAATGGTTTTGGAAAAATAGTCTGGCAGATAATTGGATGCAAGCAGATTCGCCGACTGATACATATTGCCGGAAATGCTGCTTTCCAGATAGTGGGTTGTCAGTGTGGATGACAGGGATGCCACTGTAAAAATACTTAAAAATCCGAGAATAATATATAAGAGGATAAATTTAAGGTAAAGAGTACTTTTCATTACTTCACCTCAAATTTGTAACCGATTCCCCAGACGGTACTAAGTCCCCAGGAAGGATGATCCTTGATCTTCTCGCGCAGACGCTTAATATGAACATCAACGGTACGGGTGTCGCCGACATACTCATAACCCCAGATCTGGTCAAGGAGCTGCTCGCGTGTGAATACCTGGTTTGGTGAAGAGGCGAGGAAATACAAAAGTTCCAGTTCTTTTGGTGGCATATCTACATTCTTACCATCAACGGTTACTGCGTAATTGGTAAGATTGATCTCGATTCCCGGATAGTCAACAACCTTTCCGCGGCTGGCGGCAGGAGTTTCTGGTTTGGCAGGCTGATAGCGTCTGAGTACCGCTTTTACTCTTGCAACAAGCTCCTTGGAATCGAATGGTTTTAAGACGTAATCATCAGCACCAAGCTCCAGACCGAGCACCTTGTCAAATACTTCTCCTTTTGCGGAAAGCATAATGATTGGGGTATTGTGCTTACTGCGGATCTCGCGACAGACCTGATAGCCATCGATGCCCGGAAGCATCAGGTCGAGCAGCATCAGGTTTGGCTGATAGGATTCAAATGCGGTAAGAGCTTCTTCCCCGTCGTGTACGATCATCGTATCGAAGCATTCCTTTGTAAGGTAGAGAGAAATCAGTTCTGCAATATTCTCGTCGTCATCTACAATTAAGATTTTCTGTTTAGTCACCATGATAGTTCCCCCAATGATTATTTGAATTCTACGATAGTTACACCGGCATCGCCCTCCCCGAAAGCTCCCAGCCGGAAGGATTTGATATGTTTCTGGCGGCGCAGATACTGATGGATCCCGTTCCTGAGTGCGCCGGTTCCTTTCCCGTGTACAATTCGTACCGGACTTAAGTGTGCGATATAGGCATCATCCAGATATTTGTCAAGTTCGGCAACTGCTTCATCGACTGTCTTGCCAAGAAGATTGATCTCCGGACTGACATGCATGGATTTGCCCATCTTCATCTTGCCACTGCTGGTTCTGCGCATCTGCTTTGCAGTAACCGTAAGCGGTTCTTCGATCAGTTCGAGATCGGAAATATTGACCTGTGACCGGAGAATACCCATCTGGACAAACAGGTTGCCTTTGGCATCCGGTAGTGAATTTACCGTTCCGGTCAGATTCATGCTCAGTACTTTTACAGAATCGCCCAGATGGAAATCGCTAGCCTTGTAAGCTTTGGAAGGTTTTTTCTTTTCCAGACGGTTTTTATTTTCAGTTTTGGAAAGCTGCTTGCGGATCCGTTCTCTTTCTTTTTCCATCTCGGAAGCGGAAATACTGGCTTTGCCGAATTTGCGGAAGTTCTTCATTGTCTCATCAGCAAAATCTTTGGCTTCCTGAACAATGTCGGTTGCTCTGGCATTTGCCTCACGAATGATCCGGTCGCGCTGTGTATTCAGCTTTTCCTGTTGGTTCTTGAGTTCGGACTTGAGACGCTCCATCTCGCGGCGGTAAGAAGCAACCTCTTCCCGCTCTTTCTCGATGGTCTTGCGGCTCTGTTCCAGATCAGTAAGGAGATCTTCAAAAGATTCATCCTCCTCGGTCAGATGCGTTTTGGCATCCTGGATGATATAATCCGGAAGGCCGAGTTTTTCGGAAATCGCGAAAGCATTACTTTTTCCAGGAATACCGATCAGAAGATGGTAAGTCGGGCTCAATGTCTCCACGTCAAATTCACAGCAGGCATTTTCTACTCCCGGAGTAGAAAGAGCAAATACCTTCAGTTCGCTGTAGTGTGTCGTTGCCATAGTGCGGATTCCACGGTTATGCAGATGTGACAGAATGGCGATAGCGAGTGCAGCACCCTCCGTCGGATCGGTTCCCGCACCAAGTTCATCGAAAAGGACTAATGAATTCTCATCCACATGATTTAGGAAAGAAACCACATTTGTCATGTGAGAAGAGAAGGTACTTAAAGACTGTTCAATACTCTGTTCGTCACCAATATCAGCATAAACCTGGTTAAATACAGCAAGTTCTGAACGGTCAAGTGCAGGAATGTGCAGACCTGCCTGACCCATCAGGGTAAAAAGCCCCACAGTCTTGAGGGAAACGGTCTTACCACCTGTGTTCGGACCGGTTATGACGAGAAGATCAAAGGTATCTCCAAGTGTCAGACTGATCGGAACAACTTTTTTACGGTCCAGAAGAGGGTGTCTTCCCTCACGGATTCGGATCCGGCCTTCGGTGTTAAAGACTGGGCGACTGGCGTTCATATCCAGTGCCAGTGCACCTTTTGCAAAAATAAAATCCAGTTCTACAAGTGCTTTGTAGTTCAGACGGATTTCTTCAATATATTCAGCTGCATCCACACTGAGGCGGGCAAGAATCACCTGGATTTCTTCCTGCTCCTGGGCATATAATTCTTTTAGATCATTGTTCAGTTTGACAACGGCCATCGGCTCAATGAAAAGTGTGGAGCCGGTTGCTGACTGGTCATGGATCAGACCATTTACCTGGCTGCGGTACTCGGCTTTTACCGGGAGACAGTAACGGTCGCCACGCATGGTAATAATGGCATCCTGGAGATAGGTGCGCATGGAACCGTTCAAAAGTCCGGTCATGGTAGAATGGATCTTGTCATTCATGCCGTTAATACTGCGGCGGATCTGCTTTAATTTGCTGCTGGCATCATCGCTGATCTCGTCTTCACCAAGAATGCAGCGGTCAATTTCGGCAGAAAGTGGTGTAAGCGGCGCAAGCTGTTCAAAATATATATCCAGACAATCAGCCGGATCGTCTGCATTTTCATGACGGCCGTAGGATTTGATCCGGGCGGTTGTCTGAAGAAGCTTGCCGATCCGGAGGAGTTCCGGTGCGCTTAAGGCACTTCCGATCTCAAGGCGCTTAAGAGAGTCGGAGACAGCATAGCAGCCGCTGAAAGAAGGAATTCCCTTCTTTACAATGCGGGTAAATGCTGCGGCAGTCTGTTCCTGTGCAGTGATGATTTTGTTAAGGTCGGTCATCGGCTTGATCCGTCGGCAGAATGAAGCTCCGCCAGGGGAAGAAGCGTGATCGGTCAGCATCTCTATAATTTTTGGAAATTCCAATTTTGTTAAAGATTTTTGATTCATAATACATTTATACCTCATATTTTGTCTGGTTCTATTCTAACTTATTTAACGTCTAAATGAAAGTGGAAAGGTGAAATTTCGTTGAACATTTGCGGGGAATCATGTATACTAAAACCAGGTGTGGCTGAAAGCACTCCGGAGGTCTAAGGAGAAGCACAATGTCTGATAATCGGGAGAATAAGCATAACGAAGAACCGCACGACAGTGAGGAAGAAAAATATTCGTTTTTGCAGGAAACAGTAAAAGATGAACAGCGAAGTAAAAAAGGAATCATGGGAAATCTGTGCAGGCTTGCAGGAAGAGGACTGATTTTTGGACTTGCAGCAGGCCTTGCGTTTTATGCCCTTCGCCCATGGGCGATGACACATCTGGGCGGAGAGAAGGTAACGATTCCGCTGGATCAGGAGGAAACTCCGGTTGAGAATGAGACGGATACCAAGGATCAGGAAGCACAGGAGGAAGAGATTCAGTATCCGGATCTGACTGTCGAAGATTATCAGGAGATGAACCATGCATTATACCAGGTGGCATTGTCAGCAGGAAAAAGTGTGGTTGAGATCTATGCCGTGCACCGGGATGAAGGCTGGGAGAATGCAGGGGAGCAGGCTGTATCGGGAGTTATTTTCTGGGATAATGGAGCAGATCTTTTGATTGCGGCACCGGCAAGAATTGTAAAAGACGCAGAAGCACTGAAAGCCACATTTTCAGACAATACTACATATAACGCAACTTTGAAAAAGCAGGACCGGAATCTTGGACTTGCGATCATTGCGATCAAGAGATCAGATCTGTCGGATAGTACGAGGAACCAGATCCAGACGGCGATGCTTGGTAATTCTAATGCAGTGAACCGTGGGGACGGCGTGATCGTTCTTGGTGAGCAGTTTGGATATGCAGGTGGTGTCGGATATGGGATCATCAGTTCCACCAGAAATTACCGGACAGTGGCGGACGGGCAGTACCGGCTGCTTGATACAGATATTGCAGGAAGTGAAAAAGGGAGTGGAATTCTGTTTAACACGGCGGGTGAAGTGATTGGAATCTGTGACCAGTCAGAACTGCAGAGAGACGGAAATCTTGTAAGTGCCTATGCGATTTCGGATATCAAGGAAGAGATCGAACTTCTGGCAAATGGACAGGGAGTTCCGTATATTGGCGTTCACGGAGTTGTAGTGACGGAGAAGCTTGCCGGCGAACAGGGAATCCCGAAAGGCATTTATGTCAGGGAAGTAGAGGCTGATTCGCCTGCGATGCAGGCTGGGATCCAGAATGGTGATGTGATCACAGAGATTAACAAGACAGATATCACCGGTATAGCAGGATTTCATAAACAGATCGCAGAAGCCGGAACCGGTACACAGATCAGGATCAAAGGGCAGAGGCGTGGCGCAGATGGTTATGTCGATGTAACATTTGATGTGACAGTTGGAAGTAAAGAATAGATTTGCAGATAAAAAGCAACCATAAATTTAAAATATAGAGCAGGAAGAGGAATGACATGAGATATATTGAGACATTACACGAAGGCGAGACAATCAGAAATACGTATCTTTGCAAAGGGAAAAGAAGTGCGGAGACAAGGAACGGGAAACCATATGACAACCTGATCCTTCAGGACAAGACAGGAACTTTAGATGGAAAGATCTGGGATCCGAATTCAAATGGAATTGCAGATTACAGCGAAAAAGATTTTATTGAAGTTTACGGGGAGATCATCAGCTATAACGGCAATCTTCAGATGAACATCAAGCAGCTCCGTGTAGCAGACGAGGGAGAATATGATCCGGCGGATTATATGCCGACCAGTGAGAAAAGTGTGGATGGAATGTATGAAGAACTGATGCGTTATGGAAAGCAGGTGAAGAACCCGTATCTGCAGCAGGTGATCCAGTATTATTTTGTAAATGATGAACAGTTTATCAAGAGCTTCAAGGCACATTCTGCAGCAAAGAGTGTACATCACGGATTTGCCGGAGGACTTCTGGAGCACACATTAAGCGTAGTGAAATTCTGTGAATATATGGCAGGGGCATATCCGATCCTGAATAAGGATCTTCTGTATACAGCGGCAATGTGTCATGATATCGGAAAGACACAGGAACTTTCCCTGTTCCCGGATAATGATTATACCGATGATGGGCAGCTGCTCGGTCATATTGTGATCGGTGTGGAAATGCTGGATGATGCAATTCGTGAGATCCCGGATTTCCCAAAGAAGCTTGCCAGTGAATTAAAGCACTGTATCGTAGCGCATCACGGAGAACTCGAATACGGTTCGCCGAAGAAACCGGCGCTTGCTGAGGCAATGGCACTTAATTGTGCAGATAATGCTGATGCAAAGATGCAGACACTGACAGAGATTTTTAAGGCAAAAGATACAAAGGACTGGTTAGGTTATAACCGTCTGTTTGAATCTAACTTAAGAAAGACCAGTATCTAAGAGAAGTTCTGAAAGAAAGATGAGTATAAAAATGAAGAAAAATGACGTAGTGACGGTAGAAGTTACAGATATCGGAATCGGTGGTGAAGGAATCGGAAAGGTTGATGGATATACTCTGTTTATCAAGGATGCAGTCATCGGAGATACCGTTGAAGTAAAAGTAATGAAAGCAAAAAAGAACTACGGATATGCGAGATTAATGCGGATTGTAAAAGAATCCGCATTTCGTGTATCTGCACGCTGTCCGGAGGCAAGACGCTGTGGCGGATGCCAGATTCAGGAGATGGATTACCGGAAACAGCTGGAGTTTAAAAATACAAAAGTAAGAAATAACCTGATCCGTCTTGGCAGTGTGGAAGAAGAATTGCTGGATCAGATCATGGAGCCGATCGCAGGAATGGAGGAACCGTTCCGTTACCGGAATAAAGCACAGTTCCCGATCGGAGTGGATAAAGAAGGGAATCTGATTGCCGGATTCTATGCCGGAAGAACCCATCAGATCATCCCGGTTCCGAACAGGGACTGCGTACTTGGAGTACCGGAGAATAAAGTGATCCTGGATCAGATTCTGGACTACATGCGGGAAGAGAAGATTTCTGCATATGATGAGGAACGGCACAAAGGGCTGGTGCGTCATGTCCTGGTCCGGTATGGATTTACAACAAAAGAGATCATGGTTTGTCTGATCATTAACGGGGATAAGCTTCCCTGCAGTGAAAAATTGTTGGAAAAGCTGACAAAGATTCCGGGAATGACAAGTATTACTTATAATATCAATAAAGAAAAGACGAATGTGATCATGGGATCAAAGGTTTGTCCGCTCTGGGGACAGACGTATATCACCGATTATATCGGTAATGTCAAATACCAGATTTCACCGCTGTCTTTCTATCAGGTGAATCCGGTACAGACAGAGGTACTTTACAGAACCGCACTGGAATATGCCGGGCTTACTGGAAAAGAGACGGTTTGGGATGTGTATTGTGGTATCGGAACGATTTCCCTTTTCCTTGCGCAGAAAGCACAGAAAGTTTACGGCGTGGAAATCGTGCCGCAGGCAATTGAAGATGCAAAGCATAATGCTGAGATCAATGAGATTACAAACGCGGAGTTTTTTGTAGGAAAGGCAGAAGAAGTGCTGCCGGAGTATTATGCGGATTATGCAAAAGAGCATCCGGGAGAGCATGCGAGAGCGGATGTGATCGTAGTCGATCCACCGAGAAAAGGATGTGAGAGAAGCGTACTGGATACGATGGTTCAGATGGAGCCGGAGAGGATCGTATATGTGAGCTGCGATTCAGCGACTTTGGCTCGGGATGTGAAGTATCTGCGGGAGAATGGGTATGAGATCAGGAAGGTGAAGGCGACTGATATGTTTCCGATGAGTGTGCATGTGGAGACAGTCTGTTTACTCTCGAGAAAAGCCCCAGTTTAAGTGGGTTTCCGGCGATTATCGCAGGATATGAACCTGTGTTTTTAGCGAAAAATTATGAGAATATAGAATTTCCCCACAAGGGGTGTAAGTAAAATCCGCGGACAACTGCTTGTGCGCCGAAACTTTATCGGCATAAAGCGTGTCCGCGGATTTTACCATTTGTACAAGATATTCCATTGAAAGTGTTCCTCTAAAGGATTATAATAAATATGTTGTCATTGTAATATGGAGGAAGTATATGGAACTTTTAACAACAACCGAAATGGCAAAAAAGTGGGGGCTCTCCAGACGAAGAGTAACAACATACTGTACAAATGGGCGGATCGAAGGAGCGATTATGAAGGGAAATACATGGCTAATACCTGATAATGCGATAAAGCCTGAAGATCCCAGGCGTACAAGAAAAAATAGTGATGAGATAGAGGAGGGCGCTAAATGAGTTCATATACTGAGATTGATACAGCTTTATTAGATTTGGATTTTACAAATCCGCGTATACAAAATTATTTACAAAACTATCCGGAAGAAAGCAGATCAGGAGAATTACTTGCTATGCTGCTAGGAACTGGAACTGACAGTTGTGCAAGTTTAAAGGAGTCTATCAAGGAGCATGGTGGAATCATTAATCCAATTATTGTAAATCACTTTCCGGATGGCAGATACGTAGTTATCGAGGGTAACACTCGTCTGCAAATATATAGAGATTTTATTAGGGACAATGTGCCAGGAAATTGGAATAAAATCAGGGCTATCATCTATGAGAATCTCGAAAATAATGAAATGCACTCAATTCGGTTACAGGCACATTTGGTTGGACCAAGAGATTGGGATGCTTATGCCAAGGCGAAATATTTAACCTTTCTTTCGGACGAAGAGAAAATGCCTATGAAAGAACTTTTGGCGTATTGTGGTGGATCCTCAAAAGCATCAGAAATTCGCTACATGATTCAAGCATATAAAGATATGAGAGATATATATGCTCCACTATGTGAGGATGACACACAGTTCGATCAAAAGAAATTTTCCGGCTTTGTTGAATTACAAAAAAAGAATGTTGTGGAAAGTCTTCAGTTACATGGATATGACAAAACTGATTTTGCACAATGGATGGTAGATGAAAAATTCTCTCGATTAGAAGACGTGAGACGATTACCACAGATTCTGAATAGTAAAAGAGCAAGGCAGGCTTTTTTAAAGCATGACACGGCTGCGGCTAAGAAAATTTTAGAAGCTGAGGATATCACACCGGATTCTCTGAAAAATGTTACCTACGAGATGTTGGCCAATGAACTTTCAAAGAGAATGTTTGACATTACACATGTGGAGGTCCTTAAGCTAAAAACAGATGCTGAGTATGAGGAAAAATTAAACGCACTACGAAAAGTAGTTGAGACAGTGCAGAGCATAGTCTTAGATGAAATTGATGGTAACTGATATGGGAGAATCAAATAAGCATAAGGTTTTAGTTGAATACGCCTTAAGATTTATTAAAGATAGCGTTGGGGAGGAGTTGAGTTATTTTATCGAAACCGATATTAATGATGGACGACCGCTTCCTCAATTGACAATGGAAGGATACAGACCAGACGTATTTTTTGAATACAACGGTGTTATGTTTATAGGAGAGGCAAAAACAAGTGATGACATTTTGAGAGAACATAGTATAAATCAATATTACTCATACTTGAAAAAATGTTCATTAAACCAGGGACATGCAACATTTGTTTTGGCAGTTCCTCTTGAAGACCGGGCCAGGGCAAATAATATTCTTGGAAAAATCAAGAAAGAAATACCTGGGGATTATGAAGTAAAAGCGATTGGAATGATTGTATAGTTATGAAAAGTAACAAGTTAAAACGAGAGCCTAAATATATAGCCAAATTTAAGGCTTTTCCGTATCAGCAAGAAGCTGTAGATGCGGTGAAAGATTTAGAATATGCTGCGATTTTTCATGAGCAGGGATTGGGTAAAACTAAAATTGCCATTGATGTGCTTTTATATTGGCTGTCAGAGTGTTCGATGGATACTGCTTTAATTGTTACCAAAAAACAGCTGGTTGCAAACTGGGTTAACGAGTTTAAAGACCATACTTCGATAAAACCTGCAGTGTTAAATACAGATAAAAATAATAACTACCGAATTTTTTGTGGACCATACAGAGTGGTGTTGACAAATTTTGAGACTCTAGAAACAGAAAAACAACAATTCGAATTGTATTTGAAAGTTAGAAATGTCGGGATAATTATTGATGAGTCTGCAAAATTGAAGAATCCTAATTCAAAATTAACAAAGACCTATTTTGAGTTGGCTCCGTTGTTTCAGCGAAGAATTATAATGACAGGTACACCTGTAGCCAATAGACCATATGATATCTGGGCACAGATATATTTTTTGGACTTTGGAGAAAGTCTGGGGGCTGATTTTAACGAGTTTAAAAAGGAAACAGACCTTAGCAATAAACTTAGTAGAAATACTGATTTACAGGAAGAGTTTGAAGATAATATTTCCCAGATTTTTAATAGGATAAGTTCTTTTACAGTTCGCGAAACAAAAAATAGTGGAATCATTACACTGCCGGATAAAGTATATATACAGGAAGTTACAGAATTCAATCGTATGCAAGAGGAGTTGTACGAGCGGATAAGAACTGAATTATATGCTGAAGTGGTAAGAGATGGTGAAAGATATATTGATGATTCCTCTGCAATTGTCAAGCGTCTACTTCGCTTAATACAGGTTACATCAAATCCCAAATTGGTAGACGAGGAATGCGAAGCATCTGCAAAGGAGCCTTTGTTGGATGAACTTATTCAAAAAATATTGGCAAATGGTGAAAAATGTATTGTATGGAGTAATTTTATTGAGAATATAGATTACTTCACTAAAAAGTATCAGGATTTAGGTGCTGTAAAAATACATGGGAAAATGAATATGGATGCTAGAAATCGTTCTGTCCAAAAATTTCATGATGATGATATTCGTATTCTCTTTGCAACTCCAGCATCTGCAAAAGAAGGTCTGACACTAACAATGGCTAATCATGTTATTTTCTATGATAGAGGTTTCAGCCTAGATGATTATTTGCAGGCACAGGATAGAATACACCGCATTTCACAGAAAAAAACATGCTATGTTCATAATATTATTATTAAGGACAGTATAGATGAATGGGTTGACTTATTATTGAAAGCTAAGCAAAATGCAGCGGCATTATCACAGGGAGATATCAGCTTAGGAGATTATCAAGGCGTGGCTGATTATAGTTTTGGAGATATTGTAAAAAGCATTTTGGGATTTGAAGAAGTAGATGAATAAGGTGGCAGTATGGGAATAAGAGTTATTGGACAGAAAAAGTTTGAAGTTACCGAAACAGAATTATTACAACAAGATTTATTGTTTTACCTTGATAATCCTAGAGTATATTCGGTATTGCATGAAAATGGACACGATAATCCGACTCAGACAGAAATTGAAGAGATAATGTGTTCACTGGACCATGTTAAGAGTTTGAAGTCACAAATCATGCAAAATGGTGGCCTTATTGAGCCGCTGATAGTGGTCAAACGAAAAGATAGATATGTTGTGTTGGAGGGAAATAGCCGCCTGGCAGCATACAGAATCTTAGCAAAAAATGACCCGCTTAAATGGTCTAGAGTCTTGGTGCAGATATTACCAGAGGATATTTCTGACTCAGATATATTTACACTTCTCGGTACATTCCATTTAAATCCTAAAAAGGATTGGAGTAAATTTGAACAAGCCGCCTATATTTATAGACAAAAGAAGGAATTGGGATGTTCGGATTCCGCCTTGGGAAAACAAGTGGGTATTTCGGCGATAACTGTAAAAAAATACTGTGAGATATATGGCTTGATGGTAGAGCATAATGATACTCATCAATCTCATTGGAATATGTATGAGCAGTATGTACAGAACAAAGGCATTAAACAATATCGAAACACTTATCCAGAGATGGATTCGTTTTTCGCAAAGCAGGTAAAGACAGGGGAAATTGTCAGAGCTCAGGACGTAAGAGATATACTGGGAAAAATTGCTTCTGATGAGGGTAAAAGTTCAACGCATATAATGCAGGATTATATTAAAGGTGATATCGACTTAGAAGAGGCCCATGCACGTTTTGAGGCCACCGGAAGAAGCGGTGACAACTATGAAAAAGTAAAAAAATTTCAGAGATTAATTTCAGAAAAAGATTTTTGCGATGAGTTAAAAAAAGAGGCTGTTGGCAATAGTAAAGACATATTATTTTCATTGAGAAAAATTAATACAGCAGTAACTCAGTTAATGAAAGAAATTGATAAGAAAAAATAGTAGAGAAGTCAGGGATCGACAAATCAAAAGAAAATGGTTATAATGAAACCGTTCTGGTGATAGCGCTCCAGGACGGTTTCACTATGCGTAGGAGTTTAATCGTGGAAGATATATTGTTAATTGAACCGGCATACAAAAATAAATACCCACCAATCGGGCTAATGAAAATTGCGTATTTTCATCGTTATATCATGCACGATTATGTAAGATTCGCAAAGGGAAGATTACCGGAGGGACTAGAAAATAAAAAATGGGATAGAGTATATGTAACTACTCTTTTTACCTTCGAGTGGGAAAATACAAAAAAAGCATTACAATATGCGCTGTCTGTAGTAAAACCAGGCGGAAAGGTTTTTACGGGAGGTATCCTGGCAACACTGCGACCGGAGTGGATTGCAAAGGAATTTCCTACTGTAATAAATAATACCGGACTTCTTAATCACGAAGGTACCCTTGGATTAAAAGGGGAGGAGTGTATCGACACACTTCCTTTGGATTACGGGATATTGGACGATATAAAGGATGAGTATAAATATCCTGCGGAGGATGCATACTTTACATATATGACTAGGGGCTGTGGTATGAACTGTACTTTTTGTGCGGTTAAAACATTGGAACCTACATATGAGCCATATGTATCTATTTCAGATAGTATTAAGAGAATTGATAAAGAGTTTGGACCAAAACGAGACCTTTTGTTGATGGATAATAATGTTTTGAGATCTCCCAAATTTGATCAAATAATTGATGAGATAAAAGCATTAGGATTTGAAAAAGGTGCAACATTTGTAAATCCGAAAACAGGAAAAACTGTTGTAAGACATGTTGATTTCAACCAGGGGTTAGATGCATTTTTACTTAATGAGCATAAAGCACAAAGGTTAGGAGAATTAGCAATAAAACCAGCACGTATCGCCTTTGATCATATTGAAGATGAAGATGTATATGTGCGCGCGATTACATTGTGTGCAAGGGCAGGGATTGATCATATGTCCAATTACCTTTTATACAATGGAGAGGATTTCACTGGTAAAGGGCACTCTTATCATGCGGATACACCAGAGGACTTATTCTATCGCATGCACCTGACTATGGAGCTTGGCGAAAATTTAACCGAGGAGCTGGGAAGAAAAATTGCTATTTTTTCGTTCCCTATGAGATATATTCCGCTAGATAATGATCAAAGAGGATTTATTGGTGCTAATTGGAATGCAAAATATCTTCGAGCTCTACAGTGCATGTTGATACCAACACAGGGAAAAGGTATCCAGGGAAGATCCTTCTTTGAGGCAGATTTTGGTAAGACAGCCGAAGACTTCGTGATGTATCTTGCAATGCCTGAAAGATTGTTAAATAAACGTGGTCATTTTGTAGAAAGAAAAGATGAGCCGAAATTTGAAAGAGAGATTCGGTATACACAGTGGTCTGAAAATAGACATCTTATCGACACCTGGATGAAGTATTATTCGATGTTCGAGAAGGATACAGTTCTGGAATATATTGGGTGTAATAGATTTAGCGTGGAAACGTTAGACAAAATTGAAAATGAAGAACTGAAAAAATTGTATTTTTTTTATCTTACGCCAAGTGCAACAATTCGAGTATTCTCGGATTGCACGGAGGATACAAAAAGAATAATTAGCACATTTATTTTAGAAGAACTCCCGTTTATGTATTCTCGTATCGTTGAAACGATACTGAGTTCGAAACCGGGATACAAAGTAATCGCCGGTATACTTGAAAATTTTGGGGAAAAAGTATGTACAGATTTGTTGAAAAAAATCGATCTGTTCAGCGGGCATGATAATGATAAATTAACGATGCTAATAAAGGCAAACAAATCCAAACGCTTAGTTGATTTTGATTTCTCATTATTACAGTTCATTCCATATTTTCACGTGAGTAATTTGCTTTCAAAACAAGAGGAGCAGATTATTATGAACAGCGCATACGAATTAAAAGAGGCGCCAATAAGAAAAATTCTATTATTACATTTGGATGAATTGAAAGATGTATTAATAAAGACAAATGGCGCTCAGCCTGGTGATACACAAATAATTTCTGTAATAGAAGAACAGATTAAAGAACTGTATCATCAGATAAGTATATTTGAATTATAGGAGACAGAATAGTGGAGCATCAGTTATTAATTGGAAAGTTCACACTAGAGTCCCTTACAAGCGGATTGTATGTATCTCCGTTAGACTTATATAGGGAGTATGTACAAAACGCAGCCGATTCAATTGACGAGGCTCTTGAGCAGGGGATTCTAAAGAAAGGAGAAGAAAAGATCTCAATTACGGTTTCAGAATCTGAAAGGATAATAAAGATTTCAGATAATGGAACTGGCGTTGGAGCAAATGATATTTACTCAAATCTTATAGATATAGGAAATTCCAAGAAAAGACATTCTAATAGTCGAGGCTTTAGGGGAATTGGAAGATTATCAGGATTAGGATATTGTCAGAAGTTGAAATTTTTGACATCTATCCATGGAGAAGAAAAGGCATCCTGTATTATATATGATGCTGAAAAATTAAAGTACTTACTCTCTCCACAAGTGGACAGTCGTGATTCGATTGATCAAGTTTTATCAAGTGTTCTCACAATTGAAGAAATACCCGAGCGTATTAATAAGCATTACTTTTCAGTTGAGCTTTACGGAGTAGTCCCAGAAAGTGATTTGCTGAATGATTCCGAGGTGGTCCCGTATTTACAACAGAATCTTCCGGTTCCGTTTTCTAGAGACTTTGTATGGGGCTCAATGATAAAACAAAAGTTGGTCCAGATGGAGGTTGAACTTGCGGAATATAATGTGGAGCTGAGAACAGACCGTACGGTAATAGATATTTGCAAACCGTACAAGAATAAAATACTTGCTGATAGGATAAGAAAAATAAATGATTCTATATCAGATATTAACTTCGTGCCCTTTTATTCTGGCGAAAAAGTTACGGCTATGCTTTGGTATGCGGAGACAAACTTTTTAGGAACCGTTTTGGATAAAGATATAAAGGGAATTAGGATCAGGCAAGGAAATATTCTTATTGGTGACGAGAATACATTAAGGAAATGTTATAAAGAGGAACGATTTAATAGCTGGATGGTTGGAGAGTTGCTTGTCTTTAATGAAGATATCATTCCGAATACAAGACGAGATGACTATGAAAAAAATAGTGCCTATAAAGAACTGCTTAGTCAGTTCACGGAATGGGCTAATGAAATGTCAAGGCAGATACGTCACCGATCTTACGAAAGAAGTTTAACTCAGAGCGATAAGAAATTTTTGGCTGATGAAAGTGTTACGGATGTAGATGGAGTGGACATTTCTCTTGGGACAGAATTAGATAGTTATGATATGGATGATTCTGATTCGGTTGCCAATACAGATCTGCTCAGTAAGTTATCACTGCTTATGGATATGGGAAAAAAGAAAACAAAATATAATGTTTTGAATCTTAATAGTAAGTTTACAGTCGACCAGAAGCAGACGCTAGAGCATGTTTTTGATGCATTGTATGCAAAATATACTAATGCCAAAGCTAATGATATTATCCAGACAATAATCGATTCGTTTTAATTCTAAAATTGACAAAAGAACATATGTTTGACCTAATAACATTAGGTTCGCTACCTAGGGTTTTTTATATTTTGTTAAACAGGCCGATCAATATTTATCCCGGTATTGGAGGTGTGATTGACATGGAATTGGAAGAATGCATCAAAGATAATTTTGATGAGTCACTTCGTGTGTATATTCAGTCTCAAGAATATACCCGACTTAAGCAGCAGGAAGATAGGCTGTTATCATATTTGCAAGCAGGGTTAAGTGATATGCAGAAGCAGCAACTTGGAGCATACATGGACGCAACTACGGAAGTACATAGTGCATTAGCGTCTCAGGATTACGTGAATGGAGTTGTTGATGGTATCGCTTTACGAGAGAAGGTAACAGCAAAATAGGTTGTAAGGATGACCAGCTTTGATTTCCCTTTGAGCTGGCCTTTTCTTTTGTAGGAGGCATTTATGGCAGCAGGATATAAAGCAGGCGATAAAGCCTATATTGTAGAAAGTAATAGGATAGTCCGGGAGTGTACGGTGGTGCGCCCGGCTGGAAATTTGATTATTATAAGATTTGAAAATGGCGGTGGGATCCAGGTAAACAAGAATAGGTTGTTTGCCACAAAAGAAGCTGCAGAGGAGAGCATATCAAAGGCCGAGCCAAAGCCGGTGGTAGCACAGCAGCGAGGGTATCGTTCACCTTATGATTATTGGCATTAAAATAAGCTAGTGAATTCCAGTTTGGTTTTCACTAGCTTTCTGTCTTTTCTGTATTCTATTTTTCATAGGCTTCTTCTCTGGAATAGCCTCGTTCAATACCAGCATCGTAAGATGCCTCGGCAAGACAGGCATATTCATCTGATAAATGATTGAGGAGACGGGTAAAGTATGCCTTCATGTGGTCCGGCAACTGCTCAATTTCTTCAAAATTCCATATATATGGTATGTGCGATTTTGTGACTGGCTGGTATATCCGACTTATGATAACGGATTCAATCAGAAAATAGCATATACAGGAAAAGAGGCATGGATTAACAGAATTCTGGCAATCGTAGCTGTACTTTTTATATTGGCAATTATGATAGTGATAATCGTGGAAGTAATAAAATGATACAAAAGAATGTGGGATGAAATTTCGCAAATGTTTTTAGTTGGAAGTCTTTCTGGGATAGCAGTACTTGGAGATATAATCAGAGGATATTTGCCTGTGAATTTGATATTGTTATTTGGATTTATCAATGTAGGAATCATGCTGCTACGAGTATATCTTCAAAAGAAATTTGATTATCTGTAAAATGAAATAAGGTGAAAAGGGGAAATCGGCTAATGCCGATTTCTACCTTATCTTTACCGAGGAAAAAAAGTGTGATTGTATTAGGTCCGACATGACTTCCGGTGCAGAAACCATAGGAAGTGTTGATAAAATCTTGTATTTTGATTTTTTATGTATTTGATTTGTTTTTTATCTGAAACTGATACCAATACCTACTGCACCGGGACCAGTATGAACACTGATACTGGCAGAAAGCGGACTGTAAAAAACGTCAGCTTCCGGAAATTTATTGTGGAGCAGAGTCAGCCATTCTTTCTGCTGTGTAGTTGTAAGTCCGGCACCGGCGGCTCCAATATGCAATTTCGACATATCTTGATGGACAAATCTTTTTTCAAGATCAGACTGAATTGCAAGAATCATTTTTTCTTCAGCTCTTTTCATAGAACCACGTGCTTTGGCATAAGAATCCAGCTTTTCGCCCTGGATTGTTAAAATCGGTTTTATGGATAGTACTGTTCCAATCAGAGCTGCCGCAGGGGTGATACGTCCTCCCTTTTTCAGGTATTCTAATGTATTTACAGTAATATAGATGCTTGAATTATAGGCATCAGATTCTAAGGCTGCTTTTATTTCCTTTGCAGAAGCTCCATTCAGGGACATTTCTCTTGCATGGAGCACTGATTCGTACATGGTAACGGAAATTCGATGATTATCAACAACTTCAATTTTTCCCTCATAATCCAGTGAATATCCTGTAGCAGCAGCACAAGAATTGGACAGACCACTTGACATTGGAATGTATACAAGCTCATCATATCCTTCGTCTAAGATTTGACTCCATAAATCCATTACATCACCAGGGGAGGGTTGAGAAGTGGTAATGTGTTTGCTGCTGGAAAGCGCATGGAAAAATTCGGCTTCTGTGATAGTGTCATTTTCATAAAAAGTTGTTTCATCAATAATTATAGGCATATGTATAACATATATTCCAAGTTTTTCGGCGATATTTTTAGTAATACCACTGTTTGTGTCAGTCATGATGGCTGTTTTCATAGTGCTTTTCTCCTGATTATTAAAAATACTGTAACTGTTCAGAGCCAGCCTCCAAAATGCTACGCATTTCGTCGGTGTGGCGTATCCGCCAAATAAAATTTCAAAAACAGTTTTAAAAATGCAAGCATTTTATACCTGTTTTTTGAAATTTTGCTTGGCTCTGAACAGTTACAAAATACTAATAGTAAAATATTGGATTGTAAAAAAGAATAAAATACCTTATAATGATGTTACAGATTGTAACATTAAAAGAGAAACATTTCAATATCTACAAGAGAAATATTTCATCAGGAATGGAGTTATAGCGATGAAGAAAAGAATAAGTCAGACCAATATTCAGGTAAAACAGGATATGTACAAAGCACTGCTGCGGCTGATGGGAGATAAAGCATTTTCTTCCATTTCTGTTTCAGATATCACTTCAGAGGCGAATGTTTCCAGAATGTCGTTTTATAGAAATTATAATGCGATAGAGGATATCCTGACGGAACATTTAGTTGAGGTGGTGGAAGAATATAGAGCAAAAGAATCCGATACAGAAAGCAAAACGGTATTCTATGAGAAAAAATATATGCTGCGCTGCTTCAGATTCTTCTATTTGCATCGTGAATTTATAGACGCTCTGATTACAGCCGGAATGGGGGATTTATTTTTAGCAAAAATTACAGAGTATCTTATCCAGAAATGGATTGATGTAGAAAAAGGAACAAGAGAAGAAAATCTGAGAATCAGTGCGTTTGCCGGTGCTATTTATAATATGTATCGGGAATGGAGTAAGGGGGATTTTCTTGAATTGCCAGAGGATGTTGCAACAATTTTATATGATTTAAGAAAACAGACGGGCTAAACCCAGAATAGAGGCGATTATATGTTTAAGAAACTGATATTGGTGCAAGGCATCTTGCTTGCTTTCCAGACACTGCTATATTTTGGAAGCGAGTTTTTTCAGAGTAAGATTCACAACGTAAAACGTTCGGTGGATGATAAGATTCCTTTTCTTCCATGGACGGTGTTACCTTACTGTTTCTGGTTTCCAATGATTGCTTTTTATCCGCTGATAGTTTTCCGAACTGATCCATGTTCTTATTGTGGTTATCTGATGACTATGGTAATGGAAATCGTACTCAGTGTGGTGTGCTATTTGATCTATCCGACTTCTTTTCAGAGACCGGCGCCTCCAGATGGGTTCTGGGGAAACTTTATGAAATTCGTCTATCATGGCAGCTACAGAGGGCTGAATTGTGCACCAAGTCTGCATTGTTCTAGTTGTTTCCTTGTAATCTGTGTTTCCTTCACATGTGCTGGAATGAGTCTTTGGGTCAGAGTATTTACAGTTTCAATTGCCATTATGATTGTGTTGTCAACTCTTACAACAAAACAGCACACATTAATTGATGTGCTGACGGCAGTTCCGCTTTTTCTGATAAGCAGGATTTTAGGAATTTTGTTAACAATCCGGTATTTTACACCGATATTGACATTTGTTGGAAAATAAAAAAGAAAAAGGTGAATGAGCTGTAATGCGGAGGAGGAAAAAATTATGATTTGTGGAATGACATACTATCAGATATGCTGGTATTTCCTGATATATTCCTTTGGTGGCTGGGTTGTTGAAGTGATCTTTCATGCAGTAGCTTTGGGAAAAGTTGTGAACAGAGGATTCCTAAATGGTCCGGTGTGTCCGGTATATGGATTTGGAGTACTAGCTGTTTTTGCTATGATAAATACACTGCAAAGCAGTGGTTATCAGATGAGTGATGGAATGATATTTTTATTTGGAATTATTCTGGCTACTATAGTGGAGTTAATAGCTGGATGGCTGTTAGATGTATGTTTTCATGCGAGATGGTGGGATTATTCGGATAAACCTTTAAATTTTCATGGGTATATCTGTCTGGAATTTTCGATAATATGGGGACTGGCAATTGTTTTTGTCGTGAAAGTTTTTCAAAAATATGTGGAAAACCATACATCGCCACATGCTGATTCAACTTTTGGCTGGATCTTACTGGTGATTTTATATTGTGTGTATCTGGCAGATTTTATTGTTACAGTAGCTGTTATACGGGGGTTAAATAAGAAACTTACCAGATTAAATAAGATTCGTTCGGATATGCGGATTGTAAGTGATAAAATCAGTGATACCGTTGCAAACACAACAATAGATACAGCACAGGTTATAGATGAAGGAAAGGTGCAGACAGCTCTTGCAAAAGCTGAATTGCGTGAAACTGCTGAAATGAAAAAAGAACAATCCATCGAGAAACTTCGCAAAAAAAGAACTGAACTTCAAAGGGAATTTGATGAACTTTCTAATTCGATCACTAATCATACAATTGTTGGACAAGGAAGAATTATTAAAGCATTTCCGGAGATGAAGCATCGGTATTACCATGAATTGATTCAGGAGTTAAGGAAAAAATTTTAAAGAAAGAGGTGGAAAAACTATGAAAATGTTAAAAAAGATTAAGACAGATATGTGGATTAACGTATTCATGATGTTATTGATTGGTATATTGTTTATTGTTCATCCGCAGGATTCTTTGGAGGTAACAGCGATTATTGCAGGCGCTGTAATATTTGCAAATGGTATTTTTGACCTGATTTATTACTTGCGGGTTTGGACAGACTTTTATTCAAGAGGTTCTCTGTTTGAGGGAATTATGAAATGCGTTCTGGGGATTTTTATATTTACTCATGCAGGAATTACGACAGTTTTATTTTCCTATGTATTTAGCATTTATATTATAATCAATGGCATTATCTGTATGGAAACAGCAATATATATGCAGAGAGCATTTGAAGTAAATTGCAGAAAGTATGTCATTTTATCATGCTTTGTAGTTCTGGGTGGAATTATTATGATGTTCTTTTCTCCCAATACGGTTAAGACGGCTGCGATTATGACAGGGATTATTTTCATCATAAATGCGGTGATCGATGGAGTGATTTTATATCACATTCAAAAAATAAGCAGACAGAGTGTAGAAAAAATTCAGGATGCCATAGATGAATTAAGTGGAAATATTATTGATGAAGATGATGTGAAATGAAAAATAAAAAGAAATTAATTCCGATTGTTGCAATTGTCCTTATGGGGATTGTATTTACAGTGATTGTAAAAAAATCCAGTGAACCTTTATCGGTGAATACCATTCTCAGGTATACTCCCGAAAATGCGATGCTTGCAGCTGGGATAGTGCTTTTACTTTTTGCATTAAAAAGTCTGACAGTTGTATTCCCTCTTTCCATCCTGTATCTTGCAAGTGGAATTCTTTTTCAGCCTGTAATTGCGGTTTTAATCAGTACAGTCGGACTTGCAATTACGATTACGATTCCATATTGGATTGGAAGATATTCAGGAAAACAGATTGTGCAGAAGATATGTCAGAAATATCCGAAAGCAGGGATACTTGCGAAATATCAGAGAACAAATACCTTTTTTGCCTGCTTTATTACGAGGATTGTGGGATTTCTTCCTGGTGATATCGTAAGCATATATTTCGGAGCGTGTGATACGGCATATTTGATATACCTTGTAGCAGGTGTATTTGGGTCTTTGCTTAGTATTATTACAACTACATTGTTGGGTGAAAAAATAAGTGATCCATTTTCTATTGAGTTTATGATGGTGCTTTTATGCCGGATTCTGGTATCGGTCGGAGCAGTTGTGATAAAATATCAGTTAAATCAAAAGAAAAAGTAACAGGTACGATTGTTAGTTTGGGGAGAAAGAATGATTCAGACAAAGGAAATAATTAAGGATACGTTCTGGGAAATCTTGGAAGAAAAACCATATAATAAAATTACAGTACAGGATATTGTAAATCGGTGTCGCGTGAATCGCAATACATTTTATTATCATTTTCAGGATATTCCTACATTAATGACAGATTCCATTGAGGATTGGATGGAGGAAGTTATTCAGAAATATGGAACGTTTACATCTCCAGTGAATTGTCTTACTTATATGGTAGATGAATGTATGAAAAGGAAAAAGGCTTTTCTACATTTATTCCGTTCTGTTCAAAAGGACACATTTTTATCTGGGCTGAACAGGATGGGATATGATATTACTCGAAGCTATGTGGATAAAATTGGAGAATGTAAGCAAATTTCAAAAGAAGAAAAGGAAATCTTTGTCAGATGTTATAAGTGTATATTTGTTGGGAGTCTGTTGGATTGGCTGGAAGAAGGTGCTTCTTATGATCTGAAAGAGCTTTATGAAGAACTTTGTAAAATGTTTGCCGGATCGAGTGAACGTGTAACTTTCGGGCATGATGATAAATGAAATATGTGGCTTTATGAAAAGAGGAGTTCTGCTGCCAGAGCAGAACTTCACATGAAATTTTAACATAATATAGCAAGAATTCTCCTTCCTCTACAGGTGGGTGATGAATTGCGCAAAAACAAAAAGAACACTTGTTC
>PPYE01432429.1_pt1 | contig 108277 bp, 108 predicted proteins | sample 1559881 | NCBI WGS metagenome assembly PPYE01 (sample SAMN08240022, study PRJNA423297) | Human gut metagenome, whole genome shotgun sequencing project.
GTACAAGTTCATTTTGAAACGCGGTCGGTTTGTATCGGTCATTGCGTAAATTGTTGTTGACTTTCCAATCGGTGATAACGAGCACTTTTGAAGGGAAAGAAATGACATATCCGGCGGTTTCCAAAGGCTTCAAATCACGAGCGGTGCAGCCAATAGAACGGATAATGGCGCGGGGGTTTGCTACAAACCCATCATCATCACCCTGCATACCGAGATGAAAGTACAGGGCCTGCGATTTCAGTGGCAATTCCAGAAAGCTGTCTGTTTCAGTCACTGAACTTGAGAACATTCGTTTTACAGCCATTCGCTTACCTCGCCACCCGGCGGATACCGCCCACAGCTTCATCCTGTTCCGCCGGGACTGGATCGCCCTCGTTGAAATATTTCGCCAAGCTGTCCAGATTGACCAGCCAGCGATGACCAGCCACAACGTACCTGATTTTGCCTGTCCGGCAGAGGGTCCGAATATAGGTCGGCGGTAGACCGTAGGTTTCAGCGGCCGCTTTCACGGTGGCCATCTGCGGGTATCGGATTAAATCTCCCATTCGATGCACCTCCTTGGTGTTGCTTGAAAGTTGATTCTTGATGCCGTGTCAGCAGTAAAGCACAAATCGAAAAATAATGCAATACCGCCAAATCCTGATTGGAAATTGATGCGATGGAGCATTGGTGGAATAGAATCCCTTGCGCCAAAATCCATCTAGTGGTATTGCGTGATACGCAGTATCCCATTTTGCAATTCCTTTACGTCTTTTTACAAGGCTTTACAGAGGGATGCCCACCTCAAAAATGGATTTTTGTGCTGATTTTGCACATCAAAAAATAGTGATGAAATTGGTTCATTTGACAAGTGAAAAAACTTGCCATGAATTAGGATGCCTCGTCAACAATATCGGTTACTTCAACGCCGAGAGCTGTAGCAATCTTTACAGCAGTCAACGCAGAACAGGTGCCGCGATTCTTGATGGCAGAGAGGTTCTGGCGGCATAAGCCAGCTTTATCGGCTAGTTGGCTCAGTTTCATACCATTGCACGCTGCTAAAATTTCAAGATTGACCTTAAGTTTCATTTTAATCGCCTCCTTTTGCATTCGTTCTGAATGTATTTTAGCAATTCATAACGAATGTGTCAATAGAATAATTGAAATTCATATTGAATGTGTAAAATGAATGTGCTATATTTTGAATAGAATGGGAGGCGATGATCTTGGAGATTGGTCAAAGTATTCAAGAAGCTCGTAAAAAAGCGAAGCTGACACAGAAAGAACTTGCCGAAAAAGTTGGAATAGCAACTATTACAGTCCAGCAGTACGAGCGAGGGGTCAGAACTCCTAAAATTGAAACACTCCAGAAAATAGCTCAAGCGTTGAATATAGATGTCGGGGTTCTGTACGGTGTAGAAGTAGATAAAGGTAATCCACAATATTTGAACAGACTTTACGGCAAGATTTCAGAAGTGGCAGAAAAATATGGTAGGCCAGAGGAAGAAGTTGTAAATTGGATAAACAGATGTCTCTCTATGTCTGATAAATATGATATGAGCGAAGCGGTGGCCAATAGATTGGAGTTTCTATCTGGGAATATGGCTAAGAGGGTTTTTGAACAGGTAGATAGCCTTAGTGCAGATGAACAGTTGCAGATGGCAGAAGCAGTCGATTTATTAACGCAATTTGAAAAAGAAGAACGTCGATATGTGCTTGATACGATTGGAAGATTACTTTTGCTAAATGATGCTGGATTGATAGAAGCATTCAAAAGAGTTACAGAGCTGGCGATGTTGGAGAGTTATACAAAGTCGATTTCAGAGTTTACAGACGGTTCAGAAGATAAAAGATGATGCTGGGTGAATTCTTATAGAGTAGAAAGTGTGAGGCTATGGCGAAAATCATAAAGCGCACAAAGAAGGACGGCACTTGCTCCTACTGCATCCGGGTCTCCAACGGCTATGATCGGCAGGGCCGTCAGGTGCTGGTAAATCGCACTTTCACTCCCCCGCCGGGCTTGACCGGGAAGAAGCTGGAAAAGGAGCTGCAACGTCAGGCGGATGCCTTTGAACAGGAAGTGCACAGCGGCATTTCGTTGGATGCGTCCATGAAGCTGGATGACCTGATAGAGCGCTGGTTCACCGAGTATGCAGACCGCCAGTTGAAGCCCAAGACGGCCACCGAATACAGAAAGCTGGTGCCGCGTGTGTCGGCGGCTCTGGGTCACATGAAGGTCAACCAGATACGCCCGGCGCACCTCATGGCGTTCTATGCGAACCTGTCCGAGGACGGAGTGCGTCAAGATTCCACCTATACGGCAACGGCTGCGCTGCTGAAGCTGCTGCCGAAAGGTCAGCGGGCAAGGATCCGGGAAACCGCCGGGGTGGGCGAGGAAACCATGCGGGGGCTGTGTAGCGGCAAGCCGGTTAGCCGCAAGACAGCCGAGAAGGTGGCCGATGCCGCCGGGCTGCCCCTGTCCAAAGCCTTTACCGAGAAGGTCAGGGCGGGTGGTAAACTGGGCGGCAACACGCAGCTGCACTATCACCGCTTCTTGTCCAGTGTGTTTGAAAAGGCAGTCAAGTGGCAGCTGATCGATGAAAACCCCTGTCGGCGCACAGAAGCCCCCAAAGCGGCAGAAATCGAAGTGGAAGCATTGCAGGAAGAGGACGTTGCAAAGCTGCTGGAAGCCCTGCAGGACGCGCCAGCACAGTACAGCGTTATCACACAGCTGGCCTTGCTCACAGGTGCCCGCCGGGGCGAGATATGCGCCCTGCGCTGGTCGGACATTGACCTTGACGCGGGTGTGATCTCCATCAACAGGACGGTGCAGAACATCGCCGGGCGCGGCACGGTGTTCACAGCACCCAAGACAAAACGCTCCCGGCGATGCATTAAGATAGGCCCGGAGTGTGTGCAGCTGCTGCGGGAGTACCGCCAGCACCAGAAGGCCGAACGGTTCAAGGTCGGCTCTGAGTGGATGCGCCGGGTGGAGATCGAGAACGGCAAGACAGTGGACAACGACCTGCTGTTCACTCGCTGGAACGGTCAGCCGCTCGACCCCAACGCGGTTACAAGCTGGTTTCCGGGCTTTCTGGCCGCCCATGATCTCCCGGCGGTTCACTTCCACAGCCTGCGCCACACCAACGCCAGCTTGCTGATAGCGGCCCACGTGCCTGTCACAACAGTTTCGGGCAGACTGGGCCACGCAAAGACCAGCACCACCACGGATATTTACGCCGGGTTCATCCGTTCCAGCGATGCGGCGGCAGCGGACGCGCTGACAGACGTTTTTAGCCGTATCAAGGAAAAGACCCACGCATAACAAAAGATGGCTCACAGGGACGTTTCTGCCGCCCTCGTGAGCCATCAACTTTTTTGCCTTCTTCATAGTGTCCGTTTTATAGGATTATATGCCCTCTGGAAAGTGCCTTAAAAGTGCCTTGTTTTACAGAAACAAAGAGAAACGAATGTGCACGTAGAGAAATAAAAACAACGATGAATCTATATAAATAGCGACAGCCAGAAACATAGAAAACCGTACAAAGGCCCTCTACGAATCAGTAGGCCGGGGGTTCGAGTCCCTTCCATCGCACCAAACCATGAAAATCCGAACCTTTTCTCGATAGGAGAAGGGCTCGGATTTTTTGTTTTCTTCGGAAACGAGAACAATGGCTCTTCCCTTACGGCTGTGTGTCCAAAACCTTATCAGAAGAAAGACCGTATCACGAAGGTCACAACAGTAAGAGTGCCGTAAGGCAGAAGGGACGCAAGATTATGAAGTACGATGCAAGAGCCTGTCAGTTTAACAGGCACCGGCTGTGTGGAGCTGCTGCTCCGGGATGGGCGCAAAATTTCCATCAACTGCACCGGTGTCGAGGATGCACTGGATGTTACCATGGCGCAGAGGTCTGAACTGGACTACCTCATCTACAATGACCCGCTGGCGTATGCAGAGCTAATTTTGAACGGTGAGCCAGAGGAGTATCTGAGAAATGCGGCTGGAAGTCACGGATTAGAGGACTGAACGCAAAAACAGGGTGCGCCCTGCCGGACGCACCCTGCAAAAATCCACACACGATAAGTAAGGCAGGGAGTTCCCCGACGGGAACTTCCTGTTTTTCTTTGGTTGCGATATGAGCCTGTTCCGCCTGCCATGCAGCAAATTCCCGTTGACCTTCCTCGCTGTTCCAGCAGGCAAGGATCGCCGGATAGAATGCCCGTGCCAGTCGTTCGATGGCTTCATCGGGGTAAGGGGAAATATTTGTGGACTTTTTCTTTTTGTTCAAACGCACACTCCTTTGGATTTCTGTTGACAGCATACAATGTGCCTGTTGTTATGCTGTCTGCTCATCCTCTGCGAGCGCAGATTCCAGCGAAGCAAGGTACTCCTTGTGCTTGTGGATGATTTCGAGAATGACTTCTCGCTGTGCTGTGTCTGGCATAGTTCTCAGAAGATAGTCAAACTCTGTGCGGAAACGTGTTGTAACGTGTTCCAGTGCGACATAATCATGCCGCACTTCTTCCGGGTAAGCATCGCTGTCGTAAACCGATTCGATTTTCTGAAACGGCAATACAGGTGCCTTTCCCGGTTCCCGGATGATGCCATCGGCATCCGGTTTCGGTTCAACTTTCAGTTCCGGGTGCAGGATTTCCTGCAAGGTCTGTGCGCGGGCATCATAGTTGGCTCGTGCAAGGCGGTGCATATCAGCCTTGCTGACTTTTACCTGTTTGTTCAGAATCTTCTCCCGCATACCGGGAATCAGGGATTCAGCAATTTCAACACCTTTCATGTACTTCGATGCGCGAAGTACAGTTGCCTTGCTTACACCATTTTCCTCTGCGATTCGTTCGCAGGTTTTCATGGCTTCACCGGAGTTATCAGTTTGAGAACTCCGGTGAAATCGGCCATTTTCATCATGCGATTCTTTGCGGGCTTCGCCATGAGAGGTTTTTTCCGCTTCATATTGCTTCCCGATGAGGAACAGCTTCTGCTCCGGGGTGAGGTTGCGCCGCCCCAACTGATTCTTGCAGATCCATGCGAGGACTTCTTCTCTGCTTTCAAATCGGAGCGGCATGGTGGAAAAGCAAATCTCCGGGTGCTTCTGGAGAATTGCATAACGATTGTGGCCGTCAACGAGGGTGTTGTTCCAGACGATCAAAGGAGAGAGCAGCTTGCCTTCCTTGAGGATGTTTTCTTCAAGCTGCTTGTACTCATCGTCCGTCAGCGGCGGGATCTGATTCTGGAACTCCGGGTCGATTTTCAGATTGATCATACGCACAACTCCTTATCTCTCGTGATGTTGCGTCCGTTCGTCCTCCCGGAAGAACAGGGCAACATTCTGTTTTGCATCTTTCAGCTTGAGCAGTTCGATCTTGGCTTCCTTGTACTGCTCATAGAACTGGGCCTTTTCGGAAGCAAGAGCGCAGTATTCCGCTTCCAGCTTGTTCGGACTTGGCAGTTTAGTGATGTTGTTTGCCTTGAGATAGGCTGCTGCTGTCCGGTATGCTGTCAGCTCTGCACGATGCTGTTCTTCAAAGGTTGCGGGGGATTTGGCAGCGTTCCGTTTCTGCGCGAGCGGTCGGTACTGCTTGTAGGAAGCAGCATAACGGCGCAGTGTTTGGTTGTTTGCCATGCGGGTTTCGAGGTCTTTCACTACGGCCAGCGATTCATGGAACTTGGTGTCAAGCTCTGCAATTCTCTGGTCGAGTGCGTCCTCGTTGAGCAGACCTTTCTCCTGCAAAAGAATCAAGGTCTGCGCCATGGCTTTGAGGTTGTGCTTCTTCGCCCAACGCTCATAGCCGATGCCCTTGCCCTGCTTCAGTTTTGCCTGAATGTCCACCAGCTTCTTGATTCGGTCGGGTTTTTCCTCAAGATTGCTGTGGAGGATAATGGGCTGGCTCTTGGCATTTTCTTTCAAGGTGGCAAGCACGAGTTCTTTCTCAAACTTGTCACCGAGGCTGTGCGCCCGGATAAACTTCTTTCTTCCGGCTGGCAGGTAGCTGAGCCGCCCACGGCTTTTCTTGACCGTGATGCCGTACTGCTGCAAGAGCCTGTCCGAGAAATCTTCAAAGCTCGCTGCATTGTCCAGCACATCCGAGATCTGTTTCCGCAAAGTCTCCTTTGCGGTTTCAAACTCCGTTTGTGTAGGCTGCTGTCCGGCGGCAAGCAGGGCAGCGTTTTCACGGTCGAGTTTCATTTGACTGCGCCGTTTCATCCAGTATTCACGCTCGCTCACACGCTTTTTCGAGCTGAGCAGGTCGATCTGGTACAGCTTGGCATCCTGACACATTTCCATGACTGCGACACGCAGGTGCCGCATGGTCTGGGCTGTGCTGGAATGCTTCATGCCCTCACGCCAGTCACGGGGCTTTTGCATATAGGGCTTGCGCTCCACTTCTCGTGTCCGGACGCTGCCGATCACGATGTGGACATGGATATTTCCCGAATGGTTGTGTCCGTCCGGGTGGGTGCAGACGATAGCAGGATGACCGGGAAAGTTCTCTTTGCAGAAGTTCAGGCCGAGGGCCTGTGCCTTTTCCATCGTCAGCCCATTTTCGGCTGCATCCCGCGGGTCGAAGCTGATGATATACTGGTGACTCTTGATGTCATCCGGGTGGTTGTTCTTGTCGTACTTCCGGTTTGCCAGCAGGCAGGCCATTGCAAACGAGGCTTCGCCGCATTCAAGGGTGTCCAGAATGTACGATTCCCGCAGCTTGGGTCTGCTCTGTTCATCCAGAATTTTCTTGCCGGAAAATTCATCGTGCTGGTAAACCAGATAGGTCTCAGCGGCAGAGTAGTCCGAATTTTTAGAGGCGATATGCTTCAGCGTTGCCATACAGTTTACCCAGAACTTTCTCGGCGTTGAGCCGGAAGGCAGTCAGGTCTGCAAGTTCGTCCAGAAGTTTCGCCCGGAGCTGTTCGGTGTCTGCTCCGCCGGAGTTGAAGTGTCGTGCGAGTTGGTTCAGGTTGCCGCCCACCCTGCTGCACTGGGCAAGCAGAGTGGAAACGGCAGTCAGGGTTTCTTCTCCGCCGCCGGCAACGACAACGGTGCGCTCGATCTTCGCATTGTGCAGCGCACGGCGGATGAGGGTGGACAGGGAGAGATGAAGGAGTTTTGCTGTGCATTGGAGTTCCATCTTTTCAGTTTCCGTCACACGGAACTTGATGATGTGCGTTTTGTTGTTCGGCGTGTCGTGGCGGTGGGTCGTGCTGGGTTTCGTTTTGACATTCGTTTTGTTCATTGAACCTCCTGTCGTTTCGCTAGCTCCTCGGTGGAGCTATGTAAGCACGACACGCCGTTCTTTCGCACCGCAAGGTGCGAATATGAGCAGGGTTTGGGGCAGGTACGCCCCAACAAGATCACATCAAAACTCGCAAGAGTTGCAGATGTGAAGTCCCGGTGGAGCACAACATTTTCAAGAATTGAAAATTTGTGGCCACGGGACGGTTCTTGCTCTCCACCGCTGCGCTCAAAACGCATTTCCGAAAGTTGTTTCCGAATTGTTAAGACGCAAAAATAAGTAGAGAGTTCCGCTGCTCGTGTATGTTGATCGCCGTTTGCTCCGAACGAAGTTCCTGCCCCTGTTTTGCAGCGGCGTTGGCCGAAAAGCCGGTATCACGCTCGGACGGCTCATGAAATTCTCAAGGTACGGCTTCCCCAAAAAGAAAATACCGCCCACGCAGTACAGGCGAAGGATTTTGTCGGGTGAAACAGACGGCAAAATGATCGGGTGTGTTGCGGGGCGGTAAATCTTCGCAGGAAATAAAACCGCACAGAATCGTTTCTTTACAGAAATCGCTGTGGATTTGTTGGGAATGATAACATAAGTATTGATGTGTGTCAACACTTCAGGATAATGAATACATCAGATGAATGAAACACACAAAGTACAAGCAAAAGCAAAGCAATGTTTTAGGAGAATGTTTTAATTTTCGCAGTTCAGGCGGACTTGGACGGTAAACACACCGTCTTTCTTTTTCGTATAGAAGTCACCATGGTTCTCCTGAACGATACGATTTATATTTTTTAGTCCGTAACCGTGATACTCTCCGATGCGGATTCCGCGAGAAGTATCACTGTATGGGTTTTCCAGCCGATAGAAGAGGCTTCGATACTGCTTGCGCAGCTGTAGATGAATGATTCTCTGTTCCGCTGGCAGGTCGCAACAGGCTTCGATGGCATTGTCAAATGTGTTTCCGATGATGATGCTCAAAGACAACGATGAGATCGTCAGAACTTCAGGAATCGTCACATCCAGTTTGACTTTGATGTTATTCCTTTCCGCAATTCGTAAGTAATAATTCAAAAGAGCATCAACAACAGGATTTCCGACAGCAGAAATATTTGTGGAACGCTCGAAAACATTCGTGGCGGCCTGTGCGATCTTGTGAAGTTCTTCGGTATCACCGTGTTCTGCAACTGCCTGCATCGCCAGAATGTATTTCTTCACATCATGCTGTAGAGAACGGACTTCTTCCTGACGTTCTTTGAGCTGCTGGTAGTATTCCATTTGAAGGTTGTACTGCTGCTCATTGAACTTGACTTTGAATTTTTCTAGCTCATTTTCCCGGAGAGCTTCCACATAGAACACGATCAGGATGTTTATAAGGAGAAGTACAGCCATAAGGCCGACCATATAATCAGGGAAATACTCATCCGCAGCATGATACTGTGCCACATAACAGACCGCGATACTTGCGATTTGAATCGCAATGATCGGCAACAGCCATAGGATGCGCAGAGTATTTCCCTTTCGGCTGAAAAAATGTGAAATCAGAACTACGAGTGGAATTTGAATCAGGTTTGAAAAAACAATATAGACCAACCGTGCTGCCCCAGCCTGCATCAGAATGTCGGTATCCGGGATACGCAGACCAATCAGGAGCATTGCAAGCACTTCCACCAAAGCAGCCAGTGTAAAGAAGGCTCCGCTTGCGAAAACCGCCTGCCACGGTCGCACCTCATAGAACAGCAATGCAAGGAGAAATCCGCCAACTAAAAGATAAATCGTGCGCTGCGTTACCCAATCCGGGAATAAACTCAAAGCGCACTGCCCAGCGATCAAGAGTGCAACATATGACGCATAGAACCACCTTGAGACGGGTTCCTTTTTGGGAAACAGCCGACCGATAAAAAGCAGCAACAGGGCAATGTTGGCAAAGCTCCCTGCAAACTCAACGAAATAATAAAGCATCATCTTCCCAAATAAGCGTTGAAGATCTGATTGAACTCCTGACGCTTCCTCCTGCTAATCGGCAGCTGATGTCCGCTGGAAAGAAAAACAGCGGTTCCCGTAGCGTAAACAATGTGTTCCATGTTGACGAGATAACTTTTGTGTGGTGACACAAAGCACCGTTTGGGAAGCTGCTCCAAGGCTTCAGGAATGCTCATTCGCAATGTAAGGTCTTGCTCCTTGCAGTGAATCAGAACTTTATGTCCGTGGCTTTCCAGAAAGTAAATGTCCGATGTTTCCAAGGACATGGTAACACCATCGTATTCGATCGTGAAATGTTTGGAGTTCAGTTCCTGAAGGACGGCATCCATTGCCGCAGCGAACAGCGTCTGATCCAAAGGTTTGACAAGGTAGCGGAATGCAATGCCATATCCCTGCACAGCGTACTCATGCCGCTTCGTGACAAATACCACCAAAGGATGCTTCTCCATCTGAATCAAAGACTGCGCCAGCTGAAAACCGTTGGATGGCATCTCGATATCGAGAAGAAGCAGATCAAAGGATTTCTTCTGCATTTGCAATTCGCTCAGAAGTTCGTTTCCATCCATGTAAGTTTCAATGTCAAAGCAGCCTTGCACATCGTACTGCTGGACGCTTTGAACAATGCCATCAAGGTCTGATTTCTCATCATCGCAGACTGCAACGTGGTACTTCAGCATTTCGACAACCTCCACAAAATAATGTCCTGCTACTATTATAGACTGTGCAAAGGCTCCTTACAAGTAGCCTGACCTACCACTTTTGTCACCAGAACGACCAGTTTTGCCAAACCTCTTGATTTTGCTGAAATTTATGATACAGTGAAGCAAAAATCAGAAGATAAGGTGGCGCAACTGCAATGTGGGAACGCACGCTGTCTCAAAAATCAGTCCGTCTTTTCTGCGAGCAAAAAGTGATAGATGAAGCAAAGGCGGATGCGTATGTCTATGGGTACGAGTTGCTCATATCATCTGTTGTGAGCGTTCTGCTTGTTGTTTTAATCGCTGTTGTGTGTGGTGATGTGCGGTACGCACTTTCATTTTTGATTGGGTTTATCCCACAGCGAATCTACATTGGCGGATACCATGCAACATCGCACACCAGATGCTATTTGGCATTCTCCGGACTGGCACTTATCTGCATTTTGCTAAGTAAGGCAATCGCAGCAAATCACCTTTTCCGTATCCTGACAACAGTAGCTCTTTTGGGCATCTCTATCTTTCTCTCACCTATCGAAGCAAAGAATAAGCCTTTAAGTGAAAAGAAGCGGTCAAGTTACAAGATGGTCGCATCTGTTCTTTCGTCAATAGATTTCCTGCTTGCCATTTTTAATGTGCTTCCGTATACACGTCATGTAGTTTGCTACTATCTCTCCAAATGGGTATTGATTGTATTCTCAACAATTCCTTTGGTTCAACAAAAATTTAATGCCAACTTTTGTAGATAGGGAGGTGATAACATGAAAAAAAACAAATGGGTGCTGCTTCTTATCGCTTTTGTTGCATTTTTGGTATTGGTTTATTTTATTGGTGCTTGCCTTAATGCAACGGCAGAGGCATTGACAATTATTTCGCTCTGCATCGGCATACTGGTCATTTATTTAGTCGTAAAAGCAGTCAAATCAAAATAAGGAAAGGAAAATGTGATCATGAGTACAAGAAAATTCATCAAAAAACTTACGGCGAGTCTGCTTTGAGTAGCTTAAGCGAGCGACAACCACCAGCTCCGCTGGTGGAGTAGAAAATGCTTTAGCTATAAGATTCGAGCAAAGCGAGATGACAAAGCGGTAGTTGACAGTAATGGTGATCCAGCAACTATTACTATCGAGTCAGTGGACAATTCAATTTCTCGTGTAGCGAAATCGTCGAATTCTTGGAAGGTTTCGTATAAGGGAGTGGTGATTCATGCATATTTTTATATGACAGTGACGAATAACAAAGTCACAAATGCATGGGACTATTCGATTACAACTTTGGGTTCCACATATAGTGATGCAAGTTTGACGTATAACTCCAGTTCGGCAAAACTCACCTTTACCAGTAACGCTTATAATGGTATTGCTTCTCATACTTGCTGGCTGAAGGGAACTCCTCGCGGAACAAACAATGAAGTCGATGTAACGTATTCTATGTAATGTGGAGGACAATATGAAACAGAATTCACAAAAACTGATTTTTTTCCTGAGTAAAATTACATGTGCTTTTGCAATGGCGATTGCAGTCTTAAGTGTGAATAGCACCTGCTGCTTTACAGCGTATCAGCCGGATGTCCCTGAATCGCTTGATCGCAACTAAACTCATATGATAGACATTATATCAAAAACGATGTGAGGTGATAGAATATGAAAGATGTATCTCGAAGAGAATTCTTGAAAACTTTATGTTTAGGCATAACAGTAGCCGCTTTACAAAATTTGCCAATGACAACGGCTTTTGCAGACAGTGCAATCAGTAAAACAAAAATTATTTCTAAAAGCGACCGTGAAAATTTGGTGGCTACTGTTGCAAGAACTGTGCAAGTGTCCTACAAAATAGATAAAAATACGATCATTGAAGTAACTCGCTTTACTGATATTGATGGACAAAATGTTACCTTGAACCGGAGCGTTAAAGAAGATGGTACAGGTGAACTTGTCTATACGAAAGCCCAAAAAACGAAAAAAAGCAAATTGACCAATCAAAGCTATGATGTCTTTTTGAAATTAGCAACTTCAAAATCTATGCCTCAAACAAGGGGAGCCACTGTTGGAAGTGATGTTACAGGATCACAGTATAAGCATATATTTGTATCAAATCTCAGCTATACAATTGACAATACGGCGATTGCGCAAATTGAGATTGGTGGAGTTGAAACTGCAGCAAGCCTTTTAATTACTGGGTTGCACTTGCCGGGAAGCACTGCTGTTACGGTTGGATCCTTTTTGGTTAGTGTGGTTCTAGCTACTTCTCCATCGAAAGTTGTTATAAATCAATCGCTGTATGAAGTCCATTTCGCATATGATAATAGCTACTATACCCATTGCTATCATGATATTTTGTATTCGTATGATTCCGGTGGACACCTTATGGATACTACAAAATCGTACCATCAAGCTGTGGGAGGCTAAGAATGAAAAAAGGCAAAAGCAACTTTTTTCTTATTGCTCCTTTTGCCCTTTGGGGCTGCATTTCAGTATGGACTAGTAATCTTGTCCGATTGACAGATAAAAGCGCAGTACCTTATGCTTGGGCTTCTTTGTTTTTCTCATATGGAATCGTAGCAGTGCATTATATCCAAGTGGCAGTATCCTCCAAAGGCTGTAACAATGCCGAAAACGAAAAAATTGCATGGGTTCAGCTTGGGCTTTCAACTTTGTTCTTGATAGTAGCTGTTGTTCTAGCTATTCAATGAAGGAAAGCAAAGTAATCACCCAAAGCAGTGTAAGGTCACAATATTTTCTATTCCAGCAGTATTCTAGTAGTTTCAGCATTTGTATGGTTCACATTTATTTGCCGAGGAGTATACACCTGAAGGGGAAAATTTAATGAAGGTGATTCCAATGGAGCTTTAGTGTATTGAGTGAAGAAAAAAAATAAATTAGGAGGCAGTATACTATGACTAACAAAATCAAACGGCTGATTTCCATTCTATTGGTCACGGTTTTATTTCTCCTGACCATTCAGCCAGCATTTGCAACTGGAAATAAGAGAAAGATCGATGATTATTCGATAGAAGAACTTCTCAATCTTTCTGTGCAAGAACAAGAGAATCTCGGATTTTATGTTTTGGCCGAGGTTCCAATGCGCATTCCTGTTTCTAATACAGACGGCTCAAGAGTTGTATCGTATATTGATGGAACATGGAGAGTTCTTTATACAAAGGCCAATGGATTGGGCTTTTATATGAGTGGAACTACCGTCGGTATTGGCCCGGATTTAATAAAAAATGTTTCAGGAACGGATTACTACACGAGCTATTCCGATAACATCGAACGAAGCTGCCCATTTTCAACGACAGCACTAGTTCCAGAACAAAGTATATATAATACAACCTATACATATGACTTCTATGATGTTGGAACTTATCTTGATTGCAGCGTTGGGTGTTATTTTGGAGTGGTTGGCTCAAGCAAACCAATCTATTGGAGTGCAACTACACAAGTTACCATCCCGAAATTATGATTTTGACCAGCTATGGATGAAATTGTTTTTGAACCCAGTGATGTCAATATGTTAGCAGCTTTAGGCATCGTCGAAAGTGTAAAGTTGTTTCCGTTTATGTTATCAATGGGAGAACTTCAATATGCTTGCGATTCAGAATATCGTTGCAAACAATTCGTGAATTGCCTTTCAGAATATTATCCTGACAGCCAAATTGAAGCTAGACAACTGTGGTCGAAATATCATGGTACAGCGAATGCGGTTCAATGTGATATGATAAATCATAAGCCACTGCGTGTTTGGGTCAGGAGTTCTGCCGATTGTTGGTGCGGCATTTATTATATTTGTTACTATGCAGCAAAGTATGGTACAAATAGAATTTTGCTTGCATCCAGAGAAGGTCTGAAAGAATTTATGGAAGGGAAAACCGATAAGATCTCACAAAAGTATTTGACGGAAGAAACTATTACTGAGTATGCCAAAAGATGGGGAAAGCTATTAAACGAAAACACCTCCATGCGTATTTGGCATGCGAACGATGTTAAAAGCGTTAACATAGATTATTTCGACCAGAGAATTATTAGTTTAGTATCGAGAATTCCTATTTCGGTTGGTGAACTTACCGCAGACGTATTAAAAGCGATTTCTGCTCCGGTAAGTGACTGGTATGTCATGAAACGCATAGAAGCACTTTTGAAAAAGGGTGTTCTTCAAGTCGTTATTCCAAACAAAATCTTTTATAATACCATCGTCCAGCTAAACGAAGAATAAAGGAATCCGAGCAAGTCGGCCCAACAGTCACCTCATTTCAACGAGAGGGGTGGCTGTTGGGTCAATTGTTCAAAAAGAAAAACTGAAGATAATAAAAAGTCTTGATTTCTCCATCAAAACATGGTATATACATTATACGAAACAGTGCTTTGAAAGAACGCTCCACCGTTCAATGACGTGTAAAGAGAGGTGCTTGCCATGACCGCTGTGATCTACGCCCGCTATTCCAGTGATAACCAGCGCGAAGAATCCATCGAAGGCCAGATTCGTGAATGCACGGCCTATGCCGAAAAGAATGACATCACTATCGTCAAGCACTACATTGACCGCGCCATCTCTGCCAAGACGGATAATCGCCCTCAATTCCAACAGATGATAAAGGACAGCGACAAGAAGCTGTTTGATATTGTTCTGGTCTGGAAACTTGACCGCTTTGCCCGGAATCGCTACGACAGTGCCCGGTATAAGACCCAGCTGAAGAAGAACGGTGTCAAGCTCATGTCGGCTACGGAGATCATCTCCGAGGGGCCAGAGGGTATCATTCTGGAATCGGTTCTGGAGGGCTATGCAGAATACTACTCTGCCGACCTTGCCGAAAAGGTTGTCCGTGGACAGACAGAGAACATCCTGAAAGGCCGCTGCAACGGTGGTCGTGGAACGTTTGGATATACGCTGGATTCCGAGCGGAAATTTCACATCGACCCGCTTGCCTCCCCTTTCGTGCTGGAATCGTTCACGAAGTATCGGGATGGCCTCACGATGAAAGAGATTCGGGACTGGCTGAATGAAAACGGCATCAAGAACCCGGTCGGAGGCGAATTTACTTACAACAGCGTGGAGCACATGCTCAAAAATCGGCGTTATATCGGAGAACTGAAATTCCGGGATGTGGTCGTGCCGGATGCGATTCCGCCCATCGTGCCGCTGGAACTGTTCGATGATGTGCAGGAAAAGATTGCCAAAAACAAGAAAGCCCCTGCCCGAAGAAAGGCAGAGGACGATTACCTGCTGACAACCAAGCTGCACTGTGGTTGCTGCGGTGCGCTGATGTTTGGCGAAAGCGGCACAAGCCGGACGGGAGAAGTCCACCGCTACTATAAATGTGCCACTGCCAAAAAGCACAAGGGCTGCAAGAAAAAGACCGTCCGCAAACAGTGGCTGGAAGATCTGGTGGTCAACCAGACCATGCAGCTTGTAAAAGACGATGCCGCTATGGAATCCATCATCGCCAAGGTGATGGAACTGCAAAACAAGGAGAATACCAACATTCCCCTTTATGAAAAGCAGCTCCGGGATGCAGAATCCGGTATCCAGAATATGCTCAATGCGATTCAGGCCGGTATCCTGACCAGCTCCACCAAGGAGCGGTTGGAGCAGCTGGAAGGAACCAAGCGTGAGCTTGAAGCACGCATTGCGGAAGAAAAGCTGGCGAAACCGAAAGTGACCGAAGAATTTATCAGGTTTTGGCTGCTGCGGTTCCGTAAGCTGGACATGAGCCTGAAAGACCAGCGGCAGGCATTGGTGGATACCTTCATCAATGCGATTTACCTGTATGATGATAAGGGTTTGATAACCTTCAACTATAAAGAAGGAACACAGACCGTCACCTTTGGGGAAGCGGCAGAAGCCGCATCAAAGGGAAATGGTTCGGATTTGGATTGCTTTACTGCACCAAGAAAAACCAGTACACATTGTGTGCTGGTTTTTCTTTTTTTGTTTGCGCGATGGAAGGGGCTCGAACGGGGCGGCGGCGCGCAGCGCCGCAAGCAATCAGCCCAGTGGGCTGTTGCTTAGCCCGCGGGTCCCAACCTGTAGGAATGTCTACCGTGGAAGCTGTAAATCGAAAGATTTCATGGCTTTTTTGTTTTGTAAGCCATGGGTGCGCGGTTGCGGAAAGAGTGAGACTTATCTCCAGAAGATTCAAGACGGAAAAGATGGAATTTCATATTGACAAGACATCAAGACAAGTATATAATCGAATATGAAAACAACAAGGCATCGCGGCGAAAAGCGCTCGAATGCCGCTTTGGATAGAAACAGGTTAAGGAGATATTCAATGACTCAGAGACAAAAAGGTGCTCTTTATATGATCTTGTCTGCATTGTGCTTTGCATCCATGCAGGTGGTGGTGCGGCTGAGCCGCGAGATCCCCACGATGGAGCAGATCTTCATGCGGAATTCGTTCGTGCTGATCGTTTCGGCGATCATCATTCTGCGCAAAAAGGGCTCGCTGTTCGGCCCGGCCAAGTATCAGCCCTATCTGTTCGGGCGGTCGTTCTTTGGCTTTCTGGGCCTGATCACCCTGTTTTATGCCTCCAGCCATGCGGCGCAGGGCGATGTGACGATCCTGAACAAAACTTCCCCTATCTGGGTCACCATTCTGGCCGTCATCTTTATGAAAGAAAAGCTGCCCAAGATCCAGATCCCGGCGCTGGCACTTTCCATGGTGGGTGCCTTTATCGTGTTCCGCCCCAGCTTTGAGTCCAACCCCTTCCCGCTGGTGGTGGCATTTTTGTCGGCCGTGACCTCCGGTGTCGCCTACACCTTTCTCTCCTTCTTTAAGGGCAAGGTGGACGGCCTGACGGTCATGATGCACTTTTCCACCTTCAGCGCCATTGCTTCTATCCCCTTCATGCTGAAGGATTTTGTGGTACCCAGCTTCAAGCAGGCGGTGCTGCTGCTGCTCATCGGCGTGTTCGGCTCTTTGGGACAGGCCTTTATCACCTATGCCTATCGCTTTGCTCCGGCCTCGGAGATCAGCATCTACAACTATTCCGGCATCATTTTCAGCATGATCCTGGGCTTCTTTATTTTGGGCGAGCCGGTAAAATTTACCTCTGTGATCGGCGGCGCACTGGTGGCAGCCGCTTCTGTTATGGTCTATGTTTACAACAACCGCAGCAATAAGAAGGCAGGTGACGAAACTACGAAATAATCATTGCCCCCAAAGCAAAAGTATGCTATGATACAAATGAATAGCATACAGAACTCTTTCTCGTTGTTTGGCAACTTATCAACCTGAGAAACCAAAAAACGAACGGAGAGTTTTACTATGTGGACGAAAAAAGAAAGATTTGAAGCAGTTCTGAACCATGAGTTGGCAGACCGTCCGCCGGTATCGGCATGGCGTCATTTCACCGAGAACGAGCACAGCGGCGCGGACCTCTTTGTAGAAACGATGCTGAAATGGCAGAACACCTACGACTGGGACTATGTCAAGCTGCAGCCGCGCGCTTCCTACTATGAGGAGGCATGGGGAGGCCAGTTCGACTACAACGACTACGAGGGCGTTTTGCCCAAGGTGGTAAAGGGCCCCATTGGCGGTGTGGCAGATCTGGAAAAGATCACGGTGCTGCCGGGCGATCAGGGTGTGTTTGCAGAGCAGATCGAGGTCATTCAGAAGATGAAGGCTGGTCTGAACGAGGACATCCCCATGTTCCAGACTATGATGTGCCCCACCAGCGTCCTGCAGAAGCTGTGCGCCGTCAACCCCATTGGCCGTTACCGCGCCGCAAGCCGTGACGACCTGATGATGACTCTGATGCACGAGCAGCCGGAGCTGATCCACAAGACCCTGCAGAACATCACCGATACGATGGCCGATTATTCTAAGCACCTCATCGAGGATGCAGGCCTGTACGGTGTGTTCTACGGTGCCACCGGCCTGTCCCGTTCCACCTACATGACCAAGGAGGAGTGGGAAGAGTTTGTCAAACCCTATGATCTGCAGATGATGGAGGCGCTGAAGCCCTGCAAGATCATGGTCCACGCCTGCGGCCTTGAGGTGAACCCGGAGTATTTTGCGCACTACCCCATCGACATCCTGCACTGGCCCGAGAGCGCTACCGGCAACCCCAAGCTGGACACCGCACCCCAGTGGCTGGACAAGTCCATCACTCCGATGGGCGGCTGTGACGAGCGGCTGTTCGGTCAGCACAAGGCCGAGGAGATCGCTGCGCTGACCCGCAATACCCTGAAGCGGATGAAGGACATCCCCTTTGTGCTGGCACCGGACTGCTCTCTGGCTACCAATACCTACGATGAGGAACTGCGCGCCTTTATCGAGGCAGCACATTCCAACGATTGATCTTCTTTTTTCACTTCCTCCTGTCTGTATGCTGACCGATTGCATGAATAGAGAGTTTTGTCTGTCTGCAAGCTGTGAAAGAGCGGACAGGAGATGGGAAGAGAGGAAAGATTATGGCGGACGAGAACTACTCCTATGCGCCCAAATACGTTCAGATCCAGAACTATATCCTGCAAAAGATCGAGTCTGGCGAGTACACGGCCGGGGACAAGATCCCTTCAGAGATCGAGCTTGCCAGACAGTTTGATGTCAGCCGCCTGACGGTGAATACTGCCGTTAAGGAGCTGGCCAACAGCGGCATCGTGGAGCGGGTGCAGGGTAAGGGCACCTTTGTCCGGTTTGTCCCGGGTCAGTCCTTTTCCAGCCCTATGGCATTTTCCGGCGGCATCAAGATCGCACCCTTTGAACACTCCAACAACAAGCCGCACCGCCTGCTGGAGCATGGGGTCATCAAAGCGGATGCTGCCCTGTGTCAGAAGCTGGGCCTGACGGCAGAAAACCCCTATGTCTATAAGATCGTTCGCTGTGTGGATGTGAGCAGCGAGGTGGATGAGGTGGATTACAGCTATGTCCCGCTGTCGGTGTGCAAGGATCACACGTTTGACTGCGAGGCGCTGAAGACCTTTTTCCTGCACGATTATATCTGCCGCTATTTCAATGAAAAGCCGACCCACATCCGCATTTTTGTGGACACGCCCCTTACCTCGGATATGGATCTTTCTCTGCTGAACGCGCCGCCGGAGAAGCTGTTCAGCTGGGATACCTTCTTATATCACGGGAATCAGGTGCTGGCGGTCACCACCACGGTCTCCATGCCCAAGGAGAACCGTCCCTTCATCACGCTGGAATTCTGAGCGTTTTCTCTCCGAAAAAACAAAATAAGTACCCGGAGGCTGCTGCACAGTGCGCTGTGCGGCAGCCTTTTTTGCGTGGAGATGGTTCTATACGCTTTGGGACGGAGCTGCGTGGCAGATCCGTCCTGTTTTTACAAAAAAGTGACTGCTTTTGGCAGAACAGAGAATTTTCAACGAATAAATTGGGATTACTCACAATTTACAACAGAGAACATCACGATTATACTTACGTCAGGTTGATAAGTTGTCTTTACATATAGACAATAAAACGTCTTGAAAAACCACCGCACAAATCGTACAATTCATTTTGGAGGTATCACTGTTATGACAACACAAGCGATCATTACCTGCGTCATCCTTGTGATCACCATGGTCCTGCTGATCTCTCAGAAGGTCCCGCTGGTCATCCTCGGCGCAGCCATCCCCGCAGCACTGGCCGCCACCGGCGTTATCAATGCCGGCAGCGCCTACACCGAGTTCGGCAACACCACCATCGTGTTCTTCATGGGTCTGGTGGTCGTTGGCGAGGCCTTCTTCAAGACCGGTCTGGCCGACTTTATCGGCGGCAAGATCATCGGTCTGCTGGGCAAGACCGAAAAGGGCCTGCTGCTGGGTACCGGCCTTGTGGCCGGCGGCCTGTCCGCATTCCTGAACGATACCGGCTCCACTGCCTGTCTGATGCCCATCGTCAGCTCCATGGCCTCCAAGGCTGGCGTCAAGAAGTCCAAGCTGCTGATGGCTCTGGCCTTCTTCGCCTCTCTGGGCGGCACCATCACGCTGGTGGGCACCACCCCCCACATCGTGGCAAACGGCATCCTGAAGGATATGGGCCTGCGGGAGTTCGGCTTCTTCGAGTACACCAAGATTGGCCTGCCCCTGCTGGTGTGCGGCATGCTGTACATGTGCTTCTGCGGCACAAAGCTGCTGCCGGATAAGGACATTGAGGTCAAGGGCGGCGACCGTGTGGCAGAGTACGACACCAAAAAGATGGTTCTGGTCGCTGTGATCTTCATCGGCGTTCTGGTTGCTATGGCTACCAGCATCGTCCCCATGCACATTGCAGGCGTCATCGGCGCGATCCTCGTCGTCGTCACCGGCTGCATCAGCCTGGAGGAAGCCATCAAGGCCTTCCCCACTTCCACCATCTTCATCGTCGGCGGTATCTTCCCCCTGAGCAAGGCTCTGGTCAGCAGCGGCGCTGCTGAGTACCTGGTCAACGCCATCAGCCCCGTGCTGAGCAACCTGCCTCCCATCATTCTGCTGGGCGCCATCACCTTCCTGATGCTGCTGACCACCCAGTTCCTGATGAACTCCTCTGCCACCGTTCTGGTGCTGCCCATCGCCATCATGCTGTGCCAGGCCGCAGGCATCAACCCGCTGGCCGGCGCCATGTCCGTGTCTGTGTGCGCCTCCGGTGCCTTTGTTACCCCCTTCGGCACTGCACCCAACCTGCTGACCACCGCCCTGTGCGCAGTGTTCTACCTGTAAGTACGCTGTAAAAAAGAAAACCGAGGTTTTTAGAATGGAAAAGACGGATAAGAGATACCAGGCTTATATTGATATCCTGCGGGAGGAGCTGATCCCGGCTATGGGCTGTACCGAGCCTATCGCCGTGGCCTATGCCGCCGCTGCTGCCCGCAATACGCTGGGCGAGCTGCCGGACAAAGTGCTGGTGGAAGCCAGCGGCAGCATGATCAAAAACGTCAAGTCGGTCATCGTACCCAACACGGATAACATGAAGGGTCTGGAAGCCGCCGCCGCTGCGGGCATCGTAGCCGGCAAGCAGGAAAAGAAGCTGGAGGTCATTGCCGATGTGACCCCGGAGCAGACCAAAGCCATCCGCGCGTACCTTGACCAGACGGATATCAAGGTGCGGCACGTTGAGAATGGTGTTACCTTTGATATCATCCTCACGGTCTGGAAGGGCGAGCATTCCGCACAGGTGCGCATTGCGGTGTTCCACACCAATATCGTCCATGTGGAAAAGGACGGCGAGGTACTGGTGGACATTCCGGTACACGGAGATAGCGAGGAGACCCTGACCGACCGCAGCCTGCTGGATATGGAGCATATCTGGGACTTTGCCAACACGGTGGACGTGGAGGATGTCCGTTCCATTCTGGAACCGCAGATCCGGTGCAACATGGCCATTGCCGAGGAGGGTCTGCGCGGCAACTACGGTGCCAACATCGGCAGTGTGCTGCTGGATATGGAGGGCAATGATGTAAGAGTCCGTGCCAAGGCATACGCCGCAGCCGGTTCCGATGCCCGCATGAACGGCTGTGAGCAGCCGGTGGTCATCAACTCCGGCAGCGGCAATCAGGGCATTACTGCCTCTGTCCCGGTCATTGTCTATGCACAGGAGCTGGGCGTGAGTGACGAAAAGCTCCTGCGGGCGCTGACCCTCTCCAACCTGACCACCATCCACGAAAAGACCCCCATTGGCCGCCTGTCTGCCTACTGCGGCGCTATCAGCGCGGGCGCTGGTGCGGGTGCCGGTATCGCCTATCTCTGCGGCGGTGACTATGATGCCGTCATCCATACGGTTGTCAACGCACTGGCAGTGGTTTCCGGCGTCATCTGCGATGGTGCCAAGGCCTCCTGCGCGGCAAAGATCGCAACTGCGGTGGAGGCCGGTCTGCTGGGCTACAATATGTACATCCGCGGCAATCAGTTCCGCGCTGGTGACGGTATTGTGGCCAAGGGCGTAGAAAACTCCCTCAGGAATGTGGGCCGTCTTGGCAAGCAGGGCATGAAGGAGACCAACAACGAGATCATTGCTATCATGGTGGGCTGCTGAACAGCCTGCCGTGGTCACATCCCAGCGAGATCATCGAAAAAGGGCTTCCACCCGGTCTGAAAATGCAGAATGCCCACCCATCTGTGGAAAAACCACAATGGGTGGGCATTGTTTGTCGTTAATGAGAACGTCTCCTTTACTGCTTGTTTTGTACAGCCTCCCGGATGCTCTTTGCCAGCTTTTTGGCGTCCAGAGGCTTGACGATGCGCTGGGTCTTGCCGCGCACGAGGCCGGCATAGTTGACGACCCGGGCCGTACCCTGTATCTTGCCCACCAGCACGAGGACACCGAAAAACAGGCTGATCAGGATGGCTGTGAGAAGGACGGTGAAAAGCTGGATGAACTGTTGAAATTTCACAAGCGGTGCGGGTCTGCCGCGGCTCATAGTTCTCCGCCTTCGAGCTTTCTGCGCACCTCGTGGAGCGAAGCACACTCGCAGGTATAGATCCTGCGCATCTCGTCGGTGGCGGGCGAGAGGTCGGGGACCATCACGGTGACAAAGCCCCCTGCCGCGCCGGCCCGGACGCCGTTGTAGCTGTCCTCGAGCACCATCGTCTTTGCGGGCTCGGTGCCGAGTTTCTGCGCCGCCAGCAGGAAGATGTCCGGCGCGGGCTTGGAGCGGGTCAGGTGCTCGCCCGAGATGACGGCCTTGAAGTAATGGCCGAGGCCCCAGTGTTCCAGGTGTCCCTCGATGACGGTCATGGGGCTGGAAGACGCCACCGCCATGGGGATGTGATGTTCGTCCAGCCAGGCCAGAAGCTCGTCGAGGCCGGGCATTTTGGGGACAGGCTTGTTGAAGGCTTCATAGGCCAGCCGGTACAGCTCCTCCACGATGCCCATGGCGGGGCAGTCCTCGCCGTAGAAGCGCCGCAGCACATCGCAGCTGCCGGCCTTGGTGGTGCCGCGGGCAGCCTGCGAGAGGCCGTCCTTGCAGGGCAGGCCGAATTTTGCCAGTGCCGGCTCCCAGCAGATGTTCCAGATGCGCTCGGTGTCGAACATCAGCCCGTCCATATCAAAAATAACACCCTGTATCATAACGCAAGCTCCTTTTGGCGAAAAATCTACACACATACTCTATTGTACCATGTTTTTCCGCTTTTGAACACCGATAAGGTCATAATTTGTGGCAACTTGACTGCCCCAAAGATGAAACATTTTTCGGTTGCTTGCAAATCCGTTTCACGGCATTATAATAGAAAACAACATTCGGCATATTTGGCGCAGGGCGTGCAGCCCGCGCGGCGCTGTGTGAGATCAGAAAAGAGGGAAATTTATCATGTTGGACATCAAGATCACTCGTACTACCTGCCCGAAGGAAAAGCCGCAGGACGAGTCTAAGCTGGGTTTTGGCAAGAAGTTCACCGACCATATGTTCGTTATGGACTACACCGAGGGCGAGGGCTGGCATGACGCCCGCATCGTCCCCTACGCACCCTTCCCGCTGGACCCCGCTACGGTCGTGTTCCACTATGCACAGGAGATCTTCGAGGGCATGAAGGCTTACCGCACTGCGGATGACACCATCCAGCTGTTCCGCCCCGAGTGCAACGCAAAGCGTATGCAGGACTCTGCTGACCGTCTGTGCATCCCCAAGATCCCTGTTGAGGATTACATCCAGGCCGTCGAGGCTCTGGTGGATGTGGACCGTGACTGGGTGCCTCACTCTGACGGCGCTTCCCTGTACATCCGTCCCTTCGTGTTCGCAAACGATGTGGGTCTGGGCGTCCACGCTTCCAAGCACTACATCTTCTGCATCATCTGCGCTCCGTCGGGCGCTTACTACGCCGAGGGCATCAACCCCGTGCGCATCTACGTCGAAGACGAGTACATCCGTGCCGCTCCCGGTCTGACCGGCTTCACCAAGTGCGGCGGCAACTACGCTGCTTCCATCAAGGCCGGCGAGCTGGCTGAGGAGCAGGGCTACGCTCAGGTGCTGTGGCTGGACGGCGTCGAGAAGAAGTACGTCGAGGAAGTCGGCAGCATGAACATCATGTTCAAGATCGACGGCAAGGTCTACACCGCCGCCACCGTCGGCACCGTCCTGCCCGGCGTCACCCGCCGCAGCTGCATCGAGCTGCTGAAGGACTGGGGCTATGAGGTCGTCGAGGGCAAGCTGGCCATCGCCGACATCATGCAGGCTGCCCGCGACGGCAAGCTGGAAGAGGTCTTCGGCACCGGCACCGCCGCTGTCGTCTCCCCCGTCAAGGAGCTGGTCTGGAAGGGTGAGCACGCCTACATCGGCGACGGCAGCATCGGCCCTGTCACCCAGAAGCTCTATGACACCATGACCGGTATGCAGTGGGGCAAGATCCCCGATACCAAGGGCTGGATCGTCCCGGTGGAGAAAAAGTACTAAGAGCCGAAAGGCTTATGAACGCCGCCCGGCTGTACGCCCGGCGGCGTTTGCTGTATCCGGTGCGGATTGCAATTCTCTGCCGCGGGTGATACACTTAAAGTACACCTGAAAAACGAGAGGGAATGAAAAGATGATAAAGAAGTGGAGCATCCGCTACCCCGCTGTGGGCGGCGAAGAAGAACGCCGGGCCTATGTCTATCTGCCCACCATGTACGAGGCTGACCCTGACCGGCGGTATCCGGTGCTGTATATGTTCGACGGGCAGAACGTGTTTTTCGACGAGGACGCCACCTACGGCAAGAGCTGGGGCGTGGCGGACTATCTGGACTACACCGATACGCCCCTCATCGTGGCGGCGGTGGAGTGCAACGCCGGTGCTAATAATGAGCGTCTGGTGGAGTATTCGCCCTACCGCTTCGACGATAAGCAGTACGGCCACTTCGACGGCAAAGGCAAGGACACCCTGAACTGGTTCGTCCACGAGTTCAAGCCCTGCATCGACGCCAACTACCGCACCCAGCCCGACCGGGCTCATACCTTCATCGGCGGCAGCTCCATGGGCGGCCTCATGAGCCTGTACGCTCTTTTGCAGTACAGCGATGTGTTTGGCCGTGCGGCGGCGCTCTCGCCCTCGCTGTGGGTGGCTCCGGAGGCGCTGACGGCGCTGGTGGGCCGCTGCAAGCTGGCCCCAGGTACCGTGCTCTACATGGATTACGGCTCCAGAGAGATGGGCAACCACGACGGGATGCGGAAAGGCTTCGGCGAGATGTGCAGCAGGATCTTTGCCCGGGGCATCAACCTGACGGCCCGCGTCGTGCCGGGCGGAAACCACAGCGAAGCCAGCTGGGAAAAGCAGCTGCCCTTTGTGTTCCACACCCTGATGTACGAGCTTGATTGAACCAAACGGAGGAGGAAAGTATATGGAGATGCAGTATTTCAAGGAATACAGCCCGGCGCTGGGCCGGGAGATGGAGTGCAAAGTCTACGGACACGGGGGACGGCCCATGCTGTACATCCCCTGTCAGGACGGCCGCTTCTTCGACTTCGAGGATTTCCACATGGCCGACACCCTTGCACCCTGGATCGAGTCGGGCCAGCTCATGGTCATGTCCATCGACACGCTGGACAAGGAGACCTGGTCGGACACCAATGGCGACCCTTACTGGCGCATCCGCCGGTATGAGCAGTGGCTGCATTATATCGTGGATGAGGCTGTCCCCAAGCTGCGCTATCTGTCCAAGGAGCGCAACGGCTGGGATGACCTGCCCGGCGTCATCGCCTTCGGCTGCAGCCTCGGCGCGACCCATGCGGTCAACCTTTACCTCCGCTGGCCCGACATCTTCTGCGGCTGTCTGGCCCTCAGCGGCATCTACACCGCCCACTACGGCTTCGGGGACTACATGGATGAGCTGGTGTATATGAACTCTCCCGTGGACTATATGCGCAACTTCCCGGAGGATCACCCCTATATGGAGCTGTACCGGAACCAGAAGGCTGTCATCTGCTGCGGTCAGGGCGCATGGGAGCAGCCCGACACCACCTGGATGCTCAAGCGCATCTTTGAGGCAAAGAACATCCCTGTCTGGGTGGACCTGTGGGGCCGCGACGTCAAGCACGACTGGGATTGGTGGTATAAGCAGGCGGTTTATTACATGCCGTATATTTTGGGATGACGAAAGGCTCTCCCCTTGGGAGAGCTGGCGCGTGAGCGCCTGAGAGGGCAAGGACGCTGAAAAGAGACAAAAGGACTCTGCGATAGCATCGCTCTGACAAAGGGCCTGCTTATCGCTGTGCGGCGGCGCTGTTTTACCGTGCTTGCCCTCTCCGTCACCTGCGGTGACACCTCTCCCAAAGGGAGAGGCTTTAAGGTGCCTCTTTGCGGGAGGCAGCAAATAGAGGATATTCAAGGAAAGAAGACGCGAAATTATGCAGAATTTTATTTTTATCTCCCCCAACTTCCCGACGAACTACTGGCAGTTCTGCCGGGAGCTGAAGAACGACGGCATGAACGTGCTGGGCATCGGCGACCAGCCCTACGATGAGCTGAAGCCGGAGCTGAAGGACAGCCTGAACGAGTACTACAAGGTCGGCAGCCTCGAGAATTACGACGAAGTCTACCGCGCTGTGGCCTTCTTCATCTTCAAGTATGGCCGTATCGACTGGCTGGAGTCCAACAACGAATACTGGCTGGAGCGGGACGCTGCCCTGCGCACCGACTTCCATATCACCTCCGGCTTCCAGACCGAGGATATGCCCCGCATCAAGTACAAGAGCAAGATGAAGGAGTACTACCGGAAGGCCGGCATCGCCACCGCCCGCTACCACATGGTGGACGATCTCAACGGCTGCAAGGCTTTCATCAAGCAGGTGGGATACCCTGTGGTGGTCAAGCCCGACAACGGCGTGGGCGCTTCCGATACCCACAAGCTGTCCAATGACGAAGAGCTGAAGACCTTCCTCGCCTGCAAGGCCGAGAATCACCCGGACGTCTCCTACATCATGGAGGAGTTCGTCCGCGCCGAGGTCAACAGCTACGACGCCATCATCGACGCCTCCGGCAACCCCATCTTTGAGGCCGGAAACGTCAGTCCCATGTCCATCATGGACATCGTGAACGACAACGACAACTCCATCTACTACATCATCAAGGACCTACCCGAGGACACCCGCGCCGCAGGCCGTGCCGTCGTCAAGAGCTTCGGCGTCAAGAGCCGCTTCGTCCACTTCGAGTTCTTCCGGATGACCGAGAACCAGGCCAGCATGGGCGAGAAGGGCCAGATCGTGGCCCTCGAAGTCAATATGCGCCCCTGCGGCGGCTTCACCCCCGATATGATAAACTTCGCCCGCTCCACCAACGTCTATAAGATCTGGGCCGACATGATCGCCTTCGGCGGCACCGATATGCCCGTGGGCGAGCACTACTACTGCCCCTTCGCCGGCCGCCGCGACGGCAAGAACTTCGTGTACAGCCATGAGCAGATCATGCAGAAGTACCAGAAGAACATCAAGATGGTGGACCGCATCCCCGACGCCCTCTCCGGCGCGATGGGCAACCAGATGTACGTCGCCACCTTCTCCACCCGCGAGGAGATGGAGCAGTTCTACTCCGATGTTCTGGCCGTCACCGACGGCGATGCTGCCGCCGCACAGGCCGCGCTTTCCCAGGTGCTGGCTCTGGGCGAGCCCACCACCAAGGCCCTGACCCCGAAGCCCAACCTCAGCCCGGCGGTCAAGCCCACCACTGCTGTGACCAAGATCCCCACCCGCGCCGTCACCAAGACCAGCCGCAAGGGCCGGAAGTGATTTCCACAAAAACTTTACAAACCGCAGCCGCAGAGAGAAATAAACGCCTCTGCGGCTGTTTTTTGACATGAGGGCAAATGTGATGATTGACAGTGGCCCGGAAAAAGTTGTAAGATAGTGCAAATGCAAAAGAGGAAAACGCCTTTGCAAAATGAGCTGAAAGACAGGAGAATTTTCTATGAAGCTGTATCAGAAACTTACTTCTCTGCTGGTGGCTGCAGTGATGGCCGCCGTGCTGATGCCGGTGTGCATGGCTGCTCCCGGCGACTCCGTTGAGACCCGCATCAACAACGCACTGGCACAGCGCACCGGCGCAGAGCTGTATCAGGAGATCGTCACCACTGCCCCCGATGGCACCGCCCAGACCATGATCGCAGCCCGCAGCAACGGCAACGCTTATATCAAGATGGATATGGGCGACGCCGGCAGTCTGGTCTATATCCTGAAAGACGGTCAGGGCTATCTGGTGGACGATGCATCCAGGATGGCCGTCAAGGGCGAAGTACCCACTGTGAGCGCAAGCGAGGCAGTCTCCGCTGACAAAGGCGAAGCACAGGAGATCCCCTGCACCGTGACCACCGTGAATGTGAACGGTCAGGACTGCGAGGCCCTGTCCTACACTGTCACCGATGCCGACGGCCAGACGGCCACCGTTTCCTACTGCCTGGTGGGCGATGACCTCAAGTATGTCGTTACCGATGCTGCCGAGGGCCGCACCATCGTGGAGTACCGCGTCACGAGCACCACGGTGGACCAGAATCTCTTCAACATCCCTGCGGATTATCAGATCCTGACGCAGGCAGAGTTTGAAGCGGCACAGGCCAACCACTGAGAAATTTTTCTGTAGAATATGGGAGCTGCTGCGTCATGCGGCGGCTCCTTTTTGTTGTCCGCCGCCCGGGAATGTGCTATACTGTGTGCAACAGAATGCATGAGAGAATGAGGAGAACCCCCTATGAAAATACCCGCAAACGGCTTTACCCACGCAGGCAAGTTCCACGCCGACGACGTGTTCGCCACTGCTCTGCTCCAGATCCTCCGCCCGGATATTAAAATAACCCGCGGCTTCGTGGTGCCGGATGACTTCGACGGCATCGTGTACGACATCGGCTTTGGCATGTTCGACCACCATCAGGAGCCCCGCGAGACCCGCCCCAACGGCATCCCTTACGCGGCCTTCGGCCTGCTGTGGCAGGTGCTCGGCCCCGGCCTTGTAGGCGAGCGTCAGGCCCGGCTCATTGATGAGAACTTCATCCAGCCCCTCGATCTGAACGACAATACCGGCGAGCAGAACAGCCTCTGCGACGCCATTGGCTTCTTCAACCCCGTGTGGGACTCGAAAGAGGACCAGGACGCCTGCTTCTTCAAGGCGGTGGCCGTGGCAAAGCAGATCCTGGAGAACCAGATCGAGAGCGCCAACGCCGTCAACCGCGCCGACGAGAAGGTCCAGCAGGCCTACAAAAACTCCCGCGACGGCATCGTGGTGCTGCCCTGCTATCTGCCCTGGAAGAACGGGCTGTACAAGACCGACGCCCTTTTCGTCATCTATCCCAGCCAGCGGGGCGGCTGGAGCGCCCAGTGCGTCACCGACCACAAGACCAAAAAGCCCAAGCTCCCCTTCCCCCAGAGCTGGGCCGGCCAGCCGCAGGAGGTCATCGAGCAGAAGAGCGGCATCGAGGGCATCAGCTTCTGCCACGCCAGCCGCTTCCTTATCACGGCCAGGGACAAGGAGACGGCCCTCGCCGCCTGCCGTCAGGTGCTGAAGAACAATGGCCGCATCTGAGAAGCCGGAAAAGACAGCTTACGTCTACATGGTGCGCTGCGCAGGCGGCCAGCTTTATACCGGCTGGACGAACGACCCGGAAGCCCGCCTCAAGGCCCATCAGAGCGGCAAAGGCGCAAAGTATACCCGCACCCATACCGCGCTGGGCTTTGCCTATCTGGAAGCGTGTGCGGACAAGTCCGCCGCCCTCCGGCGGGAGATCGCCCTCAAAAAGCTGACGAAGGCCCAGAAAGAGGCCCTCTGCGCCGGGTGGACGGCTGAAAAAGAATAAATAAAAACACGAACGCCGCGCCCTGCCGGAACTGGGCCGTATACAGCCATGCATATACAAACTAAAGATGCATAAAGTTTGTATATATTTAGAAAATAATGCATAAACATACAAAATAACAGAAAAGGACCGCCAAATCTGCACAAGGTTTGGCGGTTTTCTGCATTGACGGAAAAACCGCTTGGCGTATAATAAAAGCGTACTCAGAAAGACAAGACGTCGAGCGCCCCGGGAGGGATGCCCGGGCGGCAAACGAAAGTATAAAAAGTGTAATAAACAAAGGAGCGATCATCATGAAAAAGGAAGATATTAAGAAAGTTGTTCTGGCTTACTCTGGCGGTCTGGATACCTCCATCATCATTCCCTGGCTGAAAGAGAATTACAACAACTGCGAAGTCATCGCTGTCTCCGGCGATGTGGGTCAGGGTACTGAGCTGGACGGTCTGGAAGAGAAGGCCAAGGCTACCGGCGCTTCCAAGCTGTACGTCCTCGACCTGAAGAAGGACTTCGTCGAGAACTACATCTTCCCCACCCTGAAGTTCGGCGCAAAGTATGAGGACTACCTGCTGGGTACCAGCTTCGCACGTCCCTGCATCGCAAAGGCTCTGGCTGACATCGCCATCAAGGAAGGCGCAGACGCCATCTGCCACGGCTGCACCGGCAAGGGCAACGATCAGGTGCGTTTCGAGCTGACTCTGAAGGCTCTCTGCCCCGATATGGCCATCATCGCTCCCTGGCGTGAGTGGGACATCGAGAGCCGTGACGAGGAGATCGACTACGCCGAGGCTCATCACATCCCCCTGAAGATCAACCGTGAGACCAACTACTCCAAGGATAAGAACCTGTGGCACCTGAGCCACGAGGGTCTCGACCTCGAGAACCCCGCCAACGAGCCGCAGTACAATAAGCCCGGCTTCCTCGAGCTGGGCGTTTCCCCCGAGCAGGCACCCGACACCCCGACCTACCTCACCCTCCACTTCGAGAAGGGCATCCCCACTGCTGTTGACGGCAAGGAGATGGGCGCTGTCGAGCTGGTCGAGTACCTGAACAAGGTCGGCGGCGAGAACGGCATCGGCCTGCTGGACATCGTCGAGAACCGTCTGGTGGGCATGAAGAGCCGCGGCGTGTACGAGACTCCCGGCGGTGCGATCCTGTACAAGGCCATCAATGTTCTGGAGACCATCACTCTGGACAAGGAGAGCGCACACTTCAAGGCTCAGATGGCTCAGAAGTACGCCGACATCGTCTACAACGGCCAGTGGTTCACCCCGCTGCGCGAGGCGCTGGATGCCTTCGCCGACAGCCTCGAGAAGACCGTCACCGGCGACGTCAAGCTGAAGCTCTACAAGGGCAACATGATCAACGCCGGCGTCACCTCTCCGTACACCCTGTACGACGAGCAGACTGCCTCCTTCGGCGTGGATAAGGACTATGACCAGTCCGATGCTACCGGCTTCATCAACCTCTTCGGCCTGTCCATCAAGGAGCGCGCAAAGCTGTCCAAGAACTGGCCCGAGGTCAAGGAATAACCTGCTTACCATCCCCTTTGGCGTGTTTTTTACACTTTCACGCTGAAGGCTCAAATTACCGGCATCATTGCTGGCGGCACCGCCGCGGGAGCTTTTTCCCCTGCGGCGGCTTTGCCGTTTCTATAGAGGAGTTTCTTTTATGGCAGAACAACTTTGGAAGGGCCGTTTCTCCAAGGCGGTCGATTCCCGCGTCAACGACTTCAACTCTTCCATCCGCTTCGACCAGCGGATGATCGCGCAGGATATGCGCGGCAGCGGCGTCCACGCCGCCATGCTGGCAAAGCAGGGCATCATCTCCGAGAAGGACTGCGAAGATATTCTGAGCGGTCTGACCTCCATCGCAGATGACCTGGCCTCCGGCGCTCTCACCATCGACCCCAACGCCGAGGACGTCCATACCTTCGTGGAGCAGACCCTCACCGCCCGCATCGGCGACGCCGGCAAGCGCCTGCACACCGGCCGCAGCCGGAACGACCAGGTGGCGCTGGACATCCGCCTGACTCTGCGGGACTACAGCCACACCCTGCAGGCTTACATCGTGGAGCTGGTCAAGGTCATCTGCAGGAAGGCCGCCGAGAACACCACCGCCGTCATGCCCGGTTACACCCACCTGCAGCGCGCCCAGCCCATCACCTTCGGCCACGCCCTGATGGCCTATGCATGGATGCTGCTGCGCGATCTGCAGCGCTTCGAGGACGCCACCGCCCGGATGGACGCCCAGTGTCCGCTGGGCTCCGGCGCTCTGGCCGGTACGACCTACCCGCTGGACCGTCAGTTCACCGCCGAGAAGCTGGGCTTTGCGGCGCCCTGCCCCAACAGCCTTGACGGCGTGTCCGACCGTGACTTCTGCATCGAGCTGGCAAACGCCATCTCCATCTGCATGATGCATCTGTCCCGCCTGTCCGAAGAGATCATCCTCTGGTGCAGCTGGGAGTTCAAGTTCATCGAGCTGGACGACGCCTTCACCACCGGCTCGTCCATCATGCCCCAGAAGAAGAACCCTGACGTCACCGAGCTCATCCGCGGCAAGACGGGCCGCGTCTACGGCGATCTGAACACCCTGCTGGTCATGATGAAGGGCATCCCTCTCGCTTACAACAAGGATATGCAGGAGGACAAAGAGGCCATCTTCGACGCCGTCGATACGCTGGAGCTGTGCCTGAAAACGGTCACTCCCATGCTGGACACCATGAAGACCCTGCCCGCCAATATGCGCCGGGCCGCTGCCAAGGGCTTCATCAACGCCACCGACTGCGCCGACTATCTGACCAAGAAGGGGATGCCATTCCGCGACGCCTACAAGCTCACCGGCTGCATGGTCTCCGACTGCATCAGCAAGGATAAGACCCTCGAAGAGCTGACCCTCGATGAGTTCAAGGGCTACAGCGCTCTGTTCGAAAACGACATCTACGACGCCATCGACCTCATCAAGTGCTGCGAGGGCCGCACCAGCTACGGCGGTCCCAGCGAGGCCAGCGTCAAAAAGCAGATCGAGCTGGCAAGCGTCCAGCTCGGCGCATGGGAGGCGGCAAACGCATGAGCGTAAAAGTCTTTATCGACGGTTCTTCCGGCACCACCGGTCTGCGCATTGCCGACCGTCTGGCCGCCCGGCCTGACATCGAGCTGCTGAGCATCTCGGCTGAGGGCCGCAAGGATGTGAACGAGCGGGCAAAGGTCATCAATTCCGCCGACCTTGCCTTCCTCTGCCTGCCCGATGCGGCCTCCAAAGAGGTCATGCCTCTGCTCCGCCCGGACGTCAAGGTGCTGGATACCTCCACGGCCTTCCGCACCGACGCGGCCTGGGACTACGGCTTCCCGGAGCTGAAGGGCCAGAAAGAGAAGATCAAAAATTCGTATCGTGTGGCGGTCCCCGGCTGCTATGCCAGCGGCTTTATCAGCATCGCGCGGCCTCTGGTGGAGCTGGGGCTGGCCCCGGCAGACTATCCGTTCAGCTGCACCGGCATTTCGGGCTACTCCGGCGGCGGCAAGAAGATGATCGCCGAGTACGAGAGCGCCGACCGTCCGGCTCACAGCAAGCTGGATGCGCCCAAGAGCTACGGTCTGGGCCTCGCTCATAAGCATCTGCCCGAGATGCAGAAGATCAGCGGCCTCGCCCACACCCCTGCCTTTGTGCCGGTGGTGTGCGATTATTACAGCGGAATGCAGGTCCTCGTTCCGCTGGACCTCAAGCTGGCTGGCACCAGCGCCGAGGCGGTGGCCGCAGGCATTGCGGACTATTACAAGGAGGGCGCGACCGTTTCCGTCCACGCCCTCAACGAGCCGCTTCCCGAGAATGGTCTGTACTCCAACGCCCTGTCCGGCAGCGACAGGATGGAGCTGTACATGACCGTCAACGCAGCGGGCGACCAGATGATGCTGGTGTCCCTGTTCGACAATCTGGGCAAAGGCTCTTCCGGCGCAGCCATCCAGTGCATGAATCTGATGCTGGGCCTGCCGGAGACCCAGGGGTTGGAATAAAAAAACTCCCTTCGTCTGCTCACGATGTTCGCATCCACCTCCCTCGAAGAGGGAGGCTTTTGCAGCTGATGGTTACGCAAAGGCTCCCTCCATGAGGGAGCTGGCACGGCGAATGCCGTGACTGAGGGAGTGTTTGTGGGAAAGGAAAAGTGTTATGCAGTATAAAGAAGTTGCGGGCGGCATCTGCGCGCCCAAGGGTTTTGCAGCAGCCGGTGTCCATTGCGGCATCCGGGCAAATCACAGTGAAAAGTACGATCTGGCGCTCATCAAGGCCGACGTCCGCTGCGCCGCCGCCGGTGTTTACACCACCAACAAGGTCTGCGGCGCACCCATCAAGGTAGACCGCGCCCACCTGACGGACGGCTATGCACAGGCCATCGTGGTCAACAGCGGCAACGCCAACACCTGCGCCGCCAACGGCGTGGCACTGGCGGAGGAATGCTGTGAGCTGGTGGGCAAGGCGCTGAACATCGACGCAAAGGATGTCCTGCCCTCTTCTACCGGCGTTATCGGCCAGCCGATGGTCATTGACCCCTTTGCCCGGGGCATCCCTGCCGCCGCCGCCAAGCTGGCGGCTGACGCACAGGGCAGCACCGACGCGGCGACGGCCATCATGACCACCGATACTCACAAGAAGGAATATGCCATCCAGTTTGAGCTGGGCGGCAAGATCTGCACGGTGGGCGCTATCGGCAAGGGCAGCGGCATGATCGCCCCCAACATGGCCACCATGCTGGCATTCTACACCACCGACGCCGCCGTCTCCCCCGCTCTGCTGGAAAAGGCCCTCAAGACCGTCGTCCCCGGGACCTACAACCAGATGAGCGTCGATCTGGACACTTCCACCAACGATACCCTGATCATCATGGCCTCCGGCCTTGCGGGCAACCCGGAGATCACCGAGGAGAACGCCGACTACGACGCCTTTGTGGCCGCACTGACCGCCATCGCCGAGCATATGTGCGCTGAGCACGCCGGTGACGGCGAGGGCGCGACCCACCTCATCACCTGCGAAGTCACCCACGCCCCCGACCTCAAGACGGCCCGCGCCGTCAGCCGCAGCGTGGTCTGCTCCAACCTCTTCAAGGCCGCTGTCTTTGGCCGCGACGCCAACTGGGGCCGCATCCTCTGCGCCATCGGCTACACCCCCGGGGACTTCTCGATCGATAAGGTCTGCGTCTGGCTGTCCAGCGCCGCCGGTGAGGTCTACGTCTGCGAGAACGCCGCCTACCACCCCTACAGCGAGGACGAGGCCGCAAAGGTCCTGGCCGAGCACGATATTCTGGTCAAGGTGGATATGGGGACCGGTGACGCCAGCGCCAAGGCATGGGGCTGCGATCTGACCTATGACTATGTGAAGATCAACGGCGACTACCGCACCTGAGAAGGAGAACAGTGATGAAAAACGAAGAAATGGCCCTCCTTTTCTCGGAGGCGACCCCTTATATCCAGAAGTACCACGGCAAGACCATGGTCATCAAATACGGCGGCAACGCCATGATCAACGAGACGCTGAAAAACGCGGTCATGAACGACCTTGTCACCCTGACCCTGCTGGGCGTGCGGGTGGTCCTGGTACACGGCGGCGGCCCTGCCATCAATGAGATGCTCAAAAAAGTGGGCGTCGAGAGCCACTTTGCGGGCGGCCTGCGCGTCACCGACGATGCCACCATGGAGATCGTCCAGCAGGTGCTGGCCGGTAAGGTGAACAAGGACCTCGTGGCAAAGCTGCGGGGCCGCGGCGTCGGCCTCTGCGGCATGGACGGCCAGATGCTCCGCTGCACCGAGCTTGACCCTCAGCTGGGCCATGTGGGAGAGATCGTCCACGTTGACCCGACGCTGATCTCCAGCCTGCTGGACAGCGGCTATATTCCCGTCATTGCAACGGTGGGCATGGACGACCTGGGCCAGGCTTATAACGTCAACGCTGACACCGCCGCCGCACAGATCGCGATCGCGCTCAAGGCCGAAAAGCTCGTCTCCATGACTGATATTGCGGGCCTGCTGCGGGATAAGGAAGATGAATCCACCCTCATCCCCGAGGTGGAGGTCTCCGAGATCGAGGGCTACAAGTCCGCCGGCATCATCGCGGGCGGCATGATCCCCAAGATCGGCGGCATGGCCGACGCTATCTATCAGGGCGTCCACGAGGCTGTCATCATTGATGGCCGCGTGCCGCACTCCATCCTGCTGGAGCTGTTCTCCGACCGTGGCTCCGGTACCCGCTTCTATCGCCGCAGCCATCACGAATAAGGGTTGCGCGATGCGCCGGAGTACCCTATAATAGTTGATAAGAAAACTTTCCGATATGCCAAGGCCTCCCCTCGATAGGCAACAGCGATGACCGCCGCCAGCCGTGACGGAGAGGTTTAGCCTCGCTGCGATTCACGGCTAGGCTCTCCTTCGTACAACCTCTCAGGCGCTTCGCGCCAGCTCCCCTTGTAGGGGAGCCTTTGGCAAAGAGGGAAAGTATGTGGCTCCACCGTCAGGAGGTAGATATTATGGATTCCGAAAAAGTCATCAAGCGGGACAACGAGTATGTCCTGCATACCTACGCACGCAACCCCATCGCCCTCGAGAAGGGCCACGGCCTCTATGCCGAAGGCCCCGAGGGGCAGAAGTACCTCGACTTCACCAGCGGCATCGGCGTCAACAGCCTGGGCTACTGCGATATGACCTGGGCCGAGGCCGTCTCCGGGCAGGCACACAAGCTGCAGCACACCTCCAACCTCTACTATACCGCCCCCTGCGGCAAGCTGGCCAAAAAGCTCTGCAAGCGCACTGGTATGAGCAAGGTGTTCTTCGGCAATTCGGGCGCAGAGGCCAATGAGGGTGCCATCAAGGCCGCCCGCAAGTACAGCTTCGACAAATACGGTGCCGACCGCTACAATGTCATCACGCTGGTCAACAGCTTCCATGGCCGTACCATTGCTACCCTGACCGCCACCGGACAGGGCGTGTTCCACAACTACTTCGGCCCCTTCAACGAGGGCTTCCAGTACGTCAAGGCCGGCGACATCGACGCCCTGACCGAGATGGTGGACCGCCACACCTGCGCTGTCATGCTGGAACTGGTACAGGGCGAGGGCGGCGTTGTGGCGCTGGAACCCGAGTATGTGCAGGCTGTCCGCGCCCTCTGCGACGAAAAAGACCTCGTCCTCATCGTGGACGAGGTGCAGACCGGCGTGGGCCGCACCGGAACCTTCCTGTGCTGTGAGCACTACAACCTCCAGCCCGACGTCGTCACGCTGGCCAAGGGTCTGGGCGGCGGTCTGCCGATTGGCGCTGTCCTGATGAATGAGAAAGTCGCTGCCGGTATGGGACCCAGCAGCCATGGCTCCACGTTCGGCGGAAACCCGGTGGTCTGCGCCGGTGCGAATGTCGTCGTGGACCGGATGGACGCCAGCTTCCTCGCCAACGTCAACGAGCGGGCCGTCCAGCTGCGCACCGGTCTGGAAAAGCTGCCCCGCGTCAGGAGCCTCTCGGGCATCGGCCTGATGGTCGGCATCGAGTTTCTCGAGGGCATCAAGGCCGCTGACGTGCTGGCCGCCTGCCGCGAAAAGGGCCTGCTGGTGCTTACCGCAAAGACCCGCCTCCGCCTGCTGCCGCCGCTGACTCTGACAGCCCACGATGTGGAGATGGCGCTGGATATTCTGGGCAGCGTCCTCGCGGAGATGGACCCCAGCAAAACGGAGGAGCAGGCATGAAGCATCTGCTGAAAATGAGCGACCTCACCCCTGACGAGGTGGCCCACATCCTTGATGTAGCCGATGAGCTGAAAGCGCAGCAGAAGGCCGGAGGCACCGAACCTCTGCTCAAGGGCAAGAGCGTCGCGCTGATGTTCTCGAAAAACTCCACCCGTACCCGCACCAGCTTCGAGGTGGGCGTCTACCAGCTGGGCGGCCTCGGCAACTACATGAATGCCGCCACCGAGCTGCAGTCCGGCCGCGGCGAGCCGCTCAAGGATACCGCCCGGGTGCTGGGCCGCTATTATGACTGCGTTGTCTGGCGCACCTACCGCCAGAGCGATTTGGAAGAGTTCGCTGAGTTTGCGGGCGTCCCCGTCATCAATGGCCTGACGGACTATGCTCACCCCTGTCAGGTGCTGGCCGACCTCATGACCATCCGGGAGCGCCGGGGCGCACTGGTGGGTCAGAAGCTCTGCTTCGTCGGCGACGGCAGCAATATGGCCAACAGCCTCATCGTGGGCGGCCTGCTCTCCGGTATGAAGGTGGACTGCGTCTGCCCCCACGGCTACCGCCCGGCGGCAGATGTGCTGATGTTCGCCCATAAGTACGGCAGTGCGTTCCGCCTGCTGGAAGACCCCGCCGAAGGCGTCAAGGACGCCGATGTGGTGGTGACGGCCATCTGGAATACCGCTGCCCCCGGCACCTCCGAGAGCGAGAGCCGCCTGCGGGACTTTGCAGGCTTCCAGCTCACCAGCGGCCTCCTGAAAGCCGCAAAGCCGGACTGCATGGTGCTCCACTGCCTGCCCGCTCACCGCGGCGAGGAGATCTCTACCGCCGTCTTTGAGGCCCACGCCGACGAGATCTTCACCGAGGCTGAGAACCGTCTGCACGTCCAGAAAGCTGTGCTGGCGGTATTGCTGGCGGGAAAGTAAATATGCAATGAAAAGGGGCTGCTGCAAAATGGCTCCAAATAAAAAATGAGATAGACTTCCCCGAAAGGGGTTGCCTATCTCATTTTTTGTTGTAAGCTGAAACTGCAATAAACCAACGATGAACGCCTTTTGAATTGCAAAATGATTTTTCAGTTGCTATACTAGGCTTATCGAAAATTTTCGGGAGGACGTCGCAGTGACTGCACAGACAATGCAAATCAGGAACCGACCTTGCCGCATTTACGGCGAAGCTCATGCAGAATACCTACTGCTCCAAATGACAGGCGAACACGAGCTGCAAAGCATGGATGACGAAGTGGCTGCTATTGCACAGAGCACACATCAATTCTTGTTTGCCGCTATTCCGGTAGAGAACTGGAACGATGCACTTTCTCCCTGGGAAGCCCCTGCTGTGTGGGGAAAGCAAGGGTTCGGCGGCAAGGCTGCGGATACCCTGCGCTTTCTGACGGAGCAGGTCATTCCCACACTGAAGCAGCAGCATCCTCTCCCGGAAAATGTCAAAATCATTCTGGGCGGCTATTCGCTGGCAGGGCTGTTTGCGCTGTGGGCCTCCACCCAGACAAATCTGTTCTATGGTATCGCCGCCGCCTCCCCCTCGGTGTGGTTTCCGGGCTGGATGGAGTTTGAACAGCAGCACCCGATACAGGCACAGCACATTTATCTGAGCCTTGGCGACAAGGAAGAGCATACGAAAAACGCTGTCATGGCTGCGGTAGGTGATAACATCCGCACCCTGCACAGCCAGCTTACAGCGCGTGGCGCAGACTGCGCCCTTGAATGGAACAGCGGCGGGCATTTCAAAGACGCCGACCTGCGCACGGCGAAAGCATTTCGCTGGGCGATGGAGGAAAACCGATGAATATTTTGATCGATGCCGATGGTTGCCCTGTGGTGGATTTGACGTTGCAGATCGCAAAGCAATTTAGCGTTCCAGTCATCATCCTGTGCGACGCCTGCGCCAGCCTTCTTCTGGCAAACGGCGTTCCCATGAAGCAGATTCAGGAATGGCTGGGCTATGGCAATGCGTCAGCATGATGCCATGCGCCCCAAAGACAGGGTGGACGGGCGATGTTTCGGCAAAAAAAGAATGGACAGACGAATAAAATCCATCTGCCCATTCGATTTGGCGGAGCATCAGGGAGTCGAACCCTGGCACCGGTCTCCCGGCCTATCGCATTTCGAGTGCGACCTCTTACGACCACTTGAGTAATGCTCCATATTCACAATACAGCTTCATTATTATAGCAAAATCCCGCCTTTCCGTCAACTGGAAAAACAAAAAGCCCTTCCCCTTGTGCTTGACAGACAGAGCGGGGTGTGCTATATTTATTTCAAATTTGAAGTATATGCTCAAAGGAGAACCTATGGCACAGAATCGACAGGATATGGGCAGCGGGCCGGTCAAGCCCCTGCTTTTGCAGCTGATGATACCCGCCGTGGTGGCGCAGGTGGTCAATCTGCTCTATAACATCGTAGACCGCATTTACATCGGCCACATCGAGGGCATCGGTGCGGCGGCGCTGACGGGCGTGGGTCTGTTTGCGCCGATCCTTATGCTCCTGAACGCCTTCGCCATGCTCATCGGCGCGGGCGGTGCGCCCCGCACGGCCATCGCGCTGGGACAGGGCAATAAAGACGAGGCCGAAAAAATCATCGGCAACAGCTTTACCATGCTGCTGTTTTTCGCTGTGGTGCTGACGGCGGGCTTCTATGCCGGTGCGCCCGCCCTGCTGCGGCTCTTCGGTGCCAGTGACGCCACTCTCCCCTATGCGGTGGCCTATGGCCGCATCTACATCCTCGGCTCGGTGTTCGTGCTGCTGGTCATGGGCATGAATCCCTTCATCACGACCCAGGGCTTTGCGAAGATCAGTATGCTCACGACGGTCATCGGCGCAGTCATCAACATCATCCTCGACCCCATCCTGATTTTTGGTCTTGGCTGGGGCGTCCGGGGTGCGGCAGTGGCGACGGTGCTCAGTCAGGCCGTGGGTGCCTGCTGGATATTGAAGTTCCTCACCGGCCCCAAGACCATCCTCAAGCTGCGGAAAGAAAACCTCAAAGTGGAGCGGAACATCATCCTGCCGGTGCTGGGGCTGGGCATCTCCACCTTTGTGATGCTCTCCACCGAGAGCCTGCTCTCCATCAGCTTCAGCTCCAGTCTGGCCCGCTACGGCGGTGATGTGGCGGTGGGTGCCATGACGGTGATCACCAGCGCCTCCCAGCTCTGCACCCTGCCCATTCAGGGCATCTGTCAGGGCGGCCAGCCGGTCATGAGCTTCAACTTCGGCGCAGGCAAAAAGCCCCGCGTCAAGGAGGCGTTCCGCTTCCAGCTCACCCTCTGCTTCGGCTATACCACCCTGTTCTGGCTGCTCATGATGCTGGCCCCCGGCGTGGTGGCGGGCATCTTTACCTCGGATGCCGCCCTCATCGAATACACCACATGGGCCATGCGCATCTACATGGCGGGCATCCTCGCCATGGGCGTTCAGATCGCCTGCCAGCAGAGCTTTATGGCGCTGGGTCAGGCCAAAGTCAGCCTCCTGCTGGCCTGTCTGCGCAAGATCATCCTGCTGATCCCGCTGATTTTTATCCTGCCCTGCTTCACGGCAGATAAGTGCTTCGGCGTCTTTCTCGCCGAGCCGGTCAGTGATATTCTGGCAGCGACCATTACCGCCATCACCTTCTTCTCCCGTTTCGACAAGATACTGGACAGGGGTGCCGGGAAGGTATGATTTTATAGGAAATAAAAACAGCCCGCAGGCGGACGAATGCCCAGCCTGCGGGCTGTTTCTGCGTTTAACGATAGTCTATCTCGGAGAGGGTGATGCGGGGCATTTCGGTGTCGGTTTTTTCACACATCTGGTCGATCTGCTCCTGCAGGTAAGGTACCCGGGTGCTGACGTCTTGGAACCTCGGTCCGAGGATGACCTCATCCAGCTGGAGCGGGAAGGGTGTCTGGACGAAAAGCCACGGTTTGTCGCCGTCAGTGTGGAGGATATTGTCCTTCGTCTGGTAGATGACCCGCAGCTCCTGCTCGTAGCTGTAGCTGCTGTCTTTGAAGAGGTAGCGGACCTTGTCCAGAATGTCGTCAAAATAGTGGAGAAGCGACTGGGGGAGTCGGTCTGCGATCTGGGCCAGCTCGTCCAGATGGGCATTGATGCGGGTGCAGCCTTTCTGGACGATTTCCGGGGAGTCGGAAAACCCCTGATTGTCCGAGGGGTCTGCCCGGTAACGACCGTCCGTTTTCCGGAGATAGCAGACACGATACAGCGTGGGGTCGTCATATTTTGTGTTCAGCTTGGACAAGACCCAGTTGATCACAAGGCAGCAGCCACGGGCGTGGTCGCCGTACATCTCCCACATGGGAAGATAATCGATGCGGGGGCTGAAGCATTTGACGAAGACATAGGGAACGTTCAGCTGTTTGCGCCCCTTTTTCTCGGTGTCGTACCTGCCTGCCAGAGCTTTGCGGAGGGTCTGGCCTTCGTTGGGGTCGTTCATGTAGGAGAGATGCATCACCGTCAGCCTGCCCAGACGGTCTTTTTTCTCGCCGGTACACTTCTCGGGCAGCATATAGGAGAAAACTTCGGAGGAGGTGTAGTAGGCGATGAGGCGGGAGCTGTCCTCTGCGCTCAGCTCCGTGAGGAGAAGGTCGGACAGATGTGCCGCCTTGACCAGCTGCAGGTAGTCGTCATAGGAAAGCGTGTTGGGGTCGATGGTAAGCTGGTGAGCGGCGCTGGCCAGCGGTTGGAAGGGTGTGCCTTTCAGCAGGGCTACTTTCCGAATGACAAGATCTTTTTTCGCCCGGCTGTGGCCGGGGTCGTCGGCAAGCCGCGCAAGCTCAGTGATGAGAAGCTTCTGCGTCAGCACGATCGTCATCAGAGCGACGATGCGCTTTTGACCAAACGAACTTTCCATCAGATCGTGGGCGAGATGTGCATATTCAGCAACGAGGGAAAGAAGCTCGCTGCTGGCCTTTTCTTCGGACGGGAATACGCGAGACGGGAACACGAGGATCTTGTTGTAGAGTTGCATAAAGCGAGAACGGAGGTAGCTTGGGGAAATATAAAAGTTTCCCCGCGCAAGATCGGCCAGAGTTTCGTATTCCTGATCGAATTCGACGGAATAATTCTTGGCGAGCTTAGAGGACGCAGAACGATCGACATGCCATTTTAAGGTCGGCAGACTGTAAAATTTGAGCGCAGCAGAAATATTGTTGTCAAGAAAAAGAAAGCGATCGCCCATTTTGATGTAGAGCGCATCGAAATTGAAGATCTGGTCTTCGGAAGGGTATTCGCCCTCGTTGGCGGCCCGATTCCATTCGACGACTTCGTCGTACACCCGCTTGTCACAGCCGTAAAAAAGCATGGCCTCCATAAAAGCAAAGAGCGTTTCCTTGCTTCCGGAGCCGTATTTGACGCAGAAGCAGTAATGGGAAAAATCCTCACTAAGCTCCCACAACAGGGTCGCATGGTCACGGGAAAAGCGCTGGGACGATGTGATTGCTTCGAGTTCTTTTAGAACATACACGGTGTGGGCTAGGGCGTTCGTGTCATCGTCGTCATAAAATCCGAACTCGTCGTGCATATAGTCCTCGGAGCTTGGCGGGATGGTATCCATGAACGCTGGGTGAGGGTTCAGCTGCAGCGCTGCCTCATAGATCGATTTATCGTACTCGAATTCCAGCAGTGGATATTTCATCTTTTCGTCCGGCATGGAGCATCCGCCTTCTTACATCCTTTCAGTGAGCATTCCGCACATGACTTCCACGCACGGTGGGTCGAACGCATGTCCGGCACACTCGCGGAGGGCCGCAGCGATTTGGGCGTCCGTCTCGCCCCGGCGGCGGTGGCGGTCGGTGAAGTCGGCCACAGCGAGGATGCGGGACAGCACCGCTATCTCTCCGCTTTCCAGCAGCTCCACCACGGCCTTGACCGCAACAGGCCCATGACGATAAGGGCCGGGTTTGCGAACATGACCAGATGCTTTTCGTAATGATACGCTTCCTTGAGAAGGGACCAGATGCGGTAAAGCATGAAAACATCGCCTCCGAACGGGCCGCGCGGGCGGCTGGCTGCTGTATCTTTATAATATTACGACATTTTTATACAATATCATTATACAATGAAATCCGGACGATGAACAGATGGAATTTCAGAATGACTGTATGCATCAAAAATACATCAGCAAAGAATTTTGGATATAAGAGCTAAGAATCGAAAGGAAGGCTTGCAGAAGGCTTCAAAAACCAATCAAACGGGTCACTTTGTACAAACATTGCCTGAAAAATTTGTGCTTGAATCTAATTGCGGGATGAGAAAATATGCGCTATCATAATATCCAAAGGCGACCCGTATGCGGAAGGAATGGCGCTGTGAGCAAAGCACGGCGCTGCCATAATACGGATAAACGCAACGTGAATCGGAGGTAACAAGAAATGAAAAAGATCTCTCGTCGTGACTTCCTCGCAGCTTCTGTTGCTGTGGGTGCAGCTGGCGTCCTGACCGCCTGCGGCGGTTCTTCCAGCAGCACTGCCACCTCTACCGCAGCTTCCACTGCTGCCAGCACCGCTGCCGGCGGCAAGTCCACCGACTACCCCACCAAGGGTATTTCCGTCATCTGCCCCTGGTCTGCCGGCGGCGGCACGGACTCCTGCCTGCGCGCATTCTGCGAGGCTATGGGCAAGAATCTGGGCGTCACCCTGACCGTCGATAACCAGACTGGCGGCGGCGGCATCCTGGGCCATCAGGCGATCGCAGACGCCAACACCGACGGCTACACCATCGGTATGATCACCTTCGAGCTGGCTACCTACAAGAAGCTGGGCACCAGTGAACTGACCTGGGAGAATTACGCTCCCCTGTGCCGCGTCAACACCGACGCAGCTGCCATCACCGTCGGCGCAAAGTGGGCTGCTGACAACGGCATCACCGACCTGCCCGGTTTCATTGATTACTGCAAGGCTCACCCCGGTGAGGTGCAGATGGGCGGTTCTTCCAACGCTTCTGTCTGGCACATCGCTGGCGGCTACCTGATGAGCGCTACCGGCATCGACATCCAGATGATCACCTATCAGGAAGGCGCTGCTACCGCTGTCCAGAACGCAGCCGGCGGCTTCATTCAGGGCGTTACCGTCTCTCTGGCCGAAGCTCGCAGCTTCATCGAGTCCGGCGACCTGATCTGCCTGGGCGTCATGGACGAAGAGCGCAACCCCGTCTTCCCCGATGTTCCTACCTGTAAGGAGCAGGGCTACGACATCACCTACTACACCCAGCGCGGTATGGCCGCTCCTCTGGGCGTTGATGATGCCATCATGACCCGTCTGGAAGAGGCCTGCGCCGCTGCCATCGAGGACCCTGACTTCGTGACCTTCATGAACAACAACGGTCAGGCGATCTCCTATCTGGATGCACAGGGCTATGCTGACTACCTGAAGCAGGCTGCTGTCGATGTCGCAGCTGCTATGGACGCTGTCGGCCTCTGATTTGTCTCTCTGAGTATTTGCTGGGGCAGGCAGTTCATGCCTGCCCTTTTTTATGAGAAGATATAGAGAGGAGGAACCCCTTTTGAACAAAGACAAAATGAAAACGATGGCCTTCTCCAATCTGGTAGGCTCCATCATTTTCCTCGCCATCGGCATCTGGGCGTGGTTCCAGACCGATAATTTCCCTGAGGTGGCCAACACCTATGTGCAGGCTTCCACCTTCCCCCGCGTCATGATCGTGGGTATGCTCATCTTCTCGGTGGTCCTGCTCATCCAGTCCATCTTCAAGCTGATGGGTACCATGAAGCCCACCGACCCCGTTGCTGTCGAAGTCGGCACCCTGAATCCCCTCAAGGATAAGGGCGTGGCCGCTGCTTACCTCGTCATGCTCCTCTGTGTGCTGTTCGCTGCTCTGTTCAAGAGCTGCGGCTACATCCTGTGCGCTGTGGTGCTCTCGATGATCATCATGTTCCTCATCGGCAAGCGCAACTGGGTGCAGATGGTCCTTGTGAGCGTTCTGGTGCCGCTGCTGATGTGGCTGGTGTTCTACAAGGTGCTTACCGTCAATATTCCGCTGGGTCCGCTGAACTTCCTGCGCACCCTTGTGGACATGATATAAGGAGGGAGCACAGTTATGGATTTTAGTCTGCTTCTTTCCAGCTATGCGACTGTCTGGTCCAACCCCGAGGTCCTTCTGATGACCTTCATCGGCGCACTGGGCGGCGTTCTGCTGGGCGCTATCCCGGGCATGACCGCCACCATGGGCGTGGCGCTGCTCATCCCCTTCTCCTTCGGCATGGACCTCATCCCGTCCATCGGCCTGCTGCTGGGCATCTACTGCGGCGGTATGTACGGCGGTTCCATTTCCGCTATCCTCATCCACGCCCCCGGCACGCCCGCTGCAGCCGCCACCCTGCTGGACGGCTACCCCATGTGCAAGAAGGGTCAGGCCGGCAAGGCTCTGTCCGTCGCCATGTTCGCGTCCTTCTGCGGCGGCGTCATCGGCGCACTGGTCATGACCTTCCTGTCTCCGCTGGTCGCTGATATGGCCATGAACTTCGGCCCCGGCGAGATGTTCATGCTGGCCGTCTTCGGCCTGTCGGTCATCGTCGCAATTTCCGGCAAGTCTGTGGCCAAGGGCCTCATCAGCGCCTTCTTCGGTATGCTGCTCTGCACCGTCGGCCTCGACCCCACCAACGGCATCCCCCGCTTCATCACCACCAAGCAGACCGGCCTGCTGGATGGCTTCCAGTTCATCCCCACTCTGATCGGTCTGTTCGCTGTCTCTGAAGTCATCGCCGGCGTTGAGCGCATCATCCGCGGCGAAGAGCATGAGCAGAAGTCCAACGAGAAGATCACCAACGTCCTGCCCGATTGGAAGACCATCAAGAAGATCTGGCCCAACATCCTCTCCGGCGGCCTCATCGGCACCTTCATCGGTGCCATCCCCGGCGCAGGCGGTGACATCGCCGTCTTCGTTTCCTACGGCGCCAGCAAGTCCGCCAGCAAGCACCCCGAGCTGTACGGCACCGGCATCCCCAACGGCGTTGCTGCTACCGAGTCCGCCAACAACGGCTGCTCCGGCGGCGCGATGATCCCCCTGCTGTCTCTGGGCGTCCCCGGTGACTCCGTCACCGCCATCCTGCTGGGTGCCTTCATCATGAAGGGCATCACCCCCGGCCCCATGATGTACGTCACCGAGCTGCCCACCGTCTACCGCGTCTTTGCGGCTCTGATGCTGGCAAACCTCTGCATGCTGGTGGTCGGCTGCCTCGGCGTCCGCTTCTTTGCAAAGATCGTTTCCGTCGAGAAGAAGATGCTCTACCCCATCATCCTCGTCATCTCCCTGCTGGGTGCGTTCTCCATCAACAAGAATGCCTTTGACGTGGGCGTCTGTGTCGCCTTCGGCATCATCGGCTGGCTGATGAACAAGTACGAGTTCCCGCTTTCTCCCATCCTGCTGGCCCTCATTCTGGGACCCATGTGCGAGAAGAACTTCGTGCGTTACATGAACATCCAGCGCGGCAACTTCTTCGCCATCACCACTTCTCCCATCGCAATGGTCTTTGCAACGGTCGCTATCCTGGTCATCGTCTACTCTGTCTATAACCAGAGCAAGATCAACAAGCGTGCTGCTGCAAATGCTGCACAGGAGAAGGCATAAGCTCAACATCCTGACAAGCTCTGTCTGTTACATTCCCATGAAGCTGCGGCTGTCCCGTTCCGTCGGGGCGGCCGCACTTCGCTTTGGGCAGCAAAAACGGAGGTCTGTTTATGTGGTTTGTATTTGCACTGGGCTCGGCCCTGTTTGCGGCCCTTACCTCGATCCTGGCCAAGGTGGGCATCGAGGGGGTCAACTCCACTCTGGCCACCGCCATCCGCACCGTGGTGGTGCTGGCCATGAGCTGGGGCATGGTGTTCCTCACCCGGGCCCAGGGGGGCATGGGGGAGATCAGCCGCCGGAGTTGGCTCTTCCTCATCCTATCGGGGCTGGCCACCGGGGCGTCCTGGCTGTGCTACTACCGGGCCCTGCAGCTTGGCCGGGCCTCTCAGGTGGTGCCCATCGACAAGCTCAGCGTGGTGATCACCCTGGTGCTGGCCTTTGTGTTCCTCCACGAGCCCTTTACCGCCAAAAGTATGGTGGGCTGCGCCCTCATCGCCGCCGGCACCCTGTTTATGGTGCTGTAAGAGGGTAAGCTCCCTGCAAACAACAAGGCCCTCCCGGTTTTGCCCGGGAGGGCCTTTTGTGCTTGTCAGTGGGTGGTATCTTCTGCCGGAGCTTCGGGGTGGCGGCACTTGGCCAGCATATCCAGCTCCGGCATCAGCTCGGTGCTGATGACCGAGAGCATCTGCTCCATCTTGTCGCAGTCCTCCGCCGGGAAGCGCTTGCGCACACGCTCGATGACCGTGTGCAGGTAAGAATAGCTGATGCTGTAGTAATCGATGTATTTCTGGGTGGGGCGCAGGAAGTATTCGCGGCGGTCGGTGGTGGACTGAATTTTTTCCACATAGCCCTTTTTGACGAGGCTGCCGATTTTATAAGCCGCGTTGGGGGTGGAGATGCCCATCATGCGGGAAAACTCTGCAATGGTGGGCTCCCCCATCGCCATGATGCCCTCCATGCAGAAGGACTCCACCGTAGTCAGCGTGGCTTCGCGGGTGGCAAAGCGCTGAAATACATTCTGATAAAAATGCAGCTTGAATTTTGTATAGACGTCCTGAAAGACTTCTTCCAGCATGGGGTTTTCCTCCAGTGAGCAAATAGCTCAAAAAATTTACTCTTTTGATAAGTATACCATGATTTGCGCCGGAGGGGAAGACAAAAATCTACGATTCCGTTAAGATTTTGTGACCTCTTCCTTCCCAGTATGGCCCATCCGCGCCCTGACGATGCTGAGCACGACGAGTTCGATGGCGATGGCACAGGCCAGCAGCACGAAGGAGGTCAGGGTGTTGGCGGCATCGCCGAGGACAGCCTGTGCTGCACCGCAGAGCAGATAGCAGCCCGCCGAGATGGCAGCGGCGGTCATGGCGTAGGGCAGCTGGGTGGAGACATGGTTCACGTGGCTGCAATGCGCGCCGGCAGAGGCCATGATGGTGGTGTCGGAGATGGGCGAGCAGTGGTCGCCGCAGACCGCGCCGGACAGGCAGGCGGCGATGGAGACCACCAGCATCTCACCATCCGGGAACGCATGGCAGACGATGGGGACCAGAATCGAGAAGGTACCCCAGGACGTGCCGGTGGCAAAGGCGAGGAAGACCGCCACCACAAAGATGATGATGGGCAGCAGGTACTGCAGAGCCGCTGCAGAGCCGCTGAGCAGGCTTGCGACGTAGTATTTTGCGCCCAGCAGGCCGGTCATGCCGGAAAGCGTCCATGCCAGCGTCAGGATGAGCATGGGGCTGACCATGGCCTTGAAGCCCTCGGGGATGCAGGCGGCGAAGTCCTGAAAGGTCATGACGCCCCGCACCCGGTAAAACACGAAGGTGAACATCAGGGCAATGGCGCTGCCCAGCACGAGGCCCATGGAGGCGCTGCAGTTGGCAAAAGCGGTGACGAAGTCCACGCCCTCAAAGAAGCCGCCGGTGTACACCATGCCGAAGATGCAGGCCGCGATGAGCACCAGCACCGGCGCGATGAGGTCCACCACATGGCCGCGGGTGTCGCTGCCGTCGTCCGCGTCGTCGCCGTAGGGGCGGTCGTCGGTGGTGAAGAGGTCGCCCAGCAGGGCGTTATCCTCGTGCTTCTTCATAGGGCCGTAGTCGAGGCCGCTGAAGATGAGGAAGAGGCTCATCACCATGGTGAGGATGGCGTAGTAGTTATAAGGGATGGTGCGCAGGAACATGGTAAAGCCGTTGATGCCCGAGCCTTCCGGGACGGAGGACGTGACGGCGGCGGCCCAGCTGGACACCGGCGCGATGATGCAGACGGGTGCTGCGGTGGCGTCGATGAGGTAGGCCAGCTTTGCGCGGGAGACCTTCTGCCGGTCAGTGACCGGGCGCATGACGGAGCCGACGGTCAGGCAGTTGAAGTAGTCGTCCACAAAGATGAGGATGCCCAGCAGCAGGGTGGCGAACTGTGCGCCCGCCCGGGTGTGGATGTGGGTGGAGGCCCAGCGGCCAAAGGCGGCGCTACCGCCGGCCTTGTTCATCAGGGCCACCAGAATGCCCAGCATCACCAGAAAGACGAGGATGCCCACGTTGCTGGAATCGGACAGCTTGGACACCATGCCGCCGTCTTCGTTGAAGAAGAGGGTGGTCAGCGCCAGCTCAAGATTGCCGTTGGCGTAGAGCAGTGCGCCGGTGGCGATGCCCACCAGCAGCGAGGTGTAGACCTCTTTGGTGTTCAGGGCCAGCACGATGGCCACCACAGGGGGCAGCAGGGACAGCGCCGAGCTGTACACGGCGCAGGTGTAGGTGGAAGGGTCGTCGATTTTGCCGGGCGTTGCGGCGGTACACCACAGCAGCAGGGCAAATACCAACAGAGCACCCACCCATGAGAGATTGGTTTTTTTCATGATAAACTCCTCGGTTGATTTTTTTGCAGCCTGCCGGGCAGACTAACCCTTTAGAAGCCGTTTTCATAAGCATTGCACACCGCCCGAATGGCCTTTTTGCCCGCATACTGCGTTGCTTTCCCTTGCAATCCGCTCAGGATTGCTGCGGAAAATCGCCTTGTCTGCGAGCAAAAATTCTCGTCGTTCGATGTACCCTGCTTACAAAAACAGCTTCTAACGTGATGGAACACGGAAGGGGGTGTTGGCTGCGCCGGACTATAAAGCGATGTATTTAGAGCTGTTCCGTGCCAGCGAACAGGCGGCACGGCTTTTGCAGGAAGCTCAGGCCCGGGCCGAGCAGCAGCTGCTGGCTGCCGACCCGCCGCCCATCGAGCTTGCCGAGAAAAAAGAGTCTTAGCCCTTCTTGCTCTCGGCCTTGGCGGCAAACTTTGCGTCGTTGACCACAAAGCGCTCGTGGGCGCCGCCGCCTACGGGGCCTTTCTCGTCGTACAGGGAGACTTTGAACACCAGCTTGCGGCCTTCCACAGCGGTCAGCTCGCTCTCGCAGGTGACGGTCATGCCCACGGGGGTGGGGGCGGTGTGCTCCAGCTCCAGCTTGGTACCCACAGAGCCGCAGCCCTCATCCAGAGCGTCGGCGACGCTCATCCAGCAGGTCTTTTCGGCCAGCGCCACCAGTGCGGGGGTGGCGAAGACATTCAGCGTGCCGCTGCCCATGGTCTTGGCGGTGTTCTCGGGGGTCACGGCGACGCTCTGCTTGCCGCGGATTCCGGTTTCTAACATATAAAAATTCCCTCTTTCTTAATTTGTCGTGATGCCGCGGTTTGCGGCAGATAATTTCACGTTTGTAAGGATACCACAAAATCCATGCCATTGCACCTGTTTTCTGGATTTTCCTTCAAAACTCTTTCCGTCTGAGGCCAAACGCGGTATCATAAGCTGGACAAGGAGGGAAAGAAGATGAACGATTTCTGGAAATCCTACGACATCACCCACGCCGAATACGGAGCCGATTACCGATGCTACCCGCTGTATGGCACGGTCCACCTCATGGAGCTGGCCATTTCGCTTGCCTTTATCGTGGGGGCGGCCCTGTGGTATCGCCGCAGTTCTGCCCGCACCCGGCGGCGCATTTTAGTCGGAGTCACCGCTTTGCTCCTGCTGGACGAAGCTGCCCTTCTGCTGGGGATGGCCCTGACCGGCCAGTGGAATTGGAGCTATCTGCCTCTGCACCTGTGCAATATCAACGTCTTCGTCTGTCTGTACAACACGATCAAGGACAGAAACTGGTGCAAAGAGGAGCTGTATGCCCTCTGTATCCCGGGTGCAATGCTGGCCCTGCTCTGCCCCAGCTGGCTGGATGTCCCCTCTTGGTGGACGCTCATCAATCTGCACTCCGTCAGTATCCATGCCCTGCTGGTACTCTATCCAGTCCTGCTGGTGGCGGGCGGCTATCGTCCCAGTCCCCGGCGGGTGCCGCAGGTGCTGGCGTTCCTGTTCGGCTCTGCCCTGCCCATCTACTTTCTGAATCAGTCCCTTAACACCAACTTCTATTTCCTCAATAATCCCTACGGGAACATCATCACCAGCACCTTCACGGCCCTGCTGGGCGAAAAATATTATATCCTGGGCTTCCTGCCTGCCACCGCGCTGGCGCTGTTCCTCATGTATCTGCCGTGGGCGGCGGACTATAAAAAGAAGAAGCGGGCATGAATGCAGTGCTTTAGAAAAAGGCAGTTCGATCAGGACTGCCTTTTTCTTTTGCCCTGAATTGCATCCTTCCTGCAAAATAAATCTGCAAATTTCTTGCGTTTTGCGGTCTGTTTTATCAATTTTAAGAGAATGCTGTTTTTTTGCGCAAATCCCCTTGACAGGAGCCATACAGCGTGTTATCATGAACACATGAACAGATGTTCATATATTGAAGCGAAGGGATGACAACGATGGCTGAGAATGCTCTTGCCCCAGAACAGAAGCTGCCCACGGCCCCGCCGGTGCTGCCGGACGATGAGGTGCTCTACGAGCTGGCCGATTTGTTCCGGGTGTTCGGCGATTCCACCCGCATCAAGATCCTCTACGCCCTCCACGACGATGAGCTGTGCGTGCAGGACATTGCAAATGCCGTCCAGCTCAGCCAGTCGGCGGTGAGCCATCAGCTGCGGGTGCTCAAGGACTCAAAGCTCGTTCGCTTCCGCCGCGACGGCAAGACCATTTACTATGCACTGGACGATGACCATGTGCGCAGCATCCTCTCCATGGGCATGGACCACATCGAAGAGTGATGCCCCCAAAACGCTGCAAGCTCTGCCGCACCCTGCGGCGGAGCGGGGATATAGAAAGAAAGGCTGGTACTTATTATGAAAAAGAGCTACAAGATCGAAGTTGACTGCGCAAACTGCGCCCAGAAGATGGAGGATGCCGCCAACACGGTCGCCGGCGTCGCAAAGGCCACCGTCAGCTTCATGACCCAGAAGATGAACGTCGAGTTCGATGAGGGCGCGGATGTCAAGGCTACCATGCAGAACGTCCTCTCCGCCTGCAAGAAGGTCGAGGACGACTGCGAGATCTTCGGCATCTGAGTTTCGACTTACACTGCCGGGATGCGCGTGGAAAATGTGGAAAAATAAATCAGTTTTCAACAATTTCCACGGCGTTTTCAACATTCTGGATGCAAAAATAGAAAAATGAACGCGCATTTGCGGCTTTTTGCGGGAAAACCTCGTGGAAAAGCTGGGGGAAAGCGTGGAAAACAAGCCCCTTGTGGGGAAAACCTGTTGAATCTGAGAAAACTGCCCCAAAAGGAGGCTGGTACCCGTGACGAAAAAACAAAAGAAAATGCTGTACCGCATCATCGCCGCTCTGGCGCTGGTGCTGGTGCTCAAGCTGCTGCCGCCTCTGCCCACGTCGGTGGAGCTGCTGCTCTACTGCATCCCCTACCTCGTGGTGGGCTGGGATGTGCTCCGCAAGGCCCTTCTGGGCATCAAGAACCGTCAGCCCTTTGATGAATGCTTCCTGATGGCCGTCGCCACCGTGGGTGCCTTTGCGCTGGGCGATTACGTCGAGGGCTGTGCCGTTATCATCTTCTACCAGATCGGCGAGCTGTTCCAGGGCGTTGCCGTCGGCAAGAGCCGCCGGAGCATCTCGGCCCTGATGGACATCCGGCCCGACTACGCCAACATCGAGGGCGAGGACGGCAAGCTGGAGCAAGTGGACCCCGATGAGGTCGAGATCGGCACCATCATCGTGGTCCAGCCCGGCGAGCGTGTGCCGATCGACGGCGTCATCGTCGAGGGCGCTTCCACCCTCAACACCGCCGCCCTCACCGGCGAGAGCCTGCCCCGGGATGTCCGGTCCGGCGATGAGGTCATCAGCGGCTGTGTCAACATGAGCGGCCTGCTCAAGGTCAGGACCACCAAGGAGTTCGGCGAATCCACCGTCTCTAAAATTCTCGACCTCGTGGAAAATTCCAGCATGAAGAAGGCCCGCGCCGAGAACTTTATCACCCGCTTTGCCCGGGTGTATACCCCGGCGGTCTGCTACGGCGCGCTGGCGCTGGCCTTCATTCCCCCCATCGTTCTGCTGCTGATGGGCCAGCCCGCCCGCTTCGGCGACTGGGTCTACCGCGCCCTTACCTTCCTCGTCATCAGCTGCCCCTGCGCACTGGTCATCTCTATCCCGCTGAGCTTCTTCGGCGGCATCGGCGGCGCCTCCGCCTGCGGCATCCTCGTCAAGGGCTCGACCTATCTGGAAGAGCTGGCCGATACCCGCGTCGTCGTCTTCGATAAGACCGGCACCCTGACCCAGGGTACCTTCAAGGTCGTCAGGGTCTGCCCCGTGGAGGGCGGTACCGAAGACAGCCTCGTGGAAGCCGCTGCGCTGGCCGAGAGCTGGTCGAAGCACCCCATCTCCCTGAGCATCAAGGCTGCTTACGGCAAGGACATCGACGCTGCCCGCGTCACCGATGTGGAGGAGCTGGGCGGACACGGCGTCACCGCCAAGGTGGACGGCAAGCCGGTCGCTGCCGGTAATGCCCGCCTGATGGCAAAGCTGGGCCTCACCGTCCCCGATGTCCCCCAGACCGGCACCATCGTCCATGTGGCCATCGACGGCAAGTATGCGGGCTATCTGCTCATCTCCGACGTGGTGAAGCCCCACAGCGCACAGGCCATCAAGGGCCTCAAGCAGGCTGGCGTCCGCAAGACCGTCATGCTCACCGGCGACGCAGAGCCGGTGGCAAAGGCTGTCTCGGCAGAGCTGGGCATCGACGAGTACCACGCCGGCCTGCTGCCCGGCGATAAGGTGGACCAGATCGAGAAGCTCCTGGCCGCCAAGAACCCCAAAGAGATGCTGGCCTTCGTGGGCGATGGCATCAACGACGCCCCTGTCCTCTCCCGTGTGGATGTGGGCATCGCCATGGGTGCTCTGGGCTCTGACGCCGCCATTGAGGCCGCCGACGTCGTCCTGATGGATGACGACCCGGCCAAGATCGCCCTCGCCATGCGCATTGCCCGCCGCACTAAGAGCATCGTCTACCAGAACATCGTCTTTGCTCTGGCCATCAAGGCGGCCTGCCTGCTGCTGGGTGCTCTGGGTATCGCCAACATGTGGGCGGCCATCTTCGCCGATGTCGGTGTCATGGTCCTCGCTGTCCTGAACGCCACCCGCGCCCTCTACACAAAAGACCTCACCAAAAGATAAAAGATATAAGGCAAAGAGGGTTCTGTGCGGCCGCACAGAACCCTCTTTGCTTTATAAATAGTTCTTGCAAATGCAGATAAACCTGTTATACTACTGTATTGGAGGGTTGAAATAAATGCAGGAGCAAAACGAAACAAATTTGAACCGTGCGCCGGCGTGGCGCGCGTTCCGGGCCGCAGCGCCTCAGACGCTGCCGGTGTTTGCCGGATATTTGGTGCTGGGCCTCGGCTACGGCATCTATGTGCAGTCGCTGGGCCTGCCAGTCTGGCTGCCGCCCCTGATGGGTACGGTAGTGTACGGCGGCTCGCTGGAATTCGTGCTGGCGTCGCTGCTTCTTGGCAGCTTTGCGCCGGTGTCGGCCTTTCTGATGGCGCTGATGATCCAGGCGCGGCATCTTTTCTACGGCCTGACCATGCTGCAGCGCTACCGCGGCTACGGCCTGCGCAGCGCCTACATGATCTTTGCCATGAGCGACGAGACCTTTTCCATCACCTGCTCGGCAGAGCCGCCCGAGGGCGTGGATAAGGGCTGGTTCATGTTCTTCATCACCCTGCTGGACCAGATCTACTGGGTCGCCAGCGCGGCCATGGGCGCGGCCCTCGGCGCTGTCCTGCCCTTCAGCACCGAGGGCGTCGATTTCGTCATGACGGCCATGTTCGTGGTCATCTTCCTCAACCAGTGGGAGAAGGAAAAACAGCACGCCAGCGCCATCATCGGCATTGCCGCGCCGCTGGTCTGCCTGCGCATCTTCGGCTCAGGCAGCTTCCTCATCCCCTCGATGGTCTGCATCCTTGTGGCACTGCTGCTGTTCCGCCGCCCCATCGAGGCCAAAGAAAGCGAGGCGGCAAAATGAGCAAGATCCAGTTCATCCTGACCATCGCCGTCTGCGCGGCGGCGACCATGCTCACCCGCTTTCTGCCCTTTCTGGTGTTCGGCTCCCGGGGCGGCAAGGTGCCTGAGGTGGTGGAGTATCTGGGTCATGTGCTGCCCGCCGCCATCTTCGGAATGCTCATCGTCTACTGCCTCAAGGGCGTCAGCCTCACCGCGGGCAGCCACGGCATCCCGGAGGCCATCGCCATCGGCGTGACCGTTGCGCTCCATAAGTGGAAGCATCAGACGCTGGTTTCCATCGCCGTCGGCACGCTGTGCTATGTGCTGCTGGTGCAGATGGTGTTTTGAGAAATGTAAAACGTCCTGTATTGATTTTGCAGCAATACAGGACGTTTTTAATTTGCTATTTTTTCTGGAAGTGTATCGGAAGTGCTAAATAGAGACAACTGTTCATTTTCAAGCCGGAGCTGATTTTGAGTGCCGGTAATGACATAGTTTGTAAGAAGTGCCTCTATGACAGGATTGCGGTTCTTTTCCTTTGCACCTACATGATAAAAATGTTCCCGTGTGATGATTTGGCAGTCATTCCACACCTGCTCGATATATTCGTTTGAACGGTAATCATTATGATGCCATGTTGACAGCATAAAATTGGACTGTGATTTAACGAGTGCGCTGTGCAGAGCAACTTCAAGTTCTTCATCCCAACTGTCATAGTAATCGACATGACGGCCAATATACGGAGGGTCGCAGTATATGAAATCGGAATGGGTTGCTGAACTTATCGTATCCTCAAAGGATTGACATAAAAACTCCCATTCATGGGTTTTCAGAAGCTCTTCGATGTGGGCGACCTGGTTTACGATTTTTGTGATATAAGCCTTTGCAAACCGCTGAGGTTTGTGTCCATATGGAACATTGAAGTTGTAGTCCTTATTGAAGCGCATCATCCCGTTAAAGCAGGCACGGTTCAGAAAGAGAAAGTCCAGAGGTTCGTGATGCTGGTTGAATCGGTCACGAACCTCATAGTAATAATCGGCATCGCCATTCTCGAGTTTCTTCCCTTCCGCTTCGAGAAATGCACGGACTCTTCCACTGGTGATAGAGCCATCTTTTATTCTGTTATAAAAGTTGATGATGTGAGGGTTGACGTCTGCAAATACAGCACGTTCCGGCTCAACATTAAAGCCAACAACACCAGACCCCATAAATGGCTCATACCATATAGTTTCTTTGTCCAGAATCACATTTTCTCGAATCAGGGGGACAAGCTTTGTTTTAATGCCTTGAATTTTAAGAGGAGGAACGAATATTTTTTCGCTCATTTTGTGCTCCTTTTAGAGGCTCTGCAATTATTCAACTCGGAAGGCAGTCCTCTGTATTGCAGATATTCCGAAAAAGAGGAAAGCTTTTTTCGCTTGTTCGCAGAAAGAATTTCTATTTTGCCAAAGTTTGCCCAATAATCATCAAACAATTCTTCACCAGCTTTGGCAAACACACCATTACCATTTAAAATATCTTGAATATTATGGATACTGCCGATATTTGCCGTGTTTCCACTGCCACCCTTGTCACTTGCTATTTTCCACTTTTCTTCTGCGAAAAAGAGAAAATCGTGGATAACAGAAGGAATCTCATTCAGCTCATCAATGGAATATGTATGCGTCTCATTCTTTTTGTCCAGCACTGCACGGGTGTAAATGATTCCGAAACAGAAGTGCCCACTGTAATCATCATAGGGATATTGAATGTTTTTGGTACTTGTGCGATTGATAAAGTATTCGCCGTGAGAGCCTAGTGTAAATCCATTGCAGAAGTCAGGATGATTCTCTTCTCGGTAAGTTGTTTTCAAATCGACAGCAAATTTGATGGAGGGATCGGTTTTAGAGATAAAAGTCAAATCCGGGTAGTAATTTTGATAAGTTGCAAGCTCGATGTCATATCCAGTCTGTTCAGCAAAGGCTAGAAACTGAGGGAACAAGTGCAACTCCAATATTTTGGAGACGATTTTAGTGTCAGAAGAAATCGTATAGATATTTTTGAAAATATCGATAAAGCCCTTGACGGTCCATTCATCGTTTACTGCAATCTTATCGGACAGAGTATTTGCAAAGTCTTTTAGTTGTGCTAAAAATAAAGCTTTTTCACGTTCGTTTTTCATTGCACACTCCTCAATGGTAGAACGTATCAAAATTGACCTGCCGGTAGAACCGCTGCTGCAGCTGGTCAAAGCTGTCGCAGTCCTGCGCCAGCAGCCACATGATCTTCGTCACGACGGCCTCGATGGTCATGTCGTGGGCCTCAAGGAAGCGGAAGCGGTTCTTGACCCGCTTGCCCACCTCATAGATGCCCACATCGCTGCCCTCGTAAGTGACCTGGGTGGTGAGGATGAGCACTTTGTGGGTCTTGTCGTAGTCGCCGAGGCCCTCGGCGAAGGCGTCCATCAGCCGCTGGGGGATGCCGCCTACGCCAAAGCTCTCCACGATGACGCAGTCGTAGAGGCGGAAAATGTCGGGGATCAAATCGGGGCTGAGGCCGGGCGTCAGCTTGAGCAGGAAGACGCGGGGGCTGAGCGAGCGTCCAAACTCCACAGGGCCGATGGGCCAGGGCGAAGGCACATACCGCACCAGACGGTCGCCCTGTACCAGTGCCAGCGCCGGGAAATTCACCGAGGCAAAGGCGTCGTAGCTGATGGTCTTGTTCTTCTTGGCGCGGGTGCCTGCGATGACATGGCCGCCGAATACCACCATGACGCCCCGGCTGCCGGGGTCGAGGGCGCAGATGACGCTGTCGCGAAGGTTTTTCTTGGCGTCGGTGATCTCGTTGGAGATGGGCTGCTGTGCGCCGGTGAGGATGACGGGTTTGTCGGCGTTCTGGATGAGATAAGACAGAGCCGCCGCCGAGTAGGCCAGCGTGTCGGTGCCGTGGCAGATGATGAAGCCGTCGTAGAGGGCATAATTCTCCTGTACGGCCTTCGCCATCATCAGCCAGTGCTCCGGGCCGAGGTCGGTGCTGTCGATGCTGCACAGGGCCAGCGTGTCGGGGCAGCAGAGCTCGTTCAGCTCAGGCAGATGAGCCAGAAGCTCTTCGCTGGTGAGCACGGGCTTGAGGCCCTGCTGGGTGCGGACGCTGGCGATGGTGCCGCCGGTGGTGATAAAAAGCAGACGCTGCTTTGTGGACATAAAAAAGCCTCCATCAGGAAGATTGAATCGCATTCATAGAAAGTATAACACACTCGCCCGCCCTTGCAAAGTGGCGCTCGGGCGGAAAATGGAGGCTTTTGGGACTTGGTCACAGAAATTAGGGGGATTTGGTGTATAATAGAGGTATAGAGCGCTGTTGCGCAGAGCTAAGTTCTCTTTTGTGCACCAAAAGAGAACAATTAGCCTTAATGAAAGAGCACTCTGCCCCGCGCGGAGCGCAAAGCCATTTGACCAAAAGAAAAAACCCGCCCCGTGCACCGGCGCGCAAAGAAAGTAACGGATTTTACGATAATACAAGAAGTATAAGGAGGCCCACTATGTCCAACATCGTCATCATCGGCTCCGGCCCGGCGGGGGTGTCCGCCGCGCTGTACACTGCCCGTGCGGGGGTGGACACCACCGTCCTCACCCGGGGGCCAGGTGCGCTTGACCGCGCGGAGCTTATCCAGAACTACTACGGCTTCGCCGCCCCCATCTCGGGTGCGGAATTGGAGCGTCAGGGCATCGAGGGGGCCAAGGCTGTGGGTGTCAAATTTGTGACCACCGAGGCCGTGGGTCTGACCTATACCGATAAACTCACTGTAGAAACCCTCGATGGAGATTACCCAGCGGACGCTGTTATCCTCGCCACAGGTGCTTCGCGGGCGACGCCCCGCATCCCGGGGCTGGCGGGCCTCGAGGGCCACGGCGTCAGCTATTGCGCCACCTGCGATGCCTTTTTCTATCGCGGCAAAGATGTGGCCGTGGTAGGCAGCGGCGAATACGCCCTGCATGAGGTGCAGGCGCTTTTGCCGGTGGCGGCCAGCGTCACCCTCCTGCTGAATGGAGCGCCGCTGGCGGCAGAGTTTCCGCCGGAGGTGGCTGTCCGGCCTGAAAAAATCGACGCCATCCTCGGCGAGCAGAAAGTCACCGGCGTCCAGCTGTCCGGCGGCGATGTGGTGGAGCTGGCGGGTGTGTTTGTGGCTCTGGGCGTTGCGGGCAGTACGGCGCTGGCCCGGAAAATCGGTGCCGCTGTGGAGAACGACCGCATCGTGACAGATGAAAAAATGCAGACCACCGTCCCCGGCCTCTACGCCGCCGGAGACTGCACCGGCGGGCTTTTGCAGGTGGCGAAGGCCGTCTATGAGGGCGCTCTGGCAGGCACCGAAGCTGCCAAAGCGCTGCGGAAGGGGTGATTTAAGATGCCGGAGATCCTGCCTATCTCTAAATGCAGCGAGCACCGCCAGTGTCTCGCCTGTGCCTTCCCCTTCTGGGACAAGCTGACCGCCGAACAGCAGGAGATACTCTGCCGCACCACCCGTCTGGTGCGCTATCGCAAGGGCGAGCGGGTCCACAGCCCGGTGGAGAACTGCGTGGGCATCCTGCTGCTGCGCACCGGCCAGTTCCGGGCGTATCTTCTCTCCGACGATGGCCGGGACGTGACCCTCTACCGCCTCTTCGGCGGTGAGATCTGCATCCTCTCCGCCTCCTGCGTCATGGACTCGGTGAACTTTGACCTCTACATCGACGCCGAAGAGGACACCGAGGCCTACTGCATCAGCGCAGGCGTTTTCCGCAGCCTCATGCAGCAGAACGTGGAGGTGCGGTGCTTCGCCTACCAGATGACCGCTGAGCGCTTCTCCGACACCATGTGGACGATGCAGCAGATCCTCTTCATGAGCGCCGACCGGCGGCTGGCCATCTTCCTCGCGGACGAGCTTGCCAAGACCGGCGGCGACGATGTCCGCCTGACCCAGGACCAGATGGCAAAGTACATGGGTTCTGCCCGCGAGGTGGTGAGCCGCCTGCTGAAATACTTCGCCGGTGAGGGCATCGTGAAGCTCTATCGCGGCGGGGTAGAGGTATTGGACAAGGAAAGACTGAACCGGATCGCGAGAGGTGAAGCATGATACAGAAAAATGAATTTCCCATTTTGGAATACGATTTCGACTCGACAGAGATATTAAAGCCCAACCACGGGGCGGAGCAGCTGACTCTACCGGAGAAATGCGTCTTTGCTTTTCTGGGGGATTCTGGGGGACACCATCGACTCCTATGCCGCCGAGACGGGCGCGGCAGTTGCAGAGCATTTTGAGACGATCACAAAGACCTACCCGATTTATGTTGTAAAAAATGACGGCGAAGAATTCTGCCTCTGTCAAGCCCCACTGGGAGCGCCCGCTGCGGCGCAGTTTATGGATTGTCTCATTGCTTGCGGGTGCAGGAAAATTGTTACGGCAGGCTCGTGCGGCGTGTTGACCGAAATGGCAGAGAACGAATTTCTTATCCCGACCAAAGCGCTGCGGGATGAGGGCACATCCTATCACTATCTTCCTGCCGCCCGGTATGCAGAACCGGCCTCGGAAGCGGTGCAGGCCATAGAAAAGACCTTCCGTGCGCTGGGTCTTCCCTTCCGTGAGTGCATCACATGGACGACAGACGGCTTTTTCCGAGAAACAAGGGATATGGTGGCGTACTGGAAAGCCGAAGGCTGCGCAACGGTAGAAATGGAATGTGCTGCCCTTGCGGCCTGCGCCAAAAAGCGCGGAGCAGCTTTTGGACAAATTCTGTACACAGCGGATTCCCTTGCAAATGCAGAGCAGCATGATGACCGTGACTGGGGAAAGGATTCGCTGCGGAAAGCGTTGGAACTCTGCGTAGAAGTTCTGAGAATGTGGTGAACCATATAAAAATCGCAGAGAGTCGTTGAAACTGCTTGACATTTCATTTTATGTACGCTATTATGTACATAGGAGGCGATAACATGACCACGACGAACATCACTAATTTCCGCAAAAATGCGTTCAACTATGTGGAGCAGACCATCAAGTACAACGAGCCGCTGAACATCAGCACGAAGGACGGCGATGCCGTTCTGCTGAGCGCGGAAGATTACAGCGGCCTGATGGAGACGCTGTATCTGGTTTCAGTACCCGGCATGAGGGAAAAAATCATGGACGGCCTGAAACAGCCTCTGAACGAATGTCTGGATGAAGACGCAGTGGAGTGGTAAATGTATAAAATCGTCTACACCAAAACAGCAGCGAAGGATGTTCCAAAACTGAAAGCGGCACATCTGGCAGATAAGGCGAAGGCTCTGATAGATATTATCCGGGACGACCCTTTCCAGAAACCGCCGTCCTATGAAAAACTGGTCGGAGATTTGAACGGCGCATACAGCCGCCGCATCAATTTACAGCACAGACTGGTCTATCAGATCGATGAGGAAGAAAAGACCATCAAAATTCTGAGTCTTTGGACTCACTGCGAGCGATAAAAAATGCCATCGTGCCTAAGCGCGATGGCATTTTTGCTATCAAAGGGAATTACCCTCTGCACCCCTGCTCTTCCCAGTCGCCGAAGTCGGAGACGTCGGCGATTTTAGTCGGGTCGAACTTGCCGTTTTCGTCCTTGGGGGCGACGGCGGGGCCGGCCTCCACGGGGTTCGGGTTCGGAGCCTCGGGGTCACAGACCGGGCGCTCTTCGCTCAGGTCGGGCGGAGTCACAGGCTCTGCGGCCTCAGCGGGCGCTGCCTCCGTCTCAGGGGCGGCGGGCTCCTCAGAGGGAGCGGTCTCTTCTGCCGGTGCGGCGGCTTCGGCCTCTGCCTTGGCCTCACCCTCGGCGTATGCCTCGGCGGTCTTGGCGGCCTCTGCGTCGTCCTTTTCGGCTTCCTCGGGGAACTCGATGGATTCGATGATGGGTGCGGCCTTCTCGTTCAGGAGCTTGTCCATGATGACGATAGCGGCACCGGTGGCCGCCACAGCGGCGGCAGTACCCAGAATGCGGAAGATTGCTTTCATGCCATGACCTCCTTGGTTATGTTGTAGTTAGGAGAAGGTGACAACATCGTTCAGCGGCTTCTCGGCAGGCTCCACCGACAGTGCGGTGAGCACCGGGCCTTTGCCGCGGTAGATGTTATGGAACTTATAGCCGACCTTTGCGGTCACTTTGACCCATGCCCGCTGCTCGAGGGCCTTGTAGCCGTCGTAGCTGCAGGGGAAGCCCACGAACTGGATGTCCTGTACGCAGCAGGTCATGGCGAACCGGCCCGGCACGAAACTGTTCTTGCCGGCGCGGTTGGTCTGGCAGACCTGTGCGAGGAACTTGACGGTCTTGCCCGCGTACTTCTGGGGCTCGTCCTGACAGTCCATATACCAGATGCCGTAATCGTCGTCCGGGATGTCGATGACCGGGGCGTTGATGTCGAAGGGCAGCGGGTCGGGGATGTCGTCGTAAGCCACGCTGCCGTCCTTGAACTCGTAGGCGATGTCGCACTTGCGGGATGCCTGACGCACCAGCTTGTGCAGCTCCTGACGGGCGGCGTCGTTGTTGACAGCCTCGGCGCGGTTGAAGACGATGAGCTCACTGCGGGCGATCTTGTCCAGCATCAGCGCGCGCATGGAGTTGTCGCGGGCGTAGGTCAGCGCGGTGGTGCCGTCGGCGGTGGCGATGCACTGGTAGACGATCCAGTTCTCGGGCAGATTGTTTGCCAGATCCTGCAGCATCCACATACCGTTATACTCGATGACCACGCGGCCTGCGTCGGCCTCCTTAGCCAGCTTTGCAAGGTTCTGGGGGTTCAGCTCAGCCTTGTCCTCGAGGTTGTAGAGCGTCACGCCGGGGAAGGCGAACTTCTTCTCATTGTACTCTTCTTCGCCCTCCTCGCAGACCAGCAGAAGGGTCTTGTCGCCGGAGTCGAAGTTGGGGTCTTCAAAGGTCTCCTGAATGAACTTGGTCTTGCCGCTCTCGAGGAAGCCCACAAACAGGTAAACCGGGATCTCATTTGCCATAATCTTTTATCCTTTCAGGGTCGATCAGCAGCCGAACAGTGCGGCGATGGCCTTTTCATCCAGCTTGGAGCCGATGACCACCAGCTTGCCGCCGACGTCTGCACCGCGTGCGCGGACTTCCCACTCGCCGGGAACGTAGTCGAACTCCAGCCAGCCGTCTGCGCCGCCGTCCACGATGCCCTTGGAGCGGAGGATCATGCCGTAATTGCCGGTGTCCAGCTCGGTGAGGGCGTGCTCAATGTCAGCCTTGGAGAACTTCCTGGCCGTCTCGACGCCCCAGCTGGTGAAGACCTCATCGGCATCGTGGTCATGATGATGGTGATGATGGCCGCAGCAGCAATGCTCGTCGTGGTCATCGTCATCATGGTCGTGGTGGTGATGGTGCTCGTGCTCATCCTCATCATCGTCATCGTCATCATGATGATGGCCGCAGCAGCAATGCTCATCATGGTCATCATCGTGGTCATGGTGATGATGGTGTTCGTGCTCCTCTTCCTCGTCCTCGTGGGCGTGCTCCTCGTTGGCCTTGGCAGCCATAGCGATCAGCTCAGCCTTGAAGTCGTCCTTGGTGGACATGGCCTTCAGGATCTGCTCGCCGGTCAGGGAGTCCCAGGCGGTGGTGACGATGGTAGCGGTGGGGTTCTTCTCACGCAGCATGGCCACAGCGGCGGCGATCTTTTCCTCGGTGGCGTTCTGGGTGCGGCTCAGGATGATGCAGCTTGCGTGGCTGATCTGGTCGTCGTAGAACTCACCAAAGTTCTTCATATACATCTTGACCTTGTTGACGTCGGCCACGGTAACGAAGCTGCTCAGCTGAACATCCAGATGCTCGGCCACGCCCTCGACAGCGCGGGTCACATCGGACAGCTTGCCGACGCCGGAGGGCTCGATGACGATGCGGTCGGGGTGGTACTGCTCCACCACCTGCTGCAGAGCGGCGCGGAAATCGCCCACCAGAGAGCAGCAGATGCAGCCGGCGTTCAGCTCATTGATCTGGATGCCGGACTCCTTCAAAAAGCCGCCGTCGATGCCGATCTCGCCGAACTCGTTCTCGATGAGCACGACCTTCTGGCCTGCAAAGGACTCTTTGATGAGCTTCTTGATAAGGGTGGTCTTACCGGCGCCAAGGAAGCCGGAGAAAATATCGATTTTGGTCATAGTCTGAAATGCCTCTTTCTTTTATGCAGACGCCGCAACGGCGCTGCCCAGCAGGCCCGTCGGGCCTTACAAGCAGTCCGGGCCGCTGAGTGCTGACCCGTAAAATTCCTACACTCCTATTATAACAAGGCTGTCAATGGCAAACCGGCCTTTTTGATGAGAAATTTGTAACATTTTTTGCAATTTGCTTGCGTTTTCGGGCGGCAGGGGCAAAACAAAAGCTCCCCGCAAGCAGGCAGGGAGCAAAAAATGCGGTGTCAATCGGCAGTCTGCCCCATCTCTTCAATAATCCATTCGGCGATTTTCTCAGTCTTTTCGTCCGTCTCGCCGGTGAACCAGAAAATGCCGTCTTCCGTCTCCACCCGGAGGAACTTCCCGGCGGTGGGGTCGAGGCAGAGATGCACGGTGCCGTCGTGTACCATGACAAAAGAACCCTGCCAGTAGTGCTCCAAATCGAGGCCGTGTATCCGGCCGGCCTCCGGCAGGGAGGAATAAACCTGAACCTCGGTGATGTCGTCTATGGGAATCGTGTACTTCTGAGTCTTTCCATGGTAGGATTGCAGCTCTACCGTGGGCGACACTTGCAGTTCCAGCCTTGCGGGGGTGTGGTCGAGAACGCCCAGCACCGGCCCAACCAGCAGAATGCTGACGATTGCAATGACATTGACCGCCATAGCGATTTTACCCCGGAGGGTGGCGAGATTGACAGCGCTTCCTTTGCCGATACGTTTGGGAACGGAGATGCGCTTGTCGTCGGGGTCATAATAGAGCAGACCGTATTTCCATGCGGCGTCCTCGGGCGCGGCAGGCCAGCCGTGGGCATCCCGCAGTTTTTGCAGAGCGCGGTTCCCCCACAGACAGGGCAGATACGGCAGGGCCAGACTTCCGAAAAAGAAATAGACCCAGACCGTGACATAAAACAGCGAATTGGGCGCGAAAAACAGCCCGACACTCACAGCGGCACAGAGCAGGCAGATGGTGCGCAGCCGGCGCAGATACCGCTGTACGATGTCCTGCACTTCGGGCAGCTCGGCGGCATTCTGCGGCAGCGTGACGCCCAGTAGGGCGCCGTTCCGCTCGATGCGTTTCAGGCTCAGATAGTCGATGCCAACACAGACGATAAGGCAGACGAGCATGATGATGGAAAATACCATGAAAACGCCTCCATTCTATAAAGAGCTTCCGACCCTAGCATACACGGAAAAACGCGAAAAGTCAAAACATCGCCCATGAATTGCATTCTGCGTCCCGGAATGATACAATAAGGTACAGCAAACCATCGCCGCCGGACGTTTTTCCGGCAGAATAAAGAAAGAAGGCTTTTTGACATGAGCATGAATACTGTTCCTGAGCGTCTGGCCGCCCTGCGCGAGGCCATGAAGGCAAACGGTGTGGACGTCTACCTCATTCCGGTGGGAGACCCGCACGCCAGCGAGTATATGCCCGACCACTACACTGCCCTGACCTACTTCTCCGGCTTCCACGGCGAGAACTCCAACTTCGTCGTCACCATGACCGAGAGCGCTGTCTGGGCCGATGGCCGTTACTTCGTGCAGGCCGAGAAGGAGATCGCTGGCACGGAGATCCAGCTGATGCGGATGGGTGAGCCGGGCGTGCCGACCGCCGAGCAGTACTGCGGCAAAGTCCTGCCCGAGGGCGGCAAGCTGGGCCTCTGCGGCCTGACGGCTTCCTGCGGTCTGGTGCGCAGCCTGCAGAAAGAACTGGACGCTAAGAAAGGCACCATCAAGCTGCTGAACCTTGAGGACGAGCTGTGGACGGAGGGCCGTCCCGCCCTGCCCGCCACCCCGGCATGGCTCCTGCCGAAGGAATATGCAGGCTTCTCCCCTGCCGAGAAGCTGGGCCAGCTGCGTGCGAAGCTCTCTGAGCTGGGCTGCACCGCACAGCTGGTGGGCAAGCTGGACAATCTGGCATGGCTGCTCAATCTGCGTGCGATGGACATTCAATGCACCCCCTATGCCATGGCCTATTGCTATGTGACCCCCGATAAGGCGACCCTCTTCATCAACACCGCCCGCGTCAGCGCCGAGGCTGCCGCGGAGCTGAAGGAGAACGGCGTGGAGCTGGCCGAGTACGACGATGTGCTTACCGTCCTCGCCGCCCAGACCGAAGAGCAGACCGTTCTGGCCGACCCCGCTTCCGTCAACTACGCCGTTTACCAGACCCTGCAGGCCAACCCGGCTCTGACCGTCAAGGACGAGGCCGACCCCCTGCTGCCCATGAAGGGTGTCAAGAACGAAGTCGAGCTGGCTCACACCCGCGAAGCTCACATCCGGGACGGCGTGGCTATGGTCCGCTTCCAGATCGAGCTGGAGAACCGTCTGGCCGCCGGCGAAGAGCTGACTGAGCTGACCATCGACGAGATCCTCCACAAGTACCGCAGCGCACAGGACAAGTTCCTGACCGAGAGCTTCGGCACCATTGCAGCTTACGGCCCCAACGCCGCCATGATGCACTACCACGCCACTGAGGAAGACCACGCAAGGCTCGAGAAGAAGGGCTTCTTGCTGGTGGACAGCGGCGCGACCTATATGGACGGCACCACCGACATCACCCGCACCTACCCGCTGGGTGAGCTGACGGAGGACGAGCGCCTGTTCTATACATGGACGCTCCAGTGCCACATCGACATCGCCCGGGCTGTCTGGCTGGACTACTGCGACGGCCATATGCTGGACACCATCGCCCGTGAGCCGCTGTGGCGTCACCTCATCAACTACCGCTGCGGCACCGGCCACAGCGTCAGCCATGTGGGCAACGTCCACGAAGGCCCCCACGCTCTGAACGGCCGCAACACCACCGTTTTCAAGCCGGGCATGATCGTCACCGACGAGCCGGGCGTCTATGAGGGCGGCGTCGTCGGCATCCGCATCGAGAATGAGCTGGAGTGCTACCACAAAGCATCCAACCAGTACGGCGAGTTCCTGGCATTCCGCCCCATCACGTTCGTGCCCATCGCCACCTCCCCCATCGTCCCGGGCGTTCTGAGCCGCGACGAGCTGGATTGGCTGAACGCCTACCACCGCGAGGTCTTCGAGAAGCTGGCTCCCCGCCTGACCGAGGACGAGCGCGACTGGCTGGCTAAGAAGTGTGCCGCCATCGGAGCGTAAATAAAAAAGCGGGAGGCCCCGCAGGGGCCTCCCGCTTTTCTTTAGGATGAGATCTCTGCCCGGTGCTCTTTCCAGTAGGCTTTCGCCTCGTCGATGACCTTCTTGAAGGGGCCGGAGGGGTAAGTGCTCTCGGCGATGTCGATGAGGAATTTGTAGAGCTGGGGCCGCACCTGCTCATACATCCCAAGCCGGGTGTAGAGGTCCTTGTAGTAGTGGAACACCTGGATCTTGTTCTGCACCAGAGTGGCAGGCTTTATCTGGGTGTGGCAGATGCTCTGAGGGTTCTGGACGTAGTAGTAGCCGGGCTGCGGGATGGACGCAAAGACTTCAGCGTACTGGATATACTGCATGTTGAACACGAGGTCTTCGGCCCAGCGCATCTCACTGGTAAAGCGGATGTCATGCCGGGTGAGGATGTCGCGGCGGTAGAGCTTGTTCCAGAGCACGCTGTAAAAGTAAGAGGCGGGCTTGTCCATCAGGCGGCGGGCGAAGGTGTCCTTGTCGTAGACGCCCTCGGGCAGGAAACCGTATTCCCGGTTCTCCGGCGGGCGTGCAACGTGCATGACGCCGAGGTCGTCCTGGATCTTTTCCAGCACCTGTTCCGGCTTCGACGCCCCGGCGGGGATGACCATGGTGTAGGGCGAGATGACGAGGTCGGCACCGGTCTTCTCTGCCGCCTCCACCAGCTGGGCCGTGTAGTCCGGGGCGATGTAGTCATCGCTGTCCACGAACTGGACGTACTTGCCGCCGGCAAGCTTCAGGCCGAGGTTCCGGGTGTCGGACACGCCGGAGTTTGCCTTGTCCACCAGCAGGATGCGGCTGTCCTTTTTGCGGAACTCCTCGCAGACGGGCAGGCTCTTATCTTTGGAGCCGTCGTTGATGACGATGAACTCGAGGTTCTTGTACTCCTGCCCGCAGATGCTTTCGAGGCAGCGGCTCAGGTGGCTCTGGGCATTGTACACAGGGACGATGATGCTGACGAGAGGCATTTCCATAGCAGTTTCTCCTTTTGTTATTTATAGCAATGATACTCCCGCCGGGCCGAAAAAGCAAGCGCCGGCGGCAGGCCCGAAAGGGGGCTTCGGAATGATATTTCATATCGCGGTGTGCAGCCCGGACAGCGTCCTCCGCAGCCGGGTGGAGCGGCAGTGTCTCGACTATTATGCCCGGCGGGACGACGCCTGCATCATCGAGCAGCTGGACAGCCCGGAGGCCCTGCTGGCCCGGGACGACGCCGGGGAGCGGTACGAGCTGTACCTCATCGAGCTGCCGTCCACGGCAGCCGCCGCGTCGCTGCGGGCAGCGGCTGCACTCCGCAGCCGGGGGCGGCGCAGCCCGCTGGCTTTTCTGGCCCACACGCCCGCCCACGCCTACAGTGCCTACCGGGTGGACGCCATGCAGTATTTATTGCTGCCTGTCCCGCCGGAACAACTGGACGCTCTGCTGGCCCGGGCCGCCGAGCCGGAGTACGGCCCGGCCATCCCGGTGGCCACGGCGTCGGGTCTGCGGGTGCTGCCCTTCGCGGACATCGAATACCTCGAGTGTACCCACCATGTGGTGCATTTCCATCTCGCCAGCGGCGAGGATGTGCCGTCCCTGTCTGTCCGGGTACCGTTCGCGCAGGTGGCCCAGCCGCTTTTGGCGGATGAGCGCTTCGTCCAGCTCCACCGCTCCTATGTGGTCAATCTGGCGGCGGTGTCCCAGCTGGCGGCGGGTGAGTTCTGGATGCAGAGCGGCGCACGGGTCCCTGTCCCCCGCGGGCGGGAGCCTGCGGCCCGCACGGCGCTGAAAGATTATCTGGAAAAGCAGTTCCGATAAAGCAATGGGGAGGCCCGGAAGAGCCTCCCCATTGCTTTATAATTTTGTCCAGTCCAGCTGCGTCCAATCCGTTATGTACTGGTCGGCAAGGCGCTGCAATTCGGGCTGATCGGCAGCGCTGGTCTCATCCTCGATGTCGATGAGGTAAAAGCCGCACTGCCTGGCCGTACGGGTGGCGTAGACAGCGTCCTCGCAGACAACGGCGTCGGCGGGTTCGCTGCCGCCCAGCCGCTCGAGGACTTCGTGGAACACCTCGGGGTGAGCCTTGCTCTTCGCGCCCTGTGCGGTGTAGAAGAACTCGAAATAGTCTGCGACGCCCAGCCGGGTGAGCACTTCTTCGCACTGCTCTGCCCAGGTGTTGGAGCAGATGCACATCCGCACGCCCTCGGCTTTCAGCCGGGCCAGCATCTCCCGGACGCCGGGCTTCAGCTCAACTTTTTTGTACAGGTCCCGGATGACCTGCCGCATGGCAGGCTCGTAGTCCCGGAGGGTCAGGGGCAGATCGTAGGTGCGGATGAGATACTCCGCGCCCTCCACCATCCCCATGCTCAGCAGAACATCGTGGATGCCGGGTCTTGCGGTGCGGCCATAGCGGCGCAGCAGCTCCAGCGGTGCGCCCTGCCACACCACGGTCATGCTGTCGGTGAGGGTGCCGTCCATGTCGAAAATCCATTGCTTGCGGTGCATCTGTCGTCCTCCTGAATCGTTCTGGCAAGGTGAATTTATTATAGCACATTTTTTGTTACAAAAACAGAGAGAAATCTCCCGGGAAATATGCTATAATCTAGGCAAAACCGGAACACATCAAAGGAGGCAGAAAACATGGCGCAGAACAACACCCCCGTAAAGGCGCTGGTGCTGGCGGGCGGGGGCGCCCGCGGCAGCTATCAGGTGGGCGTCTGGCGGGCGCTGATCGAGCTGGGCTGGCGGCCCCAGATCATTACGGGTACCAGCGTCGGCAGCCTGAACGGCGCCATGTTCGCCCTCGACCTCTACGAGACGGCCCGGGACATGTGGCTGACCATCCGCAGCCAGGATGTGATGGAGCTGCCCGCCGAGGATGCGCCGCTTTCCGAGCTGCACGCATTCCTCAAAGACGCTGTGACTCAGGGCGGCATGGACGTCACTCCGCTGGAAGAGATCGTCGAGCGGGTGCTGGACGAAGATAAACTCCGCAAAAGCCCCATCCGGCTGGGCCTCGTGACCGTGGAGCAGAAGACCCTCAAGGCCCGGGAGCTTCCGCTGGAAGACATCCCCGAGGGGAAGGTGAAAGACTACCTGCTGGCCTCTGCAGCCTGCTTCCCCGCCCTGCGGGCCCACACCATCGACGGGGTGTCTTATCTCGACGGCGGCTACCGGGACAATATGCCCACCGCGCTGGCCCAGAAGATGGGCGCAGAAGAGCTGGTCTGTGTGGACCTGGAGGGGGTGGGCATCACCCGCCCCAACCGCACCGGCCTGCCCACCACCCTCATCCGAAGCTACTGGGAGCTGGGCGACATCCTCCACTTCGAGCCCGCCACTGCCCGGCGGAACATTGAGCTGGGCTACCACGATACATTGCGGGCCTTCGGGCGGCTGCGGGGCTGCGCCTACGCTGTGGACAGCGGGGCTGAAAGCAGCGCGGATGCTGCTGCATTCCATGCGGCCTTCGAGGCCGTCCAGAAGGACGTGCGGGAAAAGCACCCCTCCACCCTGACGGCAGACGCTGCTCTCCTGCTGGCAAAACTCTCGGATGCAGAGCTTGCCCCGCTGGAAGCCGTGGCTGAGGATGTGGGCGTAGACCCCGCCCCCTACTACACCACCCGTACTTTGGGAGAAGCTTTCCTTGCAAAATGCGACTTCGAGCGCATCAGGAGCTTCGAGCCGCTGTTCGAGGGTGAAGCAGGCCCGGCGCAGGCCGCGCGGGCCGCTCTGCTGCCCAACACCTTTTTGCAGGCACTGGTCTGCCGGGCGCTGACCGGCAGAATGCCGCCGGAGGAGATGGAAACATGAAGGTATATAAGGGCTTTACCGCATCGCCCGGCCTCGTGCTGGGTCAGGTCAGCCGGCTGGACCGCCCGCCGCTGGTGTTCGGCGAGGGGCCTTTCCACCCCGAACAGGAAAAGCAGGCGCTGGAAGAGGCCATCAAGGTGGCTCAGCAGGAGCTGGACGAGATGGCCGGCCGCGCCGCGCCCTCGGAGCAGGCCATCTTCCTGTTCCAGAGCATGATGCTGGAAGACGAGGGCTTCATGAATGAGGTGGCTTTCCAGATAAAAGCCGGCGTCGGTGCCGCCGAGGCGATGGACCGTGTGGGCCGCCGCTACGCCGCCCAGCTGGCCGCCATGAAGGACAACGCCTACATGCAGCTGCGGAGCGTGGACATCCTCGACGTGACCCAGCGCATCACCAACATCCTCTGCCACCGGCTCCGCAGCTGGCAGGCCCTCGACCACCCGGTCATCCTTGCGTCTGACCTGCTCATGCCCACCGATCTGTTCAGCGTCCCGGCGGGCCGCATCCTCGGCCTCATCACCGCCGAGGGCAGCGGCCAGAGCCATGCGGCCATCATCGCCCGCTCGCTGAACATCCCGGGCATCACCCAGGTGGGCGAAGATTTCCTGAAAGACTGCGACGGCCGCGAGGTCATCCTGAACGCCACCGAGGGTGAGTGCATCCTTGACCCGGATGCCGCCGCCCGGCAGAGCGCCATCACCTGCATCTGCGAGATGCAGCGCCAGAACGAGGAGCTGAACGCCCAGCTTGAGCTGCCCAACCGCACCCGGGACGGCGAAGAATTCGAGCTTCTGGCCAACTGCTTCGGCCCCGAGGACGTGGGGACCGCGATGGAGTCCGGCGCGTCCGGCGTGGGCCTGCTGCGCAGCAGCTACATGATGATGCCCGGCCACGCCATGGACGAGCAGGAGCAGTATCTGTTCTACACCTCCTGCCTCGCCGCCGCCAGGGGCAGGATGGTGACGGTGCGCACCTTCGACTTCGGTGCCGACCGCACCATGGCCGACGCCTATCAGGGCGTCCAGTCCTCCAAGCTGGGCCTGCGGGGCATCCGCAGCAGCCTGCGCAATCTGCCCCAGATGGCAGTTCAGATCTGCGCCCTCATGCGTGCCGCCACAAAAGGCCCGCTGCGGGTCATGTTCCCCATGGTGACAGACGTCGAGGACTGGGATTCCGCCATGCAAGTGGTGGACCACTGCCGCCGCAAGCTCACCGAGCGGGGCGTGGAGTTCGAGCCGGATGTCCCCTTCGGCGTCATGCTCAGCGTACCCGCCGCCTGCATGACGGCAGAGGACTTCACGGCTCACGGCTGCCGCTTCTTCGTCATCGGCACCAACGATCTGACCCAGTACACCCACGCGGTGAGCCGGGAACTGGCCATTGCCGAGCACTACTACCGTCCCGCAAGCCCGGCCATGAAAAAGCTCATCGCCATGGTGGTGGACGCCGCCAGGAAAGCGGACATCCCCGTCACCATCTGCGGCCTCGCCGTCGGCAATGCCGTCAACGCGACCCAGTATCTCCGCCTCGGCCTGCGCAGCTTCTCCATGAGCCCGCAGAACCTGTTGACCATCAAAAAGGCCCTGCGGGATGCAGATGCGAAATAAACCGTGCCATTGACAGTTTGAAGTTGATGTAGTACAATGTACTATGAAAAGGAGATGATGGTATGGCATTCTCGATTCGGTTATCGGAAGAAGAACGGCAGCTGGCCGACAGCTATGCAAAGCTCCATTCCATGTCAATGGGCGAAGCATTCAAGCGGGCGCTGTTCGACAAAATCGAAGAGGATTATGACATTACCGCCGCAGAGGAAGCCTACGGCGAGTATCAGCGCAGCGGAAAGAAGAGCCGCCCGGTGGGTGAGTTCTGGAAGGAACTCGACTTATGAAATACCGGGTGGAAACGACGCCGCGATTTGAAAAGGAATTTCGAAAATTAGACCGCTATACCCAGCGGATGCTGAAAGCGTGGATAGACAAAAACCTCGTGGACTGCGCTGACCCACGCGCCCACGGCAAGGGCCTGACGGCCAACCGGAGCGGACAGTGGAGGTATCGCATTGGAGATTACCGTCTGCTCTGCCTTATTGAGGATGAAGAGCTGGTGATCCTGGCTCTGACAGTGGGCCATCGGCGTGAAGTGTATCAGAACTGAATACAGCAAAACGGCGTCCCACCTCGGCGGGACGCCGTTTCTGATGTCAGAGCTTATTCGAGGTTCCCCGTCAGGGTCATGACGGCAGAGACGACGGCCAGCGGGGCCGTCTCACAGCGGAGGATGCGGGGGCCGAGGCCGACGGTCTTTGCGCCGGCTTTTGCGGCCATCTCAGCTTCCTCGGCGGCGAAGCCGCCCTCTGCGCCGGTGATGATGGCGATCTTCAGCTTTTCGCCATCGGCGGGCGTGGCCTCAGCCAGCAGCTGGCGCAGGGGTGCGCCGCCGCACTCGTAGCAGAAGAGCACGAGGTCATACTGGTCGAGGCTGCGGCAGACGGCCCCGAAGTTGGGCAGCGGAAGGGCCACATCCGGCAGGATGCCCCGGCCGCACTGCTTGGCGGCTTCAAAGGCGATGCGGTTGTAGCGCTCGTTTTTCTGCTCTTCCTTCTTGGGCGCGGCCACGCAGTAGCGGCTGAAAAACGGGATGAAGTGGTCACAGCCCAGCTCGACGCCGTGGCGGATGACCTGCTCCAGCTTGTCCTGCTTGGGGTAGCCCACCAGCAGGGTGACGTCTACGGTGGGTTCTGCGGCGCTGGGGCAGCCCGGCTCCACGCTGAACTCCACCGTCTCGTCGCCGAAACCGGTGATGGTGGCAGTATACTCGACGGCGCTGCCGTCGCAGAGGATGACGGTGTCCCCCAGTTTGCCCCGCATCACGCGGGAGAGATGGTGGGCGTCGGCCCCCCGCAGCACGGCGGTGCCGTCGGAAATTTCAGTGGTAAAATAACGGTGCGGCATGGTTCCTCCTTGAGCGTCCTTGCCCTCTCAGTCACCTTCGGTGACAGATTCCCCTTTTTGTCGCTTGCGCGACATCTTCCCCCGGCCGGGGGAAGTCTTTCCTCAAAGGGAGAGCCAAAGACGCAACGGTCAGCTTTAAGCCTGTTAAAAAATTTATGCCTTTTTGCAGACGATGCACTCCCAGCCGCGCTTCTCCTTCACTTCCAGCACAGCGAGGCCGGCGGCTTCCAACGCGGCGATGACCTCATCCTTCCGGCTGTCGATGATGCCGCTGGCGATGAAGACGGCGTCGTCGGCCATCAGGCCGGGGACGGCGGGGGCCAGCGACATGATGGCGTTGGCCACGATGTTGGCCGTGATGATGTCGTACTTGCCGCTGGCCTTGTCGGACAGATCGCCCACGAGGACGGTCAGCTTGTCGGCCACGCCGTTGAGGGCGGCGTTCTCGCCGGCGGTGCGGACGGCCACGGGGTCGATGTCCACGCCCTCAGCCACGGCTGCGCCCAGCTTGAGGGCTGCGATGGCGAGGATGCCGCTGCCGGTGCCGATGTCCAGCACCCGCTCGCCGCCCTTGACCCGCTCGTCCAGCACTTCGAGGCAGAGGTTGGTGGTCTCATGGCCGCCGGTGCCGAAAGCAAGGCCCGGGTCGAGGATGAGCTTGACGCGGTCGGTGTCGTAGTCCTGCCAGGACGGCACGATGGCGAGGCGCTGGCCCACGTCCATCGGGTGGTAATACTTGCGCCAGCCGTTCTGCCAGTCCTCCTGCTCCACGCCCTCGGTCTCAGAGGTGTAGGGGATGCCTGCGGCCTCCATCCGGGCCGCGATGAGGGCCAGCGTCTCCACCGGCGAAGCGCCCGGCTCGAGGTACATGTGGATGATGACGGTGTCCCGGGGCTTGTCCAGCAGCTCCTGCTCGATGAGGTCCACGTGGGCGATCTGCTCCACCTGTTCCTCGATGTCGCTGTAGTCTTCGATATAAATGCCGCCCTCCGCGATCATGGTGGCCACGGCCTCGGCGGCCTCGGCGTCGGCTTTGGATACGGTCAGGCGAATATCAGTCCATTCCATAAGGATGCTCCTTCCGTGTATTGGGGATATACTGTCTTTATAGTACCCGATTCCGGCCCGGGATGCAAGCTCTCGGGCCGAAAGATACCCGAAAAGGCTTTCTTTTTTCCCGGCAGTATGTTAATATGGTGTTGTACCCGGACAGGGTCCGGGCGGCTTCCTGTCGGAAGCGCCCGCCGCATCGTTCCCCAAAGGAGGAATTATCGTATGTTTTTGGGAATGGATATTTATAGCTGGATCGCCGCTATCGTCATCGCGCTCATCGTCACATTCCTTCCGATCACGCTGCCGTTCAAGATCGTTCTCGCCATGGTGGCCATGGCCTGCTTCTATTTTGGACGCAAGTATTATCACAACCATAAGAACGGCGGGGCCGAGACGCCCAGCATGAGCTCTGCCGAGAGCGAGGCACTGGCCTCCGGCATCCTGAAAGCTCTCGGCGGCAAGGATAATATCGCCAAGGTGGACTACTGCGCCACCCGCCTCCGCTTTGAGGTACACAGCTACGCCTCCGTGGACGAGGCCGCTGCCAAGGCCGCAGGCGCAGAGGGCGTCATCCGCCCGGCCAAGAACGCCTGCCAGGTGGTCATCAAGGGCGATGTGCAGGCTGTGTACGATGCCCTGCGCAAGCAGCTGTAACGAAGAAGCTGTTTTCTTACGCAAACAGCTTCTCGGACACCGCCGGGAACGGGCCGCTGCGCCCGGCCCGGCGGTATTTTTATCGGAAAGGAATTTTGATATGAAGCCCCAGAACTTTACGTGGAAGAAACTCACCGCCGACGAGCTGACGCGGGTGTATCTGGACGAGATGCGCCGCGACTTCCCGCCCAGCGAGCTGAAACCCCTGAGCATGATACTGAACAGCGAAGCCGCCGGCATGGCCCACACTTGGGGCGTGTTCGAGGGGGAGACGCTGGTGTCCTATCTGCTGATGGTGCGGCCTATGGGCTGTGAAGTGAGCCAGCTGGACTATTTCTCCGTCCTGCCCGCCTACCGCAGCACCGGCATTGGCGCACGTCTGCTGGCCGCTCTGCCCGCCCACGAGGAGGGCGCAAAGGCCATCCTCATCGAGGCCGAGTGTCCCGAGAAGGCTGACGACGAGGCCATGGCCGTCCGGCGTCTGGGCTTTTATGCCCGCTGCGGGGCCGTTGACACCGGCTGGACGGAGCATCTTTTCGACGCATGGTTCCGGGTACTGGTCCTGCCTGCCGAGGGGGAGACACTGGATGCGGAGACGGCCAACAAAGAGCTGGCCGACTGCTACAGCCGGGTGATGGGCGCGGACAAGTGGCGGAAATACGTCCAGCTCTACCGCCCGGACGGCACGGAAGAAAAATTCTGATTCGATCATAGGCTCTGAAAGGCTGCTTTAGGTTCTGTGAAGCAGCCTTTTTTGCACCCTTCAGCGGGCGGGATGCACAAACGAACGTGCGGATTTTTGACGATTTGACCGGGAATGTAAAATCGAGTGTCCTGTTTTCCACACCGACTTTACCAGAGGATGACAGCAGCGCAAAAACACCGCACAAAGCTTTACCTGCATTTTGCGCCGCCATGGTCGCAGCCGGATGGGCGGTGCGCTACAATAAAGGCGTCCCAAGAGAGACGCAACAAGGAAAAGGAAAACAGCCCGGCCAGAACAAAAGGGCCGGCCCAGTTGAAGGAGATATTATGATGAAAAAGATCACTCGTCGTTCGTTCCTGTCCATCTGCGGCGCCGCTGCCGCTGCTGCTGCCCTGACCGCCTGCGGCGGTGCAGCTTCTTCCACGGCTGCCTCTTCTGCCGCCGCATCCAGCACCGCAGCTTCCGCTTCTTCTACGGCTGCGCTGTCCGGCAATGTCGCCACCGGCGGTTCCACCTCTATGAAGAACGTCATCGCCGCCCTGACCGAGGGCTTCGCTGAGCTCGAGCCGGATGTCACCATCAGCTATGACCCCACCGGTTCCGGCGCAGGCATCACTGGCGCTGCCGATAAGACTCTGGACATCGGCCTTTCTTCCCGCGCCCTGAAGGCTGACGAGACCGGCGTCACCGGCACCATCGTAGCTCTGGACGGCATCGCCATCATCGTCAACAAGGACAGCAAGGTCGAGGACCTGACCGTTGACCAGCTCAAGCAGATGTTCACCGGCGAGATCACCAACTGGTCCGAGGTCGGCGGCGACGACGGCGAGATCGTTCTGGTGGGCCGCGAGGCTGGCTCCGGCACCCGCGATGGCTTCGAGAGCATCGTGGACGTCAAGGATTCCTGCAAGTATGCGCAGGAGCTGACGGCTACCGGCGCTGTCATCAGCGCTGTGGAGGCCAACCCGCTGGCCATCGGCTACGCTTCCCTGTCCGCTGTGGGCGACACCGTCAAGGCTGTGACCGTCGGCGGCGTGGAGTGCAGCGAGGAGACCGTCAAGGACGGCAGCTATGAGGTGCAGCGCCCCTTCGTGTTCGTCACCAACGACTCCGTCACCCTCTCCGCTCAGGCTCAGGCGTTCTTCGACTTTGCTGCCAGCACCGACGCTGCCGACCTCATCCGCACCGCAGGCGCTGTGCCGGTGAACGAGTAACTTTGTGAGGGGATCCCTCAGGTGTTTTTATGAAAAAATTCGAGCTTCCCCGCACCCCGGCCCAATGGCTGGAAGCTGTCATGAACGCCATCTTCTTCCTCTGCGGCATCCTCGCCGTGGGCTGCGTGGCTGTCATTACCATCTATATGTTCCTGTCGGGCCTGCCCGCCATCGGAAAGATCGGCCCGCTGAACTTCCTCTTCGGCACCGAGTGGGCCTCCACGGCGTCTGAGCCGAAGTACGGCATCCTGCCCTTCCTGCTTTCGAGTATTTACGGCACCCTGGGCGCGTCCCTCATCGGCGTGCCGGTGGGCCTGCTGACAGCAGTGTTCCTCTCGAAAGCGGCAGCTCCCGGCGTGCGCAATATGATCGTCACGGCGGTGGAGCTGCTGAGCGGCATCCCCAGCGTGGTGTTCGGTCTGCTGGGCATGCAGGTTCTGGTGCCTGCGGTGGCGAAAGTCTTCGGAAAGGCGTCGGGCGCCTGCCTGCTGTCGGCCATCGTGGTGCTGTCCATCATGATACTGCCCAGCATCGTGTCGGTGTCGGTGACGGCTCTCAACGCCGTGCCGCCCGAGTATGAGCAGGGCAGTCTGGCACTGGGTGCGACCGATACGGAAACCTGGTTCAGGATCAGCATCCCGGCGGCCAGGAGCGGCATTGCAGCCGGTATCGTTCTGGGCATCGGCCGCGCCATCGGCGAGGCAATGGCCGTCATGATGGTGGCCGGCAACAGCCCCAATATGCCGGACAGCCTCTTCCGCAGCGTCACCTTCCTGACCACGGCCATCGCCAAGGAGATGAGCTACGCCAGCGGCCTGCAGAAGCAGGCGCTGTTCAGCATCGCGCTGGTGCTGTTCGTCTTCATCATGGTCATCAATGTGCTGCTCAACGCTGTGCTGAAGGGAGGAAACAAGGATGAAAAGTGACTTCTCCCCCTCCCGCCGCGCATGGAACGTCATCATGACCGCGCTGGTCTGGGCGGCGGCAGTGCTGGTCATCGCCCTCACGGTGGGCGTCATCGGGCTGGTGCTGGTGCGGGGCATCCCCCACATCAGCTGGGAATTCCTTTCCACCACCGCCAGCGTCCTGAAAGGCACCGACGGCATCCTGCCCGCTATCCTCAACACGTTCTATGTCATCCTGCTCACCCTGCTCATCGTCCTTCCGCTGGGCGTGGGCGCGGCAGTTTACCTCACGGAGTACGCCTCCAACCGGAAGCTCATTGAGGTCATCGAGTTCACGAATGAGACGCTGGCGGGCATCCCCAGCATCATCTACGGCCTCGTGGGGATGCTGGTCTTCGCCCAGACCATGGGCTTCAAGACCTGCCTGCTCTCCGGCAGCCTGACGCTGGTGGTCATGAACCTGCCCACCATCATCCGTACCACGCAGGAGTCCCTCAAAACGGTGCCGCAGGGCTACCGGGAGGGCGCTCTGGGCCTCGGCGCGGGCAAGTGGCACATCATCCGCACCATCGTGCTGCCCTGCAGCATCGACGGCATCGTCACCGGCTGCATCCTGGCCGTGGGCCGTATCGTGGGTGAGAGCGCGGCCCTGCTCTTCACCGCCGGTGCGGCGGAAGTCATTGCAGGCAGCATCGCCAAGGCTTACACATCCAACGGCGCGACCCTCTCCGTCCTGCTCTATCTGCGGGCCTTCGAGGACGGCGACTTCGCCTCCGCCTGGGGCATCGGCGCAGTGCTGCTGGTCCTGGTGCTTCTCATCGACCTCGCAGCCCGTCTGGCAAAAACAAAGCTCAAACAGAAACAGTAAGGGGTATTTTATGGATAACAATATGCCGGTCATTTCGGCAAAAAATCTGAACCTCTGGTACGGCGACTTCAAGGCCCTCAAGGGCATCTCGCTGGACGTGGGCGAACGGGAGATCACTGCCCTCATCGGCCCCTCGGGCTGCGGCAAATCCACCTTTCTCAAGACCCTGAACCGGATGAACGACCTTGTGCCGAACGTCCGCATCGAGGGCGACGTCCGGCTCCGGGGTGAGGATATTTTCTCAAAGGAGATGCAGCTGACCGACCTGCGCCGCCGCGTGGGCATGGTCTTCCAGAAGGCGAACCCCTTCCCCATGAGCATCTACGACAATATTACTTACGGCCCCAAGCTCCACGGCGTCCGCAATAAGGCGGAGCTGGATGAGCTGGTGGAAAGCTCCCTGCGGGGCGCTGCCCTCTGGGACGAGGTGAAAGACCGCCTGAAAAAGAGCGCGCTGGGCCTCTCCGGCGGTCAGCAGCAGCGCCTGTGCATCGCCCGGGCTCTGGCTGTCAAGCCCGAAGTCCTGCTGATGGACGAGCCCACCAGCGCCCTCGACCCCGGCTCCACCATGAAGGTGGAAGAGCTGATGAGCGAGCTGAAAAAGAACTACACCGTCGTCATCGTCACCCACAACATGCAGCAGGCGGCCCGTATCAGCGACCGCACGGCCTTCTTCCTGCTGGGTGAGCTGGTGGAGTGCGGCCCCACGAGCGAAATTTTCAGCACCCCGAAGGATAAGCGCACCGAGGACTACATCTCGGGGCGCTTCGGTTAAAAAGGAGGGTTTGCGATATGAGCACACGCACACAGTACGAAGCCGACCTCGCGGCCCTGAAGGGATCGCTGGCCAAGATGGGCCGGCTCTCTGCCGACGCGGTGGAAGATGCGCTGGAAGCCCTCTGCACGGCAGACGCCGAGGAAGCAAAGGGCATCATCAAGGGCGACACCGAGGTCAACCGGATGGAGCGGGACATCGAGCACCGCTGCATGACCCTGCTGCTGCGTCAGCAGCCGGTGGCGAGTGATCTGCGCTTTATCTCTGCTGCCATGAAAGTGGTGACAGACGTGGAGCGCATCGGTGACCATGCCGCCGACATCGCGGAGATCGTCCCCCATCTGGCCGGCGTCCGCAAGGCGGGCGACCCCGCCGTGAGCAGGAGCATTGAGATGGGCCGTAAAGCCCACAAGATGCTGCAGGACGCCATGAGCGCCTTTGCGGCAGAAGATGAGGCGGCGGCAAAAGCCGTCATCGACGCCGACGACGCCGTGGACTACGACTTCAACACCATCAAGCGGATGCTGGCGGCGGAGATCGCCGCCGACCCCGGCAAAGTGGACGCCGCGCTGGATGTGCTAATGGTCATCAAGTACCTCGAGCGCATCGGCGACCACGCCGTGAACATCGCCGAGTGGGTGGAGTTCCTGCGCACGGGCCGGTATCACCACGAGAAGATGTTCTGAGTTCTGTTTTCCTCTTTTTCTTTTCCTGAAAAGCTGCTGCCCGAGGCGGGCGGCAGCTTTTGCTTTGTCGAAACCCCGTCTGAAAAATTTTGGAGTTTTTTCTTGTCTTATGCAATTTCCGGCCCGGCCGCGCCGTATTATAAGCAGAAGCCTCCCAACAGAGGGACGCTTATGAGACCTGAGCGCGGCCCGGCTCCGACATCCCCCATGTCCCCGGCTGCGCCGCAACGGAGGATACCTATGAGCATCAAGAAATTCCCGCTGGAAGCCTACGGCGCGGCCGTCAGCCGCGAAGAGCTGGTGCAGGCGGCTTTGGATGAGATCACCAAGAATTACCGTGAGGCCAGCCTCTCCAATGTGGCCCGCAGCTACGGCGTCTCTCTGGCCTATGTCAGCGAGTGCGTCCGGGCGCAGACAGGCCGTACTTATAAGGAATTGCTCCAGAAGCACCGGATGGAGACTGCCGCCCGCCTGCTGCGCCGCAGCGACTGGAACATCCAGCAGATCATCACCTACGTCGGCTACGAGAACACCAGCTATTTCTACCGCCTGTTCCACGAGCGGTACGGCCAGAGCCCCCGTGAGTACCGTCAGAGCCGCGCGGCCCGAACCCGCACACCGGCCTGACCTTTGAGCACACTGCGAAAAAAGACGTCCCGTGTCTGCGGGACGTCTTTTGATGTCTTAAGATGGAAAAACGATGCAGAGTGTGTTACAATAAAAGCCAGACCTGAAAAAATGCGGGAGTGCGCTGCGGCGCACGGAAAGAGAAGGTGGAAACGGAATGTTTCGTGGAGCACGGCGCTCTGATCTGGAGCAAATTTTAGAGATCTATGCCCATGCCCGGAAAGCAATGGCGGATTCGGGCAACCCGACCCAGTGGGGCGACAGCTATCCGCCGCAGGAGATGCTGGAAGAAGACATCGACTCCAACCGGCTGTTCATCTATACGGTGAACGGCCGTCTCGAGGCGGTGTTTGCCTTCATCCTCGGGCCGGACCCCACCTACGCGAAAATCGAAGACGGCCAGTGGCTCAACGATGAGGTGCCTTACGGCACCATCCACCGGCTGGCCTCGACGGGTGACCGCAGAGGCGTGGCGTCTGAGGTCATCGCATGGTGCCTCGAGCACTGCGAGAGCCTGCGGGCCGACACCCACGCCGACAACAAGATCATGCAGCATCTTCTCGAGAAGAACGGTTTTGCCCGCTGCGGCATCATCCATGTGGAAGACGGCACGCCCCGCGTCGCCTACCAGAAGCTGTCGGCCACCGTACACATGCAGGAAGAATAAGGAGGGACTGGCATGAAGATCACACAGGTAAAGCTGGGCCGCATCTCGACCCCGCTCCGCGTCCCCTTCAAGACAGCGCTGCGCACCGTGAGCAGCGTGGAGGACGTCATCGTTGAGCTGCACACCGACACCGGCGCGGTGGGCTACGGTGAGGCACCTCCCACCGGCGTCATCACCGGCGACACCACCGGTGCCATCATCGGCGCCATCCGCGACCACATCGCCCCGGCCATCCTGGGCCGCGACCTCGACGAGTTCGAGGATCTGACCGCCGCTGTGCAGAAGGCCCTCGTCCACAACACCAGCGCCAAGGCTGCCGTGGATATGGCCCTGTGGGACCTGTTGGGCCAGAAGTACAGCGCCCCGGTCTACCGGATGCTGGGCGGCGCGCGCAGCAATATCGTGACGGACATCACCATCAGCGTCAACCCGCCCGAGGAGATGGCCCGGGACGCCCGCACCGCCATCCAGCGCGGTTATGACTGCCTGAAGGTCAAGGTGGGCATCGACCCGGAGCTGGACGTGGCCCGTCTGGCCGCCGTCCGCGAGGCCGTGGGCAAGGACGTCAAGCTCCGCATCGACGCCAATCAGGCGTGGAATGCAAAGCAGGCGGTCCGCATCCTCGACCAGATGCAGGAGAAGGGCCTGAACATCGAGTTCGTCGAGCAGCCTGTCCCGGCAGCTGACCTCGAGGGGATGCAGTACGTCACCCGCCACGCCAGTGTACCGGTGCTGGCCGATGAGAGCGTGTTCAGCCCGGCGGATGCCCTGCGCATCATGCAGACCGGCGCAGCCGACTTCGTGAACATCAAGCTGATGAAGTGCGGCGGCATCACCAACGCCCTCCGCATCGCCTCGGCGGCAGAGGTCTACGGCGTGGAGTGCATGATCGGCTGTATGCTGGAAGCCAAGATCTCGGTCAACGCAGCCGTGGAGCTGGCCTGCGCCAAGAAGATCATCACCAAAGTGGACCTGGACGGCCCGGTGCTCTGCAGCGAGGACCACATCCTCGGCGGCGCGGTCTTCGACGAGAAGAATATCACCGTCTCGGATGCACCCGGCATGGGCATCCAGGGTTTCGTCCCCGGCAAAGTGACCTATCTGGACGACTGAAAAATCAGAAAAAATAAATAAGAATGACTACCCCCGGCAGACAAACTCTGCCGGGGGATTTTTCTGCCCTAAGCGGTGAAATATTTTAGTTATGTATTTCTGTGACGCACACATAAGGCGGCGCGGAGGAAGGCCGAAAACGAAAAAATCTGCCGAAGCAGCCCGAAAAATTCACTGAAAACCTTTGACTTTTCTTCCGTGTGTGCTATAATAACAACTGTCTTTGAGTAAGAGACAGGAAAAGTGTGCGCCGAGGACGCACAAATACAGAGGAGTGTTCTATATGATGAATGGTGCAAAAGCCATTGCGAAGAAGTACAATGAGGTCAGCCTCATCCTTCGCATCGTCGTCGGTCTGGTCATCGGCGCGGTGCTGGCGCTTGCGGTGCCGGGTGCAGGCTGGGTCGGCGAGCTGGGCAGCCTGTTCGTCGGCGCACTGAAGGGCATTGCTCCGGTGCTGGTGTTCGTCATCGTGGCGAGCGCACTGGCACAGGGCAGCTCCAAGCTGGACCGCCGCTTCGGTACGGTCATCTGGCTGTACATGCTCACCACCTTCCTTGCGGCTGCGATCGCTTCGATCACCAGCTTCATGTTCCCTGTGTCGGTCGTTCTGGCAGACGCTGCTCAGTCGGACGTGGTGCCGCAGGGTCTGGGCGAGGTGCTGAGCACCCTGCTCACCAACTTCGTCGCCAACCCTGTCAGCTCTCTGATGAGCGGAAACTACATCGGCATCCTGTTCTGGGCCTGCATGTTCGGCCTTGCCATGAAGAACATCGGCTCTGACACCACCAAGAAGTTCCTTGCCGATACCGCCGACGCTGTGTCTCAGGTGGTGCGCTGGATCATCAATCTGGCTCCCTTCGGCATCATGGGTCTGGTGTACACCAACGTGGCCGGTAACGGTCTGGCCATCTTTACCCAGTACGGCAAGCTGCTGGCCCTGCTGGTGGGTACCATGCTCTTCATGGCGTTCATCGTTTCGCCCTTTATCATGTTCCTCTATCTGCGCTGCAACCCGTATCCGCTGGTGTTCCGCTGCCTGAAGGAGTCCGGCCTGACCGCTTTCTTCACCCGCAGCTCTGCGGCCAACATCCCCGTCAACATGGCCCTGTGCGAGAAGCTGGGCCTCGATAAGGATATGTATTCCGTCTCCATCCCTTTGGGCGCTACCATCAATATGGATGGTGCGGCTATCACCATCACCATCATGACGCTGGCTGCGGCCAACACGCTGGGCATCCCCGTGACCCTGCCTGCCGCCGTCGTCCTGAGCGCCATGTCCGCTCTGGGTGCCTGCGGCGCTTCCGGCGTGGCCGGCGGCTCTCTGCTGCTCATCCCCATGGCCTGCTCCCTGTTTGGCATCTCCAACGATGTGGCCATGCAGATGGTCGGTGTCGGCTTCATCATCGGCGTGATCCAGGACTCTGTGGAGACTGCGCTGAACTCCGCCGGCGATGTGGAGTTCGCCGCGACCGCCGAGTATCATCAGTGGCTCAAGCAGGGCAAGCCCCTGCCGGACTTCCTCCGCAAGTAATATGCAAAACAAAATGGCTGGGGCCGCGAGGCCTCAGCCATTTTTCATGTGCGGAATTTGAAGTTCTTGAGGATATTGTTCAGGCTGCGTTCGATGTGCTTTGCCATTTCCTTCTGGGCGGCCTTGGCATCCTGCTTCTGGATGGCCTTGAGGATGTCAATATGCTCCTGAGTGGATTTGATATAATGGTCCAGCTTCGGGGAGGCAATGCCCACGCTGGGGCCGTTCCAGAGACTGGACAGGAATTTGTAGAGCCGCTCGTTGTCTGCCGCTGTCCAGATGGCGGAGTGGACGGCAAGGTTCAACTCTTCGTATTCCTCCGTTGAAACGCTGTCCATATGGCTTTGCAGAGCTTCCAGCTTTTTGATGTAGTCGGCGGCGTCCGGCATCCCCCGCTGGGCGGCGCGCTTTGCAGCCTCTGATTCCAGCAGGATGCGCATTTCGTAATGGTCGGTGATGTATTTTTCGTCGATGGTCTTGACGATGGCGCCCCGGTTCATCCGCAGCTCGATGAGGCCCTCGGCCTCCAGAGTCTGGAATGCTTCCCGCACCGGCGTGCGGCTGACGCCCAGCCGCTCGGCAGTCTCGGTCAGGCTCAGTTCATCGCCGCTCTTGTACTCGCCGGAAAAGAGCGCTTTTCGCAGGATGGCGGTGATCTGTACCCGAACAGGCATGGCTTTTTTTAAGCTGTCCATAGTGTGGTGTGCCTCCATAGGATCTGAAATCCCGGCTTTTCCGGACGGAAAGACCGGGATATTATTATTTTTCTATTTAAGAATATCATTTCCGAAATATCGTGTCAAACATTTTAGAAATGGAATATCGTATACGATATTCGTCGTTCTCCACAAAAAAGATGTCTGAAATTTAGAGATAGCGGAGAAAGCAGCCCTTCCCTCTTGAAAACAGCGTTGAAACGTGGTACTGTAGAGCCACCGAAAAGAAATTGTATACGATATTCAAAATTCAAAAAAGAGAACGGGAGGATTCCACCATGCATGCCATCGAAAAAATCTTGGCCAAGAACAGCGGCAGAGCCGAGGTCCACACCGGCGAGATCGTGACCGCCAAGGTCGATTTTGCCGAGATCAACGACCTCTATCTCCAGACGGTCTATTCCTTCTACGAGATGGGCGGCGAGAAGGTCTGGAACCGGGAGCGGGCGGCTTTCGTCTTTGACCACTACGCCCCCTGCCCTGACATCAAGAGCGCAGCAAACCACAAGGAGATGCGCGAGTTCGCCAAGAAGAACGACCTGCGCTTCCACTTTGACACCAACTGCGGCGTCTGCCATCAGGTCATGCCGGAAGCCGGCGTCATCTACCCGGGCATGATCGTGGTCGCCACCGACAGCCACACCACCACCCACGGTGCTTTCGGTGCGATGGGTACCGGCTGCGGCGCCACCGATATGGCTACCATCCTGATGACCGGCGAGCTGTGGTTCCGTGTGCCGGAGATCATCGAAGTCCGTCTGGACGGCGAGGCGCAGAAGGGCGTCTACCCCAAGGACGTCATCCTCGAAGTTCTGGGCCGCATCCGTGCTGACGGTGCTGTGTATAAAGCCATCGACTTCACCGGCAGCTACGTCGAGAAGCTGAACGTCGCAGGCCGCATGACCATCTGCAATATGGCGGTCGAGATGGGCGCCAAGACCGCCTATATGCAGCCCAACGCCGACGTGCTGAACTACGTGGATAAGCGTGCTGTCCGCCCCTACGAGGTGCAGTTCACCGACCCCGATTTCCAGTACGAAGAGAGCTATGTGTTCGATGTCTCCAAGATCGAGCCGAACCTTGCCTGCCCCAGCAGCGTCGAGAATGTCCATCCCCTGTCCGAGGTGGTGGCAAACGGCCCCATCAAGCTGAATCAGGGCTACATCGGCAGCTGCACCGGCGGCCGCGTGGAAGACATCGCCATCGCTGCCAAGATCCTGAAAGGCAGACACATCCCCGAGTATACCCGTCTGATCGTCGTTCCCGCTTCCAACGAGGTCATGCAGGAGTGCATGAAGGCCGGCTACATTCAGGATCTGATGAATGCCGGTGCTACCATCACCACCCCCGGCTGCGGTGCCTGCCTCGGCGCACATGAGGGCATCCTCGCTCCGGGTGAGGTCTGCATCACCAGCACCAACCGCAACTTCCCGGGCCGCATGGGCTCCACCGAGGCTCTGATGTACCTCGCCAGCCCGGCCACCGTTGCCGCCAGCATGGTGAACGGCTGCATCACCGACCCCAGAGAGTTTCTGTGAGATTTGAAAAAGGAGGAACATTCTTATGAACAGTGAGATCACTGGAAAGATCATCGTTGTGGGCGACAACATCGACACCGACCAGATCTACCCCGGCTGCTATCTGGCCCTGACCGACCCGAAGGAGATCGGCAGCCACTGCCTGAGCGGCGTGGACGAGAACATCGCCGCCAACTTCCCGCAGGGCGGCATCGTGGTGGCAGGCCGCAACTTCGGCTGCGGCTCGTCCCGTGAGCACGCCCCCATCGCCCTGCTGAACATGGGCGCAAAGGCGGTCATTGCAGATTCCTTCGCCCGCATCTTCTTCCGCAATGCGGTCAATCTGGGCCTTGTTCCGGTCATCTGCAAGGGCATCAGCAAAAAGGTAAAAGAAGGTCAGACCCTGACCCTCGACTTTGTCAAGGGCGTCGTCACCGTGCAGGAGACCGGCGAGAGCTACCCTTGCGAGGCACTGGGCGAACAGGCTATGAAGATCCTTGCCGCAGGCGGCATCAAGCCTCTGATGCGCGCCCGCTTCGCAAAAGAAAAAGCGGAACAAAAAGTAGAGTAATGTGACGCGTGGAAAAATCTGGAGAAAAGAGTTAGAAGAGTTATAAGAAGTGTAAATTGAAGAGAAAGATACGGGGGCAGTTCGTGAGGAACGGCTCCCGGGAGGAAAAATTATGCCAATGGAACTTGTTTTTGTGATCGGAATGGCGGTCCTTCTGATCCTGTGTATCAAAGTCAAGGCAAATGCATTCATCTCTCTGCTGGCGACGGCGCTGGTCATGGGTATGCTCAGCGGCATGAGCGGCGCGGACACCGTCAGCGCCATCACCAGCGGCTTTTCCGGCACGGTCAAAAGCATCGGCATCGTCATTATTTTTGGCATCATGCTGGGCAACTATCTGGACGCGGCCAAAGGCACGAACCGGATGGCCTATGATGCGGTGAAACTGGTCGGCCAGAAGCGTGCAGGCCTGGCAATGGCCATCACCGGCTATATCGTTTCCATCCCCGTCTTTTCGGACGCGGCGTTCGTCATCCTGACCCCGCTGGTCAAGGCTATCCACAAGAAAACGAAGATCCCCCTTGCCATTCTGGCCGTCAGCCTCTCTGCCGGTCTGCTGTCCACCCACGTCTTCGTGCCTCCCACGCCCGGCCCTCTGGCCGCAGCGGGCCTTCTGGGCATCGACATTGGCCGTGCCATCCTCTACGGCGCATTCGGCGCAGTGTTCATGACGGCCGCAGGCTGGATCTTCGCGGAGCTCTACTTCCGTAATAAGCCCGAAAGCTACTATACATTCCGGGACGAAGAAGCGCAGAAAGAGGACGAGGCTACCCCGTCCATCGACGATGACAAGGACCTGCCCGGCACCTTTGCCAGCCTGATGCCCCTTGTCGTGCCTATTGTGCTCATCCTGCTCAACACCACCTGCGGCATGATCCTGCCTGAGGATTCCCCCATCCTGTCCATCGTTTCCTTCGTTGGTGATTCCAACATCGCTCTGGCCATCGGCGCAGTCCTGTCCATCATCACCCTGGGCAAGCGTCTGGGCGGAAAAGCTATCATCGACATCATGGACAAGACTCTGAAGGACGCCGGCCCCATCGTGTTCATCACCGCAGCGGGCGGCGCACTGGGCCAGGTACTTAAAGTTTCCGGCGCAGGCGACAGTCTGGCACAGATGGTGCTGAACACCGGTCTGCCCTTCATCCTCATTCCCTTCGTCATCTCCGGCCTGCTGAAAGTCGTGCAGGGCTCCGGCACGGTCGCAGTGACGACGGCGGCAACGCTCTGCGCTCCCATTGCAGCCAGCCTCGGCCTCGACCCCATCCTTATCTTCCTGGCTTCCGGTGCGGGTGCCCGTCTGTGCTGCCACGTCAACGACAGCTATTTCTGGGTCTACACTAACTGCATGGGCTTTGATATGAAGACGGGCCTCAAGACCCTGTCCATCAGCAATCTGTCTATGTCGCTGGGCGGCTTGCTTGCCACCTTTATCTGCAGCCTGTGGCTGTGATAAAAACAGCATTCTCCTAAGCCTTTTTCCACGCTCATTTTCTCCAACCAAAAGCAGCTCAGCCAAAAACAGACCGTGCCGCCGGGAGCTTAGCTCCCGGCGGCACGGTCTGGCTGTTTTATAAGGATTTAGTCCATGAGCTTTGCTTTCTGCAGAGCGGTGATGATGAGGGGGATGAGCACCAGCTGTGCGATGATGCCCGGCACAGCGGTGAAGAGCGCACCGGACAGGAAGGCCGAGAACGGGAAGCTCGAGCCGGACAGACCCGCCAGCACGAAGCGGACCGCGCCCCAGACGAGGCGGCCAGCCACCATGGCTGCCGCGAGGGTGGCGTAGGTCATGGGCAGGGTGTGCTTCACTCGGCGGTAGAGCCAGCCGGACACGGTGCCGTAAGCTGCCAGCTCAAAAGCCATCGAAATGGCGATGGGGAACATCGGGGGCATCCCGAAGAGCACCGAGCGGAGCAGCGGGGCCGCAAAGCCCACAGCCAGACCCCACGGCCCGCCCAGCACGAAGCCGCAGAGCAGGATGGGGAAATGCATCGGGCAGAGCATATTGCCTACCTGCGGCAGATGGCCCGTCACCATGGGCAGCACAAAGGCCAGCGCCAGAAAGAGTGCGGCCAGCACGACATTGCAGGCCGGAGAAGCGTTTTTGGTTTTCATCTGTTTCCTCCTGTGACTGCGCCGCAGAAAAACAGAAAAAAGGGGCCTGCCAGTCGGCTTGCAAGCCAACGGCAGACCCCTTCATGGCGTCTGTTTCAAAAATGCGGCGGCTGAAAATAGTATAAGGCGGGCTTCGGCCCGCAGGCCCGGCTTCCTGCCGGAAATCGTGAAAATTATAGCAGAGTGCCGCAGGATTTGTCAAGACAGCCCCGGACGGGCTGCAAATTGACCAAAAAAGAAAGCGTTTGGAGCAGTTTTTGACCGCCTGTGTACATTTTGCTGAAAGAAGCTTGACCTTTTTGCACAGAATAGATAATATAAACTTGAATTATAGCGCAATGGGGCGGCGGAAGCTGTGCCTTGCGCGGCTGTATACTTGCAACTTCTGAGGTTCATACGGGAGGACCATCATGACAAATGCAGAAAAGCTTACCCTTGCCAAGCACGCCTGTCACATCCGCATGGGCGTGATCGAGGGAACTCACAGCGCCAAGTGCGGCCATCCGGGCGGCAGTCTGGACATCGCCGAGGTGCTGTCTTATCTCTACTTCGTGGATATGAATATCGACCCCAAGGAGCCGAAAAAACCGGACCGCGACCGCTTCGTGCTGTCCAAGGGCCATGCGGCTCCGGCACTTTACGCCACGCTGGCCGAGCGCGGGTTCTTCCCGGTGGAAGACCTCAAGACCCTGCGCAAGATCGGCAGCTACCTGCAGGGCCACCCCAACATGAATGAGACTCCGGGCGTGGATATGTCCACCGGCAGTCTGGGTCAGGGCGTGTCTGCCGCCTGCGGCATGGCGCTGGGCGCAAAGCACAGCGGCAAGCCCATCAATGTCTACACCATCCTCGGTGACGGTGAGGTGGAAGAGGGCGAGTGCTGGGAGGCTTTCATGTTTGCCGCCCACTATAAGCTCTCCAACCTCTGCGTCATGCTGGACCGCAACCACCTCCAGATCGACGGCACCACCGAGACGGTCATGAACAGCGCCCCGCTGGAAGAAAAGCTCAAGGCGTTCAACTTCAACGTCCTGACCATCAACGGCCACGACTACGACCAGATCGAGTCCGCCATCAAGGCGTTCCACGCCGAGAACGACAGGCCCACCTGCATCATTCTGGACACCGTCAAGGGTACCGGCGTCTCCTTTATGACCAACTCTGTGGATTGGCACGGCAAAGGCCCCAACGACGAGGAGTACGCTGTGGCCATGCAGGAGCTGAACGCAGCCTACGCCGCGCTGGAACAGGAGGACAAGTAAGATGGCAGATGTAAAAATGATCGCTACCCGCGAGAGCTACGGCAATACTCTGAAAGCACTGGCCGCTGAGGGCCACGACGACCTGGTGGTGCTGGACGCCGACCTCGCTGCCGCTACCAAGACCGGTGTGTTCCGCAAGGCTTACCCGGACCGCCACTTTGACTGCGGCATCGCCGAGGCCAACATGATGGGCGTCGCCGCCGGCCTGTCCACCATGGGCTATGTTCCCTTCGTGTCCAGCTTTGCGATGTTCGCTGCGGGCCGTGCCTTTGAGCAGATCCGCAACTCTGTGGCCTACCCCCACCTGAACGTGAAGATCGGCGCTACCCACGGCGGCATCTCCGTCGGTGAGGACGGCGCTTCCCACCAGTGCTGCGAGGACTTCGCCCTCATGCGCAGCCTGCCCGGCATGACCATCATCTGCCCCGCCGACGACGTGGAAGCACGCGCTGCTGTCCGCGCCGCCTACGAGATGCAGGGTCCTGTCTACCTCCGCTTTGGCCGTCTGGCGGTTCCCGTGTTCCACGATGAGGCCAACTATCACTTCGAGATCGGCAAGGGCGAGCAGCTCACCGAGGGCAGTGATATTGCCATCGTGGCCACCGGCCTGATGGTCAACGAGGCCCGCAAGGCCGCTGAGACTCTGGCTGCCGAGGGCATCCACGCCCGCGTCATCAACATCCACACCATCAAGCCTCTGGATGAGGACATCATCCTCAAGGCTGCCCGGGAGTGCGGCAAGATCGTCACCGCCGAGGAGCACAACGTCATCGGCGGTCTGGGCGAGGCTGTCTGCTCCCTGCTCAGCGAGAAGCTGCCCACCCCTGTCCGCCGCGTCGGCGTGCAGGACAAGTTCGGCTGCTCCGGCCCTGCCTGGGACCTGCTGAAGGAGTACGGTCTGGACGCTGCCACCATCTGCAAGACCGCAAAGGAAATGCTGGGCAAGTAAGCTCTTTCTCTGAAATAACGAACGCCGCTGTGCATTGCACGGCGGCGTTTTTGCATCTCACAGAGCTTTTATCAGCTTTTCCCTCTCGGCGTACACCTCGGCGAAGACTTTGCCCCGGGCTTTTTATGTGACTTGCTCACGGAAAAACGCCGGAGTTTGGGGTATACTGTCCCTGTCAGATGAAAAAACACTCTTTATGGAGGGAAACGATATGGCAGTCATCACCATCACGAAAGAAAACTTTGAGGCCGAGGTGCTGAAGAGCGCTCAGCCCGTCCTGCTCGATTTCTGGGCCGCCTGGTGCGGCCCCTGCCGGATGCTGAGTCCCATCGTGGACGAGGTGGCCGAGGAGCGCACCGACGTCAAGGTGGGCAAGGTCAATGTGGACGAGCAGCCCGATCTGGCCGCCGAGTTCGGCGTCATGAGCATCCCCACCCTGCTGCTGTTCGAGAACGGTAAGCTGGTTCGTCAGGCCGTCGGCGCACGTCCCAAGAGCGGTGTGCTGGAACTGCTGGGCTGAGAATAAAACGGCGAGGAGCCGCTGCACGGAAAACGCTGTGCGGCGGCTCCTTTTTTGCGCCTGCATCATCTCAAAGCGGGCTTTCGTGAAATCATTTCGCCTTTCTGTACAAACGCACAGAAAAATCGTATCATAAAAATGAAAACACTGTCACTTTCACACTTTACAACTTTATCTAGATAAAGTAAAATAACCTTATCATAAGACAAAAGCGCCCGGGAAAAGGCGGGGCGCAGGGGCCGGGGCGGGCAAGCGCCCGGTGAAAAGTGAGGGAAAAGGTATGAAATTTGACATCTCCTGCTTACAGCCGAAGGAACAGGCCTCTTTCGCGCTGCGGGCGCTGTATGAGGCGGCGGGCTGCCGCAAATATCACATGGGCCGGTTCGAGGAGTACGGGCTGTATCAGGAGAACCGCAGCTTCCTCTCGTCGGAGCAGGTCATCACCTTTACCGATCTGGACGGGCGGCTGCTGGCACTGAAACCTGACGTGACCCTCTCCATTGCCAAGACGGCGCAGCCCGCGCCGGGCGAGACACTGCGCTACTACTATCACGAAAATGTCTACCGCCCCTCGGCAGAAAGCCACACCTTCAAGGAGATCGGCCAGATGGGCCTTGAGATGCTGGGCGATGTGGGCGAAGGACAGGTGCGGCAGGCGGTGTCGCTGGCGGCACAGTCCCTCGAGCAGCTGGGCCAGCCGTGGGTGCTGGAAGTGAGCCACATGGGCTACCTGTTCGGTCTGCTGGATGCGCTGGACGTGCCGGAAGCTTCCCGCGCCGCCCTGCTGGCAAAGCTGAAAGCGAAAAACCTCCACGAGCTGAAAGCGGCGGCATCCGCCGCCGGGCTGGATGAGGCCGGTGCCGACGCGCTGGCGGGGCTGATGAGCCTCTGCGGCAGCTGTGAGGATGTGCTTCCCCGTGTGGAAGCCGCCTGCCGGAACGAGCAGATGGAAGCCGCCGCTGCCGAGCTGAAAGCCATCACCGAAGAGCTGGCTGGTGCAGGCGGCAGCATCCGTCTGGACATGACGCTGGCCGGTGAGATGGAATATTACAACGGCCTTGTGTTTCAGGGCTATCTGGAGTCGCTTCCCCGTCCGGTGCTCAAGGGCGGGCGGTATGACCTGCTGATGCAGAAGTTCACCCCGGGCGCGGGGGCCATCGGCTTTGCGGTCTATCTCGACGAGCTGGACCGCCTGAGCGCCCCGCTCCCGCCGGTGCAGCAGCAGAAAACCGAAAAGACCATGCTGAACGTAGCTCTGCCGAAGGGCCGTCTCGGAGACAAGGTCTATGACCTGCTGGCTGGTATCGGCTACGGCTGCCCCGAAGACTACAACGCCACCCGCAAGCTGGTGGTGGAAAACCCCGCCGCCGGCATCCGGTACTTCCTCGTCAAGCCCAGCGACGTTGCCATCTACGTCGAGCACGGCGCGGCAGACGTGGGCATCGTGGGCAAGGACATCCTGACGGAAGCGTCTGCCGATGTCTACGAGCTGCTGGACACCGGCCTCGGAAAGTGCCGGATGTGCGTCGCCGCCCCGGCAGATTACAAAGACGACCCCAGCCGCCCGGTGCGGGTGGCAACCAAGTTCGTCAACATCGCCAAGAGCTATTATGCATCCATCGGGCGGGACATCGACATCATCAAGCTAAACGGCTCCATTGAGCTGGCCCCCATCCTGGGCCTGTCCGACGTCATCGTGGATATTGTGGAGACGGGTACGACCCTGCGGGAAAACGGTTTGCGGGTGGTGACGGAGTTCATGCCCATCTCGGCCCGCTTCATCGCCAATAAGGCCAGCTACCAGTTCAAGCACCGCGAAATGGACGAGATGCTCGAAAAGCTGCGTGCCGCCCTTGCCGCAAAGGAGGAGAAAAAATGATAAAGCTGTATCACTTCGATGAGCTGAAGCCCGAAGAGATCCTGAACCGTGACATCCGCGCGGAGAAGAATGTGGAAGAGGTGGTGGACGGCATCATTGCCGATGTCCGCGCCCGGGGCGACGAGGCCCTGAAAGAATACGCCCTCAAGTTCGACGGTGCCAAGCTGGATAACATCCAGGTGACGCAGGAGGAGATCGAAGAAGCCTTTGCGAAGATGGACGGCTATTTCCTCGAAACGCTGCGGGAGGCCGCCGCCAACATCGAGGCCTTCCACCGCCAGCAGGTCCATAAAAATTTTGTGATGAACGACAAGCCCGGCATCGTGCTGGGCCAGAAATACACCCCCATCGAGAAGGCAGGTGTCTACGTCCCGGGCGGCACGGCGGCGTATCCTTCCACCGTCCTGATGGACGTCATCCCGGCCAAGGTGGCGGGCGTTTCGGAGATCGTTATGACCACTCCCGCCGGTAAGGACGGTAAGATCGATCCGGTCATCCTCGCCGCCGCGGCCACCGCAGGCGTGACCAGGATCTTCAAGACCGGCGGCGCACAGGCCGTGGCCGCGCTGGCCTACGGCACCCAGAGCATCCCGGCGGTGGATAAGATCGTCGGCCCGGGCAATATCTACGTCGCCACTGCCAAGAGAAAGGTCTTTGGCAAGGTGGGCATCGACATGATAGCAGGCCCCAGCGAGATCCTGGTTCTGGCCGACGGCGGCTGTGACCCCGCCTGGATGGCCGCCGACCTGCTGAGTCAGGCCGAGCACGACAGGCTGGCAAGCCCCGTCCTCGTCACGGACAGCGCTGAGCTGGCCAAGGCCGTGCAGGCAGAGCTGGAAGTGCAGATCCCCCAGCTGCCCCGCGCCGCCATCGCCCGCGCCAGCGTGGATGACAACGGCAAGATCATCGTCTGTTCTGATTTGCGCAAGGCCATCGAAGCCTGCAACATCATCGCACCCGAACATCTGGAAGTCTGTGTGGACGACCCCTTCAGCGTGCTGAATGAGATCAAAAATGCAGGCAGCATCTTCCTCGGCCGGAACGTCCCCGAGGCACTGGGCGACTACTTCGCCGGCCCGAACCACACCCTGCCCACCAGCGGCACGGCGCGCTTCTCCAGCCCTTTGGGCGTGGACGACTTCGTCAAGAAGTCCAGCTTCATCTACTACACCCGGGAGGCGCTGGAAAAGGCTGCGCCCCGCATCGCCGACTTTGCCGAGCGGGAGGGCCTGCACGCCCACGCCCGCAGTGTGACCATCCGGTACGATAAGTGACAGGCGGCTTGCCCTCTCAGGCGCTTCGCGCCAGCTCCCCCAAAGGGGGAGCCAAAAGCCTCTCCCTTTGGGAGAGGTGGCATTGCGTAAGCAATGACGGAGAGGGCAAGGCCGCTGCCCATAAACCCGAAAACTGAAAGGAACTTGCTATGAGCCGTTTTCTTTCTCCCACGCTGGAAGCTGTCACTCCCTACACCCCGGGCGAACAGCCGCAGGACCAGCAGTACATTAAGCTGAACACCAACGAAAGCCCTTATCTCCCCTCTCCGGCCGTGGTGGGGGCGGTGAGCGAGGCCGAGGTGGAAAAGCTCCGCCTCTACTCCGACCCTGCCTGTGCCGAGCTGCTGCGGGCAGCGGCAGCACATTTCGACTTACAGCCTGACCAGATCATGCCCGGCAACGGCAGCGACGAGAACCTGTTCTTCGCCCTGCGGGCCTTCTGCGACGAGAACCACCCGCTGGCCTATGCAGACATCACCTATGGCTGCTACGGCGTCTGGTGCGGGCTGATGCACATTCCCAGCCACATCATCCCGCTGAAAGAAGATTTCACCCTCGACCCGGCAGACTATTATGGCCTGAACGAGACCATCGTCATTGCCAACCCCAACGCCCCCACCGGTCTGGCCCTGCCCCGCAGCGCCATCGAGGAGATCCTGAAGGCGAACCCCAACCATGTGGTCATCGTGGACGAGGCCTATGTGGATTTCGGCGGCGAGAGCTGTGTGCCGCTCATCGACAACTACGAAAATCTGCTGGTGGTCCAGACCTTCTCGAAGTCCCGTCAGCTGGCCGGTGCGCGGCTGGGCCTCGCTATGGGCAATGCGAAGCTCATCGCCGACCTCAATCGGGTCAAGTTCAGCCTCAACCCCTACAACATCAACCGTCTGACCCTGAAGGCGGGCAAGGCCGCGCTGGAAGATACGGACTACTTCGACAAGACCCGCGCCGCTATCGTGGAGACGCGGGGCTGGACAAAGCAGCAGCTGGAAGCGCGGGGCTTTGCCGTGCTGGACAGCCGCTCCAATTTCCTGTTTGCTTCCACCGACAAAAAGAGCGGCGGCGAACTTTACCTGAAACTGAAAGAAAAAGGCGTGCTGGTGCGCCACTTCGACGTACCCCGTATTTCGAACTGGCTGCGCATCACCATCGGCACGCCGGACGACATGACCGCCCTTCTGCGGGCGCTGGATGAAATTTTGGAGGGCTGAGCCATGCGGGAAGTGACCATCGAGCGGAACACCAACGAGACCCAGATCGAGCTGACCCTGAACCTCGACGGCGCAGGCCGGTATCAGGTGGACACCGGCTGCGGCTTTCTGAACCATATGCTGGAGCTGTTTGCGCGGCACGGGCGCTTTGATCTGGTGCTCACCTGCCACGGCGACGTGGAGGTGGATTATCACCACACCACCGAGGATGTGGGCATCGCGCTGGGGCAGGCGTTCGCCCGGGCGCTGGGCGATATGCGGGGCATCCACCGGTACGGCAGCTTCTATCTGCCCATGGACGAAGCCCTCATCCTCTGCGCCGTGGACATCTCGGGCCGCTGCACCCTGAACTGGGACATCCATTGCAGCACCGAAAAAGTCGGCGACTTCGACGTGGAGTGCGCCAAGGAATTCTGGCTGGGCTTTGCCCGCAGCGTGCCGGCCACCGTCCACTTCGTTCGGTTCGCGGGCGAGAACAGCCACCACATCCTTGAGGCCGCGTTCAAGGGCGCTGGCCGTGCGCTGGCCGATGCTGTCCGCATCGATGCGGCCCACCGGGACGAAATTCCTTCCACGAAAGGACTGCTGGTATGATATGCATCATCGACTACGGCGTGGGAAACCTGTTCAGCCTGAAATCGAGTCTGGCCCATCTGGGGCTGGAAGCGAAGGTCAGCGCGGACGCCGCAGACATCCGCGCCGCTGACCGGCTCATCCTGCCGGGCGTGGGAGCTTTCGGGGACGCGATGGCAAAGCTCGAGGCCACCGGCCTTGTACCGGTCATCAGGGAAGAAGCGGCGAAGAAGCCCCTCCTCGGCATCTGCCTCGGGATGCAGCTGCTGTTTGAAAAGAGCTGCGAGTACGGCGAGCACGACGGCCTTGGCTTTGTGCCGGGGCAGGTATGCCCGCTGGCTCCCGACCTCGGCGACAAGAGCCTGAAAGTGCCGCAGATCGGCTGGAACGCCGTCCACATCCTGCGGGACGACCCGCTGTTCAAGTACGTCAGGGACGGCGAGTATTTCTACTACGTCCACAGCTATTACGGCAAAAACTGCGCCGCCAACACACTGGCCGTCAGCGACTATTCCCTGCCCGTCACCGGTGTGGTGAAGGCGGGCAAGGTGTACGGCACCCAGTTCCACCCGGAGAAAAGCGGTGGCGCAGGGCTGCGGCTGCTGAAAGCGTTCAGTGAGCTGTAAATAACCTCTCAGTCTCGCATACGCTCGACAGCTCCCCTACCGAGGGGAGCCTCTGGCGAAGAGGCGAAGCTTCACGAGATGCCAAAGCCTCTCCTACTAGGAGAGGTGGCTGCACCGAAGGTGCAGACGGAGAGGTTGTATGAAGGAAAGCCTTAGATTAGGAGTAATAATATGCAGCTATTCCCAGCCATTGACCTGCGGGGCGGCAAAGTCGTGCGCCTGACGCAGGGCGATTACGACCGGATGACCGTCTACGGCGAAGACCCCTGCGCCCAGGCGCGGGCTTTTCTCGAAGCCGGGGCAAAAAACCTCCACGTCGTCGATCTGGACGGCGCAAAGGACGGAACCCTTTCCAATTACGACACCATCGCCGCGCTGGCAAAGCAGGGTGGCCTGTATATCGAAGTAGGCGGCGGCATCCGCACCGAAGAGCGCATTGAAAAATACCTCTCTTTGGGCGTGGGCCGGTGCATCCTCGGCAGTGTGGCCGTGACGGATTTTGACTTCACGGCCCGGATGCTGAAAAAGTACGGCGAAAAAATTGCCGTGGGCGTGGACGCCAGGGACGGCTATGTGGCGATCCACGGCTGGAAGGACGTCAGCGCTGAGCCGGGCGTGGCCTTCTGTCAGCGTCTGGCTGAGGCTGGATGCAAGGCCATCATCTACACCGACATTGCCTGCGACGGCGCGATGAAAGGCACCAACCTCGCCCTCTACCGCCAGCTTGCAAAAGAAGTGCCGGGCGTGGCCATCACGGCCAGCGGCGGTATTTCCTCGGAAAAGGAGCTGCTGGAGCTGGAAGAGATGGGGACTGCCGCCGCCATCCTCGGCAAGAGCCTGTACACCGGTGCGCTGGACCTTGGGCGCTGCGTCGCGCTGGTGCAGAAGTAAGGAGCAAGACCATGATAACGAAACGCATCATCCCCTGTCTGGACGTCCGGAACGGACGGGTCGTCAAGGGAACGAACTTCGAAGGCATCAAGGATGTGGCCGACCCGGTGGAGATGGCCCGGATGTACAACGCGGCGGGTGCCGACGAGCTGGTGTTCTACGACATCACGGCCAGCGCCGAGGGCCGCGCCCTCTTCACCGACATCCTCACCCGGGTGGCCAGAGAGATCTTCATCCCCCTCACGGTGGGCGGCGGCGTCAACACGCTGGACGATTTCGACCGGGTGCTCAAGTGTGGTGCCGATAAAGTCAGCGTCAACTCGGGCGCACTGAGAGACCCCGGTCTCATCCCGGCGGCGGCCAAGCGGTACGGCGACCAGTGCGTGGTCCTTTCCGCCGACGTCAAGCGGGTGGACGGCCGGTTCCGCGTCTTTGCCAAGGGCGGGCGCGAAGACACTGGCCGGGACGCGCTGGAATGGATCGAATGGTGCGTGGACAACGGCGCAGGCGAAGTGTGCCTCAACAGCATCGACACCGACGGCGTCCGGAACGGCTTCGACCTCGAGATGCTGGACGCCGTGGCGGCCCGGGTGAACGTCCCCATCATCGCCAGCGGCGGCGCGGGCAAAAAGGAAGACTTCCTCGAGCTGTTCCATCACAAAGGCATCGACGCGGGCCTTGCGGCGGGCATCTTCCACCAGAAGCTGCTCACCATCCGGGAGCTAAAGGAATACTTAAACGAAAATGGCGTGGAAATGCGGCTCTGAGCCCTTGCGTTTGCCCGCCGAATACGCTAAACTATAGCTATCCCCCCTGCGGGGAAGGAGAAACATTATGGACCTGAAATTTGACGAAAAGGGCCTCATCCCTGCCATCGTGCAGGACCACTACACCAAAGAGGTGCTGACCCTCGCCTACATGAACGCCGAGACGCTGGCGCTGACCATCGCGGAGGGCCGGACGGTGTTCTGGAGCCGCAGCCGTCAGGAGATCTGGCGCAAGGGCGAGACCAGCGGCAACGTCCAGCGTGTGGTGTCCATCACCGCCGACTGCGACGCCGACGCGCTGGTGGTGGAGGTCGTCAAGAGCGGCCCCGCCTGCCACACCGGTGCCGAGAGCTGCTTTTTCAACGAAGTGTATGTTTCCCCGGAGCTGAAGCAGTTCAGCTGGCAGGGGCTGTATGACCTCATCAAGGGCCGCAAGACCAGCCCCAAAGAGGGCAGCTACACCACCTATCTCTTCGAGAAGGGCAAAGAAAAGATCCTCAAGAAGGTGGGCGAAGAGTGTACTGAGGTCATCATCGCGGGCGAAAAGGAAGACAAAGCCGAGACGGTCTACGAGATCAGCGATCTGGCATACCATGTGCTGGTGCTGATGGTGCAGGCCGGCATCACGGTGGAGGACATCACCCGCGAACTGGAAAAACGACACGTTATCGACCACAAGGTCAAACAGGAAAGGATGCAGTGATTCACTATGGCAGATTATAAGAAGTCCAGTGTCCATTGTCACTCGACGATGTGCGACGGCAAAAACACCTTGCAGGAGATGGCCTCCGCTGCGTGTGCGAAGGGGCTGACCACACTGGGCTTCACGGGCCATAGCTATACCCAGCGCGACCGTGAATACTGCATGAGCCCCAGCCGCACGGCCCAGTACAAGGCCACCATCGCCAAGCTCAAGACCGAGTACAAGGGCAAGGTGGACATCCTCTGCGGCATCGAGTGGGACCTGCTGAGCGAGGACAAGCGCACCGGCTACGACTACTGGATCGGCTCTGCGCACCACCTCTACGGCAAGAACACCGGCAAGTACTACGAGATCGACTTCCGTCCTCAGGACCTCCACGACTGCATCTACGACGACTTCGACGGCGACCCTCTGGCCGCTGTGGAGGCATACTTCGCCGAGGTGGAGAAGGTGGCCGCCATGGGCCCCGACATCCTCGCCCACATCGACCTCATCAAGAAGCTGAACGCTGCCGGTGAGTTCTTCGACGAAGAGTCGCCCCGCTATAAGGCCGCAGCCCTCAAGGCGCTGAGTGCTGCCAAAGAGCACGGCTGCCTGCTGGAAGTGAACACCGGCGGCGTCTACCGCGGCTACCGCAAGGACTTCTACCCCGGCGCATGGCTTCTGGGCGAGTGGCAGAAGATGGGCGGCAAGGTCATCATCACCTCCGACGCCCACGATGTGGACAGCCTGACCTTCGGCTTCGACGAGGCTGCTGCCGCCGTCAAGGCCGCAGGCTTCAAGAGCGTGGAAGTGCTGACCGTCAACGGCTTCGAGACGCAGGAGCTGTAAAATCAGATAAAATGCTTAAAGGGAGCTGTTGTGTGCAACAGCTCCCTTTTGTGGGCAAAAAGGAGAAACCTATGACCCAGTCCCCCGCGAAAAAATCGTTCTTCAACCGGAACGTCGATTTGATGAACGGCCCCATCTTCAAGAGCCTGTTCGTCTTTATGCTGCCCATTCTGGTGTCGTGCCTCTTCCAGCAGCTCTATAATACCGTGGACACCATGATCGTCGGCAATGTGCTGGGCGATACCGCCCTTGCCGCCATTGGCGCCTGCGGGGCTATCTACGAGCTTCTGGTCGGATTTGGCATCGGTATCGGCAACGGCCTCGCCATCGTCGCAGCGCGCGCCTACGGGGCCGGAGACGAGGACCAGCTCAAACAGACCGTGGCGGGTTCCATCGTCATCGGCATCATCGCGTCGGCGGTCATCACGCTGGCGGGTGCGGCGGGCCTGCATCCGCTGCTGGAACTGCTGGACACCCCGGCAGAAATTTTAGAGGACGCCTACGGCTATATCATCATCATCGACCTCGGCGTCATCGTCATGTTTGCCTATAACCTCTGCGCCGGCCTGCTGCGGGCCATCGGCAACAGCTTTATGCCGCTGGTCTTCCTCATCCTCTCGTCGGTGCTCAACGTCATCCTCGACCTCTGGTTCATCGCCGTGCTGGGCATGGGCGTGGCCGGTGCCGGTGTGGCGACGGTCATCTCTCAGGGCGTGTCGGTGGCGCTCTGCATCCTCTATGTCTTCCGCAGCGCCCGGCTGCTCCTGCCCGGGAAAAAGCACTTCCATGTGGAGAGCCGCCTCTATTGGGAGCTGTTCAGCCAGAGCATCTCCATGGGCCTCATGAGCAGCATCGTCTCGGCAGGCTCCGTCGTTTTGCAGTACGGCATCAACGGCCTCGGTACGCTGGTCATCGCGGGCCACACCGCAGCCCGAAAGCTCTTCGCGTTCACGGATATGCCCCTGTCGGCGATGGCCTCTGCCTGCTCGACCTACGTCTCCCAGAACTACGGCGCGAACCATCCCGACCGCGTCCGCCGCGGAATGCGGGACATCTATCTCTACAGTGTCGTGGTGGCTGTGGCTGCTGTCCTGCTCATGGCGGCAGGTGCGGAGTGGATGGTAAAGCTGGTGTCCGGCTCTTCGGAGCCGGTGGTGCTGGAAAACGGCGCGCGGTATCTGGTCTGGAACGCACCCTTCTACGCCGTGCTGGGAATGCTGCTCTCCACCCGCTACGCTCTGCAGAGCATGGGCGAGAAGGTGCTGCCCCTGCTGTCCAGCGTCATCGAGTTTCTGGGCAAGATCGTCTTCGTCCTGCTCTTCATCCCCCGCTTTGGGTATAACGCGGTCATCCTCTGCGAGCCGGTCATCTGGTGCTTCATGACCATAGAGCTGCTGATAGCATACCGGCATAATTCCTTCGTGTTCCCGAAGATAAAAAAATAAAAACAACGAGGCCTTGCGTTCGCAAAGCCTCGTTGTTTTTTGTCAGAAAATATGTTATCATGAAACTGCCGCTCAAATCACATGGACTGTTTCTCACAGTAATGATAAAGACAAGAAAAAATGACCGCCTGACTCTCTACATCTGTGCGGTCATTTTTTTCTTGATCCACTAAGGTAAGGAGCAAGCCGTTTGCAGGCCAGCGCCTTTCTTATTTGTAGTATAATCATTTTTCAAATGGCTGTCAAGGGCAATAAAATGCCTTTGATGGCTCTTTTTTATAATAGAACTCCCCGCCATGCAGCTGCACAGCGGGGAGAAAGAGGGAGGAAAATTTCAGATTCAGAGGGCCGAATAGCCGAAGCTATTCACCAGCGCGTCGATGTGCTGGCCGGCCTTGCACATGGGGCAGTCGCGGCTGTCGAAGCTGGCGTAGTCGGGCAGGCTGGAGGGGTCGAAGATGGAGGTGACCGGGATGCCCAGACACTCGTGGGTGGTGGCGAAGATGGCCGACAGGCCCGCCACGGTGCCGCCGTAGTAGTTGACCGCCTCGATGGCCGCCTGCACGGTGTAGCCGGTGGTGATGGAGGCCGACAGGATGAGGACGTGCTTGCCCCTGACCATCGGGGCGAGATTGTCGCGGAGGATGATCTGGCTGCCGCTGGTGTACTCGGGGGTGATGACGTAGATGGTCTGGTGGGCATTCATGTTGGCAAAGCCGTCTTTGGTCAGCTCGTTGGCCAGACAGGTGCCGATGACCTGTGTGCCGTCCAGACAGAGCACGGTGTCCACGATGGTGCTGTGCTGATAGGCAGCCACCAGCTCCTTGGCGACAGCCTTCGCCTCCGAGAGGCGGGCTTTCTGGGTGGTGACGTCGATGTAGTAGTTGATGTGGCTGTGGCTGGTGGCGAAGTGGCCCTTTGCCACGCGCAGGAACAGACTGCTCTTGTTGGTGGGAAGCTTTACCATATTGATCATAACTGCACACTCCTGTTCTTGTGAAATCAGGCAGGACGCCCATCCCGAAAAACAAAACCGCGCGGCGGCACATCTGTCCGGCCGCTGCGCTCCCCGGTTGGTATGCTCTTATTGTAGCAGGAAAAGCACCTTATGCACAAGACACAAAACCACTAAAAATCCTTGCTTGCGTTTTGGCAGAATGACGGAGAGGGGCAAATAAAAACGCCCAAGGCGTGAGCCTTGGGCGCGGAGTGCGGAAATAAGAAGTTATTCGAAGGTAACAGTAGTTCCAGTGACCCTGGCGGTCATCTTCCAAGTGCAGAAAGCACGGGTGTAGCCGCTGTTGCCGCTGCTGGCCTGAATGCGGGGCCAGTACTTGAACTCGACCTTGTCGCCATCAACAAACGAGATTTTCTTGTCAGCAGAACCGGTGACGGTGACCGTGAAGTCTTTATCATTGCCTTCCGTCAAGTCATATTTGGTGGGATCGACAGTAATGTACTGATCAGCAAAATCGGCTTCATCGTTCGTACCCACCTTAGTGGTAAGTTCAAAACAGCCCTTGTTTACACAAAGCGGAACCTTTTTAGTAGTACATTTGATATTGATATGGCAGACAAAGGTGCCATTGCCGCTAGCAGAGGCATTGGTAGCAGAAGGTGCAGTAGCAGCGACGCTGTTATCATACATCTTAAAAGTACCCATCAGCTTCAGGGTGCTGCCGATTTTGCCGGTCTTCTGATACTCATCCTCACCACAGCCAACGAGCAGGCTGGAACCAGCCACAGCCACGGCAGCGGCGGCGCTGTACTTCAGGAAAGAGCGGCGGTTGAATTCTAAGGACATGATCGTTCCTCCTTTATGTAGAAACACAGAAATCATTGTACTGCCCCGAAGGGCGTCTTGCCTATACAATAGGCGAAAAATGAGCAGATGTCAATGCTTTTCGCAAAAATTTTATGGGGAAGTTCTGCCCTTTATGACGGAATTTCGTCTCGGAAAAATGCCTCAGGCCTGGGTCAGGTCAGAAGAGTTCAGAGAGAAGGTGAGGCTCTTGTTTGCCACGAAGGTCGGGGTGAAGGTGACGCTCAGCTTCTGCCAGCCGATGGGGACGCAGCAGATCAGCTGGATGTAGCCTGCGCCCTGCGGGGGCAGATTGGTGGACTCGGAGAAGCTCTGAGCGGCGGCATCATAGAGCTGGATGTAAGCGCCGACCTCGGCCTCAGCGCCGTCGCAGACAGCGGTGAAATCGGTGGTGGAGGCAGCCAGAGCGTGGAAGTACTGACGGGCGACATCGAGCTTGGTAGCCTCATCATTCAGCGGATAGGCGGCATCCAGTTCGGCGAGGTTCTGTGCGCCGATGTTGAAGGTAGTCGCGCCGGAGCGGTTCACAGCGGTGACGAGCACAGCGACATACTCGTGATTGGGCAGGTCGGGGGTGTTGACCATGGTAAAGACGCTGGTGAGCTGGACGCCCAGATTGTTCCAGTTGCTGACCTTGTCGCCGACCTTGACTTCGATGGCGTTGCTGGTGCTGGAGCCGCAGCCGCCCAGCATGGCAGCAGCGCCCAGAGCTGCTGCGGAGGCACCGGTACACTTGAGGAAGGTGCGGCGGGAAATTTTATTGGACATGGATGTGTCCCTCCTTAAATTCGCTTTATTATGAAGTACGATGAAAATGTTCTGTCTTGTTTATAACATCTTTTGCACGCAGATGCAAGCAAAAAACGGCATAATTTACACTAGTTTCACAGAGACTTAAGTGCGGTCCTCTCCGGTCAGCTCCCGGGCGCGGGTCTCGCTGGTCTTGACCAGATTGAGCAGGCTGGGAGTATACAGCGGGTATTCCCGGGTCAGGCTCTCGGTGGTCATGGCGAGGCAGGACGGGTCGGCCACGCCCTCGCCGCCGGGCAGCGCTTCGCCGGCCAGCAGGGCCTCCACATTGGCCTGAGCCGAGTGCATCACAGCGTCGGAGTAGCCGGGCCAGCGCCGGGCGTCCACGCTGAACATGCTGGGGGCATTGTGGGACTCGGCGGAGTAGAGCAGACGGAACATCTTGGCCACGGCGGTCATCAGGTAGGCGCTCACCTCGGTGGTCAGGGCCTTGCTGTGGCACTCGCCGATCTTGGCGTAGAGCACGTTCAGGCTGTTGGAGATGAGCTTTTTGTTCATCGTGGGCAGGACGCTGCCGTGGTAGATGTTGTCCTTCATCTTGTCGGGGTTGGGGATGTCCTCTGCCGAGAGCATCATGCCGTTGCGCTCTGCCGAACGGCCCAGCAGATAGTCGCAGGAGACATTGTAATAGTCTGCCACCCGTACCACAAAATCCAGGCCGCACTCCCGGATGCCTTTTTCGTAGTGGGAAAGCAGGGCCTGCGAAACGCCCAGATCCTCTGCCGCCTGTTTCTGGGTGATGCCGCGCTCCTTGCGCAGCAGTTTGATGATACGATTGAACTCCATGATGTTTGGCTCCTCAGATAAAAATAGGACTTCCTTGATTTTTGGTTTACAGCACGTTGATTATACACAATGGAAAACGACTTGTAAAGCGAAAAAGTGACGGTTTTTCCGCCGGAATTTCGGTGTTTTTGTCAAAGGGGTTGCTCTTTCTACCATATCTATGTTAAAATAAACCTTACCGGCATATATTTAGTGTCTGATGGTGCCGGAAAAATCAGCAGAAAAGCAAGATTTGTGCGAATCAGCACAGGAATAGATAGCTCATAAGAGGTGTTTTTACATGAAAACCTTTAAGCTCCATCTCATCCGCCACGGCCTGACTTCCGGCAACTTACAGGGCCTTTACATCGGCAGCGGCACGGACATCCCCCTGTGTGACGAGGGCCGCGCCCAGCTGGCCGAGCTGAAAGAGCGGTTCGAGTATCCGCAGGTGGATACCGTTTTCTCTTCCCCGCTCATGCGCGCCGTGGAGACGGCCAACATCCTGTTCCCCAATGCGACCCACCAGTTCTCGGTGCATGACCTGCGGGAGGCTGGTTTCGGCGTCTTTGAGAACCATCCCGTCAAGGAGCTGGTGAAGAACGAGGACTTCAAGAAGTGGATCACCCCGGGCTCCGGCTTTGTGCCGGAGGGCGCAGAGCCCACGGAGCAGTTCCACGCCCGCTGCTCGGAGACGCTGCTCAAGCTGTTCGAGTATATGATCCGGATGGACGTCACCGAGGCCGCCTGCGTGACCCACGGCGGCGTCATCATGAGTATGCTGAGCCAACGCGCCCTCCCCTCCCGCCATCCCGAGCAGTGGATGGCTGACCCCGGCTGCGGCTACACCGTCCAGACCGACGTCCAGCTCTGGATGCGCGACCGTCTGGTGGAGGCCATCGACATCGTCCCCTTCGGCTATGCCGACACCCTGCGGGGTCAGGCCGAAGCCGAGGAGAACGAGGCATTCGAATAAGAAAGAACGCTCTGCCGCCCTGCGATTTTTGCCGCCGGGCGGCATTTTTGCACTCTTTTGGTACAAAATCGGCAAAGAAAACGCAAAACCTGCGGCAGAACGCTTTCAAACCCTTGACAGGGGGCAAAGAAACCGATACTCTATAAAGTGAATGATTTTTCTCGCTGCAAGGAGGAGTCCCCGATGTCTCAGTCTCTTTCCCGCCGGTCGTTCCTGAAATGCGCCGGTTCGGGCGCGGTCAGTCTGGCCGCTGCCCTGCTCACAGGCGTTTCGGCGGCTGCGGCACAGCCCCGCGTGATGGGCCAGCCTGCCCTGCTGGACGGCAAGGCGGCGGTGGAGCTGCTGGGCTATGCGCCTGCACCCGGGCTGGGCGGCGTGTTGGTCTACCTCTCGGTGGAGAACCTCACGGCCCGCACTCTGCCGGTGGGCGCAAGCTACCTCCACAGCCGGGATGTCTCGACCCTGAAGGAACTTTACAGTCTGGACAGCGGTGTGACCGCCCGCTGCGGGGGCCAGAGCGTCCCCTGCGGCAGCTTTGCGGCACCGCTCTACGCGGAGAACGCCGCCGATGCCTCGGTCTTTACGCTCAACCTCGCCGCCGGGCGGGGCGCGATGCTCCATTGCTTCTGCGCTGTCCCGGAGGATTGGGAGACGCTGGAGCTGAGCTATCGCCCTGCCTTTGCCGCCGGACAGCCGGTGGAGTTCGTGGTGCGCCGGGATGCCGACGCAGTCCGCCTCGGACCGGTGCCGGCGGCGCCGGCGGAAGTCGGAAGCGTAGTGGATTTGTAAACGGCTTCTCGCGCCGGTGGCGCGGGGTTAGAGCGCTTTTACGCTGGGCTAAGTTCTCTTTTGCGCACCAAAAGAGAACCAGAAATGGTTCTCGCGCCTGTGGCGCGGGGCAGAGCGCTCTTTCATTAAGGCTAATTGTTCTCTTTTGATGTCAAAAGAGAACCAGAAAACCACCAGCGATTTCGACGCGCTGGATCCA
>PPYE01293251.1_pt1 | contig 108178 bp, 110 predicted proteins | sample 1559881 | NCBI WGS metagenome assembly PPYE01 (sample SAMN08240022, study PRJNA423297) | Human gut metagenome, whole genome shotgun sequencing project.
CTGTATAAGCAATTTTATATTGCAATGACTAGAAAAATATTTAGGAGAAGATAGATATAAACAGTAAGTCAAACACACAGACTAATCCGAGGACGGCTATATTGTCAGCTTTCCGGATACAGAAAACACGCAGGCGCTTATCAAGGATTACAAAGCGCGTCTGCGTGATCTGGAAAACAATATCTGACAGCACTAAACTGCCACTAATTCTAAGGCGGGCTTCGGCCCGCCTTTTCTTTATGCAAAATCATTTCTCTGCGGTTGCCTCACCCGGTTTGGTCGTGATGAGCTTATACACCGCCGTATCCTTGGGTTCCAGATTGGAGAACGGTATCATGCTGTTGCCCATCTTGATAATGCCGTGTCCCTCGCTGGCGTTGCGCAGAAATTCCAGCTGCGGCTTGGACAGCCCGTACAGGCGTTCCAAGGCTTCCAGACTTTTCGATTGCCGCAGCATAATGACAAACTCGCTGTTGGAAAGCAGTGCATACGCCACGGGGTTATCCAGATAGTCCTGAATATCCTGCGAGATGCCGGTGGCGTAAGCATTGTACTTTCGGAATCTTTTCCAAGAGGAATACAGGAAATTGGAACTCATCGGGTCCTTTAACAGCACATGAATCTCATCAAAGTAGATCCATGTTGCCGCCGTGGCGTCCTTGCGGCGGTTGGTCATCACCTGCATATTGATGAACTCCAGCAGGGACATCATGGCAATCGGGCGGAGCTGGTCGCCCAGACTTTGGATATTAAAGCAAATCAGGCGGTTGTTCATATCCACATTGGTGGTGTGGGAAAACGCCTGCAAGCTGCCGTTGGCGAATACATCCAGCATCAACGCCAGCTGCTTTGCGCGGCGCAGGTTGGATTTGTTCAAATCTCGATACAAATCACCGAGCGTCGGGCAGGGCGCTGTGTAGCCGGAGGCAATCAGCGGTTTGTAAATGTTTTTGAGGCTGGCAGCAATCAGGCTTCTGTCCTCCGGCTGAAGATGCCCATTCTCGCCGATCAGCTTGTCCAGCATCGACAGCACAAACTCGATTTTGGCAACATCGGGCGGCACATCGGTCTTGGGGTCGTAATGATAATCCAGCGGATTAAAGTGTGTCCGGCTGTCCACAGACACCTTGATTGCCTCGCCGCCCAGCGCCTTGACCAGCAGCTCGTATTCATTTTCCGGGTCCACCAGAATGAACCGCGCGTTCGGCCAGCGCAAAAACTCCATTATAATTTCCATCTTCACGCTCATGGATTTGCCGCTGCCGGAGGTGGCAATCACCATCGCATTGCCGTTGATGAGCTTGGTACGGTCGCCCACGATCAGGTTGCCGGTAATGGCGTTTCTGCCGTAGAAGATTCCCTGCGGGGACTGCACCTCCTGCGCCACAAACGGCACCAGCGCCGTGACGCTGCGGGTCAGCATCATGTGGCTGCTTTCGACACGGCGCAGCCCATAGGGCATGGCGGTGTTAAAGCAGTTTTCCTGCTGAAAGCGCATCTCAGTAAAGCGGCAGTTGAAATTGGCAGCTGCCGATTGCAGTGCATCGGTTTCCTGCCGCAATTCGTCCGGCGTGTCGGCAAAGAACGCCACACTCAAAAGCACCATAAATATCTGTTGGTCACCCTCACAGATGGCATTGCGGATCTCTGCTGTGTACTTTTCCTGCTGCTGGTTGCGCGGGGAGATGGTTGCCATAAAGTCGAGATTTTCTACGTTGCGTCGGTTTGCACGGTACTTTTCGGAGTCAATCTTCATTTGAGAAGCCTCGATTTCCCGCATTGCATCCTCGGTTTCTACCGGTGTAATATCAATGCTGAGAACGATATACGGCACCTGTTGGAGCAGCGTCGCCACAAAATTATCGCTCAGCTGCTGCGGATACTGCGCAATCGTCATCGCCTTGGCAAATCCGTCGTCTATTTCCGCGTGTTGGGTTGTAAAGCGCATCGCATCGGGTGCAATCGTGTTGCGGAAATCGTTGCCCAATTTTCCGTAGTCATCAAAGCTGAACTGAAAGCGCCCTTCCTCGCCGCGGCGAAAAAAGTTGTGCAGCACCTCCAATCGTTCATTGTTTGTCATTGGTTTGATTGTACAGCCCAGATTGGAAAGCTCCGCCAGAAGGTTGCCCTGCACCTGCCGCAGACGGCTGCGGGCATCGGTGACATTCTGTTTGTTGGTGGATAGAATCAGATACTTGTGCTGCACCACATTGCCCGCGTCTTGGACGCATTGTCGGATTCGGCGGTTGCGTTCTACACGCCACTTATCCAAGCCGTCAAGGTTGCGGTGCAGCAAAACATTTTCGCGGAAGGACTTCTCGTCCATACGCTGGCTGACAATGCAGATCTTCAGCCAGCAGTCAGAAGGCACACCCATATACACCTTGCCGAGCAGGTTAAGGATTTTTGCTTTATTGTCCTCATCGCTCATTGTAAAGTTGATGTCCGGCATGGACCACATCTGGCTGTACACATTGCCGCAGCACCATGTCCCGTCCTCGTAAATTCGGTCGATGGGGATGCTCTGCTGCACACTGCGCGGCACCTTGCGGCTGCCGTAGGTTCTTTGGGTGGACGCATACTCACTTAAACGCAATCTTCTTCACCTTTCCTTTTTGTTTGGGGCGCAGTTCGGTTTTCCATACCCGCCAACCGCTGTACAGAATCGCGCTTTCCAACACGATGATAACAAACTTTTCAAACGGCAACCCGTCATAGCTTAAAAATCCCGCGGCGGCAATTGGTGCCGCGGCAAGGATACACAGCCAGCTGGCGGTTTCCTGCCCCAACAGCGGTTTTGCCCATAAATAAATCAGCACCGCCAACCCAATGGCGATGCCGGAACAAAGTAACTGGCGCAGGGTCAGCCCCATAAAGATTTCTTCCTGATAGCGCCGAATGTCTTTATTGATCGGTATCTGCATACTTTTACAACCCCATCATTTCGTGGATTAAAAAAGGAACACTTGTAGAATAAGTATTTTAGAAATGCGCTAAAAGATTGACAAATGGTTCTAAAACATTTATAGGCAAGGAACTGAATGCAATGTTTGTGTAAACGCATCATTGCATGGAAAAGGCAAAGCCCACAGGCCGGATTTTGTATCCAGCCTGTGGGCTTTGTTATATTTTCAAATTGATGCAGTTCAAATCTTGGAGTTCAAATACTTTACAAGTTCCCAAACCGTTGTCAGCGGGTTGCTCTGCCGTGAAATCGGCTCAATGCCTTGGCTCCGAACCTGTTCGGTACGAGCTTTCGCTCTCTGAATTGCAGTTGCCTGCAAAGGCTTCAAAACATCAAAGCAATCCCTGTTCTTCTCATAATCGGGGATTCTGTTTGGCTGTTTCAGCAAGCGAATCAATGCCTGACAATCTTCGACCTCTGTCTGCTGATTTACAAAGTGTAACAAGAACCATAGTTCGAAGGATGGATTGGAGTAGGCTAGATGATAGCCCTCCTTTTGGGCGGATTGTTTGGCGCGTAGAAGAACCTCGTTGGAATTATCGTCACGGTCAAATACGCACCAGATGGAATCGCCATCTTCCGGGTAATACGGATTATTGCCCATCGTTGCCTTGGCCTTCTGCACAAGCCTGTCAGCGGACTTATACTGCGAAGAAATCGGGATAATGTCAATATTGCATCCTCGGCTGCGGAAACGCTTGAAATAGCGAATCTCGGTTTCACTGCCCTCGCAGATGAGATACACCACCGGATTGCGCTTTCTGGTGTGGGCAGACTTGCGGCTGATCTCTTTTATTCTGCCCATGCTGCATTCCCTCCAATGAACGGAATCGCGCCGTAGCGGCCTTGCAGATACCCTTTGGAGATGTTCTCACCTTTCCGGGGAGAAAACTCAGTCAGAGCGTAAATATCGGTCTGCATGGTCTTTTCATCTTTCTCTGCAAACCAGATCTGATCACGCCGAAGCAAAGTCAAGTCGAGAAGCCCGGTGTCGTGTGTCGTGAAGATGAGTTGTGTATGGTTCGTATTGATGGCGGCATCCTGCATCATTTCGATCAAGTGCCGGGTCAGGAGTGGGTGCATACTGGATTCAATCTCGTCTACCACCAGAACAGCCCCAGATTCCAGAGCAGCGAGCCACATACCGATGCGAGAAAAAAATCGCTGTGTTCCAACGGATTCCTGCCCCAACGGAAGCCAGAAGCCCTTGGATGTGCCATCTTCAGTGTCGAGAGTGTGTAGTGCAGAAATGATAGGTTCTTCCTTGGAACCAGTGATGCGGATGTCTTTGATGCCTAGATCGGCATACAGCATTTCATGCAGGATACGGCTCTTTTCGGAGCCGCCCAGCCGGATGGCAGACAGAGCGGCATCCAGCCGCATTTCTGTTCCCATGAAACCTGTCAGCTTTTCAAAGAACCACAGGTACGCTTTTTCGGTTTGCGGACAGTTCCACTCGTTCGAGCTGGACAGATACAGACGATTTTCGGCAGTTCGTCCAGCAAGCGTGAACTGCTCTTGAATATTCTCGCGGAACTGATAGTCATTGTTTTCTCTGGAAAAAATCAGTGCTTCCCGGCCATTAGGCCAGTGATAGAGATATTCGGTCAAGATTCTGGACTTGTCAAACGAGAACCCATAGGCATACTTGATGCCGCCATAGAAATAGATAGCTTCAAAGCTGGTCGGCTGTGTAGGTTGGTCTGTGAAAGCAAACGGTTCCTGCGGAAGCGGTTCGCCCTTCAGCAACTTGGCATATCGGCCACAGACCATTTCCCGCATGAGCAGGAGTGCATGGAGGACATTGCTCTTTCCCGCTGCATTTGCGCCGTACAGTGCCAGCACTGGAACAAGCTGTTTCTTCTCGTCCGGTGAAATCAGGCAGTCGACCAGACTTTTATCTGTAGATGCTTTCAAGCTGATGATGGCTGTATCCTTGATGGAACGGTGGTTGGTGACTGAAAATTGAAGCAGCATCGCAATTCCTCCCAGATGATTTTCTGAATCCAGTGTACTCTATTCTAGGCGGAAAGTCAAATCTTAATTTCAATATTTGCAGATGTTTTTCAAAAATCGAGAATAAAATTTAAAATATCAACTTTTTATACTGTTCTAGTATTATTAGAGTTTATTCTGCATACACAATCTCCCTCACCACCACTTCCTCCGCCCATTCCAGTTTAAGAACATTCTTGAATTCCGTCCGACAAAAACGCATTTTCTAGTTCGAAAGACAGTTATTTACTATTTTGACGTTCGATAGCTACATTGTATCCACCGCATTTTCATTTTAACTGATTTCCCTTGGGTGTATGGTTCAGCGTTTCTTGTGGCTCAAATTTGCTTAAATCAATTGTTTCTATAGTTTCCTCCCTACACAGCGGTATTATGGATCACCTGCACCCATTGGTGATCCCCAGCCATACGCCCATTGGTCTTTTCAATAATCAGCAGCGGATCAAAGAAAGGAACCTCCATCTCCCGGAGAATATCTTTCAAACCGGCTCGGCTGGCGGGCAGGCATCTTTCTTTCAAAAATTCCTCGAAATCCGCCCAAGACGGATTCTCTACAACGCCAAACGCCCGCAAAGGGATTCGGTCGGTGTAGTTCTTCATGCGGACAACTTCGTGCTTGAAATCAATGTCGATGACCGTACATAGCTGCTGACCGTTCATAAAGTTCATCCGCATGGTGAAATCCGGGTTCGTGCTGAAATGCTCGGCGTTATAGATATACTTATATATGGTCTGGCGCGACACGCCGAACCGTTTCGCAATCTCAGTGTTGCCGATGCCTTTTCTATGCAGTTCCAAAACCTCTACGATCTGGTCGGGGGTAAGCTGCGCCTTGCGACCCGCATTGCGCGGATTTGGATGATTGATTTTCAGCATCTCTGCAAGTTCTCGCAGTTCATCCAAATCAGCTGTGCCAAAAATTTCTTTTATTTGCTTTTGGTAATCGCTCGGCATACAGTATCCCTCCCAAGTCGTTTTCTACTATTACTATATCGTGATTTGGGGAAAATGTCAACAAATTAAAATATTGACAGCTTCAAGAATATCAGTCTTGTACGAATTACATTCTATTTCAATTATTTCTGTCCCTTATTCTTTGCATCCAACTTTGGGCCTTTCTCTTTTGAATGTGGATACCCCTGTTTGACAGCTTTGACCATAATATGCTGATTTATAAAATATAAGCCTGTTGTATTTGGCTAGCTAATTTACCAGACAGTGTCTGGCAAATTGAGTTCTGCGTAAAAGCTGAATATGCCTTGGGAGATTTGTCTAACTAGATTTTGGGGCTTGCATATCTCAGATATCCAATTTTCCAGTCAGTGACTGGAAAATTGAAATGGGAACCATATCAGACCGATGGAAGCAGTCTTAAAGTGTTAGCGTTCACATGAGGTTGAATAGTCATCTTATCAGGCTTTGCGTGAACCACCGATTTCCTTGATTGCGGCATAGTGTTTTCCACATTTTCGGCTGATCTCGTTGAAAAAGTCGGATGTCACAAATTCCAGCAGCCATACTTTGGGAATCATGTACTTGGATGTCTGCAAGATGGTTTTCAGCAAGCCCTTGCTGCACCATTTCAGAATTGTGTGGCGTTGGTAGCCTGTCACCTCGCAGACTTGCGCAACGGTCAGTACATCCGGGTAATTTGCCAGCTGCTGCTCGTACCATTCCTTGGCCAGCAGCCGTTCCTCGCCCGTATAGTTCAGCTTGCGCTCTAACGATGCGGCAGGTTTCTTGTGTTTGGGGTAGTTGTAATACCACCCGCTGGGCGGAGTGTAGCGCATCGGGTCGGACTCTCGGCGGTAGAGATACTCGGCAACATCTTTCTTGGCGATTTTATAGCATCGCGTTTTCTTTCCGTTGTTTTTGCAGGGAACAAGCCCGCTTTGCAGGAGATAAAGCGAGGTTCGTGTTCCGATATGGCATACGATGCGGAAATCGTTGCGGCTCATCGGGTCCGGATAGGGCGTTAGGATTTCTTCAATTTTTTCTTTCAAAGAGTCGTTGCTTACAGTTTTTTTCTTCATTTCGGGTTCTCCTTGTTTGTAAAGTGAAACCCCGAAAAATCACTACTTCATTTTTCTGTTTCCTGCATTTTTTCTCATTCGTGTCCGCAAACCTGCACCATTATCCGGCTTTTGTGGCAGGGCTTATCTTGCATCTTATCTTGCATTTCTCCCAAAAAGCCGCCATTTTTGCCCCAAAACAGACGATTTTGTTTCTTTTCGTACCCACATTGTTTTTTGCTTGCTTAGTCGCATTTTCTCTCCACACATCGCCCAAAATCAGCGGACAAACCAGCCTGTATCAGCCTTGGTTATCACCATATTGCCTTTTCAAAGATTAACTCGAAATGCGATAGGGCGTTTGTAGCGCCGCCAGAGTTCAAATCTCTGATGCTCCGCCAATCAACGGTACAGCGTGCTTTTTTGGCGCTCTGTACCGTTTTTTATGCAAAAAGCAGAATTTTTGAGTTTGACAATTTCATAACAGGAGAGAAAACGCCCTGTTCTGGAGAGAAATCACACTTTTTAAGTGCATTTTCCGGATTTGAACCCATTCCAAGCCCGTTCAGCATTGCTTCTGCTGAAGAAACCTTGGAAGCGTAGTCCAAATGCGAATAAATATTCGCGGTGGTAGAGAAATCGCTGTGTCCCAGCCACTCCTGAATCATCTTCATCGGGACACCGTTTGCCAAAAGCAAACTGGCGCAAGAATGCCCTTACGGTATAATTACGACAAACCGGAAAAGCCCCGTATATCAAGGGTTTTCGGTTATCTGGCAAGGCTTTTCATCCTTTTCCAAACCGAAAAATCGAGCCGTGAAGTAGTTATATCGTAGGGGGTGTTATAGTATGGACGCAGCGGACGCAGAAGCGGTTATACTTCCGGCGTCCGCTGTCCCCGATGAAGAACGACCACTCCTGCCGCCACGGCAATCACTTTGGCTGCGCACCAGGTCAGGTGCAGTGCCAGCCCGATGGAATGAAAAAACAGCCAGCCAAACAAAAACAATACAAACATGGTAAACAGCACGGTGCTACCTCCTTTTTATCATACACATCTTTTTATCATACACATCGGCAGGCGCTTTGCCTGCTTATTGAATATAACGAGCGGAAAATGCGGATTTGAGCAGACAAATAAAATGTTTTTGAAAAATTTAAGAGGCGGAACTATGAATTTTGATACCCCGCCCCAAGCCTTGACTATTTGCGGCGAGTGGAATAAAATTTTTGAAGATACCCGGCACAAGCGGCAGGCCGCGCCGGACTGCCTGTTTGCCCGCGCGTACCCTGCGCGGCCTGGGGGAGCAGCCCGCCGTGCAGGAAATGTACCCGCAGAAGGTTAAGGCAATACCGCACAATTCCCGCCTAACGGCTCAAGCACCGCTCCGGCGGCTGCGGCACGGCATCTGCGTTGCCAAACATATCTGCTGTGCAATGTCCGGCAAGCAGAGCGTGATGAAAAAGGAATGGCTTAAGCAGCGCTTTGCAGAAGGTTTGGTTTTCTACCGGAGCACGGAGCGCGGCAAATGCTTTATTGAGTATATCCCGGCAGAAAACGCATGGGTCCCGATTCAGGCAGACGGATATGTTTATATCGATTGTTTGTGGGTATCCGGTTCCCTAAAAGGACACGGATACGCCAATGAACTGTTGCAGCAGTGTGTGCAGGATGCAAAAGGGCAGGGGCGAAAAGGGCTGTGCATTCTATCCGCAGAAGGACGAAAACGCGAATTCCTCTCCGACCCTAAATTTATGGCATATAAAGGGTTTGCTGTTGCAGACACATCGGAATGCGGAATCAACCTGATGTATCTGCCGTTTGAACAAGATGCCGAGCCGCCAAAGTTCAAGGCGTGCGCCAAGCACCCTGCGGTAGAGCAGAACGGGTTCGTTCTTTATTATACCGATCAGTGCCCGTTTACTTACTACTGGGTGCCGCGGGTGGAAGAAACCGCAAGAGAGCATGGGATACCGTTGAAAGCTGTTCATATCACCAGTAAGGTGCAGGCACAAAATGCGCCCGCGCCGGTTACAACCTATGCACTGTTCAAAGATGGCAAATTCCTGACCCAGAGCATTCAGTCTGACAAAAAGTTTCTGCATCTCGCAGGGGTACAGAGTTAAGGCAACACCGCACAATTCCCGCCTAACGGCTCAAGCACCGCTCCGGCGGCTGCGGCACGGCATCTGCGTTGCCAAAATGCTCGAGCTACCCCGTTACCGTGCAGAGCTGGAACCGTGTGGTCAGCCTGTACGGCAGCTTTGCCGAAGCATGGACCCTGGCAGGCGGCACGCTGACTGCCACAACGGAGGATGCCATCAAGGAGCGTGGGCTGGACCTGGGAACAGACATTGCCGTGATCGGCACCAATCAGGACCCCAACACCGAGGAAATTCTGGCCCAGAACCCGGACTTTGTGATTTTGAATGCCGAGGTCAGTGAGCAGACGGCTCTGCATGAATTTTTGCAGGAGGCAGGGGTGCCGCACGCCTATTTCAAAACCAATACATTTGATGAATACCTTGCCATGCTGCGCACTTTTTGTGATATGACAGGCCGCGAGGATTTGTATGAGCAGAACGGCCTTGCCGTGCAGCAGCAGATCAGCGATGTGCTGGAACTGGTGCAGAACGCCAAGCTGCCCGCCCCCAATGTGCTGTTGCTGCGGGCGTATTCCTCCGGCTGCAAGGCAAAAGGCAGTGATAACATGACCGGCGCAATGCTGAAGGACTTGGGTGCGATAAACATTGCTGATGCGGACGACAGCCTGCTGGAAAACCTGAGCATGGAAAACATCATTGCGGATGACCCGGAAGACATTTTTGTGGTTACCATGGGGGCCAGCCAGCAGAAAGCGCTGGACTGGCTGGCCGAAAACCTGCAGGCCAATCCGGCGTGGTCCGGCCTGAGCGCCGTGCAGAGCGGCCATTATTATCTGCTGGATAAAGCGCTGTTCCACTATAAACCCAACGCCCGCTGGGGCGAAAGCTACCGCACCCTTGCGGCGCTGCTGTATCCCCAGCTGGCTGATCAGCTGGAGGCCCTGGCATGAAACAGCCCGCAACACTGCCCACCCTGCGCAGGCAGGGAGCCGCGCTGACCGTTTTAGCGCTGGCCGTGGTGCTGGCAGCTTTGGCCGGGCTTTGCTTTGGCAGCCAAGGCTATACCCCTTTGCAGCTGTGGCAGGCATGGTGCAGCGGCGATCCCCAAAACGCCGTCTACCGCGTTTTGCTGCATGTGCGCTGGCCCCGCACCCTGGCCGGGCTGTTGGCAGGCAGCGCGCTGGCGGCAGCGGGCGTTTTGCTGCAGGCCGTGCTGAACAACGCCATGGCAAGCCCTAACGTGATCGGCGTGAACGCCGGCGCCGGGCTGGCGGCACTGTGTGCTGCGGCTTTGTGGCCTGCCCACCCCAACGCGGTACAGCCTGCGGCGTTTGCCGGGGCGCTGGCCGCCGCCCTGCTGGTGTATGGGCTGGCGCTGGGGGCCGGGGTAAGCCGCACCACGCTGGTGCTGGCGGGCCTTGCCGTCAGTGGAATGCTGACCGCGGGCATGAATACGATCAAGCTATTGTACCCGGATGCGATTGCCGGGGCATCAGACTTTTTGGTGGGCGGCTTGTCCGGCGTAACACTGTCCGGGCTGAAAGGCGCTGTGCTCTACCTGATCACCGGGACGCTGCTGGCTCTGCTGCTGGCGGCAGACCTGAACGTGCTATGCCTGGGGGAACAAAGTGCAGCTTCCTTGGGGCTGCACATCGGAGCAGTACGCTTTTTGGGCATTCTGGCGGCGGCGCTGCTGGCGGGGGCAGCTGTCAGCTTTGCAGGGCTGCTCAGCTTTGTGGGGCTGCTGGCCCCGCACATTGCCCGGCGGCTGGTGGGCAATAACCATCGCATTCTGCTGCCCGCGGCCATGCTGCTGGGGGCGGCTTTTGTTGTGCTGTGTGATGTGCTGGCACGCTGCCTGTTTGCTCCGTTTGAACTGCCGGTGGGCATTCTGCTGTCCCTCATCGGCGGGCCGTTCTTCCTTGGCTTGCTGCTGCACGGCAGGGGGAGGCGAATGTATGATTGAATTACAGCATGTCAGTGCGGGCTATGGCGCACAGGATGTGGTGCGGGATGTGAGCTTTGCCGCCCCAAACGGCCAGCTGACCGCGCTGATTGGCCCCAATGGCAGCGGCAAAACCACCCTGCTGCGCGCCATGACGCGCACGCTGCCCTGCCGCAGCGGCAATATTCTGCTGGATGACCGCTCCATCGCCAGCTATGGCCGCAAAGAGTTTGCCCGCACAGCAGCGTTTATGCCGCAGTCCCGCCCGGTGCCGGGAATCACGGTGCGGGCGCTGGTGGCACATGGGCGGTTCCCGTATTTGGGCTTTTCCCGCCGGATGACAGCGCAGGATACCGCTGCGGCGGAGCAGGCCATGCGCCGGACCGGCACGCTGGATTGGGCAAATCGGGATGTGCGGGCGCTTTCCGGCGGCGAACGCCAGCGGGTGTACCTTGCCATGGCGCTGGCCCAGGGCGGAACCACCATCCTGTTGGATGAGCCCGGTGCCTTTCTGGATGTACGCGCCCGGTTTGAGCTGCTGGACCTGCTGCGCAGCGTGGCAGCGGGCGGCAAAGCCGTGGTGCTGGTTATGCACGAGCTGCCCCAGGCCATGCAGTATGCGGATCGCATTGCCCTGTTGGGCGGCGGCCGCCTGCTTGGCTGCGATACCTCCGCTGCCCTTGCTGCCACCGGTGCGGTGGATCGGGTGTTTGGCGTCCGTTTGTGCCGTGCGCCGGATGGGGTGTGGTATGTGAAGGCGGAGGGGTAAGCAAATTCTGGTTCGGCAGAGTGCTGAAAAACGTGAATCACCCGTAGGGGCACATCGTGCGCCCGCCGCCGCATCGCTCCAATCATAACACCCACAACCCAATACAAACAAAATCGACCGCAAAGGCGATAACTCATTTGCCCCTGCGGTCGGTTTGTTTATGCGGCTTTAACGGTTATTGTTTGGTGAGGGCGAACGCGGCGATCATGTTAACCACGCCGCTGAATGCCAGCATGATACCGGCAATGCGCATCATCAGCGCGGTGGAAGCGCCCGGCGCAAACAGGGCGTATACACCCAGCAGCACACAGGCAATGCCGATGATCAGCGGCACCCACCACAGGGTATCGCCCCAGCGCTTGCGGTTGACTGCGGTCTGGATACTGGTCATGCCCTGAATCATCAAAAATACGCAGATGATAAGCCCCACGATCTCCACCAGCGTGTAAGGCCGTGTAATGAAGAACAGCCCCACCATAATGCCCGCCACGCTGACCGGCAGCAAAGGCGAAGTCATAAAGGTGGCGCGCTGGAAGGTGACGGAATTGACCGCACCGGCAGCACCGGCCAGCAAAATCAGCCAGCCAATCAGCGAACAAAGCGCAACCGTGGCGGCACCCGGCTGCATGATCAGGTAAATGCCCAGCACAATGCTGACCAGCGGCATCAAAATCAGTTCCCAACGGATCTCTTTCATAAAAGCAGTCCCTCCTTGTGGATAGCCTGGGCCGGTGTACGCTGCGCCATGCAGGACGCACCTGCCTTCTATCTTTATTATATCACATGGGCATGCCTGCGTCATCCTTGCGGCGCAGGCGAGGAACGCTATCCTGCCGGTCAATTTCACTGTTTTGTGTGGAAATTCTGCTTCCGCCCTCTGCCAGCCCCAAAAGATCGGCGGCTTCGGTGGGGTCCAGCTGCTGCACGCTTTCCAGCTTGCGGGTAATAGCGCGGCTGCGGGTGCCGATCAGCTCTTCCAGATCGTTGCCGGTCTGGTTCAGGTGGCGCTGCATGGATTGCAGTCCACTGCCGAACTTCTCGAACTCCGTCTTTACCGCGCCCAAAATCTGCCATACCTCGCCGGAGCGCTTCTGGATGGCCAGCGTGCGGAAGCCCATCTGCAGCGCATTCAGCAGGGCCGCCATAGTGGAAGGCCCCGCAATGTTGATCTTGTAATCCCGCTGCAAAATTTCCGGCAGACCACAGTTCACCACCTCGGCATACAGCCCTTCAAACGGCAGGAAGAGAATGCCGAATGCGGTGGTGTACGGGACTTCAATGTATTTATCGTGGATGTCCTTGGCTTCCTGCCGCACTACGGTTTCCAGTTGGCGACGGGCGGCGGCTACCGCGGCGGGGTCGCCGCTGGCCTGGGCGTCCTGCAGGTGTGCATAGGTATCGCCGGGGAACTTGGCGTCAATGGGCAGCCACACGGTTCCGCTCTGGCCCGGTAGCTTGACGGCATATTCCACCCGGTTGCTGCTGCCGGGCACAGTAGCCACATTTTCGGCGTATTGGCCGGGGGCCAAAATTTCTTTCAGGATCGCCCCCAGCTGTACTTCGCCCAGAATACCGCGGGTCTTTACGCCGGAAAGTACCTGCTTCAGGCTGCCCACATCGGCGGCAAGGTTCTGCATCTCGCCCAGGCCCTTGTACACCTGTTCCAGCTGGGTGCTGACCGCCCGGAACGATTCGCTGACCCGGCGCTGCAGCGTGGCTTCCAGCTTTTCGTCCACCGTGCCGCGGATTTCATCCAGCTTTTTGTTATTGTCGGCCCGGATGTTTGCCATGCCCTGCAGCAGGGTTGCCCGCACGCCGTCCAGTCGGTTGGCGTTGGTGTCTTCCAGATTTTTCAGGCGGGTTTCCAGCACCTGCAGCTGAGCCAGCAGGGCATCGTTGGCAGCGCGCTGGCGGGCGGCACCGGCGCGGTCGATGGCGTCCAGCCGGGCGGTGGCGGCCTCCTGGCTCTGGCGCTGGCTTTCGGCCAGCAGGGTTCCCATGTCCCGCGCGCTGGCGGAGGTTGTGCGGGTCACTTCGCCCTGCATCACGCGCAACTGGTCGGCCAGCACTTCGGTTTCGGCCTCTACTTCATCCCGCACAATGCGGGCAATTTCATCGGTCTGGTCCTCGGCGGTGTTCTGCTGGCCGCTGCGCAGCAAAAGCAGAATCAGCAACACATTGGTCAGTACCGACAGGAACAGAAGAATAATCAATAAAGGCTGCATCCCACAAGGTTCCTTTCTTACTTGGCTGTTTTGGTTCAGCTTTAGTATAGCATAGGAAACTGCAAGATACAACCTTTTGTTGTGCAGTGCTTGCGATTTAAAGAAGGAAAATGGGGCGGTTAAAAGCAGGAGTTTATGGAGTAGGGCGCCCCCCCGGTAGGGGCGCATATTGTGCGCCCATCGCCTTGCGGAGAACGACGTGACGGAATATATGGCAAGGTGCGCTATGCGGGATGATGCCCCACTACTGCGTGCTTTCAAGGCTTCCGGTACTGTTTATCAATTCTTATATCACAATCGTAAGCAATAGCATTTGATATAAGGCAATACCGCATAATTCTAAGTGCCGATACGGCGAGCGAGGTGCGGCAGATGCCAAGCCAGAAGCGCAGATAATACTGGATGCTGCAAAGGTGAGCGTCGCCAGTGGCGGAAACAGCGAACCGAAGCAGGGGCAGCGGTCGCAGAGTGCGAGGGGCTTTTGCCTCCGAAGCACGATGCGGGTACCGCAACCCGACATTATCGAGCATTTTGGCAACGCAGATGCCGTGCCGCAGCTGCCGGAGGCGGAATACTGGCCGTAAGATGCGCCATCCTTGCAGGCGGTGGCGGACTTGAGGAAGTTGGAAGTATACAGCTGCACGCCGGGCTGGGTGGTCAGGGTCTCCATGCGGATGCCCGTTTCGGGGCCGGTCAGCCATGCGGTGTGGCGCAGACCGCTGTCCGCAATAACATAGCAGTGGTCATAGCCGCTGCACTGCTTCAGGGCCGGGTAATCGGCGTTGATATCGCGGCCAATGGTCTTTTCCTCGGTAAAGTCCATCGGGGTGCCTGCCACAGCAATCTTGCGCCCGGTGGGGATGAAACCGGCATCCGTTTCCAGATAGGCCGGTGCAGCCAGAGACAGACGGTGCCCCAGCACGCTGCCGGAAGCATGGCCGTTCAGGTTAAAGTAGCTGTGGTTGGTAATGTTTGCCACAGTGGGGGCATCGGTGGTCAGGGTGTACTGAATCATCAGGCCGGCGCCTGCCAGGCTGTAGCGCACTTCCAGCTCGGCGTTGCCGGGGAAGCCGTCGGTGCCGTCGGGGCTGGCTGCGGTCAGAACCAGGGTATCGTCCCCCTCAAAGCCCATGTCAAACACGGTCTTATCAAAGCCGTGCAGGCCGCTGTGCAGGCAGTTTTTGCCCTCGTTCGGGGTAACATGGTATTCTTCCTCATACAGGGTGAATTTGGAGCCGCCAATGCGGTTGGCGTAGCGGCCCACCACAGCGCCCAGAAAACAGGTGTTCAGCTCATAATCCTGCACGGTGGGGTAGCCCAGCACAACATCCACCTTGTTGCCCTTGCGGTCCGGCACAAGCAGCTGCTGGATGGTAGCGCCATAGCTTAAAATATGAACTTCGATGGTATCGTTCGCCAGAATACCGACCTTGACTGGCTGGCCTGCGGTGGTTTTTCCGAAATCTTTGATTTGAATGCTCATTCTGTGGTTCCTCCTTCAGAATTTTCGCCGTCCTGCTGTGCAGCAAGGTCATAGCGGACGCTTTTGCCCACGGCGCCGGTGCCATAGTTCAGCATCCGGTTCACCCGGCTGACCGTTGCGCTGGAAGCGCCCGTCAGCTGGCGGATTTCGCTGTACACCTTGCCTTGCAGCAGGCACCCTGCTACATCATAGCGCTGTTCCATGGTGCGGAGCTCCGTTACAGCGCAGAGATCCTCAAAAAATCGAATACAATCGTCCAGATTATCCAGCCGCAGGATGGCTTCATACAAAGCAGTGCTGCGGGGCTGCCCGTTGGGGGTGGTTCCAGCGCGCATAGGCGCCTCCTTATATATTGCATCATCGTGCATATTTGCCCTGCCAAAACAACCAAAATGTGGCAAGCTATCACTTATCAATTTTAGCAACTGAACCAACACAAGTCAAGGCTTTAATGCGCTGAATTCCTTATTTAATTTTTATGAGGTCTGCCAGTTCCGCCCCGCCGGGCCAAAAGTTTTTCTTGCGCTCCGGCAGGCCCCGCGGTATGATAAAGACATTGAGCACCGGCGCGTGTCCGCCGCCCAATGGTTTTAGGAATCTTTTTTAATCACCACGGCCCGCCGCCCCAGCTGGCGGTAAATTTTCATGAACTGGACACGCGGTACCACACGGTTAAAATTCAGCGGGTCTGCCACCACAAAGTTCTGGTCATCCATGCCGCACAGCACCATGCAGTGCAGGGTGTGCAGCACCTCGTGCCGCCGCCCACCGGGCAGGTCGTATTCACCGCAGGGGTCGCGCTGGATATCGCAAAAGTGCAGTGTTGCCCAAAAGATGACCGGGTTCCCGGCCTGCAGCTGGGATGCCAGTTCAGCTTCCTCGGCACCGGTCAGATCATAAGCGCGGCAGCTGCTGCCCTGCACAGCCAGGTAGGCGTTCGCCGCCTGCACAATCGGCCCCGCAAAGCAGTAATAGCCGGCTTCGGGGCTGCCATCGTCCAGGTGAGGATTGCCCATATAAACCTCGTCGGGGTCTGCGCCGTACCACTGGGCGCTGCGTGGCAGATAGTAGTCGGCCAGTTCGCACTTATCCGGGGCAAAGCCCAGGTAGTGCAGCACTTCGCAGCAGCTGGTAATTTCGCAGCCGTTGGGCAGCTCCGGGTTTTGCAGGATCTGGGGAACTGGCAGCAGGATGGATGCCATAAAAGCGCCTCGCAATCATACGATTATTTCCGTTTTGATTGTACCAGATTTCACCGGGAAAGGAAAGCCGCAGTATCTGCTCAGTCTGTTATAATTTATAGATAAATACAAAATGTATACCATGGAGGGGATTTTATGAAAGTATGGGATATGCACTGTGATACCCTGGCCGAGCTGCGCTATGCCCAGCAGGCAGGCAAGCCCAAGAGCTTTTTGCACAATGATTTAATGATGGATCTGGAACGCATGAAACAGGGCGACTATCTGCTGCAGTGTATGGCTTGCTTTGTTCACCTGGAACCGGAACGGGAAAAAAGCCCCCTGCTGGCCTGCCTGGAAGAAATCGACATTTTCTACCGCCTGCTGGAACAGTATCCCGATGACCTGATGCAGGTGCGCACTGCGGCGGACATCCAGACGCTACTCACCTCCGGCAAGCGCGGCATGATGCTGACCGTTGAAGAAGGTGGCGCCTGCCTGGACAGCCTGGGTGCGTTGCGGGATCTGTACCGCCTTGGCGTGCGGATGATGACCCTGACCTGGAACTTCAAGAACGGCTTGGCCGAGCCCAACATTGTACCCGGCACCGATGACATGTGGCCCCGCCCGGCCAACACCACCGGAGGCCTGACCGAAAAAGGCTTAGAATTTGTGGAGGAGATGCAGCGCCTGCATATGCTGGTGGATGTTTCTCACCTATCGGACGCCGGTATCTGGGATATTCTGCGGGTGGCAAAGCAGCCTTTTGTTGCCAGCCATTCCAACGCGCGCGCCTGCTGCCCCCATGTGCGCAACCTGACGGACGAGATGCTGACCGCCATGGGCGAAAAAGGCTGCCTGATTGGCCTGAACTACTGCGCTTCCTTCCTGGATACAAACCCCGACCGCAGCCAGGTCAGGAGCCGCATCACCGATATGGCCCGCCACGCCCGCTATATTATGGATAAGGCCGGTGAGGACTGCCTGGCCTTGGGCAGCGATTTTGACGGCATTGACGGCGACCTGGAAATTGCCGGTGCGCAGGACATGCCCAAGCTGGCCGAGGGGCTGAAAAAAGAGGGTATCCCCGAGCGTGTGGTGGAAAAGATTTTTTACGGCAACGCCGTGCGCTTTTTCAGCGAGAACCTGTAACGCTACCAAAATAAAAGGAGAACCATTATGCCGCATCCTGAATTGACTTTGGAACGCCGCATTGATGCAGAGCTGTGCGGGCTGGACGCCAAAATGTGCGTATACGCAGATGACCTGCATGGCCATGTGGTGGAGCGTGGGGCTGATGATGAATTTGAATCGGCATCCACGATCAAGATTTATATTCTGGGCTGTCTGTACGCCCAGGCGGAAGCCGGCAAAGCCAGCCTGGATGCCGAACTGACCTATGAAGCCCGGCATTTTGTGGACGGCTCCGGCCTGATCCGGTCCTTAGGCGAAGGTGCCAGGCTGCGCGCCCGCGATGTTGCCACCCTGATGATCGTTGTCAGCGACAACATTGCCACCAACATGCTGATCGACTATCTGGGGTTGGATACCATCAATGCGTTTATCCGCAGCATTGGCTGCACCCACACCAAGCTGCACCGCAGCCTGCGCAGCGATAACTGGAGCGAAAAGCTGGGTACCATTACCCCGCGGGATATGGGCCGCTTTTTTGCCCTGTTGGCAAAGGGCGAGCTGGTCAGCCCCCAGGCCAGCGATGCCATGCGCAATGTGTTCCGCCAGCAGCACTACAACACCATGCTGGCGGGCAGCATCCCCCCGTATTACACCGACCCCGAAGAATCCCACGCGGATCCGGATCTGATCTATGTAGCCAGCAAAAGCGGCTCCATGGATGCCTGCCGCAATGACGGCGGCCTGATCCACACGCCTTACGGGGATTATGTTCTGGTAATGATGTGCACCGACTTTGCCAACAAGCTGGAAGTAAACGACCACCCCAGCGTGATTTACGGCAACCGTGTCAGCCGCATGCTGTTTGACCAGTACCTGGCGCTGGAGGGTAGTTTTGTAAAGTAAGTGGAGGGCGTATTCGAAAACGATTTTGACGTTCTTGGATACGGCTTGTACCAAGCAATATTATGGCCTATGCGGCAAAGTTGCGGAACGGTCGAAACCGTTCCCTACAGAGCATTTTGTTGTGCACGACCAACCAATAAACGCTCTGTAGGGCGCGATGCATCGTCCCGCACGCCGGGCCTTGCCCAATATTTCATTCAATCACCCGCCGCACACCCTGCGGGTGCATTTCACCCAAAAACCAAACCGACCGCAAAGGCGATGCTGCTCGCCCCTGCGGTCGGTTTTACTATTTATGGCAATACCGCATAATTCTAAGTGCCGATACGGCGAGCGAGGTGCGACAGATGCTAAGCCAAAAGCGCAGATAATACTGGATGTCTTATCGAGCATTTTGGCAACGCAGATGCCGTGCCGCAGCCGATCGTACCGCACCCATTTTCCGCCGTTGGAATCCTGGTATACTTCCTTGCTGGTGGCCTTGGCACCCTGCTGTACGTTGTCCAGCCAGTACCAGGCACCGCTGGCGGGGTCGTAAATCTCCTTGCCGCGGTAATTGCTGCTGCCCGGCTGCCAGCCCTGGCGCACCCAGCTTTCATACCAGAAGCTCTTGCCGTTGCCGTCTGTGACCCAGAAGTTGGTCAAAGCACCGCTTTTCATTGTGCCGTAAACCGGGTCAAAGTAATACAGCGAGCCATTGATGGACACATTGTCGTACTGCATAATGCCGGTGGTCAGGTCATAGTAGACCTTGCGGCCATCCGGCAGGGTCCACGGGCCGTGGATCATGGCACCGGTGACAGGCTCAAAGTAATACCAGTTGCCGTTCTGGCAGTTTTCGCCTTTGATCATGTGGCCGTTTTCATCATAGCGCACCCACTTGCCGCCGTCCGATTCCTGGTAGACATCTTTGTTCACGGCTTTTGCGCCGCCGTCCACGGCATCCAGCCAGTACCAGGCATCGCTGGAGGCATCATAGATTTCTTTGCCGCGGCCGGTGGTGCCCTGCTTTACGCCGTTCTCGTACCAGTAATCGCGGCCGTTCTCGCTGCGCCAGCCGGTATAGCCGCCGGTGCTGCCGTTCTGGTACTTGGGCCAGAAGGTATCGCGCGCCAGCGTTCCGCGGGAATCGCAGCGGGTGGTATCAGAGGTGTTGCCGCCCAGTTCATACACGCGGCACCATTCGTACCCAGCATGATAAGCACCGTTGGCATCATTGCTGATACCATACATGTAAGAGCGCAGGCTGGAAAGGCTGTTCAGCTCATATTCCAAAAAACGCATCTGGCCGTACAGGGTATGCCAGTCCAGGCCGTTGTTGTTGCAGTAGTTCTGCAAATTGGTCCAGCGGTCGCCGTACCACTGGCACAGGCCGTATGCGGTGCCGTAGTCATTGGTAATGTCCACATAAAAACGGGATTCGCGGTACATGCTGGCCATCACGCCGCTGGCGGCGGCGCTGTTCATGCCCATGGTGCCGGTCAGGTAGTTGTAAACATCCCGCTCGTTGGCGGCAACATCTTCATTGGCGTTATAAGAAGCGTCATACGTTGCGGCGTCTTCCTGGACGATATCGTCGGAGTATTCGGCAATGCCGGTGTCAGCGGTATCAAACATGGGCATCAGCGGGGTCAGGCTGCCGGCAGTTTCCGGCGTGGCGGCTTCGGCACCCGCCGAAAGCGCCAGCGCCATGGCGGCAGCCACGGCGGCGATCAGGGTCAAAAACTTACGTTTCAATGCTGCACCTCCTTAGAATGGTAAACAACCTTGATGATGAACGATCTGCGGGCCCGATACCAAAACAGCTCCCGACTGGAAGCAATCGGGAGCTGTAAAGCTCGGTGGAACCGCGGAACGCTTAGTTGTAGCGGCGCTCCTTGATCTCGGTCACGATATTGTTGATGAAGGCATCCAGCTCCTGCGTGGTGGTTTCGCCCTTGCGATCACGCACACTGATGTTGCCAGCCTCGGCCTCCTTAGCGCCCAGCACCAGCATGTAGGGCACGCGGTCAACTTGCTGGGCTTCACGGATCTTGTAACCGATCTTCTCATTGGATTCATCCAGCACAACGCGCACACCGGCAGCAGTCAGCTTGTCGGCAACGGTGCGGGCGTAATCCAGCGTCTTTTCGCTGACGGGCAGAACCTTGACCTGGGTGGGAGCCAGCCAGGTGGGGAAGCGGCCCTTAGTCTCTTCGATCAGATAAGCCATGAAGCGGTCCAGAGAACCCAGGATGGCACGGTGCAGCACAACGGGGGTCTTCTCGCTGCCGTCCTTGTCGATGTAGGTCAGGTGGAACTTAGCAGGCAGGCAGAAGTCCAGCTGGCAGGTGGACAGGGTGTACTCTGCACCGACAGCGGGCTTAACGTTGACGTCCAGCTTCGGGCCATAGAAAGCAGCTTCGCCGATCTCCTCGGTAAAGTTGATGCCCAGCTCGGTCAGAACTTCGCGCAGAGCGTTCTCGGCATGGTTCCACATGGCGTCGTCGTCATGGTACTTCTTCTTGTCGGCGGGGTCACGCAGGGACAGTACGCAGCGGTAATCGGTGATGTTGAAATCCTTGTAGACGTCAAAGATCAGGCTGCAGACATTGGCAACTTCGCTCTTGATCTGCTCCGGGGTGCAGAACAGGTGGGCATCGTTCTGGCAGAAATGACGGCCGCGCTCAATGCCTTTCAGGGTGCCGCTGGACTCATAACGGAAGTCGTGGGCAATTTCGCCAATGCGGATGGGCAGCTGGCGGTAGCTGTGCGGGCGGTTGGCGTAGATCATCATGTGGTGGGGGCAGTTCATCGGGCGCAGAACATAGCTTTCACCCTCCATCTCCATGGCGGGGAACATGTTCTCACGGTAATGATCCCAGTGGCCGGAAGTCTTGTACAGGTTCACGGTGCCGATGCAGGGGGTCATAACGTGCAGGTAGCCGCGCTCGCGCTCCTTGCCCTTGATGTAATCTTCCAGCTGCTGCCAGATGATGTAGCCGTTGGGCAGGAACATGGGCAGGCCGCGGCCAACCAGGTCGTCGGTCATGAACAGGCGCATTTCCTTGCCGATCTTGCGGTGGTCGCGCTCGCGGGCTTCCTGCTGCTGCTTTTCCCAGGCTTCCAGCTCTTCCTGGTTGCGGAAAGCAACGCCGTTGATGCGGGTCAGCATCTTGTTCTCTTTGTCATTCTTCCAGTAAGCGCCGCTCTGCTGGGTGATCTTGAACGCCTTCAGAGCCTTGGTGTAGGTCAGGTGGGGTCCGATGCACATATCAACGTACTCGCCCTGCTGGTAGAAGCTGAACTCGGTCTCATCGGCCAGGTCGTCCATATGCTCCAGCTTATAGTGCTCCTGGCGCTCGGTCATCAGCTTCACAGCTTCATCGCGCGGCAGGATGAACGGCTTGATGGCAAGGTTTTCCTTGCAGATCTTCTTCATTTCCTTTTCAATGTTGGCAAGGTCTTCATCGCTCAGTTTGGTATCGCCCAGGTCAACATCATAGAAAAAGCCGTTTTCGGTAGCGGGGCCAAAGGCAAAGTCGGCCTGCGGATACAGGCGCTTGATGGCCTGTGCCATAATGTGGGCAGCCGTATGGCGCAGAACGTGCAGTTCTTCTTCTTTCGGGCATTCGGCAACAGTGCCGTCTTTGTAAATGATTTTCATTGATAAACGCTCCTTTGGGTAAACAAAAATGCTCCATCCCATTCTTGACCATAAACGGGATGAAGCATACAAATTCATACTCCACGGTTCCACCCGAATTGGACGCGGCAAAGCATCCCACTCGTAAAACAAAGGCCCAAAGCCCTGTTTTGTAAGCGCCGGTAACGGGGCGCTGCTCCGGCGAAGGTTCGCCTTCGCACTCGGCAGTGGTAACTGTGCTGTCCGCTTGCAAAACCGCTTGCACCACGCCAAATTCGGCGGCGGTTCTCTCTTTTGCGCGTTCCAGCATGTATTGTCTGCCTCAACGTTTTATTCAGGATGAAGTTGCCTTTACTATATACCACCCCGGCGGGGAAGTCAAGGGGGCGGCGCAAAATTTTACACCGTAACAAAAGATGATCTTTGCCCAAAACTGTGATATGATGGAAAAAACGGGCCGCACCCGGCAGGGGCTCTCGGCTCGCTTTGCCATCGGCTACTCCCAATTCATCATAAGAATACAGACAGGGCCCTGCTTTGAAGCTGTCAGGCGGCCCCGCAGGTGCATTTCTGCCAATTTTTGTGCCAGGTGGGAACGTTCACGGTGTTGTAACAATTCCTTGACAATTTCCTGCAATGTAGCTACAATATTAAATAGGACTTAAGGGTGTCGCCCATCGGGAACGCCGCTTTTCAGATATTTGTTTTACCGCCGCAAATTTGGCGTTTTTTCGTTTTATTTGTGTATATGGGGCTTGAGGTGTATCCGCTTTTGGGTATGCTTTGGATTATCGCCCCATTTTGTATAGAATATCGCAGGCAGTATTTGAACCGCAAAGGTCAGCCCCTTGCGCTGTAAGATGCTGGCAGTGTACCCATGGTAGCTGCCAGATAAAACAGGCGCGGGCTGCCCGGGCTTTTCAGGTATGCCAGAAATAAAAGCGTTCCGCTTGTGCTGCGCCCTCCTGCATTTGATTTGAGTTTTGTAAGGAGTGAAACTGCCATGCCCCCAATTTTGATGTGGGTGCTGGTTGTCGTTGCCGCTGTCGTGTGCGGGGAGCTTGGTTATTATTTTGGCGGGGAAAACCGGAAGCGTACCGCCGAAGCCAAGATCGGCTCTGCCGAAGAGGAAGCCAAACGCATCGTGAACGATGCCATCAAGGCTGCCGAGCAGAAGCGCAAGGAAACCATCATCGAGGCCAAAGACGAGGCGTTCAAGCTGAAAGCTGACGCCGACAAGGAAATCAAGGACCGCCGCGCGGAGATCAGCCGCCAGGAACGCCGCATGGACCAAAAGGAGGAAGCGCTGGATAAGCGCACCGCCGCCATGGAGCGCAAGGAAGAGGACCTGAAAAAGCGCGGCGAACTGGTGGAAGCCCGCCTGGACGAGCTGGAACAGCTCAAGCTGCGCCAGACCGAAAAGCTGGAAACCATCGCCGCCATGACCCAGGAAGATGCCCGCGCCGTGTTGTTGAAGAACATTGACGATGAGCTGACCCACGAAAAGGCCATGAAGATCAGCGCCTATCAGGCTAACATGAAGGACGAATGTGATGCCATCGCCCGTGAGCTGGTCGGCCAGGCCATTGCCCGCTGCGCAGCCGATGCCACCAGTGAAGCCACCGTCAGCGTGGTGCCGCTGCCCTCTGACGAGATGAAGGGCCGCATCATTGGCCGCGAGGGCCGCAACATCCGCGCTCTGGAAACTGCCACTGGCTGTGACCTCATTATTGACGATACGCCGGAAGCCATCACCCTTTCCAGCTTTGACCAGACCCGCCGTGAAGTGGCCCGCATGGCCCTGGAGCGCCTGATCGCCGATGGCCGTATCCACCCGGCCCGCATTGAGGAGACCGTGGATAAGTGCCGCCGCGAACTGGAAATTCAGATGAAGCGCGAGGGCGAAAAGGCTGTGATGGACCTTGGTATCCACAGCCTGCATCCCGATTTGGTCAAGCTGATCGGCCGCCTGAAGTATCGCACCAGCTATGGCCAGAATGTGCTGAGCCATTCTCTGGAAGTGGCATGGCTGGCCGGCCTGATGGCTGGCGAGCTTGGTGTGAACGTTCAGCTGGCACGCCGCGCAGGCTTGCTGCATGATATCGGCAAGGCCCTTGACCATGAGATCGAGGGCAGCCACGTGCAGATCGGTGTGGATATCTGCAAGAAGTACCGCGAGAACCCGCAGATTATTCATGCAATCGAAGCCCACCACGGCGATGTGGAGCCCAAGACGGTGCTTGCCTTCATTATTATGGCAGCGGATGCCATCAGCGCAGCCCGCCCCGGTGCCCGCCGTGAAAACATGGAAAGCTATATCAAGCGTTTGGAAACGCTGGAAGCCCTGTGCAACGGCTTTGAGGGCGTTGAAAGCTCTTACGCCGTGCAGGCAGGCCGCGAGGTCCGCATCCTGGTCCAGCCGGATAAGGTTGGTGATGATCAGGTCATCCTGCTGGCCCGCCAGGTTGCCAAAAAGATCGAGGACGAGCTGGATTACCCCGGCCAGATCAAGGTCAGCGTGATCCGCGAAAGCCGCGCCACCGAGTACGCGAAATAACCAAAGCGAATAAAACAGATGCCGCACCTGGTATGGGTGCGGCATTTTGTATAAGCATTGATTTATCCCGTGGATGCTGCCATATGTTTAAGGCAACACCGCACAATTCCCGCCTTGCGGCTTAAGCACCGCTCCGGCAGCTGCGGCACGGCATCTGCGTTGCCAGGGGCATAGAATACGATATAATAAAAAATAATTGTGCGGATTTATGCCCCTGTGGGATGGGCGGTGACGCACGGCAAATCAGGCGGCGCGGTATAGGCGCTGCCTATAGTTCGCCGCAACTGCGGTCACTGAAAAGGAGCGTCATCATGAAAGGTATCATCCTCGCCGGCGGTGCTGGTACCCGCCTGTACCCGCTGACCATGGTCACATCCAAGCAGCTTCTGCCTGTGTATGATAAGCCCATGATCTATTACCCGCTGTCTACCCTGATGCTGGCAGGCATCCAGGATATCCTGATCATTTCCACCCCAACCGATACGCCGCGCTTTGAAGCGCTGCTGGGGGATGGCAGCCAGTACGGCCTGCACCTGCAATATAAAGTGCAGCCCTCCCCGGACGGTCTGGCACAGGCCTTTATCCTGGGTGAAGAGTTTATTAACGGTGAGCCCTGCGCTATGGTACTGGGCGATAATATTTTCTACGGCGCAGGTTTCTCCAAGCGGCTCAAGTCCGCTGCCGCCAACGCCGAAGCCGGCCGCAGCACTGTGTTCGGCTACTATGTCACCGATCCCGAACGCTTCGGCGTGGTGGCATTTGACGAAAACGGCCAGGCAACTTCCATTGAAGAAAAGCCCGCACAGCCCAAGAGCAACTATGCGGTTACCGGCCTGTATTTTTACAGCAAAGATGTGTGCGAAAAGGCAAAACAGGTAAAGCCCAGCGCCCGCGGCGAACTGGAAATTACCACCCTGAATGAGATGTACCTGCAGGAAGGCAAGCTGGATGTGCAGCTGCTGGGCCGCGGCTATGCCTGGCTGGATACCGGCACGATGGACAGCCTGGTGGAAGCCGCCGACTTTGTGCGCATGATTGAACAGCGCCAGGGCATCAAGATCTCCGCCCCGGAAGAGATCGCCTATAAATACGGCTGGATCAACCGCGGCAAACTGTTGGAAAGCGCCGAGCGCTATGGCAAAAGCCCCTATGGCCAGCACCTGCGCAATGTTGCCGATGACCGCCTGAAATATTGATGCGGTATAAAGAAAGAGGCACAAGATGAAAATTCTGATTACCGGCTGCCATGGACAGCTTGGAACCGAGCTGCAAAAACAGCTGGCTGATGAAGAATGCGCCCTTGGCCCGCTGCCGGAGCGCCTGCGCAAAGCAACGGTGATCGCCGTTGATGTGGATGAGCTGGATATTACCGACCGCGAAGCCACTGTGACCTATATCCGCCGCACCCAGCCGGATACCGTCATCAACTGCGCTGCTTTTACCAACGTGGATGGCTGCGAAACCAACCGCGATGCCGCTTACCGCGTCAACGCCCTTGGCCCGCGCAACTTGGCATTGGCATGCGAAAAGATCAATGCCCGCCTGATCCATATTTCTACCGACTATGTATTCTCCGGTACAGCCAACGGCGGTGTGGCGTTGGATGAAAGTGCCCTGCCCGCCCCTATTTCGGCCTACGGCCAGACCAAGCTGCTGGGCGAAACCTATGTGCAGCAGTTCTGCCGCCGCCACTTCATCGTGCGCACGGCTTGGCTGTACAGCTATTACGGCAAAAACTTTGTCAAAACTATGGTCAACCTGGCCAAAACGCATGACACCCTGAATGTTGTCAACGACCAGCTGGGCAACCCCACCAATGCGGTGGATCTGGCCTACCATATCTTAAAGCTGGCAGTCAGCCATGATTACGGCATTTACCACTGCACCGGCAGCGGCATTTGCAGCTGGTATGATTTCGCATCCGAGATCATCCGCCTGTCCGGCCTGCCGTGCACCGTAAAGCCCGTTACCAGCGCACAATATAAAGAGATGAACCCCAAATCTGCAGACCGCCCGGCATGGAGCGCACTGGAAAACCGCGCCCTGCGGTGCAGTGTCGGCGATGACATGCGCGACTGGAAAGATGCAATTCAGGACTTTTTCAATAATTGGGATGGTAAATAAATGAAAACTTATCTTGTTACCGGCTGTGCCGGTTTTATTGGCTCCAACTTTGTCCACTATATGCTGGAAAAATACCAGGATATCCGCCTGGTCAACCTGGATAAGCTGACCTATGCCGGCAACCTGGAAAACCTGGAAGATATCAAGGACGATGCCCGCCATATCTTTGTTAAGGGCGATATCTGCGATAAGGCTCTTGTCACTGACCTGATCGCCAAATATGACCCGGATTACGTCATCAACTTTGCTGCCGAAAGCCACGTTGACCGCAGCATCCGCAACCCGGAAATTTTTGTTGAGTCCAATGTTCTGGGCACCGTCAATCTGCTGCAGTGCTGCAAGGATGCCTGGTACGATGCCGACGCCAAGACCTGGAAGGAAGGCAAAAAGTACCTGCAGGTTTCCACCGATGAAGTATACGGTGCCCTGGGCGCCGAAGGCTACTTTATGGAAACGACCCCGCTGTGCCCGCACAGCCCGTACTCCGCTTCCAAAGCCAGCGCCGATATGTTCGTGAAAGCATTCCATGATACCTATGGCATGCCCATCAACATCACCCGCTGCTCCAACAACTATGGTCCGTATCAGTTCCCCGAAAAGCTGATCCCGCTGCTCATCAACAACGCCAAGCACCACAAGACCCTGCCGGTTTACGGCGATGGCATGCAGATCCGTGACTGGCTGTATGTCATGGACCACTGCAAAGCCATTGATATGGTTGCCAACGGCGGCAAGGACGGCGAAGTTTACAATGTCGGCGGCCATAACGAGCGCCCCAACATCTTCATCGTCAAGACTGTCATCGAGCAGCTGCATGACCGCCTGAAGGATGAGGGCATCAGCGAAGAGCTGATCAAGCACGTGGCGGACCGCCTGGGCCATGACCGCCGTTACGGCATTGACCCCACCAAGATCAAGAACGATCTTGGCTGGTACCCCGAAACCCCGTTCGAGAAGGGCATTGTGCTGACCATTGACTGGTACCTGGCCCACGAAGAGTGGATGGACCACGTGACCAGCGGCAACTACCAGAAGTATTACGAGCAGATGTACAAAAACAAGTAATGCTGCCGCACATTTGTTAAATTCTGCAAAACACCCCGCCGCCGCTTTGCAAAGCGGCGGCGTTTGTGGTATACTAGTTCTGCTGTTTGTGACAGCAGAACAAAGAATAGTGAATAAAGAATAAATAATAATGAAGGTGAATCGCCGTGCCTGCGGCACAGCTTATAAAAATTGGGCGCTGCTTTTGGTAAGCAATCAAGCCTAACCCGGCGTGCGGAGCCTATTTTAATCATGCGCGCACGGCGCGCATACCACCATTATTCTTTATTATTTTTTAATTATTATTTTACTTGATTGATCTTGAGGTTTTTTTGAATGGCAATTTCCAGAGAAGAACAACTGCGCAATAACCGCCGCTTTTCACGCCAGATCGTGGGTGCAGTGGCAATCGTATTGATTATCATTGGTCTGTTTACCGTATTAAGCTGGGTGGTTGGCGTGCTGCGCAGCGCGTTGGATGATACCGAACGCCGCCAGAGCTATGCCGACCGTCTGTACGGTCTTGTCATGTTTGACACTATGCCGTTTGACGATGTGAGCAAGGTGGATCAGTCGGAGTTTTTACAGGCTGCCATCTGGGGCGCCGTGTACCAGATCCAAAAGCGGGATAACGGCCTGAGCGACTATGAGCGCGACAGCGAAACCGGCTCCATCATTCTGCCCAAACTGGAAGTTGACACCTACCTGACCAACCTGCTTGGCCCGGATTACAAGATCACCGATGGCTCTTTCCAGACCGAAGAGTTCAATTATACCTATGACGAGGAAAAGCAGGGCTATCTGGTTCCTGTTACCAGCATGGTGGCTATGTATACCCCGGAAGTGGAAAAGATTTCCACCCAGAGCGGCAAGACCTATGTGACGGTTGGCTATATCCCCACCATCAACAATAGCTCCAGCGGCGAGATCAACCTGACCGCCCCCACGGAGCCGACCAAGTATATGGACTATGTGTTCACCCGCGGCGAGGGCCGTAAGTGGTATCTGAGTGCATTGCAGGAAAGCGATATGCAGCCCGAAGTGTCTGCTTCGACCGCAGCCCCGACTACCAATTCCGGTGACCCGCAGGAGTTGGTGCAGAACAACCTGGATTCCACCGTGGCCGATGCCGGCAATCCTACAGGTGATACCGCCGACGGCACCGCTGAACCGGACAGCACGGCGGACGACCAGACCGATGCCCAGAGCGAACCTGAAGCTGATACCGGGGATACCGGTGGGGATACGCAGGATAGTTCAGGTACGGAATAAGCTCCTGCTGACAAAACGATAATCTTCATGAAGCTGCACAGCCCAAACGCTGTGCAGTTTTTTGTATGGTAGGGCGGGGTCACCCGACCCCACTGAAGGCGGCCCGACCGTACAATAAAAATGTGTGATATATCTTGCCCACAGTAGGGGAGCAGCGTCCCCGACACCCCAGACAAACCTTGCGGCAAATCTCATTATGGCAGATGTGCCAAAGCTCCGAAATGGTCAAGACAGCTCCCTACAGAGCAAGGTATCATGTGTACCAAACAGAAAAACGACCGGTGGAACAGCCAGCTCTCTGGCTGCCGCAGAGAAACGCTGCCAATGCATAAAACATGCCGCCGCGCAGTTATACTACCCCTACACAACATCGGCTCAACAACAAAAATGACAAAATAGACTGCAGAAGACCGTGCTTTTTTGATTGACAAAACAAGCGCGGCGTGATAATATGATAGCTGTACATTGCCCTGCATTTTTAACGTTGAACAGATGTTAAATACTTGTGCAATGGCAACACGGAAAAGTAGGAGAACATAGCATGAGACGGACTTTGGCAGCGCCGGGCCTTGCAGCTGTGCTGGGTATGGCATTGCTGCTGACCGCCTGCGGTAAAACAAACGCACATAACAATACGGCAGGCGAAACGGTCAGCACGGCACTGTTTGACTTTTCCATTACGGATGTCAGCCTGGTGGAAAGCTACCCCGGCATTGATATCCCGGATGGCGAATGCCTGGTGCGCATGCGCCTGAACATCAAGAACACCAGCAGCCAGACCTACACGATGTTCCTGCAGGATTTCCAGATCCAGTGGGGCGAGGGCGACAACGATTACGGCACCTGCCTGAACGCAGTGGATGATACCATGATGCCGTATGCTTATGAGCTGACCCCCGGCCAGGAGCGCAGCGACTGGCTGATGGCTGAAATCCCCGATGGCAGCACCAGCTGCACCATTGCGTATCAGGAATACAAGACCGATGGCAGCAAAGGCGATGCCTACTTTGTGGAGGCAGCTCTGTGAGCCAGCAGTCGCGCATTCTTGCAGGGGTGTTTTGCTCCGGTATGGCGGCGGCGTTGATTGCTATGGCGGCACTGCAACTGCCCAACTGGCTGCAGCAGCGCAAGATGGTGAGCGAGAGCCCGCCGGTTGTAATCTTGTACGAAGAACAGAAAAGGGACGATTAAGGCGGAGGGGGTGGGGATTGAGGTGGGAAAAGGCGCAAAAAGGCGGGAAAGGGACGAATTTGCGCGGATTTTTTGAAGATTAAACGGGATTAAAGGGAAGAAAATGCAAAGCGGCGATTTTTGCAACTTGCAAGATTTTTGGGGCGGTTTTGGGGGTGTTTGAGCGCGTGCCGGCTGGAACGGCGAAAAAGCGGCGGGCGGCGTTTAAGGAGCGGTTAAAAGAAAATTAAAAAGTGAAAAAAGCGCGGTTTTATGACGTTTAAGGACAATTAAATAAAATTTAAGGGCGGGACGCACCATGCCGGGAAAACCGGACTGGCGCGCCCCGCCCTTTGACTTTCAATGGGACATTTCGCGTTGGTTTTTGTTGAGATGTCCTATTGCGATGAATCGCTGTTTTTGGCTTTTCTATCTGTCATGAGTCCCATTGGCAATGTCCCATTAAAGCGTTGAAATCAATAGGACATAACGCTCAGCGATATTTTGTATCGCTTTGAGTACAAAAAGACCCAAATCAGCTATCATCAATCCGAAGGATGCTTTGACAGGTCAAAACATTTATACTCATCCAACCGCTTCAGCATCTCTTTTTGGCCTTCGGCGGAAAGAGACGCATAGACTGTAAGCATCTTTGCATACCGAGATATTTCTTCGGCACAAAATTCGTCCTGTTCCATTGCACAAAGAAGTACAGTCAAGCTATCACGGATATAATTGATGGACTCCCGCTGCACCGCCTGATTTGCAATTAGCACATCCTGCTTGAATCGTAAAACAAGATCGTTCAACCCATCAATAGATGAATTGATTTCATCGGCACCATCCATAAAGCGTTGTGCGTCGAGATCCCCACGGAGAAATTCACCACTAACATGGAAATAACGCTCCAAAGCGGCCATTGCCTTGGAATTTGGCTCACGATAGCCGTTTTCGTAGTTTATGATGGACTTCCTTGTAAGCCCTGTTTCCCTTGCCAATTCCGCTTGAGAAAGGCCTGCGGCCTCACGAAGATCTTTTAACCGTTGAGCGACGCCCATAGTGATGCACTCCTTTGGATAGATATACTTATAATAGCACATTATCCCCATATGGGCAACAAAAAAGGCTTGACATTCCCCGAAAGGGGAAGTATAATAGCAGAAAGTGAACAAATGGGGAATAACCGAGGTGAACGAAATGTACATAAAGCCTTGCCCGGAAAAGATTCGGGCCGCCCGCCGGAAACAGGGACTTAGCGCATATGCACTGGCAATGAAAGCCGGACTGGATAAGAAGGCCATTTATCGGATCGAATCCAAAGAAAGCCTTAGAACACATTCCCTGCGTGCCCAAGCCATCGCCGATGCGCTTGGCTGCCCGGTGGAGGAATTGTTTGATGCGCCCGGCAAGAAAGGCAAAACGGCGTGAACCGAGAAATCCTGGATGCAATCGAAGAGCAAACCGACCTGCGCTATGACAGTCTGGCCGACGCGGCGGGATGGTACGGGACAACGACCGCCTGGCGGGAGGATTTTACCGCGAATTGGAATTCAACCGGCCCAAAACGGGCCGTTAAAAGGCAATTAAACCGAGATAAGGAGGCCGAAGAGATGGCAAAGGCAAAGATTAAGATCAAGGTGTCAGACAGCGGAATCGTGACATTGGCGGCGAGTGGAGACGGCTATGCCACGCTGAACGCGCTGGTGGAAGTGCTGGCAGCCACGATCTGCGAGGCATCCCCCAACTGGGACTTTGCCGAGATTATGACGGACGCCGCCGTCAACCGGCTGTATGACCTGGTTGATGACGGCACCAGGAAGAAGGTGATCCGACGTGGGGAATGACCGATATGCTGGTGTGCGCAGGCTGCCGGACGCGCCGATAGCGGGCGAAAGCTACCGCAACGCGGGAAGCCATTATAAAGTATGGCAGTACAACGCGGCGGCAGACACCGCCCACGTGGAGAATTTGACAAGCGGATGGGTTTGCACCGCCCACCACCCGGCGCTGTACCGCTTGCATGACGGCAGCGTGGAGCTGCAGTGGGATTACAGCACAGACGGACACTTTGAATAGCCGAAACCGCCGGGAATGGCGGTCTTGCGGGGATGGCCGCCTGTGACCGATGATGGCAGGCCGAAAGTAAGGTGAGAGTATGGACGCGATGTTAAGCACATCTGAAGTTGCTGAATTGACAGGGATTTCGCTGCGCCACGTTAAACGATTGGCAGCCTCAAACAAACTGCCTTGTGAGAAAACAGTCAACAGCAATAACCGCCCCAAATACCTGTTCCCATTAAGCGGGCTGGCTGCCCTTGACCCCACGCTGCCGCAGCGCTACCTGGCGCAGCACGCGCAGGAGGGCACGGCGGAGGGCGCGGCGGAACCACAGAACGCGAAGCGCGGCAGGGGCCGCCCGCGCAAGGGCGGGGCCGGGAAAACGGCGGCAAGCAAGCCGCTGGAGGAATACAGCACCGAGGAACGCGGGGAGATCGCGTTTTGGACCCAGGCCGTGCAGGACTGGCGCGGCTACCGTGCCGGGTACCGTGACAAGGCCGCCGCGGACGAAGCGTGGCTGGCGCAGTTCCGGCTGGACCACCCGGAGGTACATATCACCCGGAAGATCTTGTACGCGCGGCAGCGGGCCGTGCTGGAGGATGACCTGGACGGACTGGTGGACGGGCGCGGCAAGGCGCGGCGGGGGTACTGCAAGATCCCGGCGGCGGCGTGGGACGCCTTTATGTACTACTACCTGGACCAGCGGCAAAGCCCCATCAAGCAATGCTACGACCAGACGATCTACTTTTTGGAACAGCATTGCCCGGAAGCACTGCCGGTGCCGGACTACACGACTTTTTACCGCCATGTTATGGCGGATGTGCCGGAGCCCGTGAAGGTGATGGGGCGCGAAGGGCCGAAGGCGTTTTATGACCGATGCAGCCACTACATCCGGCGCGAATACGAGAATATGCAGTCCAATGAATACTGGATCGCCGACACCCACACCTTTGACGTTGTGACCAAAGGCGACGGCGGCGGGACGCACCGCCTGTACCTGACCGCCTTTATGGACGCGCGCAGCGGCATTTTTGTGGGCTGCCATGTGGCAGACACCAACAGCAGCCAAAATGTGCTGACCGCCCTGCGGCGGGGCATTTTGCGGTACGGCATCCCGGACAACATCTATGTGGATAACGGCCGCGAATACCTGAACAAGGACGTTGGCGGCACCGGCCACCGCACCCGCAAAACCAAAAACGAGTGGCAGGGCTGGGATGACACCGAGAAATTTGTGCCGCCGCCCGTGTTTACGCGGCTGGGCATTAAAATGACGAACGCCATTGTGCGCAACGCCCGCGCCAAGACCATTGAGCGGCGCTTTTGCGATGTGAAAAACCAGATCAGCCGATTGTTTGACACATTCTGCGGCGGCACGGTGGTGGAAAAGCCGGAGCAGTTAAAACACCTGTTAAAGGGCGGTGAAGTGGTGCTTGACAGCGATTTTACCGCCAGCGTGCAGACGCTGCTGGACGGCCTGATGAACGAAAGCGAGTACAACGGCCCGGTGCAGCGCGACCACGGGAAAACCAAGCTGCAGGTCTGGCGGGACAACCTGAGCCGGAAGCGGATCGCTGCCCCCGCCGACCTGAACCTGATGCTAATGCGCAGCAGCCGCCCGCTGAAGGTGGGGCGCAACGGCATTACCGCGAACCTGTACGGCGCGAAGCTGGATTACTACACGGACGAGTTCACGATGCAGTACCAGGGCAAAAAGGTGTATTACCGCTACGACCCCGACGACCTGCGCACCATCCGGGCGTATGACCCGCAGGACCGGTTCATCTGCGAACTGCCCTGCCGCGACGATATGGTGCTGGAATACGGCGCAAACCGCGAGAGCATCCAGGCCGCCATGCACGAACTGCGAGGCTATACCAAGCTGGTCAAAAACGCCGCCGAAGCGCAGGCCGGGAAAATTACAGAGGTGTACGGCGAAGCCAAGGCCTTTGACGTTTGCCTGGCCAAGGCGCAGCAGAACATTGAGGCGCGCATCACCGCGCCGGAGAACGCCAAGCCGCCCGTTGTGGAGCTGCAGTTTGCAAACGAGGGCGAACCGCTGCTGCAAGCCGTGGGCGCGGAACATCTGGTAGACTTTGGCCGGATGACGGCCAATGCGATAAAACAGCATGAACAGGAAGGGAGCTTTGAAGATGAAAACCTATAACGCGGCGCTTCAGGCACAGCTGGACGCTTACCTGAGCGAGCAGAGCGGCCTGCCGCAGTCCAAGGCGGCGGCCATGATCGGGGTAAGCCCAACGGCGCTGAGCCAGTACCGCAACAGCAAGTACCCCGGCGACGTGGAAGCCGTGGAAAGCAAGATCGAAGAGTTTTTGCGCACCCGCAGCGCGGCGGCGCAGGCCGAGGCCGAGAAGGCCCCCTACCTGAGTGCCGGGTATGTGCCCACCAGCGTGAGCGAGGATGTATACAAGGCCATCCAGTACTGCCAGCTGGAGCGCGGCATTGTGGTGCTGCACGGGGACGCGGGCATTGGCAAGACGCGGGGCGCGGCGCGGTTTGTGCAGGACAACCCTGCCAACGCCATTTACATCCGCTGCACCCCGGTGGGCGGCACGCTGACCGCCATGCTGCGGCAGCTTGGCACGGCCCTGAAACTGCCCGCCACCCGCAACCGGTTGGAGCTGAGTATGGCCATCCATGACAGGCTGAAGGGGACGGACAAGGTGATCATTATTGACGAGGCGCAGAACCTGCGCTTTGACGCGCTGGAGGAGCTGCGCAGCCTGAGCGACCCCGACGACCTGACCGGCGAAAGCGGAACGGGCATCTGCCTGATCGGCAACAGTGAGGTGTACAGCCGGATGCTGGGCAAGCAGGAAGCGCAGTTTGCCCAGCAGTTCAGCCGGGTGCGGTTCCGCCGCCGGTACAGCACCGCCGACGTGAAGCTGGCGGATGTGGAAAAGCTGTTCCCGACGCTGGCGGACGGCAGCCACGGCAAGGAGCTTGCCTTTATGACCGGCGTTTGCCGCAGCAAATGGGGCATACGCGGCGCAATGAGCGTGTACACCAACGCCGTGCGCAACGAAAACACCAGCCTGGACGGCCTGCGCGGCATTGCCGCCAGCATGGGCGTGGGCGTACTGAGTTAAGGAGGAAACCATGAGCACACGGGAAGGATACGCCGCCGCCCTTGGGGCGGGGCTTGGCATGACGTTTGGGATGCTGTTCGGCGCGATCGCCGCGGGCAGCACCTGGACACAGGGGCTTGCAACGCTGGGGGCGGGCGTGCTGGGACTGTACATTATTGCGCGGATGATCATTGAGGACGGCAGGCTGGAGCGGGAACTTTTGCACGGCGGCCAGCCGGACGACGAGGAGCCGGAGAGAGCGCCCGCGATGTTCCGCGACCGATACGACACGGGGTACCGGGACGGCTACGACGATGCCGTGGAGAGCCTGCAATTTGCAAATTTGCCGCAGCGCCCCCGCAAGGGCAAGCACAAGCGCAAGGCGGCAGCCGGCAACATGGTACGGGCCGAATTGCCGGAGCGGCCCATTGTGATGGAACACCAGCACGGCGCGTAACCCTTTGGGGGCGCAGGCCCCCGCCTTAATGCAGCCGCCCGATTGGGCGCAGGTCGCAAGCCCTGAACGATGCAGAGCGAGGAAGGAGCGAATATGACAAAGGACGAATGGCAGGAAGCCGAACGGCGCGCCCTGTGGAAGTATGGCGGGCTTACGCTGTTGGTGGACGGATACAAAATCAGCGTCCAACGGCAGTACGCGACGCCTTACAAAAGCAAGCTGGCTGTTTATGTGAACGGCACATTCCGCGGAAAATGGCTCGTCGAAGATTGCGAGGAGCGCAGACGGTTCTGTTACTGCGTGAAGCACAGCCTGATCAAGAAAAACTGCCCGGAAAACAAGAAAAAGTGGTTTTTGAAGGCGATGGGCAAAAACGAGGAAGACTACGCCTACTATACCTACAGCCCGTATTATCCAAGTTTTGCCGCCCTGCGACGGCAGCTTGTGAAAAACAACCAAGACATACAGCTTATTACGGAGGAATGACCTATGGCAAGACGGAAAGTGACAACCGCGCCCGTGCTGGCAAGCTGGGCGGAAACCGACAAAGCGCTGCGGGACATCCGCGAATGCCGGCACACGCTGGCGGAACTGGCAGTGGAGCGCGACCGAAAAATTGATGCCGCCAAGGATACCTACACAACCACGGCCCTGCCCGTGCAGAACCGCGTGAAGGAACTGGAAGGCCAGGTAAAAGCGTTTGTGGACGGACACCGCGCCGAGCTGGTGGGCAAGAGCCGCGCGCTGAACTTCGGCGTGGTGGGCTACCGGCTGAGCAGCAAACTGGTGCTGCCCAAGGGGCGTGTGGAGGATGTGATCGCGCAGCTGAAAGCCCTGGGGCGGGACAACCTGATCAAGCGCACCGAAACCCTTGACCGTGAGGCACTGCGCAGGGAACCCGCGGAGCTGCTGTGCAAGCTGGGCGCGTACATCAACCAGACCGATGAGTTCTATTATGATGTAAGCGAAGCCGAGGCGAAAGAGCTGTAAGGAGGCGGCAGGGATGGGCGGATGCAGCACCTACCAGATCCGCAAGATCTACGCCATCGGGCAGGCGCTTGGAATCGTGAACCGCGGCGGCGAGGACGCGCTGCACGACCTTGTATATGGCGTGACCGGCAAGAGCAGCGTGAAGGAGCTGAGCTACAGCGAGGCGTGCAAGGTGATTGGAGAACTGGAAGCACGGCAGGGCACGCCGCCGCCCCGCCCAAAGAAAACCAACCACCGCAAGCGAAAGCCGGGCGGCGTGAGCGAGGGCCAGGAGCGCAAGGTTTGGGCGCTGATGTACCGACTGGCCGCCGCCAGCCCGAGCACGGTCGCGGTCGGCGACCGCTTGCGGGCGGCGATCAAGAAAGAGGCCGGCGTGGACGCTTTTGCCGATGACCCGTTCGCGTGGCTGGACTACAAGAGCTGCAACAAGCTGATCGAGGCGCTGAAGGGATACGTCAAAAACGCGGAGCGAAAGGCGGGTGCTGCGGATGGATGAAAAGCTGCCGGAATGGCTTGAGCAATGTTTGACCGAGGACGACCGACAGCTGATCGGCATTGTGGGCACGGAGGCGTTCCTGCGGCTGATCGACACCTACGGCGGCGGGAACGTGTACATCCCGAAAAACGACCGCTTTGAGCGCTACGCCCGCAACAAGGCAATCGTCGCCGAGTTTGACGGGTACAATTTTCGGGAGCTTGCGCAAAAATATCATTTGACGGAAATGCAAATCCGCGTTATCGTAAAAGACAAAGCGGCAGCGGTGAGGGCGAAGCCTGTGGACGGACAGATGAGCCTGTTCGACGCGCCGGACGAACAGAACACAGACAAGTAAATCATTTTGCGAAAGGGCTTTAACTTTCGCGGTTTACGAATCGTGATGTATGATGGTTGCAGAAACCAAATACATCACGATTTTTTTGTTTTGAGGAGTACGGCAATGCAGTTTGACGCAGGGACTTGGTGGTTGGCAGTATTACTGCTTGGCGGCTTGACGGGCGCGCTTGGCTACATGATAAAGCACAGCTTTGACAAAATCGAAAAGAAGTTGGACACGGCTGTGCCGAAAGAAGACTTCGACACAAAGATAGCGAACCACGAGGCGCAGATCCGAAAAATCCAAGAAACCTACACGCCGCGCACGACCCACGACAAGGACGTGGGCGAGCTGCGGGAGAAGATTTCCCGCATCAGTGAAAACTACCTTACCAAAGAGGACTTTTACCGCGAAAACACCAAGACCGACCGCAAAATCGAGTCGGCAAACCAGAAAATTGACCGTGTGATCGAGCTGCAGATGCAGCTTTTACAGCAGTTGTCGCAAAAGGAGAATTCGTAACATGGACATGAAAGAAAAGTTGCTTGCCGAAATGGAGCAAAGCGACTTTGCCAAAAATAACGGCAAGATCATGCGGACGCTGAACGTGCTTGCGCCGAGCTACCACAACCTGAGCAGCATTCAGCGCATTTTGAAGGACGACGGCATTGGCGAGGGACAATACGCCGCCTGCCTCGACTTTCTGGCTTTGGAAGGGTATATTCTGCTGCGCACCGTAAAGGATCATGTGCGGTGCGAGGATTTAGCGGACCACAACTGGACGGAATTGGAAGCAAAGCTTTCCGGCAAGGGAATGCGCGTGCTTGAAAAGGATGTCAAGGACGCGATGATCGAGGTGTAACGATGGCGTGGCCGTTTCAGCGCGGGGGCAAGAGCAGCGGCAACCGCAAGCACAGCAAGATCGACAAGCTGCCGCCAGAAATGAAAGCTACCGTTGAGGAGATGATCCTTGACGGCAGCGCTACTTATACCGAGATCGTGGACTATTTGCAGGAGCACGGGTACAGCCTGTCGGTTTCGAGCGTGTGCCGCTACGCGCAGGGATACGTCGAAAATTTGCAGACGCTGCAGATCGCGCAGGCCAACTTTAGAAATATGCTTGACGAGCTGGAGCGCTACCCCGACCTTGACACGACCGAGGCGCTGGTGCGCGTGGCGAGCCAGGACCTTATGACGGCGCTGACCGCCAAGAAGGAAGAGGACTGGAACGCCGTGAGTGTGGACAAGCTGATGAACCAGATCAGCGGCCTGACCCGCGCGGTCGCCTACAAGAAGCGCGTGGAGCTGCGGAACAAGACCGACCTTGAAGCAGGCACGGATGACGTGAAGACCATGCTGTGGCGCACGATGGCAACCGAGAAGCCGGAGCTGTACAAGCAGGTTACGGCTTACCTAGACAAGAAAGCGCAGGCTGCACCATGAGCCTTTATGCTGTGCAGGTACTGACCGGGCAGGAAGCGGAGGTTTGCCGCCGCCTGGCCGACCGCCGCATTGCCACCCTGCTGCCGCAGGAGCGGCGGCTGATCCGCCGCGGCGGCGCGTGGCGGGAAGAGCCGTACACCCTGTTCCGGGGGTATGTGTTTGTGGACACCGAAGCCCCGCTGCCCATCTATTATACGGTACGCGGGCAGGACGGCGTGATGCGCTGGCTGGGGGCAAGCCCCGGCACGCCGGAGGCACTGAGCCTGGCCGAAGCCGTGAACATCCGCTGGCTGGCGGGGCAAGACCTACGCCCCAGCACCGCGCGCGAGGTGATGCCCGGTGTGCTGGGTTTTGTGGACGGGCCGTTGGCGCAGCTGAGCGACCGCATTGTGCGTGTTGACCGGCATGACCGGCGGGCGGTCGTGGCCCTGCCCATTGGCGGGGAAGCAAAAGAATTTACGCTGACCTTTACGATACAGGAAACCGCAGACTGCGGGGCGGCCGGTTCGCCCCGGCCCGCAGGCGCGGCGGACAGAAGCAACGGGATTTTGGCTGCGAAAACGGCCGAAAATGGCGAAGCATACCCCGCAAAACGCGGGTGTGCCGCCAGCACCGTTTAATTGCCCCGTTTAATACGTTTAATTTTGTTTAAGGAACGAAGGGCGGAAAACTGCCCGCGTGAGAGAAAGGCCCCCAAAACGGGCTTATTTGGGGCGCTGTGGGGCGGAGGGAAAAAACAGATGAAAACCAAGGAAAAAAGCCTGCGGGAGCTGCTGGCCGACATCCAGAAGGCCAGCGAGCTGGAACGCTATGACCCCGCCGCAGACCTGGCGCTTTTGGCGGCGCAGTACCGCAAGATGAGCCGGTGGGACTTTGGCAAGCTGCTGGACGGCATGGCCGCAAAGTACCAAAACGAATGGAGCGCCATCCACGCGGCGCTGGCCGAAAAGGCCCGCGCCGGGGACCTGGACGCCATCCGGCTGTACCGCGAAACCATGGCGCAGGCGGGCAGCGGCAATGAGGTGACGATCGTTGACGACATCTAAAAACAGCGGGGCGGCGGTGAGCCTGAAAGGCGTCATCGGCCCCGCTTTCTACGAAACGCACCGCCTGATCCGCGCGGGCAAGATCGACGAGGCGGTGGAGAAGGGCGGGCGCGCGAGCTTAAAGAGCAGCTATGTGAGCGTTGAGGTGGTTTTGCAGCTTTTGCGCCACCCCGACTGCCACGCGCTGGTGACGCGCCAGGTGGCCGATACCATGCGCGACAGCGTGTACGCCCAGATCTTGTGGGCCATTGACAAGCTGGGGCTGGGTGAAAAGTTCCGCTGCACACAAAGCCCGCTGCAATGCGTGTACCTGCCCACGGGGCAGCGCATTTTGTTCCGCGGGCTGGACGACCCGCAGAAGATCAAATCCATCAAGCTGCCGTTTGGGTACATTGGCATTGTGTGGTTTGAGGAAGCCGACCAGATCAAAGGCGGCGAGGAGGCCGTGCGCAACGTGCAGCAATCCGCTTTGCGCGGCGGCGAGTACGGGCTGACGTTTATCAGCTTTAACCCGCCCGCGGCCAGCCGCAACTGGGCCAACCGCTACGCCCGGGCCGAGCGGCGCGGCAAGTTTGTACACCACAGCAGCTACCTGCAAGCCCCCGCCGAATGGCTGGGGCCGAAGTTTTTGGCGCAGGCGGAGTACATTAAGGAAACGCAGCCGACCAAGTACCGCCACGAGTATTTGGGCGAGGCCGTGGGCAACGGCACGCAGGTGTTTGAAAACCTGGTGCTGGAGCCCATTGATGGCAAAACGATCCGCAGCTTTGACCGCCCGCTGAACGGCGTGGACTGGGGCTGGTACCCGGACGCCTGGGCATACAACCGCGTACAGTACGACGCGGCGCGGCGTACCTTATATATTTATGACGAGCTGACCCGCTGGCGCACCGCCAACCGCGACACCGCGCACCTGCTTTTGGCGCGCGGCGTTGGCACCGAAACGGGCGGCCCGCTGACCGCCGACAGCGCCGAGCCGAAGAGCTGCGGCGACTACCGCGCCGAGGGCCTGCCCTGCCGCGAGGCGGTGAAAGGCCCCGGCAGCGTGAACCAGAGCATGAAGTGGCTGCAAAGCCTGGCCGCCATCTGCATTGACCCAAAGCGTTGCCCCGACACAGCGCGGGAATTTGGCGAGTACGAGTACGAGGTGGGCAAGGACGGCCAGGTGCTGCCCGGCTACCCCGACGCTGACAACCACCACATTGACGCCGTGCGCTACGCCACCAACCGCCTGTGGACAAGGCGCGGGACCTGACGCCGTGGATGTTGTGCAGGTGTACGGCATTGCGCTGGAGAAAGGCGAGTATGACAGCAGCGACTATGCGAACAGCCTGAACTGGCTGTGGAGCCGGATGAAGGATATGGTGGCCGATCTGCGGCAGACGCTGAAGGGCGGTGATGCCGCATGAAAAAGGCCAACGCCCCCGCGCCCGCCGATGTGCAGGTGCTGCTGCCCGCCGCGATGATGAACGGCAAGGCCGTTGTGGATAGCCGAGAGGTTGCACGGATGCTGGGTAGGCCACACAAAAACCTTCTGGCGGACATTCACCGCTATATTTCGGCCATGGAACGCCGAAAAGCAGACGGGCTAAATTTTCAGCCCGTCGCAAGAGATTTTCAGCTTGTCGATTTCTTTGTCCCCAGCACCTACACCAACGACCACAACCAGACTTTTCCCTGCTATCTCCTGACCCAGAAGGGCTGTGAGATGGTGGCCAACAAGCTGACGGGCGAAAAAGGCATTTTGTTTACCGCCGCCTATGTGAACGCCTTCCACGCCCTGCAGGAGCAGGCGCAGGCCGGGGCCATGGTGCCCACGGTGCGGGCGGCCCCTGCGGCGCTGCCCGCGGCCCCCGCCGCGCCCGGCATTGCCGAGATGGAAGCCGAGACCCGCCGCAACAACAGCCGCCTGAAGCTGGCCCAGATGTGGCTGGCCATGGCGGAAACGGCGGGCAAGGCCAAGAAAGCCCACTACCGCCAGTGCGCCGAGAACGCGCTGCTGGGCAAAGCGTAACCAACTAAATACCGCACCGCCCACCCTTGCAAGAGGGTGGGTGGAATTTTTTATACCTTTATGATAGGAGCCTGCCATGAACCGACTGCGCCGCTGGATGATCGAGAAGTTTTTGCCACGCTACGCGCACGAGCTGCTGCTGGACGAGCTGGCCGCCACCGACAAACGGCTGGCCGCCGCCCGGCAGACCATTGCCGAGCTGAGCGCCGAGAACCGGGCACTGCGGTTTGCCCTGCGGCAGATCGGGCGCGGGTGCCGCACGGAACGGGAGGGCGCGCCGCCGCATGAAAGTGACGAAATATTGTGAGCATTGCCCGTGGCGCAGCGCAGACCCCTACTGCCTGTGGCCGCGCTGCTTTAAGAAGTACTTGACAGGACCACAACAGGAAAGGAAGAAGCAAGCCGATGAACGCATTGCTGCGGGCGCTGACGGACAGCCGCGGAATTGAGAACATTGAACAGGCGCTGGGAATGCCGGACATTACCAGCGACGCCATGCGACGCGCCATCGACGGATGGTTTGACGCCTGGTTCAGCCGGGTGCCCCCGGACGAGGAGGACCCCTGCCAGCGCATCCCCTACGCCGTGGTGAACAAGCTGGGCAAGGCGGTGTTTGCGGAGTACGACAGCAGCCTGCAAAACACCGGCACCCCCAAGCTGCAATACCTGGACCGCGCGCGGCAGGCGTTCGACGCCAAAAAGCGCGAGCTGCTGCAATGGTGCATGGTGGGCGGCGAGACGTGGGCCAAGCCGGTGTTTGCGCCGGACGGCCTGACGTGGCAGGTGATCCGGCGCGACGCGGTGCTGATCTTGGGCCGCGCGCCGGACGGGCGCGTGACCGACCTGGCCTGCTGCGAAAAAAGCGTGGTGGCCGACCGCCAATATTACACGCTGGTGGAGCGGCGCACGACGGGGCCGGACGGGCGGCTTACGATAGAAAACCGGCTGTACCAGGCTGACAACAAGGCAACGCTGGGGCGGCGGGTGCCGCTGCAAAGCCTGGCGCAGTACGAACGGCTGGCCGACGCCTACACCTACCCCGCGCCCCTTGACGGGCTGGGGCTTGTGGCGCTGAAAATGCCGACAGTCAACTGTGTGGACGGCAGCCCGGACGGCGTGGCCGTGTATGAGCCTGCCATGGGGCTGATCCACAACATCAACCGCAACGAGTACCAGCTGGCGCGGGAGTTTGAACTGGGCCGGATGCGCATTGCCGCCAGCGCCGACCTGCTGACAGCGGAGAACGGGCGCAAGCGCCTGCGGGACGACTTGTTCGTTGGGCTGGAGGGCAGCGAACAGACGGTGGGGATCACGGCGTTTGCCCCGGCGCTGCGCAACGAAAACTACGAAGCACGGCGGCAGGCCTACCTGAAGGCCGTGGAGAACCTGCTGGGCGTCAAGCGCGGCATTTTGTCCGACGCCGAGGCCGTGAGCAAAACGGCCACCGAGATCAACTCCAGCGCCGGGGATTACAGCCTGTCCATCATTGAGTTCCAGAACCTTTACTATGACGCTTTGCAGGCCGCGCTGCGCCTGGCCGACCAGCTGGGGCAGGCGTACCGCCTGTGCGACGGCACGGCCTGGGACACAGAGGTTTTGAACGTGACGTGGGGCAACGGCGTTTTGTACGACGCCGACAAGGAATGGGCCGACCGGCTGGCCATGGTGCAGCAGGGAATGCTGCGCCCGGAACTTGCGCTGGCGTGGAAGTTTGACCTGCCGTGCGATACCGAGGAGGACCTTGCCGCCATACGGCAAAAGTATATGCCGACGATGCAGGACATGGAAAGCTGAGGGATAAGCGATGACCGCCACACAGCGCGAGGGCCTGAGCGACGCGGCACTTGCCCTGACGCAGCCCGTGATCGACGAGCTTTTGAAGGACATTGCCCGGCGCATCAAAGACGCCGGCGCCATTACCGACACGGCGGAATACCAGATCTACCGCGCGCAGGCGCTGGGCGAGAGCAAGCAGGCGATCAAGGCCGCTGTTGCCAGGCAGATCAAGGCGCAGGACAAGGTGATCGACAGCCTGTTCGACTACATTTTGGACAACAGCACACCCCTGACCGCGAACGGCAGCCTGAAGCAGATCGCAGAGGGCTACGCCAAAATGAGCCGCCAAAAGACCGCCGAGCAGCTAAAAAACCTGTGGGCGGACACGCCGCAGGGCAAGGTGCTGCCCATCCAGGACGCCTACGCGAAGGCGCTGGACTTTGCCTTCCGCCAGACCGTGACGGGCGCGCTGGACACGGAGACCGCCATCCGCCGCGCCTGCGCGCCGCTGGCCAAGCGCGGCCTGCGCACCATTGAACAGAAAAGCGGGCGCAGCGTGGGCATTGAGTACGCCTGCCGCCGCTACCTGATGGACCAGCTGGGTGAACTGGACGACGAGGTGCAACAGGTGACGCACGATGAGCTTGGCTGCGACGGCTGGGAGATCAGTGCGCACCTGGCGTGCGCGCCCGACCATGAGCCGTACCAGGGGCGACAGTACAGCGACGCCGAGTACGAGAAACTGAACAACAGCTTACAGCGGCGCATTGGGCATTTGAACTGTGGCCACACGGCCAGCCCCATCATTTTGGGCGTGAACGCGCCGCAGTACACCGAGGAACAGCTGCGGGAGCTTGCCGACGCCAACGAGCGCGGCGTGACCTACAACGGGCAGCACTACACGCTGTACGAGGCCGGGCAGGAGCAGAGCCGGTTGGAAAACGCCGTCCGCACCTGCAAGCGCCACATTTTGATGAACCGCGAAACCGGCGACGCCAAAAACCTGAAGAACAACCAGATCCGCCTGCGGGTGCTGCAAAGCGAATACGGCAAGTTCTGCAAGGCAACGGGCCTGCCCACGCGCACCGAGCGCCTGCAAACGGCAGGCTTTGGCCGCAGCGAGGCGAACAAGGCGGTGTGGGAGTATAAGAAAGACTCCGGCACCAAGGCGTCCGACCTGGGCGGGCAAGCACTGCACACCGTCACGGACGAAGCGATACGGGCGGTGCCAAAGCCGTTTTTCCGGGGGCTGAGCAACAAAGCCAACACAGCGGCGCAGGGCTATGCCCGCGACCTGCTGACGAAGGTGAAAGACCTGCCGCTGGGCACCGAGGCTACGGTATCCTTTACCGAGGACGGGCAATGCAGCTGGGAAGTGGGCGACCTGAAGGAAATGCGCGTTAAAGTGAAGGACCTTCAGGTCCCGTATTATTCCTTGCACAACCACGCGAGCAATGGTATACTTAGCCCAGAGGATATTTTCCAGCTGGCCAAACACGACAACATGAAAGGCATCGGCGCAGTTGGGCATGATGGCGCACTGCATACCTGTGAAAAGGTGTTCGGATACAAGAAGGAGAACTTCAACCGCTGGATGGACGGCCTGCTTGAAAAATATCCTCTATATCAGAGCCAAGATGCAAATAAAGTTGAAACAGCACTGAAACAGCGCATCGACCTTGCAAACGAACTCCGGCAGGATGGTGATAAACATGGACTCCGCTTTTCGGGATAACCCGGCCACACCAAAAGAAATTGAGCGCTGGCGTGGAAATATTGCCAAGGCGCGCCCTTACACGGACGATGACCCTGAGCCGTGTTATTTCGACTGGATTCCAGACCCTGCACGTTCAAATGCGACTGTTGCTATGGAGCTTTTGAAGGCTGCCGGTCTGTGGACAGAAGAAGATGAACGCATTGCCTTTGGTCCGCACGATGAGGATTAAACCCAATTTAATTGCCGCTTGCACCCCAATTAAGGGGTGCTTTTTTGATGCTTAAATTTTGATACGGAGATGCCTTTATGCCTCACAACCGTACACCCCCGAACCGCCCCGGCCCCAGCGGACCGGGGCAAAGCTATACCCCGCCCGGCCCACGGCTGTGGCCGCACCGCAACCGCCCGCGGGACAAGCTGCCGCGCCAGACCCGTAAGCCCACCATATATAAGGAAAGGACAGACCCGCATGATCGAATGGATGAAAGAGATCCTGGGTGATGCTTACACCGAGGACATTGACAACAAGATCACCGCCAGGCTGACGGCGGACTACGCGCCCAAGGCCGACCTGGAGGCCGCCAACACTGCCAAAAGCGAAGCTGAAGCCGCGCTGGCCGCGGCCAACGACAAGTACAAGGACGTTGACATCGACGCCCTGCGCGCCGATGCCGAGAAGTACAAGGCGGAGGCCGCCCAGGCCCGCAAGGACGCGGACGAGCGCGTGGCCGCCGTGCAGTTTGACGGCAAGCTGGACGCCGCTATCACCGCCGCGCACGGGCGCAGCGCCAAGGCTATCCGCGCGCTGCTGGACGTGGATACCCTGAAAGGCAGCGACAAGCAGGACGAAGCCATCACCGCCGCCCTGGCCGCGCTGCAAAAGGACAGCGGCTACCTGTTTGAGAGCGGCGAAACCCCGCCGCCCTACGCCGCCGGAACCGGCAGCACCGCGCTGCACGGGGCCGACGCCGACACCGCGATGCGGCAGGCCATGGGCCTGCCCATCGACAACTGATAGGAGGAATGCCCTATGGCAAATGCAATCGAACTGGCAAAAAGCTATGTGCCCAAGCTGGACGAGGTGTACAAGCTCGCCTCGCTGACCGCCATGCTGGACGGCGCGTCCGACCTGGCAAGGCAGGGCGCGAACGCGAACGAGCTGATCATCCCCATGATGACGATGGACGGCCTGGCCGACTACAGCCGCAACAGCGGCTATGTGCAGGGCGATGTGACCCTGACCAACGAAACGGTCAAGTGCAACTTTGACCGCGGCCGCCGCTTTACCGTGGACACCATGGATGACCTGGAAACGGCAGGGCTTGCTTTTGGCCGCCTGAGCGCCGAGTTCATCCGCACCAAGGTGGTGCCGGAGCTGGATGCCTTCCGCTTTGCCGCCTACTGCGGCAAAACCGGAGTCACGAAGGTGGAAGGCGCGCTGGCGGACGGCAGCGCCGTTTTGCAGGCGCTGCGCGCAGCCAGCACCGCCCTGGATGAAGCCGAGGTGCCGCTGACCGAGCGCTACCTGTTCATCACGCCCAGCCTGCACGGCATGGTACAGGACCTGGACACCACCAAGAGCCGCGAGGTGCTGAACAACTTTGCCAAGATCACCGACGTGCCGCAGACCCGCTTTTACACCGCCATCAAGCAGCTTTCCGGCGCGAGCACCGAGAGCGCGGGCGGCTACACGAAAGGCGACGGCGCGGCGGAGCTGAACTTTATGGTGATCCACAAGCCCGCCGTGATCCAGTACACCAAGCACACCGCGCCCAAGATCATTGAGCCGTCCGTGAACCCCGACAGCGACGGGTACATTTTCGGCTACCGCATGGTGGGCATTGCGGACATCTACGCGAACAAGACCGCAGGCGTGTACGCGCACCACAAGGCGGTGGGCTGATGAGCAAGACGATCGGGTATATCCCGCCGAAACCGACGCCCGCGCCGCAGGAGAAGCCTGCCGCGCCGAAAGCCGCCCGCAAAAAAGCGGATGCCGAACAAGAGAAGGCCCATGACTGACTTTAATTTTTACAGCGAAACCTACTGCGGCAGCCTGATCCCGGCCGATGCGTGGGACGCGGTGTGCCGCGACGCCGAGGCCCAGATGAACCGGTACGAGCGCATCTACCATGTCAGCTACCCGCAGACCGGCAGCCGCAATATGGCCGTGTGCGCCATGGCCGAGGCGCTGTACGAGTTTGCGCAGCTGCAGGACGCGGGCGGCGCGGTGCAGAGCGTGAGCGTGGGCAATGTGAGTGAGAACCGCGCGGCGGTGGCCGCGCCGGACACAAGCGCCGCCGCGCAGGCAGCGGAGCTGTACCGCCGCGCCGGGCTGTACGCCGACATTTACAGGGGGTGCTGAAATGCAGCGATATTTTGCCAGGGACCAGACCCTGACTTACCCGCTGTGCATGATGACCGTGACGGTGTACCACACGACGTTCAACCCGTTCGAGTGCCGCCGCGCCGTGCTGGAGGGGGTACACTATGAAACCCGCCGCACGGTGGCGGTGGACAAGACTGGCGCGGCACACAGCGCGGGGTACCTGCTTATTATCCCGCAAAAGACCGCCGCGCGCGTGAGCCCCACAGTTGACACCGGCATGGACGGCACCTATGTTTTGCAGCCCGGCGACCGTGTGGTCGCGGGCGAGGGGCCGGAAATCACGACCCGTGAGGAGTGGGCGGCGCTGCTGCCCAGCGACTACGACGTGACGACCGTAACCTGGGTGGAACAGAAATACTGGCACGGGCGGCCGTGCCATGTGGAGGCAGGGGCATGAAGTGCAGGGTGACCGTGGACATCCCGGACGGCGAGGGCTGGGTGGAAGCGCTCGGCCTTGGGCGGGACGGGCCGGTGCAGCAATTCCATACCGCAAATGTACTGCGGCGTATCCAGAAGTATATGCCGTACCGCACCGGCGCAACCATCAAGCTGACGATCGCGCAGACCGACACCCATGTGCCGGAGATCGTGACGGATAACCCGCAGGCGCGGTACCTGTATTACGGCATGAGCAAAAGCGGAAAGTCGCTGAACTATACCCATACCAAAAACCCGCTGGCCGGGCCGCGCTGGGATGAAGCCGTTATGGCCGCCGAGGGCGACGCCATGGCCGCCGACCTTGCGCGCTACATGAGGAGGATGCTGAAATGACAGACCTTGAATGCCTGATCGAATGGCTGAAAACCTACGATGGCTACGATATTCTGGGAAGCTGCCGGGTGGACTATACCGACCAGATCCCCAACCAGGGCTTTGTGTTCCCACAGGGCTTGGTGGAGGTAGAGCGCAGAGAGGATATTCTCGGAAACGTGACGCTAACCGACCGTTATAACTTTGGCCTGTATTTTACGTTTGAGAAGGCCCTGCAGGACGACACGGCAGCCCGCGCCAACGCAAGCTGGGTGATGGACTTCCAGCGCTGGGTACAGGAACAGAGCGCCCGCGGGCTTGTGCCGAACTTTGGCAATACCGAAACTAAAGCCACCGCGCAGGCCCAGAACGGTACACTGTACAGCGCCGAGGACAGCGGCACCGCGCTGTACATGGCAGTGCTTTCCGTCACATTCAAGCGAAAAATTGAAAATTGAGGTGAACTGATCCAGTGAAAATCGAACGCAAGTATATGGCGCATTACCTGAACACCGTCTTTGCGGGGGATACCGGTACGGCAGCCTATGTACGCCTTGGCAAAGACCTGGAAGAGTACAGCCCGGAGCTTTCGGCCAATGTTGAAAAGAAAAGCAACATCATGGGCGAAACGTCGGTGACCATCGACAGCTACCAGAAGCAGGGCGAAGTTGCCCCGTACTACGCCGAAAAGGATGACCCGCTGTTTACAAAGCTCCAGGCCATCATTGACGGTGATCTGGTGCTGGATGACCTGAAAACCGACATTGTGGAGGTCAAACTGTGGGAAACCGAATCTTCCGGTGCGTACCCCGCCGTGAAAGAGGAATGCTACGTTGAAGTCAGCAGCTACGGCGGCGACACCACCGGCTACCAGATCCCGTTCAATGTCCACTACACGGGCGTTAAAACGACCGGTACCTTCAACGTCAGCACAAAGACCTTTACAGCATCGACCTGATGAGAGCATGACAATGAGCGCCTTTGCGAATGAGCAAGGGCGCTTTTGTGATGCCCTGATCGGGCAATAAAACACGGAGGTTATACGATGAAACAACTTACCATTGACACCGGCGTCCAGGAGTTTGAGATCAACGGCAGCGGCGTGCTGCGCTTCAACCCCAGCGACCCCAACGTGTACAACCGCTTTTTTGCAGCCGAAACCACCCTGACCGAGCTGGACGCGGAAGCCCAGAAGCGAATGGAACAGATCGAGGCTGATTTCCCGGATGACAACCAGCGCGTTGGCGCGGAACTGGCCGTTTTGGCCGAGTATGACCGGAAGATTAAAGAGGTATTAAACGGCGTTTTTGGCGCGGGTAACGACTTTGACGAGATCCTGCATGGCGTGAACCTTGCGGCGGTCGCAGGCAACGGAAGGCGTGTGGTGACGAATTTGCTGGACGCCCTGACGCCGATCATCCGGGAAGGCGCAGAACGCAGCATGGAAGAAAAAGCCGACAAAGCCGTGCAGACGGCAAAGGCAAACCGCGCCGCACGCCGCGCTGCGGCCAAGAAATAATGCAGGGCTGGACGCTGCCGACCACAGTGACGGTTGGCGGGAAACCATATGCCGTGCATACCGACTACCGCGATATTTTGGACATCATCGACCACCTGCAGAACACCGATGATAACGAACAGGAGCGGTGGTATATTGCCATGGCGCTGTTTTACGAAAACTGGCGGGACATCCCCGCGCAAAACCGGCAGGAAGCTGCCGAGCGGATGGCGGAGTTTATCGCCTGCGGCAAAACGCAGGGCAAGCCCGGAGCCAAACGGGAAATCGACTGGCAGCAGGATGCAGAGCTGATCGTGGGCGGCGTGAACAAGGTCGCCGGGTGCGAGGTACGGGCGCTGCCCTACCTGCACTGGTGGACATTCATTGCCTACTTTATGAACATCGGCAGCGGGCCGCTTGCCACGGTGGTGGGCATCCGCCATAAGCTGGCAAAAGGGCAAAAACTCGAAAAATGGGAACAGCAGTTTTACCGCGAAAACAAGGAAATCGTTGACCTGCGCCCGCAGCTTACCAAAGAGGAAGAAGCCGAAAAGCAGCGCCTTCTGGCGCTTTTAGGCGAAGCATGATACAAAAAGGAGCCGTTTATGCCGAAAGTGTCCATAGACACCAGCCTGAACACGGTGCAGGTCGTAAAAAGCGGCAACGACCTGCAAAAGACAATGGACAAGCTGGGGCGATCCATCGAAAAGACCTTTGACGGCAGAAAAGCCAGCGGTTTGGGCGATGCTCTGAAGCCGCTGACCCAGGAACTGGCCAAAATCATGACGCAGGCGGGAGACACTGCCGCGCAGATCAAGGCATTGGAGAAAACCATCGTTGCCGCCGAGAACACCCGCGGGAAGTTGGCGGAAAGCCTTGGCAAGGCAAAAACCGAGGCTGAGCAAACTGCCGCCGAGCTGGAAAAAACGTATGCCAATGCCGACAAGGCCGCCTACGCGCTTGAAAAAGTAAACAGTGAGATCCACGCCGCTCACGACAAAGGGCAGCTGCCGAGCGACACCGCGCTGCTGAAAAGGAGCGATTTGACGGAACAGCTTACGCAGGCTGACGCCAAAATTGCGGAGCTGGAAGCCAAGCTGGAGCAGCAAAACAGCACAGCGGCCAAAATTACTGCCGAGTTTGAAAGCCAGCGGCAGTCGCTGGAGGGAATGACCCAGCGCCATGCGGAACTGGCGCGCCGGATGGAGCAGGAGCAGGCCGCCGCAGCGAACCAAGCTGAAACCTTGCAGCGCGCCCAGACAATGCAGGCGGGCGACGACGCGATGCAGCAGTATTTCAACAAGCAGGCTGCCGACATCGAAAAGCAGTACGCCAAAATTGCAGCGGCGCAGGAAAAAGCCTATGGCCCGGAAACCGCCACGCATCACGCCGAAAAAGTCGTGGCCGCGACCAAAAAGGAGATTGCAGCGCAGGAAGCCGCTGCGGAGGCTGCCAAAAAGCACGCCGCGGCGGAGGCAGGCCAAGAGGCGGGAAATGCCAGCAGCACTGGCGGTGCCAGTGACAGTGCCAAGCGGGCAAGCTCCGCTTTTGGCGTTTTTGCCAAACGGCTGAAAAGCATCGTGTTCAGCGCACTGATCTTCAACGTCATTTCTTCGGCCCTGCGGTCATTGACCTCCGCCCTGGGCAGCGCTGTCGCCAAGACGGACGGTTTCGGCACGGCACTTGCCCGCCTAAAGGGTGCCGCCGCGACCGCGGCCGCCCCACTGGTCAATGCACTGGGCAGCGCGCTGACCTATGTGATGAACCTTGCCGCCAAGGCGTTTGCCTACCTGGCAAAGCTCATCAGCCTGCTGACCGGCAAAAGCCTTTCGGGCATGCAGGCAACAGCCAAGAAGATGACCAGCGTCGGCACCGCGGCCAGCGGTATGGCCAAGCAGACCGACAAAGCCGCCAAGAGCCTTGCCGGGTTTGATGAAATCGAGCGGCTTGACGAGAAAGACAACAGCAGCAGCGGTGGCAGTGGAAGCGGCGCAGACGCCACGTTCGGTGCGCTGTCCGAGGTCGGCGACGTAAGCGGCATCACGAGTGCTATCGACAGCATCAAGGCCGCATGGCAGCGTTTCACCAACGCGCTGGCCCCGTCCGCAGCGGCGTGGAGCGCAGCGTGGGAACAAATCAAAGCCGCCGCAGAGGCAGCGCTGCCGCAGCTGGAGGCGTCGTTCACCAACCTGTGGCAAAACGGGCTGGCTCCGCTGCTGGACTATTTTGTCTTTGATTTTGTACCCGGATTTGTAAACGGGTTGAGCCTGCTTCTCGCGCCCGTAGTCGGCGACGTGGTAAGCACCGTGATCACATCGGGCACGGCGATCCTAAGCGCGCTGGCCAATATGCTGACGGATTCTATCAACACATGGATTATCCCGGCGCTTGACCTTGTAAAGCAGATATGGCTTGACCTTGCAACTGCCTGGAACGAAACCTGGACAACGTACATCTCCCCGATTTTTACCGCGTTCTGTGAAGTCGTGCAGGATGTGTGCGACATTATTCAGCGGCTTTGGACGGAGGTCATTGACCCAATCCTGGCAAGTTTGGTCACCAGCCTGACTGAGCTGTGGAACACTCACCTGTCCCCGCTGTTCAGTGACCTGATCGCCGTGGGCGGCGACGCGATCAACGCAATCGCTACGGTCATCAAGGCCCTGTGGGACAATGTGATCGACCCGCTGGCCAACTGGCTGTTAAGCACCTTCGGCCCGGTGTTTACGCAGGTGTTCAATTCCGTTGCCGGCATCGTGACCAACGCCATCGGTATTGTGGCCGACGTGCTGGACATTGGCCTGATTTGCCTGCAGGCCGTGATCGACTTTATGCGCAACGTGTTCGAGGGCGATTGGGAGGCCGCCTGGCAAGTGGTTCAGGACGCCGTAAGCGATATTTGGGATGTCATCAGCGACCGCATCCGGGGCGCGATCAACAACATTATCGGCTTTGTGAACGGAATGATTTCCGCCATTGTATCTGGTCTGAACACCGTGATAAACGGCCTGAACAGCCTGTCCTTCGATGCGCCGTCCTGGGTGACGGACCTGACCGGCATCTCGTCGTTCGGGTTCAACATCGGCACCGTCACGGCCCCGCAAATTCCGTATCTGGCGCAGGGCGCGGTCATCCCGGCCAACCGGGAGTTTCTGGCCGTGCTGGGCGATCAGAGCCACGGCACCAACGTGGAAGCCCCGCTGGACACCATCAAGCAGGCTGTGGCCGAGGTCATGGAGGACCTGCAGGCGGGCCAGATGGCGGGCTTTGAGGCCGTGGTTTCCGTGCTGCGGGAGATCCTCTCCGCCGTGTACGGCATTGAACTGACCGACGAGGACGTAGGCCGCGCCGTACAGCGCTGGCAGCGCAAACAGGCCATTGCAACAGGAGGTGTGTAACGTGACCCTGACTAATCTGTTCCAGATCGATGGCAAATCCCTGTACGCACCGGACTGCGACATTGAACCGAGCTATTCTGACCTAGATTCCAGCGATTCCGGCCGCGACGAAGCCGGGTACATGCACCGCGAAGTGGTGCGGGAAAAAGTGGCTACCTGGCCCATCGCCTACAGCTGCCTGACGGATGATGAATACAAGTACACCATTGGGCTGTTTGCAGGCAAGGCGACCTTCCAGTTCACCCACCCAAAAGCCGGATCTTCCACCGAGACCGAAACCACCACCTGCTACTGCAGCAAATACGGTATCGCCTGGCATAATGCCAAGACGAAACAGTGGAAAAACCTTAAATTTAACATTATTGAATGCTGATTGAGAGTTAGGAGGTAGGAGTTAAAACGAGCCTAGGGTCCAGCTCTGTAGGGAACGGTCTCGACCGTTCCGGGGCTTTGCGGTAGATGCCATAACAGGATTTACCGCAAAGCGACGGGCGCACGCGCACACCATGAACTCCTAACTCCTCACTCCTACCTCCTAACTAAAACCAAAGGAGGTGTATATTTGCTCCAACCAATTCTCACTCTCCCAAGCGGTACGGAACTGCGCGGCGGCCAGGCGGGCAGTGCGGTCGAAAACCTGACGCTGCACACTGCGGTAAACGCCGGGCAAGAATTCGCCATTGGCTCTGCTTATTCAGACTACATCGAGGCCGAAATCTGGGCGGACCCAGGCGGCAGCCTGCAAATTACTGCCGGAGACGTCCTGACCTACTACCGGCTGGACGATGCCGGGAACCGCACCAAGGTGGGCATTTTCTACGCCGAAAAGCCCACCCGCACCAAGCGCAACAGCTACAAGGTCACGGCCTATGACACCATGTCCAAGCTGGATGCGGACTTTTCCGGCTGGCTGCGGGCCAATCAGGCGCAGTTCCCCAAGACCATCTGGCAGCTGGTTCAGCTGGCCTGCCAGCGGGCAGGGGTCACGCTTGCCGGCATCAGCCTGCCCGTCAACGGCAGCCACAGCGTGCAGGCGTTCTACGCAGACGACCTGACCTGCCGCCAAATCATCTCCTGGGCGGCGGAAGCAGCTGGCTGCTATGCCCACATGAATGCAGACGGCAAGCTGCAATTCTTGACCTACACAGACAAGCGCAGCACGGCTAAAATCACCCCGGACGGCGTCAGCAACAGCACCGCCTATTATGCTGACAGCCTGAGCTACGAGGACTACACGGTCAAGGCCATTGAGAAAGTCCAGATCCGGCAGTCGGACAGTGACGTGGGCGTGATTTACCCCGACAGCACCACTGCCACCAACACCTATGCAGTGCAGGGCAACCTGCTGCTGACAACCGGCACCGAAGCCAACCTGAAAACCGTTGCCCAAAACCTGTACAACGTGCTGAAAAGCGTGACCTATACCCCGTGCAAAGTGGCCGTGCCCAGTGGTTCCGGCCTTGCCTGCGGGCAGATCGTACACGTTAAGGACGCACGCGGGCGGGAGTTTGATACCTACCTGATGAGCGCCACAATCTCCTCCGGCAAAGCCAGCTTTGAGAGCGTGGGCAGCGCCAGCCGGGAAAGTTCCAGCGCGGTGAACAGCCAGAGCTACAAGAACCTGACCGGCAAAATGCTGGAGATCAAGACCAGCGTGGACGGCCTGACCGTGACCGCGAGTGAGCTTTCCGGCAATTACAGCGAGCTGAAACAGACGGTGGACGGGCTTTCGGCGGAGGTGAAAAAAGACACCAAAATCACCGGCGGTGGGAACCTGATCCTGGGCAGCGAGAGCTTCAAAAATGCCACCTATGTTGGCATTGACAGCAGCGTTGTGTATGGCGACGATGGCAGTGCAACAATCACCAATGCGAACACATGCCGCGGGTTCAAGTTCAACACCGTTGGCGCTCATATCACCGAGGGCGTCACTATATGCATGTCCGTCATGTACAAACTCATTTCCGGCACTGATGCGCTGCGGATGGGCATTGCGTTCAAGGACGATAACGGACAAAATTACATTGCCTCCATAAAAACCGCTGACCAGCTCGAAATTGAGCAGACGGACGGCTGGGTGCTGCGGTATGGTACATGGACGCCCCGCCATAACTATACGGGCATTCTAGAAACTGTCAAGTTTGACAGCAATGACAACTGCACCAATAAGCTTGAGCTGCTGCACCCCATGCTGCAATACGGCAACGCGCCGACCGCGTGGAACGCCAGCAGCGGCGACTACCTGACGCAGGAAAGCGCCAAAAGCCTGTTTTCGCAGACCGCTGACGAGATCAAAACCGAGGTCACCAAGTCAGTGACCGAAACGGTAACGGCCAACGTGAAGGATACCGCCACCAGCGCTGCCAATGATGCCGTTGACAGCAAACTGCAGGACTACGCCACCACAGCAACGGTGGAGAGCCTGAAAGAAGATGTCTCCAACATCAGCCAAAAGGCGGACGGCATCAGCACCAAAGTCAGCAGTCTGGAACAAACCACCACGACCATTTCGGATGACCTTGACAGCACGAAACAGGAGTTCAAGACGGTCAAAGAATCGGTATCCGCGATTGACCAGAAAGCCGACAGCATCACCCAGACCGTGACACAGCGGATCACCGGCGGAAACAACATTATTACCGGAACGGATAACTGGAACAATGCGTCCCTGGATGCAGGCGGCAACGACCTGAGCAAAAAAGGAACATACACGATCAGCGGCGAATCCGTCCATGTGACGAACAAGGCCCAGAACACCCGCTTCCACTTTGGGGCGGACAAAACGCTGGTGATTGCCAAGGACATGACCTACTGCGCATCGGTGCTGTACAAGCTCAACTCCGGCACCGACAGCCTGTTTTTGCAGTTCGAGACCAAGAGCAGCAGCGGCACAAAAAGCTATTACGGCTCCGCGTTCAAGCAGGCCCAGCAGGACATTGAGCTGGATAATGGCTGGAAGCTGCGCTGGGCAGCCTTTACGGCTGCTGCCGATGGATATGCTGACGGCCTGTTTGTGAGTACCGCGAACGATCTCGCCACCGTTACCAATGACCTGACCATCATGCACCCCATGGTGCAAATGGGCAACGCACCCACTGCCTGGACGGCCAGCACCGGGGACTATCTGACCACCGCTGAAACCAAGACCGAGATCAAACAGACGGTGAGCGAAATTAAGCTGACGGCTTCCACCAGCGGCACTTCCAGCACCATCAAGCTGACTGCGGGCGGAACAGAGATCACCAGCACACAGATCAACCTATCCGGCGTGGTGACATTTTCGGATTTGAGTACCTGGAACCAGGACAAGACGATCATCAACGGCGGAAACATTACCACCGGCCAGATACACAATCTCAACTACACCACGGTGTACGACCTGGACAACGCCTGGATACGGATGGGCACCAGCGACGGGAACCGGGTGTACATCGACAAGAGCGGCATCCAGTGGTACGGGGGCACCGCCACCAGCAGCGGGATGTCGCAGGGGGTGATCCAGAACGGGCTGAAAACCACGACGGAGGGCGACACCACCATTTTCTGCGCGGACACCCGCTACCAGAAATACGGATGGTGGCACGACAGCAGCTTTCAGGGCATCACGATCGAGCAGGTGGACAACAGCGTGGGGTGCAGCGGAAAACTGGAGGTGAACCAGGGCATCCAGTGCCGTTCCCTGAGCGCGTGGGACGCCAAGAACCGCATTGTACGCACCGATTTTGGAAACCTGGCCATCAACGCGGTGGAAAGCCCGGAGCCGATGTTCTGCGATGCGGGCAGCGGCGAGTGTGATGAAACCGGCCTTTGTTACATCGCAACCGAACCGCGCTACCGCGAGACCGTGAGCGAAACGCAGGATTTGCGCTGGGCGCTGACCCCGACGGGCGCAAGCGCCGCGCTGTGGGCCGAGAAAACGGCCTTTGGCGCAGTGGTTCACGGCCCGGCGGGCCAGCGCTTCGACTGGGTGTGCTGGGGCGTGCAGCGCGGCTTTGAGGGCGTGTACGCCGACGTGAGCGACGCCAAATACCCGGAGGAAGAAAACCAGGGCGCGTACCTGTTGGACGCGGCGCAGACGGAAGCGGCGGTGAGCTTGCCGCTGACGATAGAAGAAGCGAGCTGAAAGGAGATTTGACCATGAACAAAATCACAGGCTTTAGCGTGCTGACGACCGGCGAGGGGGAGCGGGTGACGCTCTCTTACAGCGTGCTGGACGCAGACGGCAACATTGTGAGCACCAACAACCGCAAGAACTACGTTGTACTGGACGAGGACGTGCTGACGGCGATCGCCGCCATCCGCACCGACGCGGCGGCGCATTTGGAGGGCTGAGATGAAGAGCATTGACAAGCGCGTGCGGGAGCTGCGCAGGGCGGTGGAGGGCACGTTCAACCGGTACGGGCTCAGCCTGGCAGTGGACGAGCTGGTGCTGGAAAACATTTTGCAGGCCGTGCGCGCGCAGATGCAGCAGGACGCGGACGAAGAGCCGAAGAAACAGGACGCGACGGCACAGGCTAACCTCGCAATCGCGCGGATGACGCAGGCGCGGAGCAAGGGCGACCAGACCGAAAGCGCGCCGACTGATGACGTAACGAGAAAGAGGTGAACTCCATGGCATCCATCTGGCAGATCACCCTGTCCGGCTATGACGCGCAGGCCGCGTCTGAAAGCGGGCAGAGTGCGACCGGAAAAATCGCCCTTGGCACCTGGGGCAGCTATGGGCATGAAACCATCCAGGTAACTTTAGCCGAGCCGTGGGATGTTTGTACTTTGGTGACGGCGACCTTTTGGCCGACCTATTCTCCCGACCACTGGGACACGCCTGGCATTCGCGTGGCGCTGGGTACGGACGGCCTGCTGACCGTGCCGCCGGAAGCGACGAACCGGCCAACGCAGACGGGCCGAGTTGTGTTTGAGGGCTTAGCCGACAACAAAAAAATTATCAGCGCGGATGTGCGCTACACGGTGCGCGACCACGCACCGACCGGCGGCACTGAGAGTACCGCCACGCCAAGCCTGCTGGAGCAGCTCTTGACGCAGACCGGCAGCAACGCGCAGGCCGCGGCCCAAAGTGCGGACGCGGCAGCCAAGAGCGCCAGCGCGGCGGCCGAAAACGCGGATGCGGCCTCTGCCAGCAAAACGGCAGCGGCGACCAGCGAGGGCAACGCAAGTGCCAGCGCCGATGCTGCGGCCAAGAGTGCCGAGATGGCGGCGGACAGCCAACAGGCGGCCAAAGCGTCCGAGGCTGCCGCGCAAAAAAGCCAGCAGGCGTCCGAGGCTGCCGAAGGCGAGGCGGACGCCGCAAAGGATAACGCACAGAGCAGTGCCGAGGCCGCTGCCAAAAGTGCAAGCGCTGCAGCTGGCAGCGAGTCCGCAGCGGCAGAAAGCGCTGCTGCCAGTGCTGCCAGCCAAGCGGCGGCAGCGGCCAGTGAGTCCAATGCCGCGGTCAGTGAGACCAACGCCAAAACCAACGCGGATGCCAGCGCCAAAAGCGCCGAGGCGGCGGCAGCGTCAGCCTCAGCTGCCGCCGACAGCGAAAAAAGCGCGAAATCCAGCGCGGACGCAGCCTCTGCCAGTAAAGCGGAGGCGGCTAACAGCGCCAGCGCCGCGGCCACCAGTAAAACGGCAGCGGCCACAAGTGAGAGCAACGCCAAAACCAGTTCCGATGCTGCGGCCAAGAGCGCCAGCGCGGCGGCGAGCAGCGCGAACTCTGCCGCAGGCAGCGCTACCACCGCAGCCGACAGCAAAACCGCCGCCGCGACGAGCGAGGCCAACGCCAAGGCCAGCGCGGACGAGGCAGCGGCTAGCATGAAGGCAGCAGCCGCAAGTGCGCTGGAAGCGGCGGGCTATGCCGGGCTGGTAAACATCGGCTGGGCAGTGGACAAAAGCGACGGTCATTTATCCATGATCTATACAACAGACACAGACTAAGGAGGGCAAAACCATGTCAACGCAAGTAGTTGACTTAGTGCGGGACAGCACGATGCAAAAGATGCAGGCGGAGCTTGTGGCCGTCCACAAAGCCAGCGTGCTGGCCAGCGGCAGCACAGCAGCCATCGACCAAATGTACAACGCGCTGGTGAACAACGCCAGCACAGTGGCCGAAGTGAACGGCCTGTTTGTACAGTGGTGGCGGGCCAACTGGACGGAAGGCACCACCACCCGCAACGAACTTTTAGAGCGCTGGTTCGGCACCGTGCTGGACGATGACCGTGTGCATGGCGTCAAATTCCCATTGTTTGCCACGAGCAACACCGCCATTGGCGAACTGACCGATGACAGCGCGGGGCTTGCCTGCACACCGTCCACCGAAGCAACGGCGGAGCAGGACGACTTTGCCCACCTGCCGCAGTTTTGGAGCCTGCTGGTCGCCGCCGAGAAAAACGCGGACGGCAGCCACACGATCTACGCCGTCGAGTTTATCGACAGCTATGACGAGGTACGCGGCGGCACACACCTGTGCTGGGCGCTGCAAAAAAATACATACACCCGCGAGTGGAACGAGGATGGTTACCGCTACTTCAAAATGCAATGCCGCCCCGCCACAGGCTATGACACATGGCCGCAGGGCACTGACCGCACGGGCAAGGTCCACGCCTACATCGGCAACCCGGCCTATTGCGCCGGGCTGGATGCTAATGGGTTGATTACCTGCGGCACTGGTCTGCCCCCTGTAAACTACAGCAGCCACAGCAATGATGTAACGCTGTGGCGCAAGCGAGGGGCGCAGTACAGCGGGGCCTCCGGCAACCTGCTGAAGTGGCAGCTGGCCATGGTGTGGTTGAAGTATTGCCGCAAGGGTAACAGCGGCACCATTGAGGGCTGCAGCAGCTACAGCTACCAGTACAAGGCCGCCGTGGCGGAAACCGGCGTCACCCGCGTGCTGCTGACCGAGGCGCAGGCCAACAACCTGCTGGTGGGCAGCAGCGTAAATGTGGGCGATGTAGGTACCGGAACCAGCACCGACCGTGGCGTGCCGTCCATGTACAAGTTTGCGAAAAATGCCCGCATCAAGAGCATTGAGAGCGTGAGTGTGGGCGGCACCGCCTACAAGGCCGTGAACATTGATGTGGCAACACCGTTTGATGTCACCACAGGCACCTACATCAGCACTATGCCGTACTGGAGCGGGTGGAATGACACGGTGCAGGGCTATGACGGCAGTCGGTACAGCCCGACGAGCGGCAAGGAGCCGGGGCTAATCCAGCGCACCGAGTTCCAGACCGGCTCTTATCTGATTTTGTCGGACGAGCTTTGGCAGTGGGGTCAGGACAGCGACGGCAATTACACGTTTGACTGCTATGTCTGCCACGACCAAAGCAAGGTGAACGGCAGCAGCATTACCAGCGATTACACCAAGCAAGAGGATTTGACGCTGGTGCTCCCCGCTGGGAGCAGCAGCGGCTGGTGGTACATTGAGGATACGGCAGTGGCAGAGGATAAAGCAGTTCTGTGGCCGGATGCCGTTAGCACGGTAGCCGGTAGCGGTACCGGGTGTAAGGCTGGCTTCTACGTTGGTCTGGCAACGAGTGGGGTCCGTGCCGCGTGGGCCTGCTGCGCCCTTGGTAGCCATGGTATTGCGGGGTTGCCCGCGCGCCATTCTTACAATTCACCAGGTAACAGTTCCTGGAACGGGTCTGCTGGCTCGCCTGGTTTGGCTGGGTGACACAGGGGTGAATTGTTCCGGCGCAGCCGGGGCAAGAGGGGGCGCAAGCCCCCTTGTCACCCAGACAAATCAGGCACGCACCCACTGTGGAACGGCCCCAACGGCTGCCGCGAAGCGGCAGCCGTTTATAGATTTTTGATTTTGGGCTTTTTCAAGCATCAGGAATATGGTATAATTCCTGTGGGATGTACGGCGTATTCGTCAGCTTTCTTGAGTTAGTTGCTGTTTTCACCTTCTGCTATTTGGGTGGGAGTGGGGTCCGTGCCGCGTGGGCCTGCTGCAACCTTAATAACAATGGTAATGCGGGGTTGCCCGCGCGCAATTCTAACAATTCAACAGGTAACAGTAACTGGAACGGGTCTGCTGGCTCGCCTGGCTTAGTTTGGGGGCAAAGTGCCCCTTGCACCGAAAATATATATTGCGCCGTATATTCCGCCCCTATCGGGAAAATTGTGCTGAAACCAGCGGAGGCTAGTAGCTGTGGCGAACGCCACCGAAGACACAAACCAAGAGGTGAAACTGGTGAAGACCTACTGTAAACCGGCAGATGTAAATGTTGAGGATTTGGAGTTTATCCGGCAGCAAGTGCATCTGTGCTTTATTGGAAAAAGGTCAAAAGGAAGATTCCAAAAACTATTGATTTCAACCGGGAAAATCACAAAAGCAGAACTGAAGCAGGAAATACAGGACCAAAGCTGCAGCAAAACGCTGGATGCCATTGACGCGGTGGCCGAGCAGGCCCAGGCAGATATTCTGGCGCGAGATGTACACTTTGAGCCTGTACGGCAGTTCCAGCTGCGGGAAAATGGCAAGCTGCGGGATATTTGCGAGGAAAGCCCCAAGCAACAGGTATTTGAGTACATTGCCAAGGGCGCGTTGGACCCGCTGTTCCGGGCCAAGCTGCTGCCCATCCAGTATGGCAGTCTGCCGGGCAAGGGCCAAATCAAGGGCAAGCGGCAAAACGAACGTATTCTGCGCCGGGCATTGCATCACAAAACCGATGCTGCCAAGTGTGATGTGCGAAAGGCGTACCCCTCCACCACGGTGGAGTGCGTTATGACCCTGCTGCGCCGGGACATTGGCAAAAACAAGGTGCTGCTGTGGCTGGTGGAGGCCATCATGGCGAACTACCCAGATGGGGTGCTACTGATCGGTGGCTACCTGCCCTGCTGGCTGTTTAATTATGTGATGAGCTATGTTTTGCGCTACATCCTGAGCCACCGCAAGGTGCGCCGCGACAAAAGCCTGAAGATGGTGCTGGCCATCACCTGCTATGCGGATGACATCACGGTATATGGCCGCATATCCAACTTGGAAAAGGTGATGCGGGACACCACGCGCTGGGCCAAAGAAACCTTGGGGCTGACCATCAAGAGCGCCTGGCAAATCGTGCATTTTGCATCGTTTGTACAGGAGCGCCAGCAGCGGAACCGCCGCCGCAAGGGTAGCCGCCAGAGGACCCCTGGGCTGGATATGATGGGGTATGTGGTGCGCCGCACCTATACCATTATCCGGGGCCGCAATTTTGTACGGCTGCGGCGGGCAATTCTGCGCGCCCAACGGAACCTGGACACCCTGGGCTATGTGCCATGGTGGCGCGCCCAACGGATTTTGAGCCAGTGGGGCGAAATCAAGCACAGCGACAGCCGGGGCTTTTGCACCAAATATAACGTATACAAACTGATAAAAGCAGCCAAGCGCTCCGCCTCCTGGCGGGGCAAGCAACTGCACAAGCTGAGATTGGAGGCAGCATAATGGCTGAACAATACACCGAAAGGCCTACCGAAATAGAAGTTTTCCCGCTGGGCAGCGAGACCGATGTAATTCTGCGAAAAAGCATCGCCGAATCGGAAACAACTGGCGAAAACGGCGACGTCGCCACCTGCTGGCAGTGCGAGGAACGCCAAATTCGCGTGCCCGGCACCGTGAGTGCAGAGGATATTGCAGCGGATTTTGAAGCGTGGTGGGAGTACACGCCCGGAACCAAAGCGCAGAGCGTGGAGGACGTGCGCACCGAGACCGTGGCACAGATGTCGGCGACCTGCAACGCAGCCATTGTGGGCGGCGTGGACGTGACGCTGACCGGCGGAGAAACGAAGCATTTTTCTTTGACGCTGGAAGACCAGTTGAATTTATTGAGCTTGCAGGGGCGTGTGGCCTCTGGGGCCGATAGCGTCCCATACCACGCCGACGGCGAGGAATGTTCTTACTATTCCGCCGCAGACTTTGGCCGGATTGCGGATGCCGCAACCCGGTGGAAGCTGTACCAGGAAAGCTATTTCAACGCCCTGCGCGGCTACATTTTGGCGCTGGAGACCGTGACCGAGCTGCGCGGCGTGACCTACGGCATGGACATCCCGGAAGCATACCGAACGGACGTGCTGCGGGCGCTGCTGGCACAGCAGGAGACAGCGGATGTGGCGGCTGAGTAAGCACGCGGCGCTGTTTGCCGTCGGCGCGATAGCCTATTTTGAGATCGAGCTGCACTGGAGATACTTTGCGGGGACGCTCCCCGTACACTGGACGATGCCCATTTTGGGCGGCGTCCTTTTTCTTTTGCTTGGCGGCCTGAACGAGTGGCTGCCGTGGGAAATGCCGTTCTGGGGGCAATGCCTGCTTGGTGCGGCAATGGTCACGGCTGCCGAGTTCGCCGCCGGGTGCGTGCTCAACCTCTGGCTTGGGCTGGGCGTGTGGGACTACACAGATATGCCGTTCAACCTGATGGGGCAGATCTGCCTGCCGTTTTCCGCCGCGTGGATCGTCGTGTCCGCTGCCGCCATCTTGCTGGATGACTGGCTGCGCTGGCAACTCTACGGCGAGGACAAGCCCCATTACCGCTGGATATAAGGACAACTCACAAAATCGTTTCGCGGCTTCTCCGCCCCCCCGACCGGGGCGGAGGGCCTTTTGTTTTGCAAAAAAAAGAAAGGAATCGCCATGGATGTAATTTACAACGCGATCGACGTCAGTAAGCACCAGGGAAAAATCAACTGGGAAGCGGTCAAAAATGCGGGCGTGACGCACGCGATGCTGCGCGCGGGGTACGGGCGGTACAAGAACCAGGTTGACCCGCAGTTTGAGCGCAACAGTGCAGAGTGCGAACGGCTGGGCATCCAGTACGGCGTGTACTGGTACAGTTATGCCAGCACACCGGCGGAAGCACGGCAGGAAGCACGCTGCTGCCTGGCCGCAATCCAGGGCAAGCATCTGTGCCTGCCGGTGGCCTATGACATTGAGTATGAGCCGTGCATCCTGCGCCTGACCAACGCGCAGCGCACCGCGCTGGTGGAAGCGTTCCTGGGCGAGGCGCAGGATGCGGGCTACTACGGCATCCTGTATGCCTCGACTGACTTCATCCGCAATCGCCTGGACTGGCAGGCTTTGGCCTGCTTCGACTGCTGGCCCGCGCAGTACGGTTCAGCCTGCACCTGCCCCCTGCCACATGGAATGTGGCAGTACAGCAGCGCCAACGCGCTGGGCGTGCCGGGGTTTGGCAGCCATCTGGATTGCAATAAGGTCTACAAGGACTATGAGCAGATCATGATCCAGGCTGGGCTGCAAGGCCACAAGACTGCCGAACCGGATGCCGACACGAAGCCAAACGCGCTGCCGCTGCAAAAGCTGACCATTGGCCCCGTATCCAGCGGCGATGCACTGACGCTGTACAAGCTGGCGCAGGGGCTTGGGCTGGTGGAAGCAGGGCTGTACAAGGCCGAGCGGATCGGCGGGCAGATCATGCAGATCTTGACCATTGGGCCTGTGTCGAGCGGCGACGCATGGCTCATTATGCGCAAGTGCGCCGCGTTGGAGCTGACTGACCGGGGACTTTACCTAGCGGAGTATGTGACAGAATAAGGAGATTTTTATGAGTATGATTGCACTATCTATTGTTATGGCTATCACTGTTGAGGGACTTGTTGAGCTTGGAAAGAGCATCGGGAAGGCTGCGCTGGACGGTGACCGCAAGACCGCCGCCACGCAGTTGGCAGCGCTGATTATCAGCTGCGCGTTGTGCATGGCGGCGGGTGCGGATGTTTACGATGCATTGGGCGTATCGTTTGCTGTCCCATGGCTTGGCATGGTTCTGACAGGCATCCTCGCGTCCCGCGGCTCGAACTACATTGCGGATTTTGTTAAGCGCCTGCAAACCATTGCCACAGACAAATAATACTCTTGTGCGAATCATCCTATCGCCCCAGAAAGGTTGATTGCACATGAACAGTTTTATCGGATGGATTGGCGGAAAACGCGCTTTGCGCAGCGAAATTTTGGCGGCATTTCCAGATGACGTTGGCCGTTACATTGAGGTCTTCGGAGGTGCAGGATGGGTGCTGTTTGGCAAAGACCCGACTAGGCAAATGGAGGTATTTAACGATGCCGACGGCAGTCTAATCAACATTTACCGCTGCATTAAATACCACCCGGAGGCCGTCGCGGCGGAGCTTGCCCTGCTGCCGGACTCCCGCGAGGTGTTCTTTGACAGCGCCGCGCAAACCGACTGCAGAGGCCTGACAGACATCCAGCGCGCGGCGCGCAGTCTCTACCTAATCAAGATGAGCTTTGGCTGCGACCGCCGTACTTTTGCGACTGCGCCTAAGATTGCAGGCAACATTTCTGCATCTTTTGTGCTCGTACAAGAGCGGCTGCGAAAGGTTATAATTGAGCATCTGGACTTCGAGCAGCTGATTCGCACCTACGACCGCCCAAACGCTCTATTTTATTGCGACCCGCCCTATATGGGGACGGAAAAGTACTACCAAGCAGCATTCAGCACCGCTGACCATGAGCGTTTGGCACGAGTTTTACATAATATTCGCGGGCGCTTTTTGCTTTCATATAATGATTGCGAAGCTGTCCGTAAGTTATACGAAGACTGCGAAATCACGCCGCTGGTGCGGCGGAACAATCTGCCCAGTGTTTCCACAGGCGAATTCCATGAGGTGCTTATCAGCAATTATACAAAATCGCAGGGAAATGCCTAACGAAAATCGGTAGAATGTATCGTTCTAGAGGACATTTTCCCAGAAAGTGATACGATTGCCTGTAGGGGCGATAAGATGATCCGCAATCATCTTTCCCGCTTGCTAGGGGAAAAGCATTGGTCGCAAGCCAGACTTTCCCGTGAAACCGGCATCCGCCCTAACACAATCGGACACATTTGCAATGACTACGCAGAAGGTATAACCTATGAGCAAATGGATCGCATCTGCGAAGCCTTGGACTGCGATTTGAACGATTTGCTGGAGTATGAGCCCAACAGGGTGCGCCGCACGGGCAAAAACCTCATTGTGGAAGACCACGGAAACCGCAAACGCAAGTAGGGACAAAAAACGGTGATTAAGGCAAATTTAATCATGCCTTAATCACCGTTTTTGCATTTATAGGGTAAAAATTAAAACGCTTTATTTTTCTGTTCTATTCTCAATCTGTTTTTTGTTTTTTTGCAAAGCTACACCGGTGGTGCAGACTGCAGAACCAGAGCAGACGCCGGAGCCGCAGGTTACCGCGGCCCCCACCGTGCAGCCCGCCGTTACCCCGGAACCGCGGGATTTTACCGCACTGCTGGAGCGTAACCCCGAAGTGATCGGCTGGATCAAGATCGACGATACCGATGTTGACCTGCCGGTGATGCAAAGAGAAGGGGACAACAGCTACTACTTAAAGCACGACCTGGATGGCAACTGGGATGACCTGGGCCTGCCGTACCTGGATTATGAGTGCGATATCCAGCAAAGCCGCCATTTGATCCTGTACGGCCACAACATGGGCGTGGGGGATACGGTGCGGTTTTCCAGCCTGCAAAATTACCGCGAACCGGAATATTATCAGGAACACCCGGTCATTGAGCTGGACAGCCTGAACGGCGGCCAGTACTACAAGATCGTGGCAGTTTATGCAATTACCACGCGCGAAAGCGATGGCGATGTGTTCCACTTTAACCAGTATGTGAACTTTGCCGATGATGCGGCAGAGCAGGAATACCTGGATGAAGTGGCCAAGCGCGCGTTTTATACCACGGGCGATTATGCCCGCGCAGACGAACGGCTTTTGACATTGTGTACCTGTACCTATGAAATGTCGGATGCCCGCCTGCTGATCATGGCACGCCCGCTGCGGGACGGGGAAACGCTGACGGCGGATGAAGTTGCCGTCAATCCGGACCCGCTGCTGCCAGCCCGCTGGCCGGCCGGGGCGTAAAATCTTTATTTGAATTCTGGGCACAAAGGCAACAGCAATCCGTACCTTTGCGTTTGGGATATAATTTTGGAAAGGGAGTAAAAATTATGCAAAAGACGAGCAGGTTTTCGCGTCTGCTTACGCTGGTTACGGCTGTTGCCTTGGCAGTTTGTCTGCCTGTATCGGCGTATGCAGAAACCGAGACCACCGAGGAAGCTGCTGCACCCGCAGTAGTGGAGGAGGCTGCACAGGACAACACCGCTGACGAAGCTGCAAGCGAAGACAGCGCTTCCTGTGTGCGCGTGGTGGATGTTACCATTTTTATGGACACCACCAAGGGCCATTTCGAGAGCGATCCCGACAATGTTGCCCTGACTTATCTGAACCGTGCCGAGTTTGAGGAGACTCCGATCACTCTGCCCACCGTTATCGCAAACGAGGGTTGGGAGTTCAAGGGCTGGGACGTTTGGGGCAAAGAGCACTTTGTCCTGGGCGCCGATGCTACTGAACTGGGCACCAGCGGCCTTGGTGCATTCCCGGTTGGCAGCCTGGTAGGCGGTATCTACCTGTACCCCATCTTTATGGAAGCTCCGAAGCCGGTAGAGCCGACCGCTACCCCGGTAGAGCCGACCGCTACTCCGGTTGAGCCGACTGCTACCCCGGTTGAGCCGACTGCTACTCCGGTGGAGCCGACTGCCACTCCGGCAGAGCCGACTGCCACTCCGGCAGAGCCGACCGCTACCCCGGCAGAGCCGACTGCCACCCCGACCGAGCCGACCGCTACCCCGACCGAGCCGACCGCTACCCCGACCGAGCCGACCGCTACCCCGGTCGTGACCCCGACCACCCCGGTTATCCCGGAGACCACTCCGACCAATACTCCGGCAAACACCCCGACTGAGAAAACCAATACCCCGGACAATACTCCGACCAACACCCCGGATGTTACCAAGTCCAACACCCCCGCTGATAACTCCAGCAAGATCATCCCGCAGACCGGCGTTTCCAGCACCAACAGCAACTCTGTTGCAGGTCTGGCCATCGTTCTGGTTGCCGCACTGGGCGGCGCTGCCGCTTACCTGTTCATCAACCGCAAGAAGCTGAACTGATAAGTGTAAAGTGATAGAGCTTTGAACTATTTAAAAACAGCCTTCGGCATTTGCCGAAGGCTGTTTTTGTGGTAGTGCCCCAAATGGGAATTCTTTGGCTGGTGGGATAGGGAATAGACGAAGTGATTTGATTTTGAGATGTTGGATCTTTGCAAACTTTCGGAACGGTCAATACCGTTCCCCACAGAGCATTTGATGATGAGCGGAAAACCATAAAATGGCTGGTAGGGCCGGGGTCACCCGACCCCGCCGAAACCCACCCGGAGCGAACAATAAAAATGGGCGATGTGTCTTGCCCAAAGTAGAGGGGCGATGCCCCACAACGGGCCGGATATCTCACCCCGAAATATCACAAACACCCGCGGGTGCATAAAAACCTCTGTTATAGATACATAATGAAAATAAACGCCGGAGCGGTGCTTAAGCCGTCAGGCGGGAATGTGCGGTGTTGCCTTAAATCATAATAAAGGGTAAAGGCCCTGAAGAATCTAAACCTTAATAAAAAAACCGGACACCAGTCAAGATACGTATTGTATCAAAAATGGTGTCCGGTTATGGTGCGCGGTACAGGACTCGAACCTGTGACCTCCTGCACGTCAAGCAGATGCTCTACCAGCTGAGCTAACCGCGCATGTCCTTGCGACTTGTATACTATACCAAATCCAAGCAGAAAAAGCAAGCCCTTTTTTCGAAAAAAATGAAAAAATTCAGAAAACACATAAAATAGAACGCACCACCGCAAAAGAATTTTGCAAATGCGGAAGGGCTTTTCCTTGCCGCATACACGGCTTTGTGGTATACTGATACAGTTAAATGGGGATAGTGCACCCTTTTGCCGGTGCGGCGTTTCCTGAATAGATTCAAACACAAGGAAAGGGGATACTATGCGGGTTTTGGGCATCGACCCCGGCTATGCGATCGTGGGCTGGGGCGTTGTGGAATATGCAGGCAACCGTTTTGCGCCCATCGCTTACGGCGCAGTGTGTACCGATAAGGACACGCCGTTTGAACAGCGCCTGATTGAAATTTATGACGGCATCAAGGACATCTGTACCCGCTATCAGCCGGAAGCACTCTCCATTGAAAAGCTGTACTACCAGCATAACCAGACGACCGTCATCGGCGTGGCGGAAGCCCGCGGGGTGATTTTGCTGGCTGCCGCGCAGTGCGGCGTGCCGATTTATGAGTACACCCCCATGCAGGTCAAGCAGGCTGTGACCGGGTATGGCAAGGCGGTAAAAAAGCAGATCCAGGAAATGACCCGCATCATGCTGCACCTGCAAACCATCCCCAAGCCGGACGATACAGCGGACGCCCTGGCCATGGCCGTAGCGCACTGTCACTGCTCCCGCAGCCGCCTGATGGGCACCGCCCCAAGATAAGGGCCGCAGGGCAAATAACCCGGCGCACGGCAACATAAAATCATAATGGTGTAAGAGCATATTTCAGGGCAACACCGCACAATTCCCGCCTGACGGCTTAAGCACCGCTCCGGCGGCTGCGGCACGGCATCTGCGTTGCCAAAAGCGCTGGTGTGGGCTATGCGGTGCAGGTGCCCCTGACCACAGCCGAAAGCCTGCCCGCCCCCGGGCGGGAAGGCACGGTGTATACTGTGATGAACGTGACCGAAAACGATGTTTCGCTGTACGGCTTTGCCACCGAGGAGCAGCGCAGCTGCTTCAAGATGCTGACCAGTGTGAGCGGCGTTGGCCCCAAGGCCGGGCTGGCCATTTTGTCCATCATGACGCCGGAGCGTGTGGCACTGGCGGCGTCCAGCGGGGACCACAAGGCATTTACCAAGGCGAACGGCGTTGGCCCCAAGCTGGCCCAGCGTATTGCTCTGGAACTGAAAGACAAAGTGGGCAAGGGCCTGGCGGATGGCACTGGCTTTGGCGGCGGGGCCGCCGCAGCAGCGCCGGCTCCGTCCAGCGCACCCGCCCAGGCTGTGGCCGCACTGGTGGCGCTGGGGTACAACACCTCGGATGCTGCTGCGGCTGTGGCCCGCATTGACGAAACCCTGCCGGTGCAGGATATTATCAAAATTGCACTGCGCGGGCTTTCGCGTGCGTAAAGGAGTGACCTGAATGAGCCAAAATACGGAATATACGGTGGATCCCAGCCGCCTGGTCAGCCCGGACGCCGCCCCGGCCGATGCCGCCGAGGAAGTCAGCCTGCGCCCCAAAACGCTGGATGATTATATCGGTCAGGAAAAGGCCAAAAACAATCTGCGCATTTACCTGCGCGCCGCCCAGCAGCGCGGGGAACCGATGGACCATATTCTGCTGTACGGCCCGCCGGGCCTTGGCAAAACAACGTTGGCCGGCATTGTGGCGCAGGAGATGGGCGTGCAGATCCGCATTACCTCCGGCCCGGCCATCGAAAAGCCCGGCGATCTTGCCGCTCTGCTGACCAATTTGCAGGAGGGCGATATCCTGTTCATTGATGAGATCCATCGCCTTTCCCGCCAGGTGGAAGAAGTGCTGTACCCCGCGCTGGAGGATTACGCGCTGGATATCATGATCGGCAAGGGCCCCAGCGCCCAAAGCATCCGCATCAACCTGCCGCGGTTCACCCTGGTGGGCGCAACCACCCGCGCAGGCCAGCTGACCGGGCCCCTGCGTGACCGCTTTGGCATTCTGCTCAAGCTGGAACCCTACAGCCCGGATGAACTGGCTACCATCATCATGCGCAGCGCGGGCATTTTGAATATCCCCATCGACCGCCCCGGTGCGCTGGAGCTGGCCAAATGCGCCCGCGGCACCCCGCGTATTGCAAACCGCCTGCTCAAGCGCGTGCGTGACTTTGCCACCGTGGAGGGCGATGGGGCAATCGACGGCCCCACTGCTGTGGCAGCCCGCCGCCAGATGGATATTGACGAGCTGGGCCTGGATGAACTGGACCGCAGCGTGCTGCGTGCCATCATTGAGCTGTACGGCGGCGGTCCGGTGGGCCTGGATACCCTGGCGGCCAACCTTGGTGAGGAAAGTGTAACACTGGAAGATGTGTGCGAACCCTACCTGATGCAGATGGGTATGCTGACCCGCACCCCCCGCGGCCGCTGCGTGACCCGCCTGGCCTATGAGCATCTGAACATGCCCGTCCCCAAACACCTGCGCGCCGAAGACGCCGACGAGGTGGATGGGCAGCAGAGAATGTATTAAACAGGTAGGAGTTAGGAGTCTTTTGGCAGGGCAGGGCCGCAGGCCTTATTTTGAGCGGTGCGCAGCACCGCGGTCCACCAAAATTATTCTTTATTCATTATAGTTCAATGTGTTGACTTTGATAGATGGAAAGGACTTGACGATATGGGTAAATTGTTTGGTACCGATGGTGTCCGCGGTGTGGCGGGCAAAGACCTGACTTGTGAATTGGCCCTGCAGATCGGCCGCGCAACTGCCGCAGAGCTGACCAGTCTGGACGGCCACCGTCCCCGTATTCTGATTGGCAAAGATACCCGTGTTTCCGGCGATATGCTGGAATGCACCCTGGCTGCCGGTTTGTGCAGCGTTGGCGCAGACGTTGACCTGCTGGGTGTGATCCCCACCCCCGGCGTGGCCTATCTGGTGCGCAAATACGGCGCAGACGCCGGTATTGTGATCTCCGCGTCCCACAACCCGATGGAGTTCAACGGCATCAAGATTTTCAAGGGCGATGGCTACAAGCTGCCCGATGAAGTAGAAAACCGCATTGAGGCTCATATCTTCAAAAACTGCGAGGATATCAAGATCTGTGATGGTGCCGAGATCGGCCGCGTTCACCGCCTGGATACCGCTGTGGATGACTATGTGGATGCTCTGGAGCAGCACATTGATGCAGATCTTTCCGGCCTGAATGTGCTGTTTGACTGCGCCAATGGTGCTTCTGCCAAGGTGGCGCAGAAACTGTTCCCCCGCCTGGGCTGCCAGTGCAGCTTTACCGGCACGCTGGATGACGGCGTTTCCGTCAACGATGGCTGCGGCTCCACCCACCTGGACCGGCTGGAAAAGAAGGTCGTGGAAGGCGGCTTTGACTGCGGCATTGCCTTTGACGGCGATGCAGACCGCTGCCTGGCCTGCGATGAAAAGGGCGCAGAGATCGACGGCGACAAGATCATTGCGCTGGTTGCCAAGGATATGAAAGACCGCGGCCGCCTGGACGGAAATACCGCCGTGGTGACGGTTATGTCCAACCTGGGCTTTATGAAGTATATGCAGTCCATTGGCATTGACACCGCCCGCACCGCTGTAGGCGACCGCTACGTGCTGGAAGAGATGCGCGCCCGCGGTTATGCCATCGGCGGCGAGCAGAGCGGCCATGTTATTTTCCTGCACCACTCCACCACCGGCGACGGCGAGTTGACCGCAGGCAAGCTGCTGAAGCTGCTGGCCCGCAAGCACCGCGAAGAGGGTACCAAGATGAGCGAGCTGAACGCCGTTTACACCAAGTTCCCGCAGGTGCTCATCAACCTGACTGCCGACAAGGAGCAGAAGCAGGCTTATAAAGAAGATGAATACATTGCCGGCTTTATTGAGAGCCAGCAGCAGAACCTGATGGGCATGGGCCGCGTGCTGGTGCGTGTTTCCGGCACCGAGCCCAAGATCCGCGTGATGGTGGAAGGCGAGGATATGGAAGCCATCCAGTCCAGCGCAGAGCGCATTGCCGATATGATCCGCCAGCGTATTCCGGGGGTGTGCTGATGCGCCCCGCCGATACCTGGGTCGATTACGAGCTGATCGACGCAACGAATCATAACCGCCTGGAACGCTGGGGCAAAACGCTGCTCATCCGCCCCGACCCGCAGATCATCTGGAAAAACGAGGAAGTCAGCCCCCTGTGGGCCAGGGCAGACGCCATCTATTACCGTTCCGCCAAGGGCGGCGGCCAGTGGGACTACCACAAAAAGCTGCCCCAGAAGTGGAACATCAAATGGCAGGACCTGACGCTGATCGTCAGCCCCACCGGCTTTAAGCATACCGGCGTCTTCCCGGAGCAGGCTGTGAACTGGGCCTGGTACCAGGAAAAGATCAAGGCTGCCGACCGTCCCGTCAAGGTGCTCAACCTGTTCGGCTACACCGGCGGCGCAACACTGGCCTGCCTGGCCGCCGGTGCCAGCGTGACCCATGTGGATGCTTCCAAAGGCATGGTAGCCTGGGCACGGGAAAACGCCCAGGCCAGCAGCCTGGCCGACCGCTCCTGCCGCTGGATCGTGGATGACTGTGCCAAGTTTGTGCAGCGCGAGATCCGCCGCGGCAGCCGCTATGACGCCGTTATCATGGACCCGCCCAGCTATGGCCGCGGCCCCAACGGTGAGATCTGGAAGCTGGAAGATAACGTCTATGACCTCATCACCCTGACAGAACAGGTGCTCAGCGATAAGCCGCTGTTCTTTGCCATCAACTCCTACACCGAGGGCCTGAGCCCGGCGGTTATGGAGTATGTGCTCAAAACCACCCTCTGCCCCAAGGTGGGCGGCCGCACCAGCTGCGATGAGATCGGCCTGCCCGTAACCGCCACCGGCGGCGTAGTGCCCTGCGGCGCTACCGCAGTGTGGGAAGAATGAGAGTTAGGAGTTAGGAAGTAGGAGTTAATTAGGAATTAGGAATTAGGAATTAGGAATGAGCAATTAAAATTGCAATGTTCCGTAGGGGCGCACATTGTGCGCCCGCTAACCTTGCAGGATTAACTTTAAGGCAACACCGCACAATTCCCGCCTTACGGCTTAAGCACCGCTCCGGCGGCTGCGGCACGGCATCTGCGTTGCCATGATACGGAGCAGCCGAACTTTGCTGTGGACGGGGTGTCGATGGAAGTACACCGCGGCGAGTTTGTGGCTGTGCTGGGTGCCAACGGCTGCGGTAAATCGACCCTGGCCAAGCATTTTAACGCCATTCTGCTGCCGGAAAGCGGCACCGTGCTGGTGGAGGATATGGACACCCGCACCGATGAAAAGCTGTACGACATTCGCCAGAAAGTGGGCATGGTGTTCCAGAACCCGGACAACCAGATCGTTGCCACCGTGGTGGAAGAGGACGTTGCCTTTGCGCTGGAAAACCTTGGCGTGCCCACCGGGGAAATGCGCACCCGCGTGGATGACGCCATGAAGCTGGCGGGGATCTATGAACAGCGCAATAAAGCGCCGCACAAGCTTTCCGGCGGTCAAAAGCAGCGCGTTGCCATCGCGGGCGTGATTGCCATGCGGCCGGACTGCCTGATTCTGGATGAATCCACTGCCATGCTGGACCCCCGCGGCCGCGCCCAGGTAATGAAAACCATCCGCAACCTGCGGGATGCAGGCATTTCCATTGTGTCCATTACCCACTATATGGAGGAAGCCGCCCAGGCCGACCGCATATTGGTCATGAGCCGCGGACGCATTGTGATGGAGGGCACCCCCAAACAGGTCTTCAGCCAGACCAAGCGGCTGCATGGCTACCACCTGGATGTACCCCAGGCCACCGAGCTGCGGGATGAACTGGCCGCCGCCGGCCTGCCTATGCCGGAAAACATCATTACCCCCGAAGAATGCGCCAAGGCCATTTTTGACCTGCTGAAATAAAATGCCGTGCCTTTTGGGCGGCAACACCCCTGTAGGGCGGGGGCACCCGCCCCCGCCGCTTCTGCGAGGAAACCCAAACAACCAATTTTCCCCAACCAGAAAAGGCACAGACTGCACCCGGCAAAAGAGGGACCGGGGCGGTACCGTGCGGGAAGGAATGTAACGTGTCAGAGATCATTAAAGTGGAACATCTGCGCTATGTGTATAACGCCGGTATGCCGGACGAAACCGCAGCGCTGGATGATGTGAGCTTCTCGATTGAAAAAGGTGATTTTGTCGGTGTGATGGGCTCGACCGGGTCCGGCAAATCCACGCTGATCGCCCATTTCAACGGCCTGAACCGCCCCACCAGCGGCAAGATCATTATTGATGGCCGCGATATGTGGGCGGAGGGCGAAAACCTGCGGGATTTCCGCTTCCTTGTGGGGCTGGTCATGCAGTACCCGGAATACCAGCTGTTTGAAGAAACCTGCTGGAAGGATATCGCCTATGGCCCGCGCAACATGGGCCTGGATGAAGAAGAGATCACCCGCCGCGTCAAGCGCGCGGCAGAGTTTGTTGGCCTGGATGAAGCGCTGCTGCAAAAAAGCCCGTTTGAACTTTCCGGCGGGCAAAAGCGCCGCGTTGCCATTGCGGGCGTTATGGCCATGGAGCCCAAGATCCTGGTGCTGGACGAACCCGCAGCAGGCCTTGACCCCGAAGGCCGCGATACCATCCTGAGCCAGATCCGCAACTACCACGAGCAGACCGGCATCACGGTCATTCTGGTCAGCCACTCAATGGAAGATATCGCCCGCTATGCCAACCGCGTACTGGTGATGAGCAAGGCGAAAGTGGCCATGTATGACACGGTGGAAAAGGTCTTTGCCCGTGCACCGGAGCTGCTGGAACTGGGGCTTTCCGTTCCGCAGGTCACCCAGGTGTTTTTGATGCTGAAAGCAATGGGCATGGAGATCGACACGGATGTGTACACTGTGCCCTATGCGGTCAAAACTGTGCTGAAAGCCTGGAACGCCAAACACCCGGACAAGGCCGTTCCGCTGCCGCAGAACCACAAAACCGTACAGGAAGGGGGCGCTGACTGATGCTGCGTGATATTACCATTGGTCAGCACTTCCCCGGCAACTCGGTGGTGCACCGCTGCGACCCGCGCTTAAAAATTATTGCCACCATTGCCTACATCATTGTGCTGTTTATGGCGTCCAACCCGCTGGGCATTGCGCTTTCGCTGGCGCTGCTGGCTCTGCTGTACAAAGTGGCGCAGATTCCCATCAAGCTGATCGTCAAGAGCTTAAAGCCGATCGTTCCCATTGTGCTGTTCACCGCGGTACTCAACCTGTTCTTCATCACCGGCGAGGGCGAACCGCTGGTACACTTTGGCTTTATCCACATCTACCGCGAGGGGGTGAGCTATGCGGTGCTGATGGCGGTGCGCATTGTGGCATTGATCGCCGGCACCAGCCTGTTGACCTACACCACCAGCCCCATTGTGCTGACGGATGCCATTGAAGCGCTGCTGAAACCCTTTGCCAAGCTGCACCTGCCGGTGCATGAGCTTGCCATGATGATGACGATCGCCCTGCGGTTTATCCCGCTGCTGATCGATGAGACCGAAAAGATCATGAACGCCCAGAAAGCCCGCGGCGCAATGCTGGATAACGGCAAGTTCATGGACCGCATCAAGGCATTGGTGCCGGTGCTGATCCCCCTGTTCATCAGCGCGTTCCGCCGTGCGGACGAGCTTGCCATGGCCATGGAATGCCGCTGCTACCACGGCGGCGAGGGCCGCACCCGCCTGAAGGTGCTCAAGTTCGGCGCGCTGGACGTAAAATGCGCCGTTGTTCTCACCCTCTGCCTCGCCGTCATCCTCTCCACCCGCTGGCTCATGGCGGGAATCTGAAATTTAGTTAGGAGTTAGGAAGTAGGAGTTAGGAATTGAAGGTGCGGTTTGCGCCGCAATTTTGGAATAGGGGAAAAGCTGATATTCAAAATGTGCGCGCCAGCGCACACCAAAAACTCCTACCTCCTAACTCAAAAGGTGTCCCATGAATATTCTCCTCTGGCTTGCCTACAAGGGCACAAATTATTCGGGGTTTCAGGTGCAGCCCAATGGGGTTACGGTGTGTGCGGTGGTGCAGGATGCTATGCAGAGCGTGTTTGGCACCCGGCCCGATGTAAAGGGCTGTTCCCGCACCGATGCCGGGGTGCATGCCCGGCGGTTTGCCCTGAACTTCCATTATGATGGCCGCATCCCGGTGCAGCGCATCCCGCTGGCGTTGAACGCCCGCCTGCCCATGGATGTGCGGGCACTGGCAGCGCAGCAGGTGCCGGATGATTTCCACGCCCGCTATGCCGCCCACGCCAAAACCTACCACTACCGCCTGCGGTGCAGCGCGGTGGATGATCCCTTTGATTATGAGACCTGCCACCGGGTCAACGGCCCGCTGGACCTTGCCGCCATGCAGGCGGCGGCTGCCCATTTTGTTGGCAGGCATGACTTTTTGGCGCTGTGCGCTTCGGGTTCTTCAGCCGCAGCCCACGGCGATACGGTGCGCACCATCACCGCCTGCACCGTGCAGCAGGATGGCGAGCTGTATACCCTGTCCGTAACAGCGGATGGCTACCTGTACAACATGGTGCGAATTCTGGCCGGTACGGTGCTGCAGGCGGGTCTTGGCAAAATGAATCCGGCCGCTGTGCCCACTCTGCTGCAAAGCAGGAACCGCGGCCAGGCCGGCCCCACGCTGCCCGCCAGGGGGCTGTTTTTGTGGGATGTGCAGTACCCGGATTTAGAGCGCCCGAACGACTGAAACAACTAAGGCAATACCGCATAATTCTAAGTGCCGATACGGCGAGCGAGGTGCGGCAGCTGCTAAGCCAAAAGCGCAGATAATCGCACCCAGCACCCTGCCGCCCAAAGAGCAAGGCGCAGCTGCGGCACCGGCGGCAACGCTGCGGCCCATCAGCCCTATTCTGCGCCGCCGCCAGCGCCGCAGGCGCATTGCCGTTGTTCTGGTGGTGCTGATTATTGCCGCCGTTATGGCGGTGGGCAGCGGCCTGCTGGGTACATCCATTGCCATGCTGGGGGATATGACGGATTCTATCTCGCTGTATCTCAACCGCGCCGGGGCGGGTTGGCCCGCCAACACCGGCATCCGCACGCCGACCCAGGTGGAACCCCTGGCGGGCGGTTTTGTGGAGATGGATAATGAGGATGTGGCGGTCTATTCCGCTTACGGCGCAAAGATCCGCACCATCCAGCCCGGCTATGCCCGCCCGGCGCTGGCCGTGGGCAACACCCGCTTTGTGCTGTATAACCGCGCAGGCAAGGAGCTGACGGTGCAGAGCCGCACCCGCCAGCTGTACGCCAAAAGCTTTAATAACGCCATTATGCTGTGCGAAATGGCGCAGAACGGCACCCTGGCCGTGGTGACGGAGTCTGACCGCTATGCGGCGGAAGTGATGGTGTACGATGCTTCTTTCAGCGGGGACCCCTTTACCTGGAAGCTGACCAGCACCGACGGCACCCCCATTGCATTGTCTTTTGCCACGGATAACCACCGCTTTGCCGCGGCAACGGTGGCCGCGAGGGACGGCCAGCTGCGCACTACCGTGCGCATGATGAACACCAATTCGGATACTGCCGGGCCATTTTATGTGGCGGATACCGGCAGCGTGATCCTGAAGCTGAAATGGATCAGCAGCAGCCGCGTGCTGGCTGTTTTTGATACCTATGCCGCCATCATCAACGTGAGCGATGGCACCGAGAGTGCCCGCTATGATTATGGCGGGGCCACCCTGCAAAGCGTGTCCATCGGCGGGCGCAGCACGGCGCTGCTGCTGGCGGTGCGCGGCGGCGATACCCTGGTCACGCTGGATGATTCGCTCAACCAGCTGGCGAGCGTTGCCGCCGGGCAGGCCAAAAGCGTCAGCAGTACCGCAACGGCGGTCTATCTGCTGACAGCGTCCGGCGTGGAAAGCTATGGCTATGACGGCACCCATAATTGGAGCCGGGATTATGGTGCGGCACCGCAGGCGGTCATCAACGCCCGCGAAACACTGGTATTTATTTCCGGCACGGTAGAGGTTCTGAATGCGCCGCACGAATGATGCTGTGCGGCATGGGAAAGTATGGTAGAGTTATGACACAGTATATTGGCATTGTTTATGATGTGATTTTTCTTTTGCTGGTGCTGGGCGCGGCCGAAGCCGGCCGCCGCCGCGGTTTTGCCTCCGGACTGGTGAGCCTTATCGGCTCCGTGGCGGGCATTATCGGCGGCACTTACGGCACCCGCGTTTGGGCCGGCGGCATTTATGATAAATATGTTGCCAGCCACGTTACCGATGTTGTGGCTGACACGCTGGAAAAGACCGGCGGAGATCTGGCCCAGGCAATCCATGCGCTGACCTTTCTGCCGCAGTCGATCCAGCAAAAGCTGATCGATACCGTCAGTGCGGCGTCCAGCAATGCGGTGCCGCAGGTGGTCAATGCGCTGGAACCGCTGTTTCTGCCGGTTATTCAGGCCGTTGTGTTTTTGTCGGTCTGGATCGTGGTGCGGGTGCTCTGCCGGATGCTGGGGCGGGTGCTGCGCGGCATCAACGCCATCCCGCTCATCGGTGGACTGAATCGAATCCTGGGCTTTGCGTTCGGCTTTGTCAGCGGTTTGCTGAACTGCTGGATCTGGTCCATTCTGCTGTGGGTGGCGGCAAACCTGACCGGCGGCAAGCTGGAATTTTTGACCACAGCCACCCTGAACCGAAGCGTGATCTATGGACTTTTGGCAAACCTGAACCCGTTTTTGACCCGCTATTGATTAACAATATCTGAACATTCCCCCCGCCCCTCTTGCAAATATCAGTGGGGTGGGGGATAATAGTACATGGGAAAAGTTCTGAAAACGCATGTTGTGTGCGCGTTTCGGCATTCCCGATCCAATCGAATACCCCATAGAGAGGTGAACCATATGTTATGTACCCGCTGTAAAAAAAGACAGGCGGTTGTGTTTGTGCAGCGGCTGAAAAACGGCAAACCGGTGCAGGAAGGCTACTGCCTGACCTGCGCGCGGGAGCTGCATATTCAGCCTGTGGATGATTTGATGAAGCGGTTTAATATGACCGATGACCAGCTGGCCAGCATGGAAGAGCACATGGCCGACCTGATGCAGCAAGCGCAGGAAAGCGGCGCCATGATGCCCATGATGGACGGCGATATGCAGAACCCCGACGATACCGGGGATGATTTTGTGCCCGGCGGTTCGCCGGTGTTCCCCTTTGGCTTTGGCGGAACCCCCAAGGCTGAGGAGAAGGGCGAAAAGTCCAAAAAACAGCGTGGCCGCGGCCAGCGCAAATACCTGGACACCTACTGCGAAAACCTGACCCAGAAAGCCAAGGACGGCAAGCTGGATGCCATCATTGGCCGTGACCGTGAGGTATACCGCACGGTGCAGATTCTGTGCCGCCGCCAGAAAAACAACCCCTGCCTGATCGGTGAAGCCGGCGTTGGCAAAACCGCCATTGCCGAGGGCATTGCCCAGCGCATTGCCGAAGGCAAAGTGCCCGCCCGCTTACAGGATAAAGAGATCTATCTGCTGGACCTGACGGCCCTTGTGGCAGGCACCCAGTTCCGCGGCCAGTTTGAACAACGCGTCAAGGGCCTGCTTTCTGAAATCAAGGCCGCCGGCAATGTGATCTTGTTCATTGACGAGATCCACAACATTGTCGGCGCCGGGGATTCGGACGGCGCCATGAACGCCGCCAACATTATGAAACCGGCCCTGTCCCGCGGGCAGATCCAGGTTATCGGCGCAACGACCTTTGCCGAGTACCGCAAGTTTATTGAAAAAGATTCTGCGCTGGAGCGCCGCTTCCAGCCCGTCAAGGTGGAAGAACCCTCCATCAATGATGCCATTGCGGTTATCCGCGGCGTAAAAGGTTATTACGAAAAGTACCACTGCGTGCGTGTGCCCGATTCCATCGTGGCGGATGTGGTACACCTGTCGGAACGGTATATCACCGACCGCTACCTGCCGGATAAGGCGATTGACCTGCTGGATGAATCCTGCGCCTGCTGCAACCTGCGCCACCCTGAAATTACCGAGTTCCTGAACCTGCAAAAGCAGGTGGCAGAGCTGGAAACCAAAGAGCATGACCTGGAAAACCCCGACCCCGAAAAGCAGGGCGATGCCGCTATTGATTACGAGGAACTGGCCAAAACCAAGACCGAGCTGGCCCAGCTGCGCCAAAAGCTGCCCGCGCTGGAGCTGCGCGTGGCCGACATCCAGGTAACGGCGGACGATGTGGCCCAGGTTGTGGAGCTGTGGACCGGCATTCCGGCGGTTAAAATCAAGGAGACCGAGTATGGCCGCCTGATGGGGCTGGAAGATGCCCTGAAAGAGCATATCATCGGCCAGGACGAAGCTGTGCACAGCGTAGCGCTGGCCGTTAAGCGTGCGCGGGCAGACCTGTCTGGCCGCCACCGCCCGGCAAGCTTTATCTTTGTCGGCCCCACCGGCGTGGGCAAAACCGAGCTGGTCAAGCAGCTGGCCAATCAGCTGTTTGATACCGTGGACCCGCTGATCTCCATTGACATGAGTGAGTATATGGAAAAGTACGCAGTGTCCCGCCTGATCGGTTCCCCTCCGGGCTATGTGGGTTATGATGAAGCCGGCCAGCTGACCGAAAAAGTGCGCCGCCATCCTTACAGCGTGGTCCTGTTTGATGAAATCGAAAAGGCCCACCCCGATGTGATGAACATCCTGCTGCAGATCCTGGACGAGGGCAAGATCAACGATGCCCAGGGCCGCACGGTGGATTTTTCCAATACCGTGATCTGCATGACCTCCAACGCCGGTTCTTCGGACCGCACCGCCCTGACGGGCTTTGGCCGCACCGAAGAGCAGGTCAGCCGCGAAAAGAGCATGAAAGCGCTGCAGGAGTTCCTGCGGCCAGAGTTCCTGGGCCGTGTGGATGAAGTGATCACCTTCCGCCCGCTGGAACAGGCTGACCTGGAAAAGATCGCTGCCCTGATGCTGGACGAGTACAAGCCCGGCCTGGAAGCCCGCGGCCTGAAGCTGGAATATACCCCGCAGGCACTGGCAGCCATCGTGAACGAAACATCCACCCGTTTTGGTGCGCGTGAACTGCGCAAGACCATCCGCAAAACGCTGGAGGACCCCGTGGCTGAAGCCATTGTGGCGGGCCGCCTGACCGGTGGTCAGACCGTGACCCTGGCAGCGGATGCTGACAGCAAGCCGCAGCTGGTGCTGCCGGAGTAAGCGCGAATGAAAAAGCCGCGCGTATTGCTCCACCTTGCCGCCCTTGCCATGGGGTTCTGCCTGCTGGCCGGGTGCGCGGCACAGCCTGCCGCACCCGCACAGGCAACGATCCCCCATATCGAAACCAGCCCCCAGCCCACCGTGGCCCCCAGCCCAACCCCCACCCAGACCCCTGCCCAACAGCAAGATTTACAGCAGGTGTACGGCAGCTGCGGGCTGTTGGCATGGCCCAGCGTGCTGTACAGCATTTATCTGCAGGACGACGCCAACCCCTGGACCGAGGAAGCCCTGGCCCAGACGCGGCAGAACCTTGCCGTGGCGGTGGACTGGATCACCCAGCAGGCGCAGACCTATAACGCCCAGCCGAAAATCTATTACGATACCGGCGAAAACAATCTGAGCACCTTTGCCGCCTACAAAGCCGGTCTGACGGAAGATACCACCACCGGCACAACGTTCTATGACGATGTGGACACCCTGACCGCACAGGTGGATGTGGAATTCATCCAGCAGCAATACGGCACGGCAAGCATTGGCTACCTGATCTTTCTGCCGGTGGAGGGGGCTTCCTACTCCATTCTGCATTATCTGGAGGATGGCGGTAATTACCTGAATGAATTCAGCTGTCTTTATCTCTATGATTCCTATGCGGGGGAGAAAACCTACAACAGCCCCACCGTATATGCCCACGAGATCCTGCATCTGTTTGGTGCGGCAGACCTTTACGTCGGCAGCCGGGATGCGTTTGTGACCCAGCCGCTGGCGCAGTATGTGCTGAACACCTGGCCGGATGCTATTATGTATTACACCTACAACAGCGATAACGGCATCAGCTATGAGCATATCGAAAAAACGCTCTGCCCGCTGACGGCCTACCGCCTGGGGCTGGTGGACAGCTTCCCCGGGAGCGAGCAGTTCCCGGCGGCAACGCAGGACCCGCCCGGTGTGTTCAGCAACGGCGCAGGCCAGAACTGGACCGCAAGCGATGAAGCAACCTGAACAGGGGAGGTGTAGGCATGTATGGGGATGAATGGCCGCTGCGGGTAACAGGGATTGCCAGCGCGGCGGAATCCGAATGGCGCATTGGCCAGCAAACGCCGGAGCGCACCTGTGAGGGCTGGCTGCTGGTATATGTAAAAAGTGGTATGGTGGAAGAGCTGTGCGATACCCACCGGGTGCTGCTGCGCGCCGGGCAGATTTTGTTCCACCAGCCCGCAGAGCTGTTTGCCATGCGCGCAGTGGGCGAAGTTCCGCCGGAGGTGTTCCGCGTGGAATTTACCGCGGACGGCAGTGCGATGGATTCTTTCCGCAGCTGCCATATGCGGCTCGGCAACGCCGAAAAAAGCTGTCTGCGCCAGCTGGCAGAAACGGTGCGCGAGGTGTTCCAGCCGGTGCAGGATGCCTGCCAGATGCCCGCCCGCCGCGCGGAAATCCCGTTTGGCGGCAAAGAGCTGCAAACCATCTATCTGGCACAGCTGCTGTACCTGTTGGCCCGCCGCAGGCAGCGCACCCGCAAACAAAGCCCCCGTGCCCGCGCCGAGCAGGAGCAGGCAGCCCTTGTGGAAAGCGTGCGCCTGTACTTTGCGCAGAATATTGAAAAGCCGCTGGCGCTGGACCAGGTGTGCGATGCCAATGGCTGCTCCCGCGTGGCATTGCAGCAGGCGTTCCGCGCCCGCACCCGCATGGGGCCAATGGAGTATTTCTCCTGCATGAAAGCCGAACAGGCAGCGCTGCTGCTGACCCAGGGGTACGGCCCCGGCGAAACGGCCCGTATGCTGGGGTATGGCTCCCTGGCGTGGTTCAGCAGGCGGTTCCACGCCCTGACCGGCCAAACGCCCGGCGCTTACCGCCGCGCCCCGCACCCGCTGCATCTGTGTGAACGGTAAAGGTAACAACAAAGTTACATATCAAACATGGAAACATCTATTTCCATATTGTGATAAAGACGTTAGAATAAAATCAACAAGGGAACGAAGCAAACCCTGCGGATGCCCTGTTGAAGATACAAAATCCCGGCAACAACTTTCCATATTGTGTAAAGGAGCGATCAGTATGTCTATTTTGGTCAGCGGCGGCGCCGGTTACATCGGCAGCCATACCTGTGTGGAGCTTCTCAATGCGGGTTACGATATTGTGGTGGCAGATAACTATTACAACTCCTGCCCCGAAGCCCTGAAGCGTGTGCGCGAGATCACCGGTAAGGATTTCAAGTTTGTGGAAGCAGACATGACCGACCATGCGGCAGTTGAAAAGGTCTTTGCGGAAAATCCCGGCATTGACTGTGTGATCCAGTTTGCCGCCTACAAGGCCGTGGGCGAAAGCGTTTCCAAGCCCATCGAGTATTACTCCAACAACCTGAACTGCACCCTGAACATCCTGGATGTTATGCGCCGTTACGATTGCCATAACATCATCTTCTCCTCCTCCGCAACGGTTTACGGCGACCCCGCCAGCGTGCCCATCCGCGAGGATTTCCCTGTTGGTGCAACCACCAACCCGTATGGCACTACCAAGGTGTTTACCGAGCGCATCCTGACCGACTGCTGCAAGGCAGACCCGGAGCTGAACGTTGCTCTGCTGCGTTACTTCAACCCCATCGGTGCACATCCTTCCGGAAAGATCGGCGAGGACCCGAACGGCATCCCCAACAACCTGGTGCCCTACATCGCCAAAGTTGCCGTTGGCAAGCTGGAAAAAGTGCATGTGTACGGCAATGATTACCCTACCCCCGATGGCACCGGCGTGCGCGACTACATCCACGTTGTGGACCTGGCCCGCGGCCATGTGGCAGCCATCAAAAAGCTGGAAGAAAAGCCCGGCCTGTTCATCTGCAACCTGGGCACCGGCCACGGCTACAGTGTGCTGGATGTGATTCATGCATTCAGCAAGGCCTGCGGCAAGGAGCTGCCCTATGTCATTGACCCGCGCCGCCCCGGCGATATTGCCGAGTGCTGGTGCGATCCCAGCAAGGCCAAGCGTGAGCTGGGCTGGGAAGCTGAGTACGGCATTGACGAAATGTGCCGCGACAGCTGGAACTGGCAGAGCCACAACCCCGATGGGTATAAGACCGCTGAATAAGTTCACGGTTCAAAGAAAGCAATAAAACGAGAGCAATAAAACAGGGCGACCGGGAAAACTTCCCGGCCGCCCTGTTGGTGTATCAGGTAGTGTTTGTATGGGTTTAATGCGTTAGAAAAAAGAGTTTGACCCTGTGGAGCCCGTGGGAGCGCACATTGTACGCCCGGCCACGTAAGGCGGGATGCCCTCATCCCGACGTGTGCGCATATTACGGCCCGCCATGCAGGACGATGCGAGCGTCGTTTCCTACACATGGTTTGCAGGTTCGCAGCCCAAATATTTGCGTTTCTTCCCTGTGCGATGAGGGCATCGCGCCCTAGGGTGTATCTCAAGCATCCGGTTCCTTTTTCTCCTGCCCCGTTCCCTGAATCTTTGCGTTCAGCCCGGCACCCAAAAACAGCACATTGATGTTCACATTCAGCCAAAGCGTAATCAGCACGATTGCAGCCAAAGAACCGTAAATGTACGATAACTTCCAGAAATGCCCGATGTAAAACGAGAATATTTTGGAAAACAGCGTCCACACCGCTACCACAGCGGCGGCCCCCGGCAGCTGATCCCGTATGCGGCGCTTGCCGCCGGGCACATAGGTGTAGATCAGTGTTACCGTCAGCAGCGAAAGCGCCAACGAAAGCACAGCACTGATGCTGAGCAGGCTGTGCAGCCGCTGCAGCAGCCCGCCCACCAGGGTATGCAGCGGCAGCAGCCCGGCCAGCCCGCGCAGGATTGGGCTCAGGCTTTGCACCACCATGGCAACCAACATCAGGCCCTCAAACAAAAAGGTATACAGCACAGCCCACAAACGGTCAAACATTGTTTTGCGGGCACCGGGGGTCAGCTTTTGCAGCCCCTTTTGCACCGCGGCCATCCCACCGGAAGCGGAAATCACCGTGGTGATGGCGGCAAAGGAAGCCATGAAGGTGGTGGACTGATTATTCAGGTTGGCAATCACATCCACCGCCATTGACTGGATGGCCGGGATATCCGGCAAAAGCTGGGCAACCAGCGCGGCAATGTCCGAAACCGAATAAAACGGCAGCATGTTGATGATGACCAGCACCCACATCAGCAGCGGCAGCGATGCCGTAAGCAGCAGCAAGGTGGCGTGTCCGGCGTATACGGCCATATCCAGCGCCAGATACTGCCGCAGCAGGTCCAGCAGTGCAGGCAGCAGGGTTGAGGCTTGTTTTTTCATGGCGTTCTCCTGAATTCCCCCGCGCTCAGGGGCAAAATAAAAAACATTATAACCATTATACAGGCCCGCTCCCGCGCCTGACAATGGGCGGTTGGGGGAAAATGTGCCGCAGGGCAAAGTTTTTCGGTTTTGTGCTGCTAACTGGCCGAACAGCCGCCGGGTGTGCTATAATAAGTCATGAATAAAAACCGCCGCCCCGGCGGAAAGGAGAACTCAATGAAAGATTCCATCAAAGCTCTGCGCGAGCTGGAGAAAAGACTGTATGCCTACCAGTACGCAATGGCCGTTGCCGATTATGACAGTGAGACGGTAGCCCCGCCGGAAAGCAGCGCGGGCCGCGCCGAAGCAATGGAGGTGCTGAGCCGCGCCTACTTTGACCAGCTGGTCAGCGCTGACACCGCCGCCCTGCTGCAGCGCGCTGCCGCTGATGCCGAAGCCGAACAGGAAAAGGCAGAAGTGCGGGAGTTGCAGCGCAGCTATGACGAGATTGGCAAGATTCCGGCAGAAGAGTACGCCGCGTTCACAAAGCTGACGCAGGAAAGCATGCCCGCATGGGGCAAGGCAAAGCGCGGCAATGACTTTGCCAGTTTTGCCCCGTATCTGGAAAAAATTGTGGAATCCCTGCGCGCGCAGGCCCACTATTTTTCCCCTGACCGCGACCCGTATGAAGTCTGGCTGGACCGCTATGAACACGGCCTGACCATTGCTCAGTGTGATACTTTCTTTGCCGCCCTGCGCGAGACCATTGTGCCGCTGCTGGCTGCCATAAAAGAGCGCGGCAGCGCCATCCGCACCGATTTTTTGTATCAGAATTGGCCCATTGAGCAGCAGCGCAAGCTTTCCAAAAAAATCATGGAAGTGTGGGGGCTGGACCCGGACCACTGCGTATTGGGCGAAACGGAACACCCCTTTACCTCCGGCTTCTGGCATGGCGATGTGCGCATTACCACCCATTATATGCCGCAGGATATGTTCTCCAACCTGTACAGCGTGGCGCACGAGGGCGGCCATGCTCTGTATGAGCTGAACGTTGACCCTAAGTATGATTATACCACCCTGGCGGGCGGCGCAACCACCGGCCTGCACGAAAGCCAGAGCCGCCTGTTTGAAAACTATGTGGGCCGCAGCCGCGCGTTCATCCACTATTTGTATCCCACTTTGCTGGAGCTGTTCCCCCAGCAGCTAAACGGCGTGACCGAGGAAGAGATCTACCGCGCCGTCAACCGAGCCGAGCCGAGCCTGATCCGCACCGAGGCGGACGAGCTGACCTACTCTTTACACATTATGGTGCGGTATGAGCTGGAAAAGGCCCTGATGCAGGGCACCCTGACTGTGGCAGACCTGCCCGCCGCCTGGAACGCCAAGTATAAGGAATACCTTGGCGTGGATGTGCCGGACGATACCCACGGCTGTTTGCAGGATATCCACTGGGCAATGGGCGATATGGGCTACTTCCCCAGCTATGCGCTGGGCAGTGCTTACAGCGCACAGGCGGTGGATGACCTGCGCAAAACCATGGACCTGGACGCCCAGTGGGCCGAAGGCAACATGCAGCCGCTGAAAGACGCTCTGCGCAGCCGCGTGTGGCAGCATGGCCGCGCCAAGGAACCGCAGTGGCTGGTGCAAAGCCTGTGCGGCGGCGCATTTGATGCCGTCCACTACACCAACTACCTGAAAAACAAATATACCGAGCTGTACGGCCTGTAAGCACAGCCGGTAAAAATAAAACAAAGCGGGCGCACCGTCTACTGTAGGACGGTGCGCCCGCTTTGCGATATAAGTTGGAAAGAAGAGGTGCGATTTATTTTACGGTGTCGTCCGGTTTGGCGGGCTCTGCGGGCTGCGCCTGCACAGCGGCAGCCTTTGCAGCGAGCTTAGCCTGCTTTTTCTCCGCCCGGCGGGCCTTGCGGCGCTTGAGGGCGGGCCGTGCCACCAGCAGGATGGCAAGCACGATCAGTACCACCGGCCACAGGTAAACCACCACCAGGATGAGATCTTCGGCCCCATCCACAAAGCCGCGCCAGCCGCTGGTAACGGCTTCCACAAACTTTTCGCCAAAGGTGGTGGCGGTGGGGGTCAGAACCCGCACTTCCTGCAGGGAAATATCCACGGTGGAATAGCGCACCTGGTTATCCATCAGCCGCATCTGGCCGGTGTAGCTTTCCAGCTGATACTGCACATCCGAAAGCTGGCTTTCAATTTCCAGCAGGTCGGCGGTGGTTTCAGCTTTGTCGGCCAGGGCGTTCAGCCGGTCACGCTGGTCGTTCAGGGCTTTCAGGCGGGCTTCCACATCTACATACTCAGCGGTAATGTCCTGCGCGCTCTCGTTCAGCGAGGTCACGTTCCCGGCTTCCCCGGCGGCGGTCAAAAAGCTGCGGTAGTTTTCGGCGGGGATGCGCGCGGTATAATAAGTATAGCGGCTGCCGGAATCCTTGCTGCCGCCCTGGTCAGTGCTTTCCAGGTAGCCGTTCGCGGCGGTTACAGCCTCCTGCAAGGCGGCGCGGGTGGTATCATAGTCGGTGGTTTCCATCCGTACGCTGGCGTTATACACGATCTTGCGGCTGCTTTCCACCGTGGAAGGATCCAGCATCGAGCTGGTCAGATCGTCTGAAGAAAAACTGCTGCTTTCCCCGGCTGCGGCGCTTTCGGCGCTGTAATATTCATAGTCTCCGGCATCCTGGCTGCTAAGGGCGGCGGTATCGTTAGAAACAGCGGCGGAGTAGGTGCTGCGGCTGGTGGAACCGCAGGCAGCAAGGCTGAGCGCCAGCGCGGCGGATGCGGCAAGGCTGGCAAAGCGGGATAGTGTTGTATGTTTCATAGGGCACGCTCCTTATTGTGTTGTGTGGTAAGGGGTAAGCCAAAAGCAATATCTGCTTCCTTTACCAGTATAACACGGAAGTGGCACCGGAATGTTACAGCTTGATGTCAAAAAAAGCGGGGTGCGCCGCAAAACCGGCACACCCCACAAAAATAATTCTAATTATTCGGCTTTTTGACCAAGAACCTTGATGTCGTCATTGTCCGCAAAGGCAACAGCGTTGTAACCAGCGGCTTCCAATGTGCCGAACTGCTTGCCCAGCTTTTTGGCCTGGGGCAGAACCGTCACATCATAGGCTGCGCGCAGGGCATCGGCCTTGGCCAGCACGGCGGCAAAATCGGCATCCTTCAGATACAGCAGAGCCAGCTTCTGCTTGGCACCGGGGATCTGGTAATCCTGCTCCAGCAGAATGCCGCAGACGCGCTCGAACCCGATGGAGAAGCCAACGGCGGGCACCTGCTGGCCAATGAACTTGCCAACCATATTGTCGTAGCGGCCGCCGCCTGCAACAGCGCCGCTGAACTGCGGGCAGGTCACTTCAAACACCATGCCGGTATAGTATCCCTGGCCGCGCACCAGGCTGGGGGCATAGGCAATGCCGTAACGGCCGTTGGCAATCTTTTCGGCGGTGGCGATGACATAGCGCAGGTCGGCGGTCAGGGTTTCGTCCCCAACGCGGGCGGTCACGGCGTCCAGGCTGAAATCCCCGGCGCGCAGGAACTCATCCAGCGCTTCCACAGCGGCGGCGTCAAACTCTTTTTCCAGCAGCTCTTTCTTTACGCCGTCTGCACCGATCTTATCCAGCTTGTCAAAGCTGATGCAGACGGAATCCAGCTGGTCAGCGGCAAAGCCCATCTTTTCCAGCATGGCGCGCAGGATGCGGCGGTCGTTGATGTTGACAGTGAAATCTTTGAAACCGATGCGCAGCAGAGCGCGAGTGGTCACATCGATCAGCTCCACCTCGGCATTGGGGGAAGAATCGCCCAGAATGTCGATATCACACTGCACAAACTCGCGCAGGCGGCCCTTCTGCGGGCGCTCGGCACGGTAAACGCGGTCGGTCTGGATCACCTTGAAGGGATTGGGCAGCTCGTTGCGGTTGGCAGCGTAGTAACGGGAAAGCGGCAGGGTCAGGTCATAGCGCAGGCCCATATCGGAAAGCTGCTTTTCATCGCCGGAGCGCAGGGCAGCGGCCAGCTTTTCGCCGCGCTTGAGAACCTTGAAGATCAGGTTTAGGTTGTCGCCACCATCGGATTTGTCCAGGTTTTCCATATCCTCCAGGATGGGGGTGGAAATGCGCTGGAACCCGGCGGCACGGTAAGTATCCAAAATCTGGCCCTGAATGTAATCACGCAATGCCTGCTCGCGCGGCAAAAGGTCGCGCATGCCCTTCAACGGCTGTGTTTTCATGGTTGTTCCTCCCTATTATCTGCGCGGGCAGCGGCCCGCGGAAAGATCAAAAGATATACCTCTTTATCATATCTGTCCCGGCGTTTTTTGTCAACAAAAACGGGGCATACTGAAGCTGTATCAAACTGTGTGGAACTGAAAGGATAAGGAGGAAGAACACCATGCCAAAACAAAACGGCAACCCCAAAATTCTGGCCGCCGGTGCCGCCGTACAGCTGCTGACCGGCATTCCGGCGGCGTGGGGCGTGTTCCAAAAGCCGGTCATGGCGCAGTACGGCTTTTCCCGCGGGCAGGCCATGCTCAGCTTTGCCATTCTGGTGGCAGGGTATGGCATCGGCTGCGCCATCGGCGGTTTTGTGCAGGATCAGCACGGCCCGCGCTATGCGGCCCTGTGGGGTACCGCGCTGCTGGGCGGCGGCAGCATGGGGGCAGCGCTAGTGCCGCAGGGCAATGCGGCGTTGTTCTTTTTGGTGTACAGCATCCCGGCGGGGGTAGGCAGCGCCTTTTTGGCCCCGGCGGTGCTGGCCTGCGCCCAAAAGTGGTATGCCAGCCGCAAAGGGCTGGCAACGGGGGTCAGCGGTGCGGCTATGGGGCTTTCCGGTGCGTTTTTAACCGTTTTTGTGGGTTTTGTGGAAAACCGCTGGGGGATGCGTGTCTGTTTTGCCGCGCTCGGTGTGGTGGTGCTGGCGGTGTGCGGGGCATCCGCCGCCGTGCTGCAAAATCCACCCCAGCCCGCCGGCCAGCCAAACGCAAAAGCGGCAAACGACCTGCCGCCCCACCAGATGGTGCGCACCACGCAGTACCGCCTGTGTGTTGCGGGGGTGGCGCTGGCAGCCCCGCCCATGCTGCTGTTCAGCCCGGAGATTCTAACCATTGCAGCGGACCGCGGCCTGCCGGAGCAGTGGGCGCCCTTGTGCGTGGCAGTGGGCAGTGCGGCCAGCGCAGCAGGGCGGTTGCTTTGCCCCGCTGCCAGTGACCACTGGGGCCGCAAACCAGTTTTGTACGGGGTGTATGCGGCCCTGGCGGCGGGCAGCATCGGGTTTGCCTTTGCGCAGGGGTGGTGGGTGCTGGCGGCTTACTGTGTGCTGACCTGCTTTTACTCCGGCGGCGCGGCGGTGCAGCCTGCCTTAAATACGGATCTGTTCGGCCTTGCCCATGCGGGGGTCAACTATGGCTTGATCGCCCTTGGCATGAGCGCCGGCAGCCTGCTGAGTTATGCGGGCAGCCAGCTGCTGGACCTGCCTGCCCGGCATATGCTGGCGGTAGCCAGCGCCGTAGCGGGCGGGATATGTTTCCTATTTGTAAAACCTGTAGCAACGGTTGAAAAGCAGCAGGGGAACGGGTAAAATAATATAATACAGTTGCCCGCACGCCGCAAAGCCTGCGGGAAAAAGACCCGGAGGTAATTTGAACCATGCGTTCTGACCAACAGCAAGCGATCAACCGCTTGGCGGGCACCTCGGCAACCGCTTTTTTGTGCGCGGTGCTGTGCGTGTACCCGCTGTACATTGATAAATTTTCCAACCTTGGTGTGACCAAGTTCACCGGCTGTTTTACCCTGTTTCTCTTGTTCCTGCTCTGGCTGGTAGCCTGTACGGCCATTGGGGCCCGTGCGCCCCGCCCGCGCAACGCCAACGCCGGACGAGATGTAACCCTGTGGGGTGTGCTGGCCTTTGCAGGCACTAGCCTGATTTCCACCTTTACATCGCTTTCGCCCACGGCGTCCACCTGGGGGCTGGGGGGCTATTACGGCGGGCTGATGCTGGTGCTGTTTACCGCCGCCGGGTACTGGGCTGTGCGCAGCTACCTGGACCTTGAAAACCTGGATTTTGTTTTCTGGGTGCTGGGCATTACCACAAGCATTGTGGCAGTTTTGTATGTGCTCAACATCTTTAACATTGACCTTATCGGCGCGTATGCAGACACCGCCGTGGTGGAGCGCGCACAGTTTTTCTCAACCCTGGGGCAGAAGGACTTTAACGGCTGCTTTTTCTCGGTAGCGCTGCCCATTGTGTTTTACCAGTTCCTAAACGCCAAAGATACCAGAACCGCTGTCTGGACCGGCATTCCGGCAGCGTTTGGCGCATTGGCGCTGGCCGTTGTGGATTCAGAGGCGCTTGCCCTGGGCATCGGCGCGGCGGTGATGGTGCTGGTCTGCCATAAAAACTTTACCACCCGCCACCTGCGCCGTGCGGCGCTCATCAGTGCGGCGTTCTTCGGCTGGGCTGCCTGGATGCATTACATGCGAGCCAGCGTTTACACCCAGGGCGGCACCGCCCTGCTGGCCAAACTGGGCGCATGGCAGGTGGCACTGCCCTGCATGGCGGCAAGCCTGCTGCTGTGGCTGGTGCTGTTTGTGCTGGCCCGCAAAGGCATTGCAGCGCAGGCCCCACTGTACCTGCCGGGGCGGGTCATCACCATTGCTGTGCTGGCGGTGGGGGCGTTGGCCTTTGTGCTGGCCAATGCAATGCCAAACCTGCCCCTGCCGGCAAGCCTGCATAACCTGCTGGTGTTCAACGATGACTGGGGTACCTACCGCGGCGTGGCCTGGCGCGCTGCGTTTGGCACCTGGGCGGACGGCAGCCTGCTGCGCAAGATTGTGGGCATTGGCCCCGGCATGATGCATACCGCCGTGGCCGCCTGGGCAGGCGACGCCATGACAGCCCGCATGGCGACGTTCTATGCCGCGCATAACGAATATTTGGAACAGCTGCTGACGACCGGCATTCTTGGCTTGGCCGCCTGGCTGCTGCTGGTGGCGGCCCACCTGCGGCGCGGGGAACGGAGCTGGAACACTCCCGGCGTGGCCCCAGTCATGCTGGCGCTGTGCAGCTATCTGGCACAGGCGGTGGTATCCATCCGGGTATCCATGGTGTTTCCGCTGGTTATGCTGCTGTTCGGTGCGCTGGCGGCCCTGACGGCCCCGGAGCTGCCGCAGCCCGCCGCCCCCGCGCCCCGCGGCAAAAAGCAGCAAAAGCCGGAACCGCTGCCGCCTAAGAACGCCTGGTATTTTGCCAAAACCGTGCTGGCTGCTGTGTTGTGCATGGCAGCGGCAAGCGGCATTGCGCCGCTGCTGTTCGGCTTTCTGATGGGATAAAGCAAAGGAGGGGGGCACTGTGGCTGTGCTGCGCTCCTGCACCCCGCGTTCGTTTCCAATCTGCCGATTGGAATAGATTTTAGAATTCTTTTGACTGGTGAAAACGCCGCCCCGCAGGCAAAACGGGGCGGCGTTTTGCTGAATATGCAGAAAATGGCAAGAAAAATTTATCAAAAACAGACGGTTAGAAAAGACTAACATCTTGAAAAAAGGCCACTACCCTCGTATAATAAAATTAGCTGTGAAAAGCTTGACAATGGACGGCCGGAACGCACAGCCCCCGCGCAGGCTTGCTGATGTTTGTGCGGTGCAAATGGCACCGGCTTCCGACAATAATGCAAAGGAGAGAATATTATGATCGAATACTCCGCACAGGTCAACAATATGTGCCCGATCACGAAGGGTCCGAAGCATGGTCCCGCTCCCATCCCTGAAGAGGGCGAATGGGTCAAGGCCTATAAAATTGAGGACATCAGCGGCTATACCCACGGTGTGGGCTGGTGCGCACCCCAGCAGGGTACCTGCAAGCTGAGCCTGAACATCAAGAACGGCATCATTGAGGAAGCTTTGGTTGAAACCATCGGCTGCTCCGGCATGACCCATTCTGCTGCTATGGCTGGCGAGATCCTGCCCGGCAAGACCATCCTGGAAGCACTGAACACCGACCTCGTCTGCGACGCTATCAACGTTGCAATGCGTGAGCTGTTCCTGCAGATCGTTTACGGCCGCAGCCAGACCGCTTTCTCTGAGAACGGCCTGCCTGTCGGCGCTGGTCTGGATGACCTGGGCAAGGGCCTGCGTTCCATGACCGGTACCATCTTCTCCACCAAGGCCAAGGGCGTTCGCTACCTGGAGCTGACCGAGGGCTACATCCTCAAGACCGCTCTGGATAAAGACAACCAGGTCATCGGCTATCAGTTCGTCCGTCTGGGCAAAATGCTGGAAGCAATCCGCCATGGCATGGACCCGAAGGAAGCTTACGAGAAGAACATCGGCACTTACGGCCGCTTCTCTGCTGAGCAGGGCGCTGTCAAGTACATCGACCCGCGTGAAGAATAAGAGAGGGAGGAACATAGATTATGGCAACTTTTGAATCCCAGAATCGCCGTATGCCCAAGATCGAGGCCTGCCTGAAGGCCAACGGTCTGGAGAGCCTCGACGCCTGCAACGAGATGCTGCTGGCTAAGGGCATCGACTGCGATAAGATCATCCGCGGCATCCAGCCCATCTGCTTCGATAACGCCGTCTGGGCTTACACCCTGGGCACTGCCATTGCTGTCAAGCGCGGCCTGAAGAGCGCTGCTGACTGCGCTGCCGCCATCGGCGAAGGCCTGGAAGCTTTCACCATCCCCGGCTCTGTTGCTGAACAGCGTAAGGTTGGCCTGGGCCACGGCAACCTGGGTGCCATGCTGCTGCATGAGGACACCCATTGCTTCGCTTTCCTGGCTGGCCACGAATCCTTTGCTGCTGCTGAAGGCGCAATCGGCATTGCCCGTACCGCCAACAAGGTCCGCAAGGAACCCCTGCGTGTTATCCTGAACGGCCTGGGCAAGGATGCTGCCCAGATCATCAGCCGTATCAACGGTTTCACCTATGTCAAGACCGATTACGACTTCAAGACCGGCGAACTGAAGGTTGTTGAGACCATCCCGTACTCTGACGGCGAGCGCGCTGCTGTTAAGTGCTACGGCGCTAACGACGTTCTGGAAGGCGTTGCTATCATGAAGGCTGAGGGTGTTGAAGTTTCCATCACCGGTAACTCCACCAACCCGACCCGTTTCCAGCACCTGGTTGCAGGCACCTACAAGAAGTGGGCCCTGGAAAACGGCAAGAAGTACTTCTCCGTTGCTTCCGGCGGCGGCACGGGCCGTACCCTGCACCCGGATAACGTGGCAGCTGGCCCGGCTTCTTACGGCCTGACCGACTCCATGGGCCGTATGCACGGCGATGCCCAGTTTGCTGGTTCCTCCTCTGTGCCCGCTCACGTTGAGATGATGGGCCTGATCGGTGCCGGCAACAACCCGATGGTTGGCATGACCGTTGCCTGCGCTGTTGCAGCTTCCCAGGTAAACGCCTGAGTCAACAGCAATAACTTAATTAGCGATTGAAAAAGCGCCCGATGCGGATTTTCTGCATCGGGCGCTTTTGTTCTGGCCTCCGAAGCTGCCAACGCGGGCGCGGTGGTCTTCAGCCGCAGCCAACTGGCCGATGCGGCGCAGAGGGAGGCCGCACAAGAGCACCTGAACCGTGCGCTGGCTGCGTGCAAGTGCAGCCGGACGTTCCGGCCCGGCGAACTGCTGACAAAACCGTGGGACGAGTGGGGCAGCGAGGACTTTGCCGCCATCGACCGCTGCGGCTGCCGTCAGACCAGCTGCGAAAAGTTCCACTTCGACGAGCATAGGGCCTTTGGTTCGGCCTACTTTTTGGAGCTGGGCCTCTCGTGCCAGCAGCTCGAACAGAATATCCCGGCCCTCTTCACCGACCCCGCGTGCGGCCATGTGCTGCGGGCGAAAGGCTTCGTACAGGACGAGAACGGCTGGGTGGAGCTGAACGCCACCGCCGACGGCCTGACGGCAAACGCTATCCCCAAGGGGCAGGAAGTGCTCATCGTGATCGGGGAGGGGCTGGAGAAAGAACGGATTGAGGTGAGATTAAAGGGGGAAGGCGGATCCCCCGTATATCGTTGTATCTTTCCATAAATAGTTTGTCTTCCGCCCAAAGTAGGCGTATAATAGGGGAAAAGAAACGCTAAAGGAGAATCCCCTATGAACGGCACCGCATTGCGCAAACCGACTGCCCGGCGGGTGGTGGGCATGGTGGCGGGCATCGTCATCATCGCCCTTGGCATTGCGCTTTTCAAGCAGTCCCACCTCGGCAACGACTCCATCAGCGCCCTGAACATGCGGCTGGCGGAGCTGCTCGGCATCTCGCTGGGCACCCAGAACCTGTGCATGAACATTCTGTTTTTCCTGCTGGAATTCTGGTTCGGGCGCAAGTACATCGGCCTTGGCACCTTCGTCAACGGCATCTGCATCGGGTACATCGTCACGGCGTTCTATGACCCCATTCACGCCCACTTCGGCGACGCGCCGTCGCTGGCGGTGCAGTTGGCGTGGGTCATCGCGGCGGTGCTGGTCACGGCGCTGGGCGCTTCGCTCTACCAGACCGCCGACCTCGGCATCGCGCCCTACGATTACCTTTCCCTCGGTCTGCGGGACTACACACCCTGCCCGTACTTCGGGTGCCGCATCTTCACCGATGCGCTCAGCGCCCTGCTGTGCTGGCTGCTGGGTGGCCTTGTGGGCCTTGGCACCTTGATCTGTGCGTTCTGCCTTGGGCCCTTCATCCAGTTCTTCGATCGGACGTTCTCCCAGAAGGTGCTGCAATACAAACCGAACAATTGAGAAACCCCGCGGCGTCAAATCATACGCTGCGGGGGTCTTTTTTATTTGAATTAGAAATTAGGAATGAGAAGTAGGAATTGGAGATGGGGCGGAGGGATTCTTAATGAATAAAGAATAAATAATAAAGAATAATTATGGTATTTGAAAATGTGCGGTAAACAATAAAATGTTCTGTAGGGCGCGATGCCCTCATCGCGCCGGGAAGAAACGTAAATATCGAGCCGCGAACCTGCAAACCGTGTGTAGGGGACGATGCTCGCATCGTCCCGTGGACTTTTGCCTTATTAGATATTATAAATTTTATACAATATACCCTGTCCCAAAGTAGGGGGCGGCGTCCCTGACGCCCCGGAACGGTCAAAACCGTTCCCTACGGATTGTTTTATGGCAATACCGCATAATTCTAAGTGCCGATACGGCGAGCGAGGTGCGGCAGCTGCTAAGCCAAAAGCGCAGATAGCAAACGCAACGCCTAAAACAAACGCAAAACGATGCCCGGAAAGCGCACAACCCCAAATTACAGCCCAATCTCCTGCAGACGCAGCAACGCCAGAATATAAATCTTCAACGCTTCAATCAGCTTTTCAAACGGGGTGCCCTCGTTGGCACCGTGCATGGGACCAGCGAATTCCGGCAGCTCAATGTCGGTATGCTCCGGGCCAAAGCTGACGGCATACGGGAAGTGACGCGCATAGGTACCGCCGCCCATGGTAAAGGGCTTTTTGTTTTCGCCGGTCACATCGTTGTAGGTGGTGATCAGCGTTTGGATGGCCGGGCTGTCCGCTGCAATGTAGAACGGCACACGGGAAGATACATCCTCCAGCGTGGCAGCGGTGCCACACACCTGGGTCATCATTTCGGTCAGGTGCTCCGCGGTGGTGGAAGTCGGGTAGCGGCAGTCAAAGCTCTGGCGCAGGCGGCCATCCTTCATCTCGATGGTGCCGCCAATGATGGTCAGCGGGTCAAACACATCGTCGCTGGCGGCAATGCCCAAGGCGCTGCCGTCCGTGGTGGCGTGCAGGGTGTGCAGCACCTGCAGATAAGCGGTCTCGGCCGGGGAGCAGACCTTGCTTTCCAGCAGGCAGGTAACGATCAGCCCAATGGCGTTTACGGTGCCTTGCGGCATGGCGGCGTGGCCGCTTTTGCCCCAGCCGCGGATGATGGTGGTGCCGTTCTCACCAGCTTCAAAGGTCACGCCCTCGGTCTGTTTCAGGGCGCTTTCCGGCAGGCGGACGGTGCAGGCTGCGCGGTCGGGCACAGCGTTGTGGGCAACGCCGCCCACAAAATCAACGATTACACCGTTTTCCAGCACGGGGCTGACCAGCTCGCCGCCAAAACCGCCTTTTTCGCCGTTGCATACCGGGAACTCGGCGTCCGGGGTAAAGCAGAAAGCGGGCTGCTCAAAGTGGGCGGCAAAATAGTCTACATCGTGCATGTTGGTTTCCTCGTTGGCACCCAGCAGGGCTCGCACGGGGTACTTGAGGGTAACGCCGTTGTCTTTCAGGTATTTCAGGGCATACAGGCACAAAATGCTGGGGCCTTTGTCGTCGGCCACGCCGCGGCCCAGCAGCCAGCCATCCCGCACGCGCACGGTGTAGGGGTCAGCATCCCAGCCGTTGCCCTCGGGCACAACGTCGGTGTGGGTGATGGTAGCCAGATACTTCTGGCCGTCTGCAATGGGGCCGGTCTGCGCCCAGCCGATGTAACCTTCGGCGTTGTGGGTGTCCAGGCCAAGCTCTGCGGCAATTTCCAGGGCTTTGTCCAGCGCAGCCTTGGGGCCTTTGCCAAACGGTGCGCCCGGCTCCGGCGTGCCCTCAACGCTCGGCACAGCCACAAGGCGGGTAATATCACGTAGAATGTTATCACGGTTATTTTCTGCAAATGCGTCAATCGACGCCCAGCGGGAATCTAGCATGGGGTTATCCTCCTGATTCAGCTGCCGGTACGGCAGACAAATTTGTATACAGCTATTATAACACGAACAGGCCAAACTGCAAGCAGCAGGCTGGCCGGGGACAAAATGGCAGTTATTTGTCCTTTGGTTTGCCAAACACAAGGCAGAGCCCAGCGATGCCAACGCACAGTCCGACAAATGCAAACGGAATATCTGACATGCTGGTAAAAATCGTATCATTCAGTCCATCCTGCGCGCAGCTGAGCAGAATGCCGAACAATAGCAATGCGATACCTTTGATTTTGTCTTCCATTGGGAACCTCCTACATTTGATTGTGGTAAAAAAGTTATGATATGGCAGTACGTTTGATATGGGCAGGTTTTATGTTCTCATCTCAAAGCGCTCTTTTCATCATTTTGGGGTGGACGGACATAACGCAGCATGCCTTCTTCGCAGGCACCGAATCGTAAATAGTTGAATTTTGCTTCATTCAGTGTTATTCCATGGTTAGAGTCGCTGGGTTCATCATCAGAAGCAATGAATGGGTCATTCTCCCAAAAACAGACAGGGCAAATATACCCGCAGTCTTCGCCTGGTGAAACGTTATAGGTGAAATATCCACAACAAGGACATTGATATTTTTTCAAGATATGATTACCTCTGCAAACTGGAACTTGTCGGGTTCTTTACATAGATAAAATATTAATTTTTCTTTCCACACCTAAAAAAAATAAAGTCTGGCTGATGAATAACTCCTCCAAACATATCTGGTCGCTTTTCTCTAATTGATTCTGGTACTTTTGATTCCTGACATTCCTCAATAATAAATCCAGCAGAAACAATATCATTTATTAATGTTGAAATCGTTCTATGATAAAGTTCATATTCATCTACTACCCAATGAATAACACGCTTACCCTCTATTCCGTAATTTCGTAGATTAGCATATAATCTTTCTCCAGTTTCTGTTCTGGTATATCTGTCAAAAGTCCCATCATATGCTGTACTTATTGGGTGTGACATCGAAAAAACACATTTGCCATTTTCATTCAAGTGACTATAAATCTGTTTCATAAGCCTTTCAAAATTTTCTACATAATCAAAAGCCAATGAACTTGTAATAACATCAAACTTTTCCTCTAAATCATCCAATTCTTCAAAAGCCAGTCTTCTGTATTCAATATTAGAGGCAGCATTATTTTTTCTTGCATATGCTAACATTTTTTCCGATATATCAATTCCAAGAACGGATAACGCCCCTTTCTTTGAATATTGAAGTGCATGTTGCCCCATACCACATCCAATATCTAATACTTTCTTTTTATATAGTTCAGGTATCATTCCTAATATTATTGGTGTCTCAATAATATCATTAAAATTGATTTCTTTGCTACGTATTTTCTCGAAGTTTTCGTAAAATAAATCATTATCATAAATATTTTGTTTTGACATTCTGCAACCAGCCTTTCATATAAAAAATTATTTTTTGTTTTCTTCTACTTCCATCTTCTTGTCTTTCGGGCAACAAGCATCCTTCTCTTTCAGCTCGGTCAATCCCGATTTGCGAAACACAAGTTTATTTTTCTTCCATTTTGTCTAAAAGCAGATTGATTTTTTTGAGAATCAAGTATGTGCAGGAAATAATGAGAGAGATTAACAGTGTGACTGCTGTATAAAGTGGGTAAAAATAAGAGTTTATAAAGTCATCTCCACCAGGAATCAGTGACCCAACAAGTCCACCGAATAGAAGATTTCCATATAAGAAAACAAAAAAGCTGATACATCCAATCATGACTGCTTTAGATGATGGTTTCATATTGAAAATACCTCCTATTCCAGATAAAACACCCCATCGGGGTTATAACTCGTTCCGTCCGCAGTGATTTCAATGCCGTAGTGGTCGTAAACATTTCCCTCAGTATCCATATCAATCCAGCGGTTGTTCAGATCCTGCTCACTCATCATGCAATAGCCAACGCACGCCGGATCGTTAAAGTAAAATACATAACCCGGCTCCTGCTTCTGGTAGCCGACACAGATGACCCAGTGCCCCTCGGCCAAATAGGTGTCCGCATCATCGGAATTTTGGGTGTTGTAGCCATCCTCTGCCGCGGCCCATGCCTGAATGCAGAGCAGCACAGGGTGCCCCTGGTACAGAGCCGAAGCCAGTTCTGACGTGGTTCGGTTCTCCTTTGCCGTGACGGTTACGCTGTTTTCCTCAAAAAAGCTGACAATGCTGCCTGGCGGGGTTCCGGCTTCCTCGCTGGTGCCAAGTTCTTCCTCATAGGCGGCAAGGTTCCAATCGGCCTGGTATGGGTCCAGCCAGTTCATCACCATCTGCACGCAGGTGGTCCCGCAGGTGTAGCCGCCATACTGGCGCAGGTTCGGCATGTCGATAAAGACATCGGCATCCTGGGTCTGCCCGTCATAGGGTGGCTGAACGGATGACTGTTCCGCAGCTGGCCCTGCGCAGGCGGATAACAGGAAACATGCGGCACAGGCAAAAGTGCCAAGTATCAAGATGCCGTATCGCTTTTCCATTCGGCTCGCTCCTTACTATTTGATACATAGAATCAATGATTTTCTGTGGATTGCTTTTTGAAAAAATGGAAACCGCAAAGTAGCCCCGACCGCAGTGCTGTGTACGTTCCCACCCTGACGCTGCCGAATGATTGAATCAGGAAAGCCCGAGTCTGCGCCTGCTGTTCGATTTTCATGGTGTCAGTCTCCCTTGCAGTCCGGTCCTTAACCCCGGCAGCCCGGCTACAAACTTCTCGATTTCTGCGTTCACAAAGGCCGGATTATCGGCATTGGAATTGTGCCCCGCATCCTTGACCCAGGTCAGCGGCAGATGTTCGCCCGCAGCCCACATCGGGTTGTAGCGCTTGGTAGCGCCGGTTTTGTCGTGCTCGCCGCACAGCAGGATGCAGGGGCAGGTGATATCGTACCCAAGGTCTGCCCCAATGGCCCCGGCCAGCATGATGAACCCGTGTTTCATCAGCCTGCAGAACTCATCCCGGCTGTACTGGGCCACCATCTCACGCATGTTCTGTTGGGCATATTCGGTAATGCCAATGCCCTGCGCAGCGGCATTGCGCAGCATTTTCCAGGGCATGGCGCTGTAAACGGGGGCCATATGGTTCAGCATCCAGAACTCTTTGTCGCTCATGTATTTGCGCTTGAGCGGGGCGGAGTCAATAGAAACAAAGCCGCGCACCTCGCCGGGGTAAGCCTGAATGTACGCCTGTGAAAGATACCCGCCGACCGACTGACCCACCAGCACCGGTGCGGTGATGCCCTCCGCCTGCAGGATGGCATGCAGCCAGGCGGCCTTTTGCGCCAGGGTGAAGTCCATCACAAAGGGGCGGGATTTGCCGTGGCCGGGGGCATCCCAGGCAAGCAGGTTATAGGTGGATTCAAACGCTTCGACCTGTTTGTCAAACAGGCGGTGATCCGCCGTCAGGCCGGGCAGGAACACCAGCACCGCCCGCCCCGGTTGGAAATCATTCATCCAGTAGTGGATCACGCCGTTTGGCACTGCGTGAGTTTTTTCTGTCATTTTTGGTATCCCTCCCGGTGTGGTTTTCTGGTTCTATTGTAGCATAACTGCGGCGCAAATGCATTGCCGGGCGCAGATTTTATAAGGCAATACCGCATAATTCTAAGTGCCGATACGGCGAGCGAGGTGCGGCAGATGCTAAGCCAAAAGCGCAGATAATGTTTTCCTTGGATATTCGGGATAGGACACAAACGAAATGAGGTAAGTTGGATGGGACTTTGGGCAGACGCAAAAAACATCCGGGACAAGGACCCTGCTGCACGCAATGTGGCGGAGGTCATCATTTTGTACCCCGGTTTCCATGTGCTGGTAACGCACAAAATTGCACATTTTTTGTACTGTCACAAGTGTTTCTTCCTGGCGCGCCTCATCAGCCAGCTGGCCCGCCACCTGACCGGCATCGAGATCCACCCCGGTGCCAAGATCGGCAACCGGCTATTCATTGACCACGGTATGGGCATCGTGTTCGGCGAAACGACAGAAATCGGTGATAACTGCACCATCTACCACGGCGTTACCCTGGGCGGCACCGGCAAGGATTCCGGCAAGCGCCACCCCACATTGGGCAATAACGTGCTGATCGGTGCCGGTGCCAAGGTGCTTGGCCCGGTGTATATCGGGGATAATGTCCGTGTCGGCGCGGGCAGTGTGGTGCTCAAAAATCTGCCGGCCAATACCACCGCGGTCGGTGTTCCGGCCGAAGTGGTCCGCGTGCGCGGCAGCCAATCCTGCCCGGCGGACGACCTGGACCAGCAGGCGCTGCCCGATGTGCTCAGCAACCGCATCAGCGCACTGGAAGCCCGCTTGAGCCGCATGGAAGCCGCCATGCAGGGCGAGTACCCGCCCGACAAACCGCGTTTTGCCGCCCCGGAAACGGACGGTGTACCGCCGCAGGATCCGCATACAGAAGAATAATTCAGGGCAACACCGCACAATTCCCGCCTTACGGCTTAAGCACCGCTTCGGCGGCTGCGGCACGGCGTCTGCGTTGCCAAAATGCTCGATAATACACAAAGTATTATCTGCGCTTTTGGCTTAGCAGCTGCCGCACCTCGCTCGCCGATACCGTGGGTGTTGTTGCCCGCGTAAGTGCCGTGTGTGCCGAGCTGAACATCAACATTGAGGATATTACCCAGAGTATCCTGCAGGATATGTTCTGCATGATTATGCTGGTGGATATCTCTGCCTGCGCAAGCGAACCGGCCGAAATCCGCGCCCGTTTTGACACATTGGGCCAGGAGATGGGAATGCAGGTCACTGTGACTCGGCAGGAAGTCTTTGACGCGATGCACAAGGTGTAAGGGGGCACACGATGAAAATTCTGAACAGCGGCGATATCTTGGAAACCATCGAGATGCTGACCGCAGAAAACCTTGATGTGCGTACCGTTACCATGGGCATCAGCCTGTTGGACTGCATTGATCCCGATGGCAAAAAAGCCTGTGAGAAAATCTATAACAAAATCACCCGTCTGGCGGGGAACCTGGTTCCCGTTGTCAACAAGATTAGCGCGGACTATGGCATTCCCATTGTCAACAAGCGCATCAGCGTAACGCCCATCGCCATGCTGCTGGGCGCTGCACCGGACGCCGACCCCGTGTGGTTTGCCAAAACGCTGGATGCCGCTGCCAAGGCGGTCGGCGTCAACTTTATCGGCGGTTACGGTGCTTTGGTGCATAAGGGTTTTTCCGCCGGCGATGTGCGTTTGATCGAAAGCATTCCCCGTGCACTGGCCGAAACCGACCTGGTCTGCTCCAGCGTCAACATCGGTTCCACCAAATCCGGCATCAATATGGACGCCGTTGGCCTGATGGGCCGCGTGGTGCGCCAGACCGCCGAGCTGACCAAAGATAACATGTGCATGGGCGATGCCAAACTGGTGGTTTTCTGCAATGCACCCGAAGATAACCCGTTTATGGCCGGTGCTTTCCACGGCCCTGGAGAGCCGGACTGCGAGATCCATGTCGGCGTTTCCGGCCCCGGTGCGGTGCGTGCCGCTCTGGCCAAGCTGCCCAAGGATGCCCCGATGGATCAGGTGGCAGAGCTTGTCAAGCGCACGGCGTTCAAGATCACCCGTCTGGGCCAGCTGGTGGCCAACCTGGCCAGCGAACAGCTGGGTGTGCCCGCGGGCATCATTGATCTGTCCTTGGCGCCGACCCCGGCTATTGGCGATAGTGTTGCCAACATTCTGGAAGAAATGGGTCTGGAAAGCTGCGGCTGCTGCGGCACCACCGCCTGCCTTGCCATGCTGAACGACGCCGTGAAAAAGGGCGGCGTAATGGCATCCAACCATGTGGGCGGCCTGTCCGGCGCATTCATCCCGGTATCTGAGGATGACGGCATGATCAAGGCAGCCGAATGCGGCAGCCTGACGCTGGAAAAGCTGGAAGCCATGACCGCCGTCTGCTCCGTTGGCATTGACATGGTGGTTATCCCCGGTGATACCACCGCCGAGGTCATCAGCGGTCTGATTGCAGACGAAGCCGCCATTGGCATGGTCAACAGCAAGACCACCGCTGTGCGCGTGATCCCCGCCATTGGCCACAAGGCCGGCGATGTTCTGGACTTTGGCGGCCTGCTGGGCCACGCCCCCATCATGCCCATCAGCCAGTACAGCCCCGCCGTTATGATCCACCGCGGCGGCCGCATCCCCGCACCGATGCAGGCATTGAAAAATTAAAGAATCATTCAATAAATAATATATACAAAAGAGCCATACCAGGCAGGAGAAGCGCCTAGTATGGCTCTTTTGTATGAGTATATTGAATGTGAAAGATGCAGGAATGAGGATGGTTTTTAAGTTTGCAGCAACCAATTTACGTTTCTCCGCGGCGCGATGAGGGCATCGCGCACGACAGAATGTTTATATATTAGCCGCGCATAATCAAAGCACTCCCTGCTCCATCTTTGCCTTTACCTCAAACAGGTCCTTGCAGCAATCGTCATACAGGCTGCGCATTTCGTCGGTTACGGGCAAAAGGTCGGGCACCATCACGGTTTCGGCACCGCTGGCGTGGCCGGCGCGGATGCCGTTGTGGCTGTCCTCCAGCACCATGCAGTCATGGATGTCCACCTTAATGCGGCGGGCGGCTTCCAGAAAGATATCCGGCGCGGGTTTGCAGAGCTTGACCTCGTTGCCGCACACGATATCATGGAAATAGCGGGCGGTGCCGGTGGTCTGCAAATTCAGCTCGACCATGGTGCGCGGGCTGGAACTTGCCACAATGCGGGGCATGCCCAGATCTTCCAGGTAGGACAGCAGTTCTTTCAGGCCGGGCTTGCAGGGCACGCCCTTTTTGATCTGCTCGCCGCCGTATGCCCACACGGCATGCAGCAGTTCCTCGGCTTTGTCGCCGTAATAGCCGGCAATGTACTGGAGCTGGTGCTCCCCGGCCAGGCCGCGGCCATTGGAATAAAACTCCGGCGGCGGGTCCGGCAGGCTCATCTTGCGGCAGCAGGGGCTCCAGAACTGGTCCCAGATGCGCTCCGTGTCAAACATCAGGCCGTCCATATCAAAAATAACGCCTTTTACTTTCGGTGCCATAGTGTGTGATCCCTCTTCTTGTCTTTGCAAATGCTGCCCGGCGCTGTGGCCGGGCGCGACTTATGCTATTATTGTACCCCATAAAATGGGGTGGTGCAATCAAAAAGTAGTCAAATTTTGCATAAAAGCTGCAAATGTGTGCAGAAAGCGGAAAAATAGCTCTTGTATTTGCCACTTTAGAGCGTTATAATAATTACAATTTCGCACCACAATCAGGTTTGTGCGAACCTTCATGCGGTGCTGAATAAGGAGAGTAGGAAATAATGTTGGATATCAAAATTGTTCGTACTACTGAACCGAAGGCAAAGCCGCAGGACGAAAGCAAGCTTGGCTTCGGCAAGATTTTTACCGACCATATGTTCCTGATGGACTATACCGCCGGTGAAGGTTGGCATGACGCCCGCGTTGTGCCGTATGCCTCCCTGCCGCTGGACCCCGCTACCGTGGTGTTCCATTACGCACAGGAAATTTTTGAGGGCATGAAGGCCTACCGCACTGCTGACGGCAGTGTGCAGCTGTTCCGCCCCGATTGCAATGCAAAGCGTTTCCAGGATTCTGCTGACCGTCTCTGCATCCCCAAGATCCCGGTTGAGGATTTTGTTCAGGCTGTTGAGACCCTGGTTGACGTTGACCGTGACTGGGTTCCCCACAGCGACGGCGCAAGCCTGTACATCCGCCCGTTCGTGTTTGCAAACGATGTCGGCCTGGGCGTGCATGCTTCCAAGCATTACCTGTTCTGCATCATCTGCGCACCTTCCGGCGCTTACTATGCCGAGGGCCTGGATCCCGTCCGTATTTATGTTGAGGACGAGTACATCCGTGCAGCCCCGGGCCTGACCGGCTTTACCAAGTGCGGCGGCAACTACGCTGCTTCCATCAAGGCTGGCGAGCTTGCCGAGGAAAAGGGCTTCAGCCAGGTTCTGTGGCTGGATGGCGTTGAGAAGAAGTATGTGGAAGAAGTCGGCTCTATGAACATCATGTTCAAGATCGATGGCAAGATCTACACCGCTGCCTGCACCGGCACTGTTCTGCCCGGCGTTACCCGCCGCTCCATCATTGAGCTGCTCAAGGATTGGGGTTACGAGGTTATCGAGGGCAAACTGGCCATTGCTGATGTGATGAAGGCTGCCGAGGAAGGCAAGCTGGAAGAAGTGTTCGGCACCGGCACCGCAGCTGTTGTCAGCCCCGTTAAGGAGCTGGATTGGGAAGGCAAGGTTGCCAACATCAGCGGCGGCAAGATCGGCCCCCTGACCCAGAAGCTGTACGATACCCTGACCGGTATCCAGTGGGGTAAGCTGCCTGATACCAAGGGCTGGACCGTCAAGGTTGAACCGAAGGTCTGATTCGGCCCGGAAGCTATGCTCTTTAGCTAAGGCAACACCGCACAATTCCCGCCTTGCGGCTTAAGCACCGCTCCGGCAGCTGCGGCACGGCATCTGCGTTGCC